>JGI24702J35022_10001150_pt1 | contig 16446 bp, 13 predicted proteins | sample TergutTh196P4_FD_35022 | JGI IMG/M metagenome (IMG submission 35022)
TAATTAAATAAAAATCTTAATGTTTCATATAAATTTTCATATAAACTACCCCGTCCGGCTTCGCCGTCCACCCCTTCAAAATTTGAAGGGGATTTTTCTCCATTCTCCATTCTCCCTTCTCCATTCTCCTCGTTCATCGCCTCCACTATAATCTCATTAAAGTAGTTATCTTTCAATGCGCTGTAATAAGAAACGTTGTTTAATATGAGTTCATATTCTTCACTGTCCTCTTCGGTGACTAAGAGTTGATTGAGCCAATATTCGTATTGTTCGTTCCATTCGTCGTATTGGGCTAAGGATTTTCCAAGCCCTTCCTTAATTACTATTCCTGAATGAAACGGACAATTGTTTTGTGCTGTGGTAGCGTTTTTGACAATATATCCAGAGATTGCAGGAATTTCTATCGGATTATTACTATGGTGATAATTGATGAGATATTGAGATTCGTTTTTGAAATGGGGAGTAAGATTTGGGCTAAATTGATTGCCCGCAGGCAATTGCATACTCCCTTGATCACGCCTAATACTATGATCGGTACAAACTGCCCGAGGTCCCAACTCTCCTACAAGGATATCCAAATATTGATTATCCTGATGCGTGTTGCACAAGGTTTGCAAGCCCGAATAGGGAACTTGTTGAACAGCGTTATGACAATAGAAATTTTGCCCTACATAAAGTCCGCTAAAACTGTTTCTATAAACCTCATTCTCTGTAACTCCACTATTGTTGATTGCCACTCCGGTAGTGATAGCAGGATAGAGATTAGTGGGAGTCCAAAAATTGTTTTCCTCAATTACATATCCGGTACAATAGCTCAACCTTGCCCCCACAGCATAATCTTGAGTTACTTTAAAGTCATTACGAATCAATTTTGCGTAATCTGTTGTTTTCAAATTTATGCCAAATATATTGTTGATAAACGAACTCCCCGTTATAGAAATTACAGGAGAAGCGCCTGAGTTGGTAGCAGAAATGGCATGGTAAAAACCGGAAAAAGTAGAAGGATTTGTATTACAAGGAGGCAAAAAAACAATATAATTACAATTGGCGCTTACACTAAGTGATGTATTAAACAACTTGATTCCATAATTATTAGAAATGTCATCTTTCGGTGCGCTACTGGTAAAACTACATCCTTTAACTGTTATACTGCCACTGTTTTGCGCTTCAATGTGTGAGTCAAAATTTGCAGGGTTTCCTAAATAATTGTTATTCAGCGTAAAGTCTGTGTTGGTAAATGTTCCCGATGTGCCGCTTTGTCCGGCTGATAAAGGCAAAAAGTGAACGCCGGTTGTATTGTTTACAAACTCGGCATTAGTAGCACTTACCATTCCGCCGCCATTTACAGTGATACCAGTAATGGCGTTTTCTATTTTGCCGCTGTTGGTTATTTGCACATACCCTTGGTATTGTTGTTGCAGAACTTTGGTGGGATCGCCCATAACGGTGATGCCTTGCCACATTTCACCTTCGCAGGCGTTGGTAATAGTGCCGCCATCTATAATGAGTTTGCCGCCGGGCTGGATGGTAATGGAAGCATTTGAAGTAGCCAATACAGTTGCGTTAATGTTAACTATATGACCTGCATTTATTTCAAAATTTTCAGAAATAATAGAAGTATAAGGTATAAACAAATTATTTGTTGTAGAATAGTTTTCAAAAATAGGTAAAAAACTATTTATGGAACCAAAATCACCACCTAAATATTGTGGCGTTTCATCTTGGGTATCAGCATTGAATGCAAATTGAAATGCTTCATCCATAGTAACAAACCCATTACTATTATAGTCAGCGTTAGCTATAGTTCCATCAAGGAGTGTTACGCCATTTATAGCAGACATCCAATGATAAAGAAATTCATCGTAAAGATTGTCAGGTAGCATTGACCAAGAAGATTCATCAGCCTTACATGCCGTTGATATTATTCTGTTATTACCTTTAAGAGCAGGAATAAAAGCACCACTAAAACATTGCCCCATAACAATATTAATAGAGTGAGCGAGATTAATTTTATCAACTTCTTCAGCAAATTGATTTGTTGTCATTTCTTCACCCCATAATAAAAGTGATACAACCGCACCCCATTTATCTGTGGTACCATGATCGGTTATAAAAATAAAAACATTATCATCACTTGTAATAATATCAGAAAGTTGATCAAAGACATAAGTAATATTACTCTTTTTAGCTGCAAACTGTATATCATCTAGTCCATCTCCATCTAAATCTAATGGAGAGGAGTCAGTAGTACCATCATTAAGAGTTCTATCATGCGCTGGATCTATACCATCACTCATAATAATATAAATTTTTGATTTATCAAAATGAAATTTATTTATCAGCATTGTATATATTGCTGCACAATCATTCCAATATCTTTCATAATTAATCTCTTTCCAACCACCTCCACTAATAATAACAGCATAATTATTTTGAGAAATGCAAAAATCCGTTTGTGAATTTTGAATCATAAATCTGGATGTGGTTTGTGAGGCATTAACAGGAACTTTATACAAAACATCCATTTCCATCAATGGTGGAAATATATCATTATGAATAAATATGTTACCATTTTCTGCATTGACAAAAACATACAGACAATCGTGTCCCCAGTTTGCAAAAGGCATGTCATCAATAAGGAAAAACCAGCTTTCATAGTTTGGAGTAATAAATTCGCTAGATAGAATTTTCAATGTATCTGATGGTAGAATTAGTTCTTTTGAAACTAAAATATTTTTTGCTTCATAATCATTGTTCAAAACATTTTTTTTAACAATACTATATGCTTCCTCTCTTGCAATTTGAGCATACGTTAAATTGCAAACAAATAGAGAAAAAATTATCAAAAAAAATTGTTTTGTATTCATACCTAACTATAATGTAATAGTTTGATTATAAATTATTTCTGAACGAAGATAAATAATTAAATGATATGTTCCCCGTTCAAATTTTCCTACAAAATATTCAAAATCTACTTTACAAACACAATTTATGTTGCCACCACTTTCTTCCTTTTCATAAATTGTAATAGTTTCGCCATCAAAAGTCTTTGTAACATCAATAAAATCATAGTCGCAAATTACAGACACATCACAACGCTTAATATTCAATTCTCCATCCATGTATAATATTTCTATTGTACCATCAAAGTCACTTTTAGAATCATAACTTTTAGAACCACAAGGAGAGAGTATATTAACCGTACCTGGAATTTTTAGATCAACACTGCTTTCATTGTTCAGTTTCTCTACAATAAGTGCCTTGCTCCATGGCTCAGCAAGGATTACATCGTTTAAAACGATGTCAATATTTAATTTGTATTTATTAAAAGAAAGTTGTTGTAAATTATTAATTTCTATTTCAGAAATTCCTTTATCCGTTTTTCCACTTGCCAATAGCAAACTATTCTTGGAAAAATCAATAACAGGGTAACTCTCACTTGAGCAAGAAATATACTTTTCCAATTCTTCGCTGCTGTTAATAACTATTACCTTATCATCGTAAGGTAGATTTATCCATTGGCATGCAGTTTCCTCTAACGAATACTCCGTAAAAGGAATATCTATCGGATATTCGTTAGGAGGGTTTGTAGGGTCTGGAGGTTCAGGATTGCAAGAAACGGCAACGCCAGCAATAAAAACAAGCAATAGTGCTATTTTGGTAAAAATGTTTTGTAATAATTTCTTCATTTTTTAAAGCTTTTATGTTTATTTCATTAATTATCAACTTTTTTCTTTAAATGTATATTGTAGTGTAAACCCTATCATCCAGTCAAAATGCGACCATGGACTTTCAGAACGAAAGAATAATGCGTGTACATAATTATAACTTTTATCAAAGGTAAACAACATCTTTATCTCAATTTTCAATTTTCAATTCAATAAACTCATACGTTGACAGTAATTCAGTACCTTTTTCAGTGAGGGCGAGTTGGTGTTCAAAGTGGGCGGAGGGTTTTCTGTCTATCGTTCGCACTGTCCACCCATCCGGATCGGTTTTCACTTTGTAGGTACCTTTGTTAATCATCGGTTCAATGCAGATGACCATTCCGGGTTTGAGCAGTACGCCCTGTTTGGGTTTCCCGAAGTTGTTTACTTCGGGAAACTCGTGCAGATTTCTGCCGCAACCGTGTCCGCACAAATCGCGCACTACACCGTAGCCGAACGATTCCACGTAACGTTGTATCGCATTTCCAATATCGCCGGTGGTGTTTCCCACTTTTGCCTGCTCGATGCCAAGATAGAGGGCTTTTTTGGTGCGCTCCATCAGTAATTGTTTCTCTATGGAGATATTTCCCACCGGAAACGTGTAGGCATAGTCGCCGTGAAACCCGTTTTTGTAAACTCCGCAATCAATTGAAACGATATCGCCGTCTTGCAAAATTTGGTTTCCGGGGATGCCGTGCACTACTACTTCATTCACCGAAACGCACAATGCTTTGGGAAACCCTTTATACCCTTTAAAAGAAGGCTCGCCGCCATGAGATCTGATAAAATCTTCCGCCACCCTGTCCAACAACATTAAAGGCACACCGGGCGCAATCCGTTTCGCCACTTCGGCTAAGGTCTTTCCAACTATCAAAGAACTCTCCCTTATCAACTGAATCTCTTCAGCCGTATAAAGTTTATATCTATCTTTTTTCAGTTTCATCACTAATACATACTGCTGTTCCGTCCTTTAATTCGTCCCGATTTGGTAAGTCCGTCGTAGTGTCTCATTAACAGGTGGCTTTCAATTTGTTGCAACATATCTAATATTACCCCCACCATAATCAATATGGATGTTCCGCCGAAAAATTGTGCAAACTGTTGGTTCACGCCGAATAATCTCACAAGTGCGGGCATAATTGCCACAATACCCAAAAAGATAGAACCGGGCAACGTAATTCTTGACATAATTTCATCAATCAAATTCGCTGTTTGTTTTCCGGGTTTGGTTCCGGGAATAAAACCGCCGTTTTTCTTTAAATCTTCTGCAATCTGCTGCGGATTGATCGTAATTGCCGTATAGAAATAGGTAAATGCAATAATGAGTATAAAGAATAGAACGTTGTATCCCACTCCGTTGTAATTAATAAAACTCATCAAAACTTTTCCGGGCTGGTTGGTAAATTTCATAAAGGTTAAAGGTAAAAACATAATTGCCTGTGCAAAGATGATGGGCATTACGCCTGCTGCGTTCACTTTCAGAGGCAGGAAGTTACGAACGCCGCCATACTGTTTGTTGCCTACAATTCGTTTGGCATACTGCACGGGAATACGGCGTGTGCCTTGCACTAAAAGAACGCACATGCCTATCACCAACATCAGTACAATAATTTCTACAATAAACACAATTGGACCGCCGCTTTCAGTGAGACGAGCTATAAATTCGGCTTGAAGCGCAAACGGGAAACGGGCAATAATCCCTACCATAATGATAATGGATATACCGTTTCCAAGTCCGTCATCGGTAATCCGTTCGCCCAGCCACATAATAAACAAGGTTCCCGATATGAGCAGCAGGAAGGCGGTTAATGCAAATGCCGAGAAGCCCAGAATGGTAGTTTGAATTAATGTGGGGGAAACTGCATACGCGAACTGTGAGGTAATGTTGGCGATGTAAGCGGGCGCTTGCACGCAAACTACCGCAATAGTTAAGAAACGGGTAATTTGGTTAATCTTTTTTCGTCCGCTTTCTCCTTCTTTTTGAAGCCGTTGGAAGTAAGGAACTGCCAAGGTCATCAACTGAATTACGATAGATGCGGAGATGTAAGGCATTACGCCCAGTGCAAAGATAGAAGCATTTGAGAATGCGCCTCCGGAGAAGAGGTCTAACAGTCCCATTAATCCTTCCCGTGCGTTTGAAGTAAATCTGGCCAAACTACCGGGGTTGATACCCGGAAGTACGATGTGTGCGCCCAAACGATATATTAATACAATAAATAAGGTATAAAGAATTCGTTTGCGCAGGTCTTCAATTCTAAATATGTTTTGGATGGTGTTGAAAAATCTTTTCATATCATTTTAAATTTCAATGGTTAATAATTAATTTTCTTCACTACTAAGGTTACTTTCTAAAGGTAAGGTTTCGGGTTTTTGCTGGTTAGTGAGCGTAGTCGAGCCACTGCTTTCCGTTTTTTCCTTTTCTCCTAATAATAAACATTTTCCGCCGGCGGTTTCAATGGCATCTTTTGCAGATTTAGAGAATGCGTGTGCGGTAATCGTAATTTTGGTGGTAATTTTGCCATTACCCAAAATCTTAATTTTATCTTTCAAAGAGATGAGTCCGTTGGTTTTCATCAGTTCTAAGGTAATTTCTGTTTGTTGGGTTTTGTCGGCTAATTTTTGGAGTGTACTTAAATTGATGGGGCTATATTCAACTCTGTTGATATTTTTGAACCCTCTTTTGGGTAATAATCTGTAGATGGGCATTTGTCCACCTTCAAATCCAATTTTTCTGCTGTATCCTGATCGGGATTGGGCGCCTTTGTGTCCTTTTGTACTGGTGCCTCCTTTTCCGGATCCTTGACCTCTACCTATTCGTTTAGATAATTTTGTTGCGTTTTCCGCAGGCTTTAATTCATGTAATTTCATGCTACTAAGGTTTATGTGTTAAAATAAGGTTAATTAAATTTTTAAACTTCTTCTACAGTGATAAGGTGTTTCACTTTATCCACAATTCCCAGGATTTGTGGGGTAGGATTTTGTTCCACAGTTTGGTGGATTTTTTTCAGCCCTAAGGCTTGCATGGAGCGTTTTTGGTTTTCCGGTCTCCCGATGGTGCTTTTTACTTGTGTAATTTTGATTTTGTTCATCTTTATTATATTTTAATTAATAATTAATTTTTAAATAAAAAAATAGCCACTTTTCGGAGTGAAATAGCGGCTATTTGATCTCATACTACGCGATACAATTCTCCCCCTTCAATCCAACATTAATTATATACGTTCCGTGAAATCAATTAGTTACGAGTAACTTTTTGCCGTTTTTATCCGTCTTTTTTTTCACTCCAAAAATGGCGGCAAAGATAGAAAATATTTGATACGAAAAGAGTTAAAGAAAATTATTTTACATTTGCCAAATTTTTCTAAAAACAATGAATCTTATCGAACAAACTCTCCTGCATCTTGCCCAACAAACAAATCTAAATTTTTGTCGCATTGAAAAATTACCACAATCAGGCTCAAACCGACAGTATTTTAGAATCTTTACCGAAAATGAATCCATTATTGGAGTTTTTAATAATGATGAAAAAGAAAACAATGCTTTTTTCTCTTTTACAAACTTCTTTTTATCGCAAAATATTAATGTTGCTAAAATCATCGCCATAGATGAAACACAGCAGTATTATCTATTGGAAGATCTAAGGGATGAAACTTTGTTTTCGTTTTTAACCACCCATAGAAAGAATGAAATAATTGATGAAAAAGTATTATTCTTTTATAAAAAAGTGTTGCAACAACTTCCTGTCCTGCAACTTTCAGGAAAGAAAGGTATTGATTTTTCCGTTTGTTATCCACGCTGCGCTTTTGATAAACAATCTATGCTGTGGGATTTAAACTATTTTAAATACTACTTTTTAAAATTGGCGAATATTCCTTTTGATGAACAACTATTAGAAGATGATTTTCATCGTTTTATAGATTTTCTTTCAGAACCGGATAGCGATTATTTTATGTTTCGCGATTTTCAGTCTCGGAATATTATGATATCTAATAACGAACCTTATTTTATAGATTATCAAGGAGGTAGAAAAGGATCTTTGCAATACGACTTAGCCTCTTTGTTGTATGATGGAAAAGCCGACTTGCCGGAAGAATTGAGAGAGGAATTATTGAATTATTATTTGGAACAACTTTCAAAACATATTTATGTTAATAAAGATGAATTTTTTAAATACTATCACGGGTTTGTATTGATTCGTATTTTGCAGGCGTTGGGCGCCTATGGTTTTAGAGGTTATTATGAAAAAAAATCACACTTTTTATTAAGCATCCCGTATGCTATAAATAATTTGAAATATCTGCTGAACAAGGTTGAGTTTAGTTCCAAAATTCCTACATTAATCCATGTTATTCAAAAAATTACAGAAATTGAATTGGTTACATTATCTTTTCCTGAAAATACGCTTACGGTGTCTATTAACAGTTTTTCTTACAAAAATGGGATTCCGCAAGATATGAGTTCAAACGGAGGCGGTTTTGTATTCGATTGTCGCGCTCTACCCAATCCAGGACGTTTTCCTGATTACAAAAATGCTACAGGAAAAGATAAAAGTGTAATTGATTATTTGGAAAGTTTTGAAGAAGTTAAACGATTTAATGAACTAACTACTCAACTTATTTCGCAATCGGTGGATAATTATTTGGAGCGTAATTTTTCACATCTTATGGTAAATTTTGGTTGCACGGGAGGACAGCACCGCTCCGTTTATTTTGCAGAAAAATTAACAAAATTTCTTAAAAAGAGATATCCGAAAGTGAATGTGATGCTAAAGCATAGAGAATAGTTTTTTACCAAACTATTTTTCCGGCATAATCACCAATCTTTATTATGTAAACACCTTTATTCAAATGTTCTAAAGATATAAAATTGTGGTTTAACGATGTGCATAAAACATGTTGTCCAACAACCGAATAGATATCAATCTTTGCATCTGGTGCAGCGCCATCAATGTAGATACCGTTGTGATTTTTTGAGATTCTAATATTAGATTTTTCTTCATGATTTGATATTCCAATGTTTGGCTTCCATGCAACATCTTGAAGATTTCCCCAAATATGTTCCACCAATTCAGGATAATCAATAAAAGGATTGCGATTGTTTTGAATACCGTAAACCGCATTATTCCTGCTCATCTCTTTTTGACCGACAACATCATTACGATGCCATTTTAAAAAGAGATTGATAGCATAATCTGTTAAATCGCAAGTAGAATTACCATAAGTAAAAGTGATTCCACCTGCACTGTTTTGTGTGAAATTAATATTTAGATATCGGGTTGCCATGTAAAAATATGTTCTGGCAAAATCGCCTTTATATTCATCAGTAGGTTCGAAAATCATACCTGTATAACCTGATTCGGAAGCGCCGTTTCCTTTTTTACTGCCATTTTCATAAGTTTTAACAGGATTATTTGTTTCACCATAAGGATAATCGGCACGTTCGGCATTTACATACTTATCTGTGGGATATAAATGAAACAGATCGGAGTACATGGGATAATTAGTTCCTCCAAACCAACTGTTAGGAATGGAATGCTCGCGATTGTAGCAGATGCACTCTGATGGTGCGGCGCCTCCTTTATCCTGGTCATCCCCAAAAGTGAAGGTACAATTAGAGTACATATCCCAGACCTTTCCGTCGGCACGTGCGTCCGTCGTATTAAAGTCTGTCCAAAGATCGCTATACGTTCTTTGAATATAATCGTTTGAGATTATTTCAGAGAGCGCTATTTTGAGTTCGTTCTGTTTTTTTCCTTCCGCAGCGGAATAATAATAGGGAGGAATTTGTCCATAAGTTACTGATAGTAGCAGGAATAATAGTAAAAATAGTACGTTTTTTTTCATCTGAAGGAAAAAATTTAGCCAAGAAAAAGGGTAAAAAATTATTAATCTCATAAGGAATAAGTATAGGTTTGATAACTCAAAGAAGACATAATAAAATAAAACATCACCATCCCTACCATCACCAAAATTATTCCTGCCAAAAATAAACACTGAAACGGATCATAAACTAATTCAACAACACAATATTCTGGATTTTCAGAATTTTTGTCATCATAACTTATTAGATACAAATCTTGTCCAAAACCCATTTTATAAGGATGGTTCACCGATATTGAAATTGTTTTTGTTTCGTTATTTTCATTCACATCAATTACTGCCTCAAAACTTTTCGGTTTTCCAGTATCATAATATTTTACAATAAATTGGTTTAATGTCAAGGCGTAAGGAACAATTTTAAGTTCGTTGGTTTGGGTAATAAAAACGTTGGTTTTGTCGGTAGTGAGCAACACCGCCTTACCTCTCCAATTATAAAAATGTCCTAAAATCATAGCTAAAATAATCAGCAAAATTCCAAGATGGGGTAAAATAATTCTTAAATATTTTATTAAAGATTTCATTTCAACAATTCCATTGCTTCTTGAATGGTAATTTTTTGTTCGTTGTGAAACGCCACAATAAACGCATCCGAATATCTCTTTTTCACCTCTCTCAGTTCAAGTTGCGCATCCGTTAGAGATTGAAAATTACCCACAGTATATTTCCAAACTCCTTTTTCACTGTATTTTTTAACATCTAAAAGCGAGGCAAATTTTTTATCGGATGTTTTTAAATTATCTTTACTGGTAAAAAACTGTATTCTAAAATAAATATCTGGAACAACGGGTTCCGTGAGATTTACGACTTCTATAACATTTGTAGTATCTGGAATATTTTCGGTTTCAATTTTTGGTTCAATCTGTGGTTCAATCGTTGGTTCAATTGTTGGTTCAATCGTTTGCTCAATTTTTGGCTCTGCTTTTGTTGCTTTTGGAACAGGTAAATAGGGTTTTTCTGTTCCTTCCATCAAATTTTTATATTCTACAAAAGCGTTGTATAAGCTCACTGCCATGATTTCCTGCGCATCTTCGCGAAGCAAATATTTCTCTTCTTCAGCATTTGAAATAAAACCTAATTCCACTAAAATACTGGGCATGGCTACTTTATAGAGTACCCAAAATCCCGCTTGCCGAACATTGCGATCAATTAATTTTGTATTATTTACTAAATGATTTTGCACTTTGGAAGCAAAAATGGTTGATTTATTCAGATAAGCAGAAGAATATAAAGATAAAACAATGTAGGCTTCGGGCGAATTGGGGTCAAAGTTCTGGTAGTTGGTTTCGTAATCTTTTTCCAATAACATATCGGCGTTCTCTTTTTTGGCAATGGCAAAACTTTCAGCCGATTTTTCCAATCCCATAACAAAAGTTTCTATTCCTGTAGCGCCTTTATTATCAGCAGAATTAGCATGAATAGAAATAAACAGATCGGCTTTATTTTTATTGGCAATTTCGGCGCGTTTGTAAACTTCAACCGTTTCATCGCTTTTACGGGTATAAATAACGGTAACATCGTCAAAATTCTCGGAAATCAATTTTCCCATTTTTAATGCTACTTTAAGGTTAATATCTTTTTCCTTACAAAGCTTTCCCACCGTTCCGGGCATACTTCCACCGTGACCGGGATCAATTACCACCTTGGAAATTTTATCTTTTACCTGACTAAATGCAGGAATGTTAAAAAAAGTTAATATAAAACATACTAAAAACAATCTTTTAATGTTCATAATCTTCATAAAATTATATCTTTGCATATTTATTAAGGAAAAACACAAAAATATTAAATTTTAATCATTTTACAACTACATTGAAGAAAAAAATATTCTTACGCCATTGTTCAAATCTTTTTCGGGTGAATATTCTTTTGACGTTCATTATATTTTTTATTTTCAATAATTTACACAGTCAAATAGATACAGCATTTATCCCTGTGGACACTATTTATGAACTTAATGATACAATTTTAATTTCTCAAGACACTATTGTTAATGTATCGGAAGTTGTAGATTCTTTGGCAACGGACTCGCTTCCACCCAAAAAAAGATTATCTAAAGATGCCTTAGAATCCTCAGTAAAATATATCAGTCAAGATTCAATTATCATTAGTTTAAGAAATAAAATAATTTTTTTGTTTGAAGAAGCGAAAGCATATTATGAAGATATTGAGTTAAATGCCGCTTTCATGGAGTTTGGATTTGCGAGCAGCGAGTTGTATGCTTCGGGGGTGGCAGACAGTAGCGGGCATGTTCACGGTCCTCCTGTTTTCAAAGAATCCGGCAGTGAATTTAGTTCTCAGGAAATTCGCTATAATTTTAATACCAAAAAAGGAAAAGTTACCAAAGTAATTACTAATGAGGGAGATGGTTATGTTCACGGGCATTACGTAAAGCACGTGGATGAAAAAACTTCCTACGTTAAAGGAGGACAATATACAACATGTAATTTGGAACATCCTCATTTTCAAATACGTTTTAACAAAGGGAAACTTATACAGGATGAAAAGATTATTACGGGACCTGCCTATCTCAGTTTTGGCAATGTTCCCTCGCCGTTAGCGCTACCGTTCAGTTATTTTCCTCTTCAAAAAGAGCGCTCTTCGGGAATCGTTATTCCCCGTATTGGCGAATCGGCAAATCGCGGATTTTATTTTGAAGATTTTGGGTATTACCTGGGAATTAGCGATAATTTTGATTTACTATTATCGGGCGACATTACCACGCGCGGAAGCTGGGCGACTAAAGCAAAAGCAAACTATGTGTTCAGATATAAATGCAACGGAACGCTTGAATTAGGATTTGCACAAAATTTTATGGGTGAGAAAGAAACGCCAAGCAGGTCTCATACAAACGATTTTCGTGTTTTTTGGAAACACAATCAGGATCCAAAATCACACCCTACAACCCGATTTTCAGCACACGTAAATATTCTCAGTACCACTTATAACAAATACAACCCGTCCACTACAAGCGATTATTTATCCAATCAATTTAACTCTTCCATCAATTTTTCTACCAATCTCAAATCGGTTTTCTTTTTCGATGCCGCTCTTTATTATAATCAAAATACCCAATCACGCACTATTGGTATCTCTTTGCCGGATCTTAACATGTCGGTAAATCAATTTTATCCTTTTCGTAAAAAATTAAAAGCGGGAAAGTTAAAATGGTATGATAACATTTCTTTAAAGTGGAGTTCTCAAATGACAAACAGGATTAACACTACCGATACGCTTTTTATGAAGCCGCAGACATGGCAAGAGATGCAATCGGGGATAAAACATAATGTTCCGTTGAATATTCCGGTTAAAGTGGGAAAAGGATTTAACTGGAATACCAATGCTACTTTTACAGAGATATGGTATTTGCAGCGTGAACCCCAGTTTTTTTCTCTGAAACCGGAAGAAGATACGGTTGTGCCACACCTTGATCATGTTTTTCAACGCGGTTTTTATGCGTTGCACAATTTGAGTCTATCCACATCATTAACTACCAAGATATATGGGAATTATGCTTTTAAAAAGGGAGTTTTTCAAGCACGGCATGTGATGTCGCCCGATTTAAGTTTTACTTTAACGCCCAATTTAAGCGGAAACTCTTATGGAACCTATTTTAACACAATAACGGGTGAGGAGGTAGAATATTCCTATTTTCCGGGCGCCATTTATGGAGCGGGGACATCTCGTCTGCAAGCCATTACACGCTTTACATTGAATAATAATTTAGAATTGAAAGTCAGGTCGAAAAAAGATACGATTACCGGTACGCAAAAGATCACCATTTTTGATAATGTAGGGATCTCTTGCGGGTATGATTTTGCCGCAGATTCTTTGCATTGGCAACCTTTGACTATCAATGGTCGTACTTCTCTGTTCTCTTTTTTAGATGTTACTTTTGGACTTAGTTTTGATCCATATATTATTAATAGTGAGGGTAGAAGAATTAATCAAAAGGAGATAAAAGTGAATCAACGAGCGATGCGGTTTTCGGGATCAGATTTAAGAATTGGGTTAAATTGGCGTTTGAACCAAGATTTTTTTAAGAGTAAGAAAAAGACTGAAAACAGTTCAGAGACTACTTCTTCGCAGTCGGAGACTGTTTTTCCGGAAAACAGTTTGGGCGCAGCGCCCTCCATGCGACCCGATTTTTCAAATCCGTGGAATATTACCATAAACTACACCTTTGCATACATCACTTCAGATAATCTTATCTTTTATTCAGGGTTGAGTAATAAAAAATATGATACCAATTTGCTGCAAACCGTTAATATTGCTGTTGATGTGAGTATTACAAGAAAATGGAAAATTCAGGTTACTACGGGGTATGATATTCAACAAAAGGATTTCTCATTTACGAACATAAAGATTTACCGTGATTTGCATTGTTGGGAGATGGCGTTGGAATGGATCCCTTTCGGTTATCAAAAAGGCTGGAAATTTCAAATTAACGTAAAGGCACCTGTTTTACAGGATTTGAAGTATGAAATGAAGCGAGATTTCAGGGATAATTTGTATTGATGCCAGTCCACATCTCAACCTCATCAAAATAAATGCTGTTTAGCATTTATTTATTATTTAAATTTATTTTGTTTTATTGAATTATTTTATAGATATTTGCAACTCTTTATTAAGTACATAAAAATTTTTGTAACCAATTAATAATTAATCAATTAATGTCAGTATGGAAAACATTGCCAAACAATTAAATGCTATCGGGATTGCAAACCCATTAAAAATTTATCACAATTTGTCGTATCGAGAGTTGTATGAACATGAAACCAATCCGGAATTAACCGGTTATGAACGCGCCTATCACACAAAATCAGGAGCATTATCGGTGGACACCGGAATATTCACCGGTCGCTCCCCAAAAGACAAATATGTAGTGGTGGATGAAGAAACCAAAAACAACGTTTGGTGGCACGATCCGGTAAAAAAATCACCGGACAATAAACCGCTTACCATTGATCAATGGAAAGAATTAAAGAAACTAAGTCAAGGACAATTAAGCAACAAAAATCTTTATGTAATGGATGGATTTTCCGGCGTAAATCCAGATACCAGAATGAAAGTTCGTTTTGTTACCGAAGTGGCTTGGCAAGCCCATTTTGTAAAGAATATGTTCTTGCGCCCCTCCGAAGATGAATTAAAAGATTTTGTTCCCGATTTTATAGTGATGAACAGTTGTAAAGTAACCAATCCGAACTGGAAAGAATGGGGATTAAACAGCGAAGTATTTATCGCGTTTAATTTAACTGAAAGAATAGCGCTTATTGGAGGTTCCTGGTACGGCGGCGAAATGAAAAAAGGAATCTTCTCTGTAATGAATTACTTCCTCCCTTTAAAAGGGATTGCCTCAATGCACTGCTCTGCTAATCAGGGAAAAGATGGCGATACCGCTATTTTCTTCGGATTGTCAGGCACCGGAAAAACGACTCTTTCTGCCGATCCTAACCGCGCACTTATTGGCGATGATGAACATGGCTGGGACAACAACGGGATCTTCAACTTCGAGGGAGGTTGCTATGCTAAATGTATCAATTTAAGTGAAGAAAATGAACCCGATATCTATCGTGCCATCAAAAGAGATGCGCTGTTAGAGAATTTGGTAATTGACGAAGATGGAAATATAGATTTCAACTCGCAGGCGAAAACAGAAAACACACGTGTTTCTTATCCTATTTATCATATTGATAATATTGTAAAACCCGAATCAAAAGGCACACACCCCAGCAAAGTAATATTCCTTACGGCTGATGCTTTCGGCGTTTTACCTCCTGTTTCCATTTTATCAAAAGATCAGGCAATGTATTATTTCCTAAGTGGATACACTGCGAAATTGGCAGGAACAGAGCGCGGTATTAAAGAACCTACCCCTACTTTCTCTTCCTGTTTCGGCGCCGCTTTTTTAATGTTACATCCCACTAAATATGCCGAAGTGTTTGCCAAAAAAATAGAAGAACACAACTCAACCTGTTACTTGGTAAATACCGGCTGGATTGGCGGCGGTTTCAACACCGGCGGAAAACGAATCTCTATCAAAGATACGCGCACCATCATCTCTGCCATTCTAAACGGAGAATTGATTGATTGCGAAAAAGAATTGGTGAAGCCATTCATGGTAAATATTCCAAAACATATTGATGGAGTAGAAGATAACGTATTAAATCCGGAAAACAGTTGGAAAGACAAAGATTCTTTCAAAGAAAATGTGAACAAGGTAGCCGAATTTTTCGTTAAAAACTTTGAAAAATTCACCGATACTGATGAAGGAAAACGTTTAAGAGAGTTTGGACCAAAATTGTAAAAATTCTTTCATATTGACATTCTGTGTTTTATTGGATTGATACTGTTTGATGCTTTGTTTATCCATGTGTTAGTTTTTAAATTATTTCAGAGGTCAGAAATTAGGAATTTTAAAATTATCAAAACTTGAATAAGGAATTAACGGAAAAGTTGGAAACGAAAGAGCAATCTATTTCGCAACACCAAAACAAAATTAGCATTCATAATCAAAAAATAGCCGAACTTACTGCCAACATAAACCTCATTACAGTTGAATATGCTACCTCCAACGGTTGAGGATATTGAAGATGATGTAACCGTTTTGTAATATAAATTTCATAAAAACTACATTACTTTGAAACGGTTTGGTGATTATTACGTTGCTTTTTTGCAGTGCTAAAAAAAAAAAGTAAAAACCAAATCTTAATTTTTTATGAAAAAGTTCACAAATTTAAAATCCCTTGTGGTAGGATTGGCGTTGTTTGCCCTCATCAATCCTTTTGCGAATGCGCAAATTGTGGTAAAAGGTTCTGACACCTGTTTGCCCGTTTCTCAACAAGAAGCCGAATCTTTTGGAA
>JGI24702J35022_10001152_pt1 | contig 16427 bp, 13 predicted proteins | sample TergutTh196P4_FD_35022 | JGI IMG/M metagenome (IMG submission 35022)
GTGGCAGGCGGTTGGAGAACAGAAATCTATATGGGCAAAAACGATCAGCCCATTTATGATAGTTGAGAATAACATTTCTCCGAGCTTCATGGATATGTGTTCTCAATTACGGAGTGTTGTCCAACAGGAGAAATTAAGAGATGTATAGTGGGTACGCGGACGAGTCCGCGTACCCACTATATGATGCGTCTCGATAATAAAAATAAGCGAGCTTTTTTTTGTATATCTCTCAATTTGCACTACCTTTATCTATGGATGAAGGTAGGCTGTGTTTCGGATATAAAAAAATAAGCGAGCTTTTTTTTTGTATATCTCTCAATTTGCACTACCTTTGTGGCAATTTTTTTGAAGAATTTGTCTTGTATGAGTAAACGATTTGCTGAATATGACGCATTTGACTTGTCGGAAGTCAATAAACAAGTGCTGGAGAAATGGGACGACAGTGATGTGTTCCGGAAGAGTTTGGCTATTCGTGAAGGCGCTCCTTCCTATATTTTTTATGAAGGTCCACCTTCTGCGAATGGGATGCCAGGTATTCACCATGTCATTGCTCGTAGTATAAAAGATATTTTTTGCCGTTACAAGACGATGAAAGGATTCCTTGTAGAACGGAAAGCAGGATGGGATACGCACGGTCTGCCCGTTGAAATAGGGGTGGAAAAAGCGTTGAATATTACGAAAGAAGATATCGGGAAAAAAATATCGGTTGCGGAATATAATAAGGCATGTCGTAAGGATGTGATGAGGTTCACACGCGAATGGGAAGACCTCACCCAACGTATGGGTTTTTGGGTAGATATGGACCATCCGTATGTGACGTATGAAAATAAATATATCGAAACGCTATGGTATCTGCTGAAGGAACTCTATCATAAGAATCTACTATATAAAGGATATACGATTCAACCCTATTCGCCTGCTGCAGGTACGGGGCTTAGTACGCACGAACTGAATCAGCCCGGGTGTTATCGCGATGTGAAAGATACGACGGTTACCGCGCTTTTTAAAATAAAACAACCCAAACCTGAAATGACAGGATGGGGAAACGCCTGCTTTATCGCATGGACGACTACGCCATGGACTTTACCCTCGAATACGGCCTTATGTGTAGGCCTGAATATTTATTATGCCGTCGTGCGTACATATAATATATATAGCGGCGAGCCTGTCACCATTGTATTGGCAAAAGACCTCGTGACATCTCATTTCAGTCCGAAAGCCGAAGGCTTGACCTTAGAAGATTACAAGCCGGGCGACAAGATAGTACCATACAAAACTGTCGCCGAATGTATGGGTAGCGACCTTGTAGGTATGGAATATGAACAGTTGATACCCTGGTATAATCCGGGCGAAGGGGCGTTTCGCGTTATCTCCGGCGACTATGTTACAACCGATGACGGTACCGGTATCGTACATATAGCTCCTACCTTCGGCGCCGACGATATGCGCGTAGCGAAAATCTTTAACGTACCGCCTGTGCATCTGACGGATAAAGCCGGTAATATTCGTCCGGCTGTCGACTTGAAAGGACGTTTCTATCGTCTGGAAGATTTGGACGAAGCCTATGTCAACTCCTGTATGAATGTGGATTTATATAAGCCCTTTTCAGGTCGTTATGTGAAAGACGAATATAATTCGCAATGGGATGGAGCGGGCGAAACGTTGGATGTAGACCTTTGTGTGATGTTGAAACAACAGGGGCTTGCCTTCAAAATAGAGAAACATGTACACAATTACCCCCATTGCTGGCGTACGGATAAACCTATTCTGTACTACCCGTTAGATAGCTGGTTTATAAAGACGACGGCCTGCCGCCAACGGATGATTGAACTGAACAATACCATCAACTGGAAACCTGCAAGTACAGGCGTCGGACGCTTCGGCAAATGGCTCGAAAATCTACAGGACTGGAACCTGAGCCGTAGCCGTTACTGGGGTACGCCACTACCGATATGGCGAACGGAGGATGGAAAAGAGGAGAAATGTATCGGCTCTGTTGCGGAGCTATACAACGAAACGGAAAAAGCTGTCGCAGCAGGGCTGATGGCAAGCAATCCCTACAAGGAAATGGGGTTCGAGCCCGACAATTATTCCGACGCTAATTATAAAAAGATAGATTTACACCGCCCGTTTGTAGATGATTTAATCCTTGTCTCCGATACCGGCCAACCCATGCGACGTGAAGCCGACCTAATTGATGTGTGGTTTGATTCGGGGGCTATGCCCTATGCGCAGATACATTACCCGTTTGAAAACAAGGAAGATTTTGACAACCGCACGTTGTATCCCGCCGATTTTATCGCCGAGGGCGTTGACCAGACACGCGGATGGTTCTTTACGTTACATGCGCTGGGCGCTATGGTTTTCGATAGCGTTGCCTTCAAAAATGTGGTATCCAATGGGCTGGTATTAGACAAAAATGGGAATAAGATGTCGAAACGGCTTGGGAATGCAGTCGACCCGTTTGAGACAATCGAGAAATACGGTTCGGACCCGTTACGTTGGTATTTTATTACGAATGCATCGCCATGGGATAATTTTAAATTTGATAATGACGGATTGGAAGAAGTACGTCGAAAGTTTTTCGGCACATTATTCAACACCTATTCATTTTTTGCCTTATATGCCAATGTGGATGGATTTATTTACAGCGAGCCGGATATACCCTTTGATGAACGTCCGGAGATCGACCGCTGGATATTATCCCTTCTTCATTCGTTGATAAAGGAAACGGATGAATATTATAATATGTACGAACCCACGCGTGCAGGGCGTATGATCACTGATTTTGTGAATGATCATTTGAGTAACTGGTATGTGCGCCTCAACCGCCGCCGCTTCTGGAGAGGGGGGATGACTGCCGATAAACTGTCTGCCTATCAGACGCTTTATACATGTCTTGATGCCGTCAGCCGGTTAATAGCTCCCATTTCGCCATTCTATTCCGACCGGTTATTTACCGATTTAGCTTCGGTTTCCGGTCGTGATAAGTCCGAATCGGTTCATCTGGCGGATTTTCCCGTTTTCAATGAGGCGTTCATCAACAAGACACTCGAAGAACAGATGCAATTAGCACAAGATCTGTCGTCAATGACACATGCTTTGCGAAGGAAAGTAAACATTAAAGTTCGCCAACCGCTGCAAACAATCATGGTACCGGCGCTTAATGAGGAGCAAAAAGCAAATATCGAAGCCGTAAAGAAATTAGTACTGAATGAAGTAAATGTGAAGGAGTTAGTTTTTATAAACAACGCTTCAGGTATTCTGGTGAAAAAAATAAAACCGGATTTTAAGAAATTAGGTCCTCGATATGGAAAGGTGATGAAGCTATTAGCTGCATCCATACAGGAAATGACGCAGGATGATATCGCCCTGTTTGAACAAAATCGCCGGTTTGTATTTGATATAACCGGTCAGATGTGTGAGGTATCGACGGATGATGTAGAAATCATTTCGGAAGATATTCCCGGATGGCTTGTTGCAAACGAAGGTAATATCACCTTAGCGCTTGACATCACCGTGACCGACGAATTGCGTAGGGAGGGATTGGCGCGCGAATTAGTGAACCGTATTCAGAATTTACGAAAGAATGCGGGTTTTGAGATTACCGATAAAATACGTGTACAACTGTCTTCTTCCACAAAAGAGATGAATGAAGCAGTCTATAATTATGCGGATTATATTAAGAAACAAGTGCTTGCAGACGAACTTGAACTGAAGGAAAGCGCTGTTGACGGTGTCGAACTTGATTTTGACGACTTCCGACTGACGGCGAGGATTACTAGAATTAAGAATTAGGAATTAGGAATAAGGAATAAGGAATTAGGAATAAGGAATAAGGAATTAGGAATAAGGAATAAGGAATAAGGGAATTAGGAATTAGGAATTAATCATTAATCATTGAATTGTTTTATACACTTTTAAATAGTAGTAAATTATGGCTGAGAAGACTAAGTATTCGGACGAAGAATTGGAAGGATTTCGTGCGATTATATTGAAAAAATTGGAGAAGGCAAAAATCGATTACGAGCAGTTACGAGATGGCGTTACCAATTCCGAAGGAAATGATGTGTCGGATACATCTCCTACATTCAAGGTGCTTGAAGAAGGAGCAACCACCTTGACGAAAGAAGAATCAGGTCGTTTGGCGCAACGCCAGATGAAATTTATCCAGAATTTGCAAGCAGCGCTTGTCCGTATTGAGAACAAGACATACGGTATATGTCGTGAAACAGGCAAACTTATACCCGCAGAGCGTTTACGCGCGGTACCACATGCAACATTAAGTATAGAAGCTAAATCAGGTGGCGCTAAATAAAGAACAATCAAAATATCTATGGAGTGCGCTGTTAGTGATTCTCCTGCTGTTGATCTGTGACCAGACGTCGAAGTTCCTGGTGAAAATGAACATGCAGTTATACGAAAGCATCGAAGTTTTTTCCTGGTTTAAAATCTATTTTATAGAAAACCCGGGTATGGCCTTCGGGCTTGAGTTAGTGGATACCTATATCTTAACCATATTCAGGATACTGGTAGTCAGTTGGTTTAGCGTAATGATATATAAACTCATCAAACGGGGAACATTCAAATTCGGGTTTATCCTTTGTTTGTCGATGATACTCGCCGGCGCATTAGGTAATATCATCGATTGCGCGTTTTATGGGGTATTGTTTGAAGACAGTCACGGTCAGGTAGCTAAGTTTTTACCTGAAGCAGGCGGATATTCGACTTTCCTGAGCGGTAAAGTCGTCGACATGCTATCGTTTCCGCTTATCAAAACAACATGGCCTGCCTGGATACCTCGTTGGGGGGGGCAAGAATTTGTTTTTTTCAGACCTATCTTTAACATTGCCGATTCAGCTATTTGCGTAAACGCTTTTATATTGATTTTTTTCTATAAAAAATCGCTTTTTGACAGTTTGGCGAAAGAAAAAAAATCGGATGACAAATAGATTACGAATATATTGTCTTATAACGTTAATCTGCGTGGCCGCTTCCTGTAGCCGGGTTCCCAAACATATCATCTCGGAACGAAAAATGAGGGTAGTGATGTACGACATGCAGTTAGCAGAGGCTATCGTTGAAAAAATGCCGGAATCATACCCCACAAGCGAAGACAGAATGACGGTTTACGATGCGGTTTTTACCAAACATAATATAACGCAGGCCGAATATGATTCTTCGCTTATCTGGTATGGCAAACATGTGGACTTATACATGGGAATATACCGGCTCGTCCTTAAAGATATCAACGCAAACTTAACCGCCTATAGCGAGGTCAAACCAGACCCGATATCAGGTGATATTTCCGACAATGATTCTATTGACATATGGATTTCAAACCGGAGCGAAATATTCAAACCGGAACGTATTTTCAATGCCTTACAATTTGAAATCCATCCTCAAAATCCCTATTCACCGGGGTTTACGTATGTTTTTGAATTGTCAGTATGGGGTATTCCCCCGAATTTAAAAAATAAACCGAAAATTCATCTCAGCGCCATACAAGCAGATACCATCATTTCTATTAACAATGAAATCAATAGCGACGGATACTATGAGGCTGTCATCCGACCGACAGATTCTTTATATGTCAAGCGAATTTACGGATATATTTACCTGCACGAAGCCGATGCTGTCTATCATCGTATCTACCTGAATGACATGCGATTGATGAAATATAAAACTATGAACAATGAGCAATGAACGCCGACGTGCCGTCGGCTCAATGAACAATGAACAATGAACAATGAACCGTCATTGCGGGGGACTGTCATCCCGTCATTGCGAGCTTGCGAAGCAATCCAGGTGTAAATCAGGACATCCGGATTGCTTCGTTCCTCGCAATGACGGAATTTCTTCGAAATTCTGCGCACACAATGGCAGTGGCGGTGGCGACATTCAATGAACCTGTTGTTTTACAATCGGGGGGATAGGAGGGTATGTATAATCTTTTATTTACCAGCGCTTCTATTTCCGGGCGGATACCGGCGCCTTCGTTGCCCATGACGATGATACCCTGTTGGGTAAGAACGCTATGATAGATATTTTCACCTTCGAGAAATGTACCGTAGACCGGTGTTGTCATATTTTTACGGATGAATTCTTCCAAATTTGTATAATGTATTTTTACATGAGCTAATGCACCCATAGTGGCTTGTACCGTCTTAGGACTGAAGGCATCGGCTGTGTCGGTACTGCAAACGATGTGTTCGATGCCAAACCATTCGGCTAAACGAATGATTGTCCCCAGATTGCCAGGGTCCTGTATGCCATCAAGCGCAAGGATAAGTTGTGATACAGGATTGACTATGTCTATCGGATAACGCGGTTTTCGAAATACGGCTAATACATCCTGCGGGGTCTTCAGAAAACTGACTTTTCGAAGTTCATCCTCTTCGGCCAAAATCAACTCCTTGGAAAAGCAATCACCCTGTGCGGGTATCCGACTTTTTACGACGTTATCTCCCTGCGTTGACATGCCCTTTGATGACATCCACCGCGCGGATACTACCAACCGTTCACATTCGAATGAGGGCAACATATACGAGACTATTTTATCTCCTTCTGCGATGAAAAGACCTTTTTCGTCGCGGAATTTTTTGATTTCCAATGCGCGAATCTCTTTTATTTTTGCTTTACTTAACATGAAATGAATCTTTTTAGCGTACCAAATGTAGTGCAAATCTATTAAAGTGCAAAATTTTTCTTTTTTAAGCGAAAAAATGATACTTTTGTGCCGAAAATATTTGTTTTATGAAGCCCCGTTTCATTATATACATATGCACGATAGCAGGCCTGATATCATGCAGCACGACCAAATTTGTTGGCGAGGGTCAATATCTTTTGGATAAGATAGAGATAAAAACGGATAATCCGAATGTCAAAGCATCGGAGATGAAGCAGTATCTACAACAACACCCGAATTATAAATTGTTCGGTTTGCTCAAATGGCCTTTGTATATCTATAACTGGTCGGGAACGAATGAGAATAAATGGTTGAACAAACAACTCCGGCGTATGGGCGAGCCGCCTGTTTTGCTCGATATGGAGCTGGCCGAACAGTCAATCAGGCAATTGGAATTGTATATGTCAAATCGTGGCTATGTAAATGCCGAAATTGACTTGTCGGTCGATACCACCCGCAGGAAAAAAGCGTTCTTAGCTTATCGGACGACTTCTAATGAACCTTACCGAATTCAACACTATACTACGGCTATTGATGATCCCCGAATGGATAGTATCGTACAGCTTGCTCCCCCTCACCGTTCGTTTGTAAGATCGGTTTTTAGTTCGTATCCAAAAGATTATATCCCACTAATTACTGAAAATATGCTGTTTGATCGTAATAAATTAGACAAGGAACGTCAACGGATAACCTCTTTACTACGTAATAACGGTTATTATACTTTTAACCGCGATTTAATACGATACAGGGCATACAATGAACCGGAAAGTCTTAATTTTGATTTGGAAATGTATTTCAAATCAATGGAATATATCTCGCCTGAGGGTGAGACTTTAGAACGTCAACATCTTCCATACTATATCAACAGGGTGTCGATCCTTACCGATTACGATCCGCTCGATCCGGACAGAAAGGGCGATGATTATATTATTACAGATTCGGCAAGGCATCGAGGCATAGGAATTTATTACGGAAGCGAAGGACGAAATATTCGCCCGTTAGTATTGCAGCAAGCTAATCACTTGATTCCTGGAAAGTTATATAGCGAGCGCAGCCTCGAACAAACCTATTCATCCTTTTCGGCTTTGAAGGCGCTAAGGTATGTGAGTATTAAGTTTGTTGAATATGAAGAAGCCGATACGATGCGGTTAGATTGCACAATCCTAACTGCTCCGGCGAAAAAACAAGGCATTCGCTATGATGTGGAAGGGACAAACTCGGCAGGCGACCTGGGCTTTGCTTCGTCGTTGACCTATCAGCACAGGAATCTTTTTAAGGGTTCCGAACTTTTTTCGGCGAAGTTGCACGGAGGATATGAGTATCTTTCAACAACATTTGCGGATGGTAATTATTGGGAGTTTTCGGGCGAGACCTCCCTTCATTTTCCACGTTTTCTTTTCCCGTTATTAAATTATGAATTACGCCATAAGATTCGCGCCACCACAGAGTTTAAGATGAGTTATGATCTGCAGCGACGTCCCGAATACCACCGCTCAGTCGCTTCCGGAGGATGGATTTATCACTGGCAAAACCGTGTCAATGCCATGGCGCGGCATACGATCAAACTGATAGATGTGAACTATGTTTTTTTGCAGAATATCGATGAAGATTTCAAAAACAGCCTGCCCGAGACGACTGCATTGTACAATTATTCCGATCAGTTTACAGTCAGCATGGGATATGTATATTCATTCAACAACTATGACCCGTTAGAAAGGGGCAGGAACACCTCCTCTTTGCGTGTATCAGTCGAATCTGCGGGTAATATCATGTATGCACTGTCTAACCTTTTCGGTGCGCCAAAATCCCAAAACGGAAGTTATAATCTACTGGGTATCAATTATTCCGAATTTCTGAAAGGAGATGTTGACTTTGCCCGGAGTCTCACGCTCGATGTTCGGAACTCTTTTGCGTTTCATATCGGATTGGGAGCCGCATATCCCTTTGGTAACTCGAATGAGATACCTTTTGAGAGGCGCTATTATTCAGGTGGCGCCAACAGTATCCGCGGATGGAACGTACGTTCGCTTGGCCCCGGTAGCATGCAGAAAAGTAACGCTACCTCTTTTGTTCATCAGGTAGGCGATATCCGAATGGATGCTAACATTGAATTTCGAAGCAAGTTGTTTTGGAGGTTTGAATTGGCGTTTTATTTGGATGCAGGTAATATCTGGACAATCCATAAGTATGATTATCAGCCGGATGGTAATTTTGATTTCAATCGTTTTTATAAAGAAATAGCTTTCTCGTATGGGTTGGGACTGCGTCTTGACTTCGATTATTTTCTATTGCGTCTGGATTCAGGGTTCAAGGCTTATAATCCGCAGGAAAGAGGCTCCGACAAATGGGCGATTTCACACCCGGATTTCTCCAAAAATTTTGCATGGCACTTTGCCGTAGGCTATCCGTTCTGATTGTTTTTATGTGAAATAATCGTAAATTAACATAAATCTTCTTTATTATTGAGTTTTTTTTTCCTTAAAGTGAAATACACTTTGAAAAGTCCTTTTTATTTCGTTATTTTGCAGTCTGAAAATAGAATTGAAGAAGTATATTAATGAATGAGAAAAAGACAAAAAGTATGAAAAAGCTAAGATTTACGGTGATTAATAGCCTGTTGGCCGTTATAGTGTGCACTTTATATGTGAGTTGTGGAGAAGAAAGTGAAAATATCAGCTTTTTTCCGATAGCAAAGGTTTCAAAATTTGAAAGAGATTCCTATTCAACAGTTTTGAGATATGGGAATTTAGGCTTAGCCGAGTATACCGTATATATTAATAACGAATTTGCCTATTCGGGGGATATCCTTTATAAACCGAGCAGTATAGTTTGTACAATGAATGGTGTACGATACGATTTTCAATTAGCAAATACCAAAGGAGCTTCCCGGATAGAATCTCTGACTGCAAGTGAAGGTAGCGCTAAAAAATATCATATTCAGTATTGGTTTGAGGACCCTGAAGGTCGTGTAACGCAAGCCCGGGTTGACGGATTGTGGACGCAACCTGTTTATATATCTTATAAATACGAGGGCAACAAGATACTCATCAATGAAAGCGGGTTTGACTTTACACTTGAATTGTCAGACACTGATAATTTGGGTTATGTATGTAATGTGATGGGTTTTTCAGGTGCAGAGTTAACATCGAAATATGTGTTTAATCCTGACTTTTATTTCTTAAATATTTACGGTACGCCAATCAAAAAACTACCCCAAGGACAAGAGTTTGAAATAAGCGAAGATAATCAACATCTTTTGCGCGTCGGGAATTATTCATATGAATATTAATGATATTAGAATAATAAAAAGAGGGGCGATTCTTCCCGATCGCTCCTCTTTTTGTTCTCTACGCGAAACAAACAACACGCTACATTGCCTTCGGAGAATTATCTCCTGCGATTTCCATAGCGGCTCATGAATTTATCCACGCGACCGGCTGTATCTACCAATTTGGCCTTTCCGGTGTAGAAGGGATGGGAGGTATTGGAAATCTCAAGCTTCACAAGCGGATAAGTAACACCTTCTATTACAATTGTTTCTTTCGTATTGATCGTCGAACGGGTAATGAAAACATCCTCGTTTGACATGTCTTTAAAAACTACCTGACGGTAGTTTTTCGGATGAAGTTCTTTTTTCATTGTCTTATTTCTATATCGTTATAATCGTTAAAAATTCGCTTTCGGGCTGCAAAGGTAATTATTAAAGATGAGTAATTCAAAAAAAAAAGGTATTATTTTTGATTTTGCACTTAATTTGTACTATCTTTGCGGCTCGAAAACCCTTATAAAATAGTGAAAATATGATCAATTACAAAGATTTAGGACTGGTGAACACACGTGAGATGTTTGCCAAAGCAATGGAAGGAGGCTATGCGATCCCGGCCTTCAATTTCAACAACATGGAACAGTTACAGGCTATCATTCAAGCTACAGCCGAAACGAAATCGCCTGTCATCCTTCAGGTCTCAAGCGGCGCAAGGAAATATGCCAATCAGACGCTGCTTCGCTACATGGCGGAAGGCGCAGTCGCCTATGCAAAAGAATTGGGTTGTGCTAACCCGCAGATCGTGCTGCACTTAGACCATGGCGATACGTTTGAATTATGCAAGAGTTGTATCGACATGGGCTTTTCGTCAATTATGATAGACGGCTCACATCACCCGTTTGATGTTAATGTCGCCTTGACAAAGAAAGTAGTAGACTATGCACATCAGTTTGATATCACAGTCGAAGGCGAACTCGGCGTATTGGCTGGCATCGAAGATGATGTAGTCGCCGAACATCATACCTATACCCGACCGGAAGAGGTGGTCGACTTTGTAACTAAAACGGGCTGCGATTCGTTAGCTATTTCTATCGGCACATCACATGGCGCCAATAAGTTCAAACCCGAACAATGCACGCGGGATGAAAATGGACGCCTTGTGCCGCCTCCATTGGCCTTTGAGATATTAGAAGCTGTCGAAAAAGAATTGCCCGGATTCCCTATCGTGCTCCATGGGGCATCATCCGTTCCGCAAGAAGAAGTGGAAACAATCAATACACATGGCGGCGCACTGAAAGATACAATCGGAATACCCGAAGAACAACTTCGTAGAGCCGCTAAATCGGCAGTATGCAAGATAAATATCGATTCGGACAGCCGTTTAGCCATGACAGCCGCTATACGAAAAGCATTTGTTGACAGTCCTGCAGAGTTTGACCCCCGGAAATATCTCGGCCCTGCACGCGAAAATGTAAAGAAATTATACGTTCACAAAATAAAAAATGTGTTAGGTTCGGATAATAAATTGTAATCGTACCATGAAACAGTTTTTTAAAATGTTATTAGCTTCCATATTGGGAGTCTTTATTTCTATCGGCATCCTGACATTGGTGTGGTTTTTTATGATTGCAGGTATGCTCTCCTCCATGATGCCCTCATCATCAGACCGTTTAGTAAAGAGTGATGAAAAAGTGCTGATGTTACAACTAAAAGGCGGTCTGACCGAAACGACAACGGAAAACCCGCTCGGAGACCTTTTTAATCAGCGCAAGACACTTTCCCTCAAAGATGTTCTTTCAGCCATTGAAACGGCAAAGGAAAGCGCTCAGATTGAAGGTATTTATTTGGATGTCACTTATCTCAGTACAGGTACAGCTAATGTGGACGCTATCCGTCGCGCTTTACTCGATTTCAAAACAAGTGGTAAGTTTATTGTCGCCTATGCCGATAATTACAGCCAAAACTGCTATTATCTCTCTTCGATAGCCGATAAGGTGTTTTTGAATCCACAGGGTCTTATGAACCTGACTGGGTTTTCATCGCAGGTAACCTTTTATAAGGGGATTTTGAAAAAAGTGGGAATTGAAATGCTTATTTTCAAAGTAGGCACTTTCAAAGGGGCGGTAGAGCCGTTTATGCTTGATAAACTAAGTGACGCCAACCGCGAACAGATCACATCCTATCAACAAGGAATATGGAAAAATATCGTGAACAATATCGCTGTTTCACGTAATATCTTTGTTGATAAAATAAACGAATTCGCCAATAAAGGTTTGGTATTCGCTCCTGCTGCCAAAGCCGTTGAATACGGTTTGGTCGATGAACTGAAATATCGCGACGAGGCAAACAATTATGTAAAAGAACTTATCGGCGCCGATGTAAACAAAAATCTGAAGGTCGTTGACGTAGCAAAAATAAAAAGTCTTGCTAAGAAAAAACCAATACTGAAAGGCGACCGTATTGCAGTCATCTATGCCGAAGGTGAGATAATCAGTTCCGACCTTACTTCTCCTTACAGCAGTATAAACTATATTACTGAAAAACTTGTTAACGAACTGATTAAATTAAAACGAGACAAAAATGTGAAAGCGGTAGTCCTGCGTATCAATTCGCCGGGTGGAAGCGGTTATGTGTCGGAGCAGATTTGGAAACAGGTGAATGACCTTAAAAATGAAAAGAAAATCGTCGTTTCTATGGGTAATGTTGCGGCTTCCGGAGGATATTATATCGCTTGTGCAGCTGATAAAATAATCGCAGAAGCCAATACACTTACAGGCTCTATCGGTGTATTCGGCATGTATCCGAATGCTACAGGACTGTTTGAAAAGTTAGACATGACAACCGACGTCGTGAAAACAAATACTTTTGCTGATTTTGGCGACATTTCCCGCCCGATGCGAGAAGATGAAAAAATGCTGATTCAGAGTTATATAGAAAATTTCTATGATGTGTTCTTAACACGATGCGCCGACGGGCGGGGCATGACAAAAGAAGAAATCGACAAAATCGGTCAGGGTCGCGTTTGGACAGGCGAGCAGGCGCTGGAGATAGGTTTGGTAGATGAAATAGGCGATCTTGAACGCGCTATTTTAGTAGCGGCCGAACTGGCAGACCTGACAAATTATCAGGTTAAAACCGTTTCGGGTTCGAGCGATCCGTTTACAGATTTCCTGAAAAAACAACTCGGAGATGTGAAAACGTCTGTTATCCAAGATGTACTGGGAGAAGATTATGAATTATTGAACATGATACGTTCCATCAGACAGACAAGCGGTATTCAGGCTCGTTTACCTTATGATTTGGAGATATTTTAAAACAAATGAACCGGAAGAATCCTTTTATACGCTTCCTGCTGTCGCCGGTCGCTTTCCTGTTCAACATGGCGACATGGATTCGAAATCAGTTGTTTGAATGGAAATTACTTCCTTCCAAGCAGTTTCCTGTTCCGGTCATCTGTAGTGGAAATATATCTGTTGGAGGTACCGGAAAAACCCCTTTTACGGAGTATTTGATTGCTTTATTAAAGGAACGGTACAAGGTAGCCACGTTAAGCCGTGGCTATAAGCGTGATACAAAAGGATTTCTATTAGTTGACGCCAATAGTACGGCTTCGGATGCAGGTGATGAAGCTTGCCAGATAAAGCGGAAATTTCCTGAGATAACGGTAGCTGTCGATGAAAACCGTCGACACGGTATTAACCAATTGCTTTCATTGCCGGAAGAAGAGCGACCGAGCGTGATTCTGCTCGATGATGCGATGCAACATCGGTACGTGACGCCTTCCCTGACTATCATGCTTACCGATTATCAAAATATGTATTACGAAGACTATATTCTTCCGGTTGGTAATTTGCGCGAATCAGTTAATGGCGTCTACCGCGCCGATATAATCGTAGTAACAAAATGCGTGGATGTCATCAAACCTATCGATTTACGCATCATAGAGAAAAATATGATGCTCATGGCAAGCCAACATTTATATTTTACAAAAATTAAATATTATCCGCTCAAACCGGTTTTCCCTTCGTTGGCATTGAACCCTTGCTCGTTGGACGAACTGACTGAAAATGAGGAATTACTGCTTGTCACAGGTATAGCCGAACCACAACCGTTTTTTGACAAAATAAAATCATATCGTTCTCATTTCAGAGTATGTATATTCCCTGATCATCACAATTTTACGTTGGATGATGTCCTCAGCATTGATGCTGAATTTCAGAAAATGACTGCCGAAAGTAAACGAATCATTACGACAGAGAAGGATGCAATGCGTCTGACTACCATGGATTTTTTACCCGAAAAATGGAAACCTTTCCTTTACTACCTCCCCATTTCTATTGAGTTTTTGTTCGATCAGGGTGAAGACTTTGACTCACGCATACAAAAGCATGTCATTTCATCCATCAATATTTTAAAGAAGCATGTCAAGAACTGAAATATCAACGCTTGGAGAGTTCGGCCTGATTCGTCGCCTTACGGAGAAAATTTCTTTAAAAAATGACAGCTCAGTGCATGGGGTAGGTGATGATGCGGCGGTACTCGACTACAAAACAAAAAAATTATTGGTAACGACTGATTTACTATTAGAAGGCATCCATTTCGACCTCACCTATGTTCCTCTACGGCACCTTGGCTATAAATCGGCTATCGTTAATTTCTCGGATATCTATGCGATGAACGGACAACCGAAACAGATCACCGTATCGTTAGGCATCTCAAAACGTTTTTGTGTTGAAGAACTCGAAGAGTTCTATGCCGGCCTGAAATTAGCTTGCGACATCTATGGCGTAGACATCGTTGGAGGCGATACCTCCGTTTCAATGACAGGCCTCACAATCAGTATCACCTGTTTAGGCGAAGGCGAAAACGAAAAAATCGTGTACCGAAGCGGAGCAAAAGAAAACGACCTTATCTGTGTATCAGGCGATTTAGGCGCAGCCTATATGGGATTGCAGTTGCTCGAACGAGAAAAGAACGTCTTTCAGGGCGAAAATGACTTTCAACCCGACTTCGACGGAAAAGAATACCTCCTCGAACGTCAATTGAAGCCTGAAGCCCGAAAAGACATCATCGAAGCCCTCCAAAAAGGCGGTGTGACCCCAACCTCCATGATCGATATTTCAGACGGTTTATCCTCCGAATTGCTGCATATCGCAAAGGAAAGCGATATCGGATGCCGTATTTTTGAAGACCGCATCCCCATCGACTACCAAACAGCTGTAATGGCCGAAGAGTTCAATATGAATCTTGTAACAGTAGCCCTTCACGGCGGCGAAGATTACGAACTGTTGTTTACCGTCCCCCTTGCATTGCACGACACAATTGCGGCTATGAAAGGTATCCATCTCATCGGCCACATCACTAAACCCGAATACGGCAACGTCCTCGTAGGTCGCGACGGGGGCGAAATAACCCTTAAAGCACAAGGCTGGCAGCCCTTTATTTAAGAATTGTAAAAATTGTAGAGACGTAGCATGCTACGTCTCCCTATTGAATGTGTAATTCGCAGAATAATAAATAAATAACGATATTTGTTGATTTTTTATGAAAGAAAAATACAAAATAAATTTGCATTATAAAAAATAACCTTTATCTTTGCGCCCGCAAATTTGATTGGTGCCATAGCTCAGTAGGTAGAGCAACGGACTGAAAATCCGTGTGTCCCCGGTTCGATTCCTGGTGGCACCACTTTTTAAGAAATGTTTACATTTGAAGGACATATCCTTAGCAAAAGGGATGTGTCCTTTTTGCTTGTCTGTCAAGGGAATAAAGGGTGTGTCATTTCGCCGATACCTTCAGGATATTTTTATCCGACCTTTGTAAATATGGTTATGTTGAAGAGGCTAATTAGAAATACGGAGCGCTGTATCTTTTATTTCAATGCTAAGATTATCAAGCGCTGAAGATAGTTGTTTCAATTCGTTTCCCGTAAATACAACCGGCTTTCCGTTTACCGTATTGCCTTTTATTCTGTTATTTAGCCATTGACGGCTTTTCCCAAAGTAGTTCTTGGCAATATATGACATTGAAATATACTGCGATACACGTTCCAATTCAGACTTTAGTGTAAGTTCTTTGATTGCGATTTTCCCTTGTCGAATAATTTCATCTCTGCTCTCCAGAAATATACGTTGAACCTCTTTTTTCTCATCATCCGATAATAATGCGTAATCATTTTTTATGCTCTCTTCGATTTCTAACTTTTCCAAATCGGAGGCTTTGTGATAGTCTGAAAGAATTTTTTTGATATCCATAATAATTGTTTTATTATGCTCCCTCTAAAAAGTGAGGGAACGGGTTAATTACTTTTTTGATTCTTCTAACGCCTTTGACAGATCATCTAAAAACATGTTGATCGTTCGTTCTTTTGTTTTTTCGTAACTATTCAGCCTTATCATAATTTCATATACACTACCACTATGAACACAAATACTTCTGGCATTTTAGGTCAATTTAAGCTTGTATTACCACCGT
>JGI24702J35022_10001153_pt1 | contig 16424 bp, 18 predicted proteins | sample TergutTh196P4_FD_35022 | JGI IMG/M metagenome (IMG submission 35022)
CCGCCGCCCCGCCCCTTTTTTCCTATTGAATCCACGCATAATCACGGCTGGACGACCCACATCCTTTTTTATACACATGACCCAGTTATGCTCAGCAGAGCCGCCTGTGCGGAGGAATGACCATGGGATTCAAGAAGAAGGTGAGGGTGGGCAAGGGAGGCGTCTCCACGATCCTGGCGGTCGTCATCGTCGTCGTAGTGGTGGCCGCCGCCGGCTCGGCGGCGTATGCTTTCTTGTCCTTGGACAAAGGGAAAGAGACTGTAGCCATAGGGACGGTGCTCCAATATGACATCGTCCAGTCGGACGGCACCGTCGCCGGGACGGTAGAGGAGAGCTACATCGGGCAGAGCGACAGCGACTACTTCATCAAGGTCGCGGAAAGCAACGCGAGCAGCGCCTTTTATTGGTCGGATCCGAAATCGGGGCCGAGGGACGCAAAGAGGGCCGGCACGACGACCATCGACACAATCGACGGCAGGAGGAGCATGGAGGTATGGGAACACGACCGCTACCGCGGCTTCGACGTGTCAGCGAAGTCGTACATCGACTCATCGAACGGGATGCCGTACAGAATCGAGTTCGACCACGGTGCGTACGCGTACGTGCTGAAATGGTACGGGCCCGAGCAGGGGGCGTCGTACAAGGAGTCGGGGGACGTCGGCATGGCATACGAGTACGTCTTCGACGAAGGGCCGGAGGCGATGTACCTTGAGGTGCGGTGCATCGCGGACTGCATTGGGGGCCGGTACGGGGTCGCGTACGGCTTCCGTTCCGCCACAGAGGACTTCGGTGCGTCGTACTTCCTATGCGGCATCCCCCAGGGGCTGCCGTCCGATGCGATAGACACCAAGTCGACGACCACCCTGGAGGACACATTGGACGGCCCGGTGGAGGTCGGCATCTGGGAGATACTGTACGATGCCGACTACGTTCTATACTACGACCCGGCGTCGCAGGTCATATACAGGGTCGTCTTGGCGACGGGCTGGGGGGAGATGCCCTTCGAGCTGGCCAAGAAACCGTGAGCCGCCGCAGGGGCGCCCGCCCGCCGGTCAGAAGAAGTCCTCCAGCCTGGGCCCCTTCGGCGCGGCCTTCGGGGCCGGCGTATCCTTCTTCTTTTTCTCCACCGGGTCCCTCGCCCCGTCCCCCACGTCGAAGAGCGTCGACTGCTGGCTCCCCATGATGAGGTCCTTCTCGCTCCACCCGAACACCTCCGTTATCCTGGACGCGGTCTGCGCCAGCCTCCCCGCGTAGTACCCGAAGTCCGGCTCCCCCTCGAACTCCGCGCCGCTCACGTAGGGCTCGACCTCCTGCGGCACGACCCCTCCGTCCGTGACTATCCAGGACACCTTCATCCCGGGTATGAAGTCGTACCCCTTCGCTATCAGCTTCTTGGCGGCCTGCACGTTGCTCATCCTCTCGGGGTTCTCGTAGACGTCCAGGCCCCTGCACGTCCTGGATATGACCAGCTCCGAGGCGTCGACCTTCTTCGACAGCGTGTCCCTTATGGTCTTCTTGACCAGCGCCACCGCCTCGTCGTTCCTCTCGTCGAGCACCTTCTCGAACAGCTCCATGAGCAGGCGGCTCTGGAGATCGAAGGAGTCGGACCTCCTTATCTCGTAACCCCTGACGAGGAGCTCCTCCGACTTCGCGGGCCAAGCCACCCTGCCCACGTACCTCTTCTTCTTCCCGTGGGAGAAGAGCGGCTCCAGCAGCTTCTCGAACTCCAGCGTGCCGCCCTCCGTGGAGAACCTCGCCGCCATCCCCTTGCCGAACTCCACCGAGCCCTCCAGGTCGGCGGCTGGCGACTGCATGAACACCGAGTCCGTGTCGGAATAGATGACCGTGACCCCCTCCTTCCCGACCTCGCCGATTATCCGCTTGACGTTGTCCCTCGCGAAGGACGTGATCGCCGCGCCGATGTTCTTGTCCGTGAAACGGTAGAAGGACGAAGCGAACACCCCGTAGAAGGTGTTCATCAGCACCTTGACCGCCTCTTGTAGGCCGTTGAGGTACCTCCGCTCCACGTCGTCGGCCGCCGTCCTCATGCTCGCCTTGATCCCGTCCCTCTGGCGCATGAGGTCGCTCAGTATCTTCGGCAGGATCCCGACCCTCACGTCCGGGGACAGGAACCTCGCGCCGGAGGGCGCGGCTATGGCCCCCCTCGGGGACAGGGTGGTGAAGCATATGTTCTTGGCTATTATCAGCGAGGGGTACATCGACTTGAAGTCCAGGACGCACACCCAGTGGTAGAGCCCAGGGCTCATGGTGTGCACGTACCCCCCCTCGATGGGGTCGCCGGACTCCCTCCTGCCGGTCATCGGGACCCCGACCTTCTGCCTGTCCGCCTCCCTTATGAGCAGGGAGTCGGCCAGCTGGGACGAGCCGGCGTTGAGCGCGTCGTCCAGGGGGAGCCTCGCCACGGTCGACAGGTCCATGCCCTTCCTGACGGTCCCCACCTTCAGGAGGATCCTGAGCGCGAGCTCCGCGTCCTTTGTGCAGTACCGTATGACCTTCTCCCTGTTGTTCTTCCATTCCTCGTCCATCCTCTTGGGGTCCACGTCCATCTTCGACTCCCCCAGCACCTGCATGGACACAGCGTTCAGGGTCTCCTGCTTGGGCCGCAGCTCCCGCTTCGCCGCCCACCATGCGTCCACGATTATGCGCCCCTTCAGCCTCCAGAACCTCTCGTTGACGACGCGGGGCTGCCCCATGTCCCTCCCCCAAGGCAGGGCATCCTTCATCCTGTTGGCCTGCGCCCTCTCCGAGATCTTCCTGATGTCGTAGTTGTCGATGTTGTACCCCGTTATGACGTCGGGGTCCTCCTTCCTTATCAGCTCCCCGAACCTCGTTATGATCTGCTCCTCGCCCCCCGTTATGGGCTCGCACTCGCGGTACGCCCCGTCCTCCTCGACGACCGCGCATATGGTGTATATGAAGTCGTGCTGTATGCTGTTCTCTATGTCGAAGGACAGCATCCTGAGGCCCGGGTCGAAGGCCTCGATGTTCTCGAAGGACGACATCCTGAACACCACGTCGACGGCGTAGGGGCCGGAGGCCACCTCCCCGGTGACCCTTATGCAGGACCCCATGTCGTTGTCGTAGACGAACCTGTGGTGGAACGGGATGTCGGCGGCGAGGGTGACGTACCCCCTCTTCTTCCAGTCGTTGCGGTAGTCGGGGATCTTCCACGGGCACTTGACGGTGGCCTTCAGCACGTCGTGGAAGGCGCCCCTGTAGAAGAGCACGTCCCTCTCCGTCCTCAGCACCTCCGGGTCCCTCTTCAGCACGCCCTCGGAGTCGTCCTTGGGGTCCACGATGAAGAAGTACGGGTCGAACCCGTAGCAAAGTATGGCGACGGACCTCTTGTCCCTGGCCTTCCCGAACAGCTCCACGTACACGTCCCCCCTCGCGTCGACGCCGTACGACGCCGTCAAGAGCCTCACGTCCATCGTCTCCATCTCATTCACCTGTTTGCCACAATCTTGATCACGTCGCCGTCCAGGAGCACGTAGTCCGCGCCCACGGTCCTCTTCGTCCTGGCGTTGACCGCCCTTATGAACTTGTCCCCCAGCTCCGTGTGGACCTTGTACGCCAGGTCCCTCGCGGTGGAGCCCCGGGGGAGGAGGATGCAGTCGGGCAGGACGCGGCCGAAGTGGTCGGTGTACTTCGACTCGTCCTCCACCGGGTACACCGCGATGAGGTCCAGCAGCTTGAACGCGCAGTCCTCGAGGCAGGCCTGCACCCCGGTGCCGCCGTGCCCCCCCATCTTCTCCGCCATGTAGTCAAGCGCCTTCCTCTGCCCCTCGCTGAGGGCGACGCCCTCCCTCACCGTGAAGCCGGGGTCCCCTGGAACATAGTCGATGAGCCCGGCAGCCGCCGCTTTCTTCAGGGCGAGCTCCGTCTCGGCGAGGGTGGCCACGGCGCCGTCGCCCATCGCCCTCAGCCTGTCAAGGTTCCCGGGCGGGGCTATGTCCGCCTTGTTCATGGCGATTATCATGGGCTTGGAGGCCTCCCTGATCCTGGTGCACAGCGCGAGCAGCCTCTCGTCGTCCCACTGGGCGGGGTCCTGCGGCAGCTCGACGTGCCTGAGGGCGTCCTTGATCTGCCCCTCCGTCACGTTCAGGCCGGTGAGCCTCTCCTGCAGCACCGCCTCCTGTTTGCTCCCCTGCATCTTCGCCTGCCGGGCTATCTTGGTCAGGCCGTTCTTTATTATCTCCCTCATCCAGAGGTCTATCTCCCTCCTCAGGAACAGAACGTCCTCCGCCGGGTCGCACCCCCCCTGGGCCACGGTGTTGCCCTCGAGGTCGGTGGTCCCGCTGGCGTCCACCACGTTTATGAACGCGTCCGCCTGCCTGAGGTCGTCCAGGAACTTGTTGCCCAGCCCCTTCCCCTCCCAGGCGTCGGGGACGAGGCCCGCCACGTCCAGGAGCTCGATGGGGGCCATCCTGGTCCCGTTGACGCACACGGAGTTGTTGGGCGTGCACTTGACCCCGAGGTCCCCGCACGGGCACGGCTTCCTCACGTACGCCACGCCCTTGTTCGGCTCTATGGTCGTGAAGGGGTAGTTGGCGATCTCCACGGGCGCCATCGTCGCGGCGCCGAAGAACGTGGACTTCCCCACGTTCGGTTTTCCTACTATGCCGACCTGCATGTGATCCCATCTGTATCGGGTTCAGGTTGTTATACGTTTACCGCCGGCGACGCTACACGGCGGGCCCGCTGACCAGAAAAATGAGGAATAAGGGCGAGGGGACATGCCCCTCTTAAAGGATTTGACCGCTCAGATGCCGAAGAACTCTTTGACGTTCGGGCGGAACAGGTAGAAAAGAATCAGCAAGATGATGAGGAGCCCGATCGCGAACGGCAGCACGAACACCGCGCCCAAGCCGTCTGTGGAGACCACCAGGTACATGGAGTACAGCATGAAGATCAGGGCTATCCCGTAGATGAACACCGCGATGTACCATGCGATGGACCACCCCCGCCAGATGGCTATGCCGATGATCAGGAGTATCAGGGCGCCGATGATCCCGCCGTACCCGACGAAATCCACACTGATTATGCCTGCAAGGTCCACGCCCAATATGTCTGAGATCATTGAAGTATCCATCAGCGACAACGCCGACACTGCCAACATGATGACAGCCATCAGTATCGTCAGGAAACCGATTATTGCTATTAGTATGGGTCTGCTTTTGCCTTCCATAGTAATCCATTGACGGGGTAGTTTATATAATTTCCTCTTTCTAGCACTGGTTTACCATATATCCAGCCTGAGAATCTCGGTCGCCGGTCGCCTCCGACATGTCTACTCTGGGCGGAGGGGAGAAGTTCCCACCGACGAGATATAATCCAAGACGGCGGAGAGTGAAGGGAAGGTCTGGCGCCCTACCCAGAAACCCCTGGGCCCCGGGATGTACATGATAAAAGCGCAATCCAATCCTGCGACATGGTGTGCTGGACAATGCGTTCGGCAGCGGGAGCTTCCCGTTGGCCGCCGCCTTGGAGGGCGCAGGTTCTGCGGGATATAGCAGAACAAAGGGGTCGAGTTCTTTAAGAATGAGCCGATGGACTACATGGGGGTATGCAGGAGCCGCCTCATCCCGGGGGTTTCGATGGGGATTTGAGGGTCTACAGGGGGCCCGCGGATACCTGAAAGGCGCATGGTGTCAAGGCTGTGATCACCCCTCGGGACCCACGCCGAACGAATGGATGGAATTGGCGACGTCCGCGATCTCAGCCGGCCTGAGGTCCTCCACCCTCGATTCCAGGAATGGGACGTCCCATCCCTCCTTGATCAGGCCAGCGGTCCTCAGGGACGTCCCGACCTTCTTCCTCCTGTGGTTGAACGTCGCCTCGGTGACCTTGAAGAACAGCCCCTCGTCGACGACCTCGAATGGGGCGGGCCTGGGGACGATCTCTACTATCGCCGAGTCGACCTTCGGCCGGGGCTTGAACCTCGACCTCGGCACCCTCTCCAGGACCCTGCACTCCGCCCTGTAGAACAGGTTCACGGTGAGCCTGGAGTAGTCCGGGCTGCCCACGTCGGCGGTCATCCTGTCCGCGAACTCCCTCTGCACCATGACCACTGCTTTCCTGAATCCGTGTTCCAGGAGCTTGAATATTATGGGGGTGGAAACGCTGTAGGGGAGGTTGCTGACGAACAAGTCGAAGGGCGGGAACGGTACCCTGACGGCATCGCCCCTTATCAGGAGCAGCCTGCCCCCGTACTCTCTCTCGATGTGGTCCGCGAGGGCGTCGTCGATCTCGATGCAGGCGAGGCTGCCGGCACGCTCGACGAGCCTCGACGTCAGTATGCCCAGCCCGGGGCCGACCTCCAGCACGCGGTCCCCCGGCAGTATCCCCGCGAACCCCACCTGGCGGTCCGCGACGCGGCCGTCGGTGAGGAAGTTCTGCCCTCTGCTCTTCTTGGGGGCGACGCCCGCCTCGGCGATCAGCCTGCCCGTCTCCCCTCTGCTCATTTGGACACGAAGAGGTAGCGTTTCATGCTGTTGTCCGTCAGCTCCAGGACTATGCGGGCGGACACCAGCTTCTCCGGGTTCTTGACCCCGGCGCGGTCGCTGAGGTCCTTTAAGTCCTTGAAGTGGCCGTTCTTCGCACGCTCGTCCAGTATCGCCGTCAGGGTCTTCTTGCCGAGCCCCGGCAGCTCCTCCAGCAGGTGCTTCTTCAAAGACAGCGGGACAGCCTCGTTGAAGAACCTCACGAACCTCTGCTGGTTCGCCAGCACGATCTCGATCACGCAGTACTCCAGCTCTGCCACGGCCCCGTGCGTGAGCTCGGACGGCCCGACGCGCCTCTTAACATGGTCTATGGACGTCCTCTGCTCCGGGTCCTTCCCGATGTACACCCTCTCGCCGATGTTGATGACGGCGCCCGGCTTGGGGACGAGCTCGAAGAGCTTGAACTCGTCGTCGCCAAGGGCGTAGCATAGCGGCTCCTTCCTCGCGAAGTTGCCGGAAGGCACGCCCTGCGAGAGATAGTCAAGTATGTATGCGAATTCTTCCACAGCGATCCCCCTGAGAGAATAGTGTTACAGGTATTTACTGACGACCTCTATGATCCGGTCGATGGTGGGAGGTTCGATCGCAAGCCTTTCTTTGGAGAATATGGCACGCACGTCCTCCGGGTACGTCGGTAGGAGGTCCGCTATCTTGACTGCGGTGTAGCCGTTGACGCCCTCGATTGCGCTGACCTCCTCCACGATCCTCTTGGAGTCCTCGGCCGACAGGGCGCACACCGCCTGGGCGTGCTCCATGGCGTGCTTCTGCGTCTCGAGGAGATCCCTCTTCTCGTGTTCCTCGGTGAGGAGGTCCTTGACCTCTGCCAGCGTCATGTACTGATCGGACATGGGGTCACCGTCTGGGGGCGATCAGCCCTTGTTCCTTACAAGGTGCTCGGGGCGGGCCACGACCATCTTGGTCTTGTTGCCGTCCTTCACGTTTATCTCGTACGCGGCCCCTCTCGGGCCGATGACGACGCCGGTCAGCCCGTGGAACCTGGAGAACGGCATGCCCTTGTGGACGCTGGGGTCTATGATGATGTTGACCTTCTCCCCCGCCTCGAACTGCTGGAAAGCCTTCGTTATGGGCGAGAGCCCGTGCGCCCTGGGCTTCTTCTTCAGGAGCTGGCGGGTCTTTGTCCTTGTTCCTCTGGATGCCTGCATCTTAATCCTTCTCCGGTTCTTGGTAGTCGATTGCTATCACGTCGAGCGTCAGCACGGCGCACCTCACGCCGAGCGCCTCGGAGAAGCTGGGCGCGGTCCTGCCCTCGTCCCCTGACACGAACTCCTTGACGTACGTCCCGGCTTCCGCGCACAGGGTCAGGTCGAACTCGTCGTCGCCCGCCATCTCCGCCTCGACCCACAGGACCCGCCTCCTCCTCACAAGGTCGGCACGCCTGTGCTCCACCCTGCGGGGGGTCCTCTGCTCGATGCAGACGCCCTCGAATGATAAGGCTACCCCATCTAGTCTTTCTTTATTAACTTTACCCTCCGCCTTGACCCTCGCTCTGTATGTCTTGTCGGGCTCGGCGCCCTTGTACTCCTGCACGGCGGCGCGGGGGACGAAGCGCAGGCGGGAGAACCCGGCCAGGTCCGACCCGTTCGCCCTCCTCCCGAGCTCGTCGAGGTCGATGTCCCTGACCTTGGGGCTCCTCACCTCCAGCACGAAGGGCCTCCCGTCGCCCAGCATGCGGGCGTCTATGTCCTCCCGCCCCATGCCGTGGAACACGTGCCCCTCCCCGCCGGACATCTCCAGCGCTATGTCGCCGATGATCTCCTGCACGGAGGTCCAGTACATCTTGCCCGCGCCTTTGCAACGGGGGCACCCCTTGCCCTTGCAGGCCCTGCACGGCCAGATGGTCTGCGGTATCTCGCGGCTGTGCTTGAGGTACCTGCCGGCTATGAATATGGGGGCTATGTCCAGGGTCACGTCCGCGAACCTGGTGTCTATGCATGCCACGACCTGGGGGTTGACGAACTCCGGCGGGCGGCCGACGAGGGGGAGGGCCAGCTTGCCGATCTCCCTGTTCAGCTCCGTCTTTATGGGCTCGGCGCAGTCGAGCCCGAACCGCTCCCAGATCGCCCTCTCCCTCTCGGCAATCTCCGGCTCCACCCGGGTGCCGACGAGGAAGTTGTCCGAGCGGACGGCGTTCACGCTCTCCGCCACGGCGGCGGCGAACCTGTCCAGTAGGTCGAAGACGCCCTCGCAGAGGCCGCAGGAGGCGGGCGCAGGGCATCCTTTCCCTGATTCGGCCAGCCCCTCCCTGATCATCCTGCCGCGCACGTCGTTGGTCATCGCCGCCCCGGCCTTCCCGAACATCCTCCCGAGGCAGCGGTCGCAGAGCCCGCAGGAGGCGGGGCCCTCCGCCTTTTCCAGAATATCGGATATCCAGCCTTCCATGGCGCCGCCTCACAGGTCGAAGCCCATCTCGGCTATCCTGAGCCTCGGGCGCTGGCTCTCCAGGTAGTGGTAAACTGTCGCATGCTCGCTCCCGTTCAGGATGAGCTCCACCGCGTGCTTCGCGACGGGCAGGCTCACGGAGTTCCCTATCAGGGACACGGTGTTCCCGTACACCGACATGTAGCAGCCGGTGAGCTCCTCTATTATCCTCCGGGTCTTCCCCCCGGTGCCTATGAGCCTCCCCCTGACCCTCCCCAGCTGGTTCGGCTTGTTGCCGGCCACCTCCTTCAGGTCTATCGTTTCGAAGTACTCGTCGTCCTCGAAGAGCCGCACCGCCCTGTCGGGGTTGAACCCCCTGCCCACGGCCCTTATCACGTCCATGATCATGAGTGCCATCAGCGGGTCCGTACCCTCGGCCTCCTCGTTGAACGTGACCAGCCCCTCGGCGTCCACGTCCAGGCGTATGCCGGACGTCTTCTCCAACTCCCTCTTCGTCTCGCCGCCCCTCCCTATGAGCGTGCCGACGCGGTCGCTCGGTATCTTCACGGCCCTCATACGTCCTCGTCCTCCTCTTCGTCGTCCGACCCGTTCAGGGTCTCGTCCATGATCTTGTCGGGGTCTATCACGTCCGCCCCCCTGTTCCTGAAGAAACGGTTGACGTTCGCGATGTCCCTTGCCAATAGGTCCTTGGCGTTGAAAAAGTCATTGGCCATGGCCTGCCCGCAGTCGATCAGTATGGGCTGGCCGTCCCATACCAGCACGTTGTACTCGCTGAGGTCCCCGTGGACGAGGCGCGCGTCCCTCCAGCCGTCGATGATGAAGGACAGGACCTCGTCGTACATCTCGGTGGGGTCGTCGAGGGCGACGTCCTTGAGCTGGGGGGCGGGGCCGCTCTCGTCCCCTATGTACTCCATGAGGAGGCAGTTCTTGTCGAAGGTCACTGGCTCCGGCACCGGCAGCCCGGCGTCGGCGTACCTCTTGAGGTTCTTGAACTCCTTGTTGGTCCAGGCGTAGATCAGCTTCCACCTGTTCCCTCCCACGCCCTTGAACCGCGGGTCGCCCTCGATGTACCTCCCGACGTTCTTGAACGTCGAGGTGGACGTCCTGAAGATTTTGAGCGCCAGCGGCTCCCCGTCGGGGTCTGTGGCGAAGAACACGTTGCCCTCCTTCCCGGTGGAGATGGGGTACTGCACCGTGTCGATGAAGCCTCCCTTCATGAAGTCGTAGAGGGTCATGAGGGTCTTCCTGTCGAAGACCTCGCCGTCAGTCTGGCGCTCGTCGCCCGTCCGGTTGGTCTTCAGGGCGTCGACGCGCTGTTCCAAGTAGGAGAATTTCTCGTCGTAGGATGGCAGCCCGAACACCACCGCTCAAAAGACGTCCAAGGCCGCCGGCACTTTCCCCTTCTTGCTGAGGTTCACCGCCTGGGTCCTGGTGTACCTGAACCTCACGTCGCACTTGTCCGGCTGGAAGTCCCACAGAGCGACGACGAGCAGGTCGCCCTCGCGTATCCACATCCTCTTCTTGATCTTGCCCGGGATGCGGCCCATCCTGGACACCCCGTCCTCGCACATCACCTTTATCTTGGACGCGCCGAGCAGCTGGTCGGCTATCCCGAACATCTCCCCCTCCTTTATGTTCGGCATACGTACACGTGATACGTCCTCCTCTGTGCTCTCGAACGGTCCTTCTGTGGGCATTTGACGAACTCCGTACATCCACGTAACATTACACTCTTTTAAATGTTATCCCATGTGCATGCTCAGATGGTCCTCTCGGACTTCACTGCAGGCGGGGGGCAGGGCGGGGCTCTCTCGCCGACGGTTCGATGACTTTCCTGGGCGCAGATACTGTCAACAGCCACTTCCGGCTCCCGGCGACACCGACCATGCTGCGCATGGGCTGGCGGCGGCGGGGCATCCGATTCAGGCACAGGATGTTTGTTGTGTGCACCGACTATTCAAGATGGCATTGATGCGAAATAAGATAACCTTTGAAACGAATAAGGAAAGAGAATGACGTATCAATCTGTGGATAAAATCCAAAATGCGATGGCAGAAGAAGTTTTTGCCCACACAAAAGATTCGAAGAAAGCTGCAGGGCGTGCTCTTGGAACACTTGTAGAAATAATTACGTACTACGTCATAAAAAGTTGGAAAATGGACGAGAACATCTCTATTGAAACCCGATTGGCAGAATATGGGAACGAGGAAATAACCCATAATGTGGAGTTCTCGTTGCATCCGGTTAGGAACACATACAGAATAGAAAAAATGTCAACACGGGCATTGACGCCAAGAGCGATATTCAGAGAATTGGAAACGTTCGACAATTTCGTTCCAGAGTGGTATAATCTGATCCCCAACAGAATAATCGACAACGATATCGTCAGGAATGCCTGTAAGATTGGAACAAGTCGGCATACAAACTTAATATGTAACTTAAAAATCGAGGGGGGTTTCTGCTCGGTCTTTGTCAGTGAACAGGAGAAACATCCATTTGCTATGATAGAGTGTAAAAGAGTGGGGGTCGAAGAGGGAATGAAGAAGGGGCCACAAACCATCGAGAAAGCTAAGCAGGGGGCATATGTGGCACGTTCTGTCTCTTCTCTTCAGAAGATAAGAACCCATGATGGCGTGCCTCAGGGGATAGTATATTTTTCGAAGAACAAGTATAAAACAAACGACTACGATCTTCTGCTCGAGGAGATAATCTCATCCTCGGAATACGACTTGTATAAGGACTTCACGCTCACAGTAGGTGTCGTGAGCAATCACGGCAATTGGTTCACATCGGAGAACCAGAACAAGGAAATGAAAGTCCTTGCGCAGTCATATGATTGGTTGCTGTTTCTAACAGATCATGGACTTTCTGACTTCATAAATACGTTTATCTTGAATCCAGCAGAAGAAAATATGCATGTCAGAGAAGCATTCTTATGTAGCTATACCAAAAACAAGAAAATAAACCAGTTTACAAAGGTCCGGATGAACCAGGGCGCTCATCTCAGGTTAGTTGATTATTTCAATGACAACAAGAGTGATGTAGAAAAATGGTTCAGTATAATATCTCCACAGGCTGGAGTCATGGGGGATCTCCGCAACGATCTTTTAAAATTATCTTCAAAAAGGTGGACAGAGTGACAGCGGGAAGGAACATAATAAGCAGGAACAAGGAATGGTGCACGCCGCAGAAATACGTGGCGGCGGTGAGGGAAGTGTTCGGCGGGGGGATAGCCCTGGACCCGTGCTCGAACCCCCATTCCGTGGTCGGCGCGAAGGTCGAGTACATGTTCCCTCAGAACGACGGCCTGAGGGACAGCTGGAACTACCCCAACGTGTATGTGAACCCCCCTTACGGGATAGACAAGGAGAACGGTTCCTCGATAAAAGACTGGATAAAGAGGTGTGCGGATGCTCACGAGATGCACGGTTCCGAAGTCATCGCGCTGATCCCGGTTGCCGTCAACACGAGCCACTGGAAACAGCACGTTTTCGGAAGGGCGCAGATGATATGTTTCTTGGGGGACACGAGGCTCAAGTTCTTAGAGAACGGCTCTGAAGGGGAAAAGGGCGCCCCGATGGCGTGCGCCATGGTCTATTGGGGGCGCGACCCCGAAAAGTTCTACGAGGTGTTCATCGGGCATGGGGCGGTCGTTAGCGTCGGGCATCTGAACAAGCCGTACAGGCAGAGGAGCCTGTCCTCGTACCCCGACGACGCGGGGCAAGCCGAGCAGCCATACGACGTCGCGCACTGACACAAACTATTTTAACCCTATCAATAATCGGCGCAGTAGCTCTGATAGTGTAGCGGCCAATCATCCTGCCCTTTCGAGGCTGAGACCCGGGTTCGAATCCCGGTCAGAGCACCTGCAACTCACGGCCTCAGCAGCTTCTTGCGGTATGCGTCGCTCTTCTTCGCGATCTCGTCCGTGTTGTCCCGGGTGACGATGTGCACCTCGGGCAGCTTCTTGGGGTTGGACGCCAGCATCGCCTTCATCAGGTACGGGTCGGAGAAGTCCTTCCTCTCCAGCCTCTCCCTGGTCCAGTCCCCCACGAGGTCGAACACCGCCTCTATCCCCTCGTTGTAGAACTCCTGGGCGAGCACCGCCGCCACCGTGCAGTCCCTGGACATCACCGCGACGTTCGACTTCCTGACGGCGAAGTCGCAGCCGTTGAAGGACATCGCCAGGCCGCCCCTGTCCTGTATCGTGTCCAGGGCGTGTATGTCCGTTATGTCCCCCCCGATGAAGGCGGTGCCCTCGAAGTCTATCTCCGTCCTCTTCCTCAGGTCTATGAGGAAGTACGCCTTCTCGTTGGCCCCCACCGCCCTCATGTCCCTCATGATCGTCGAGGCCTGCAGCTCCCTGAGCCTCACGTTGAATATCTCGTCGAGGGCCCTTATCATGTCCACCTCGTCCTGCTGGAGCTTCACGGGGACGTCGAGCTCGTACTCCTGCAGCGGCATCCTCAGGCCGGTGACCGTGCGCGCCATCTCCCTGACCGCCTTCGCGTCCTCCTTGCTCATCCTGCAGTCGTCGAAGGACAGGTTGGTGAAGTCCGCCATGGCGGCGGGGAAGCCGACCGCCTCGCAGACGCTCAGGACGTTGTGCTCGTACGAGGTCGTGGTCATGAACGTCGGCATGGTCTCCATCAGGTGCCCCATCACCCTCTTCGCCTCGGGCATCGGTTTCAGCGACTCGCTGCAGTGCCTCATCGCGGCGTAGTCGGTGATGCCGAACGCCTTCAGGAACGGCGCTATGAACCTCATCACGTTCCCGGAGCGCCCGTCCGACCTGTTCAGGACGTAGGCCACGACGTCGTCGTACCTCGCCACGAGGTCGTAGAACCTGTCCCCTTTGGATATGAACCTCTGGCACAGGTCCCTGGCGCTGTTGTTGTGCTGGAGGAACCCCTTGCAGCTGCACACGACCTGCTTGTCGTTGGTGAGCCCGCTCTCGGCGAGGGGGTCGTACTCGTTCATGGCCGGCACCCCAGCGCGGCCTCCACCTCGGGGGTGAGGTCGTAGGGCGCATCCAGCGCCCTGCCCCCCTCCATGAGCCTCTTGCCCTCTATCCGCACCCTGCCGGAGGCGAACAGCCCTATCGTGGACACGATCAGCGGGAGCTCGCGCCGCGCCCCCTCCTCCCTGATCCTCCTGAACAGCGGCTCCTCCGCCCCCTCCTCCCTGATCACGTCGTCGAGCGACGTGGCGGCGGCCTTCTCCTCGAGGTCCCCCCAGAGGTCGTCGTACGCCCCCCCTCTGATGGGGAACCCGCAGTAGGTGAGCGCCGCGCCCCTGTCCCAGTCCTCGGTGCACAGGTGGATCATCGCGCCGTGCCTGTCGGCCCCGCCCCTGATCACCGACCATATGGCCTCCTCCCATGTCCCCTTCGGCCCGTCGGGGAGCGCCGGGTGGAGGTTGACCATGTCGTACTCCCTGCAAGTCTCGTCGTCCATCCACAGCATGTACCCAGCGAGCACGCCGAGGTCGAAGCCGTAGCCACGGGTGAGCTCCCTGAGCCTCTTGCCGTACTCGTCCCTCCACGTCGCCTCGTCGCTCGCCCTGAGGCCGGGGAGGAACCCCTTCCATGACAGCCTCACCAGGGGTATGCCGTAGCCCTCGACCATGTCGAAGAACATCTGCCTCTGCTCCTTCCTGGGGTTGGGCTCCTCCTCGTTGTCCCAATTGCAGAACACGAAGGAGACGTCGACGTCCAGCGACCCGTCCGCCCTCCCGTCCATGACGGTCTTCAAGAGGTTCCTGGAACCCGGACCCCTTCCTGTGGAGAACCACCCCAGCCTGAGCATGATATCATTCGACCTAAAGGGGTGGCAGTATATTTGATTATACGTCGAAGATGACCGTGACCGACGGCTCGGCGGGGTCGACGGACATCATGTGGTAGGTGACGGCCTTGACCTCCGACCTCGTCCGGTGCCTCCCCCTGTCGAGGGGCTCCCCCCTCCCGGCGCACAGGACCCTGTCCCCGTCGAACCTGACCTCGAGCTCGCACAGCACCACACCCTCGCAGTCCTCGAGGAACAGCAGCTCCGACAGGAAGGAGTATAGGCGGTCCTCCGGGAACTCGCCGGATGCCTCCACCTCGAAGGCCTCGGCGGGCGCGACCGTGGAGAGGTCCACGGTCTGGTCGAACAGGGCGTAGCCCGCATTGGCGAAGCACTCCTCCAGCGTCCCCCCGTGGGCCTTGACCATCAGGTCCGCCGTGTGGTCGATCAGCTCGTACCTCCTCATGCGTGGGGATAGGGCGGGGGGGTATATGGCGTTGCCCCCCTCCCCTGCGCATATGCGCGGCACGCCCCGCCGTCGGCGATCGCCGTAGCCGTGCGGCCGCCTGCGCAAGGCTTAATACGAATCACCCGATTCGTCCGTCCATGCGCATAACCATCGTCGGTTGCGGCTCCATCGGCTCCAAGCTCGCTAAGGCGGCCGATGCGATGAGCGGGGTCAAGAGGATATACCTCCTGGACGTGAAGAGGGAGGTGGCCGAGCGGACGGCGGCGGAGCTGAACAAGGCGATCGTGATAGAGTCCGTCGAGGAGGAGCTTTACCACTCGGACCTCGTGATCGAGGCCGCCTCCCAGGAGGCGGCGAGGGAGATACTCCCGAAGGTCGTGTCGAGGGGCGTGGACATAATGATCATGTCCGTAGGGTCCCTGGTCGACGACGACTTCAGGGGGATGGTGTTCGACAAGGCGCGGGCGGCCGAGGCGAGGGTCTACATCCCCACTGGCGCGCTGTGCGGCTGCGACGGCCTGAGGTCCGCCTCCGTCGACGAGCTGGACGAGGTGGAGCTCATCAGCATGAAGGGCCCGAAGAGCCTCCTGGGCGTGGAGTACATGGAGCGCCAGGGGATCGACGTGGAGAGGATAACCGAGAAGACGACCGTCTACACCGGCTACGCCAGGGAGGCGGTTAAGCTGTTCCCCAAGAACATCAACGTGGCCGCGACCGTGAGCCTCCTGGGCGTGGGGTTCGACAGGACGAAGGTCACGGTGGTGGTCGACCCGGAGATAAAGAGCAACTCACACGAGCTGAGGATCAAGGGGAGGTTCGGCGAGATGAACTGCCACACCTACAACATCCCCGAGCCGGACAACCCGAGGACGTCGCACCTGGCGACCCTGTCCGCCATAGCGGCCCTGAAGAGGATCGTGCGCAACGAGTGGTTCGGAGTCTGATAGCAGGTCTTTAAAGTGCTTCCCGCCCCCTTTCACCAGACGTGGGGGCGATCAGTCGACACGGCTCTTTTTATTTCACGACCCAGCGACCATTCTTCGTAGCGCCTATGCGTTCGACAAGATTTTCTTCTTTGAGTACTTTAATGTGAATCTTTACGTTTCGCTCGGCAATGCCTAATTCGGATGATATTTCTTTTGCACGTAAATTCAAAACTGGATTGATCGTCTGAATGCGGCCCATAGCTTACGCTGTGAACGCGCCCCTTCTTCCGTTCAGGGCCGGTATCCCAGCAGGAGCTCC
>JGI24702J35022_10001154_pt1 | contig 16424 bp, 15 predicted proteins | sample TergutTh196P4_FD_35022 | JGI IMG/M metagenome (IMG submission 35022)
AGCCTAACAAACACAAATCTTCAATTTTAATAACAGAGTATTGTTTGCAAAGTTGGTGAGCCAGCTTCCACTGCCAATCGTCCCTCTGCCACGCAACATGCGCATGGAAGTTTGCCAACTTCTTGACTGCTTTCTTTCTACGATTACTTCCTTTCTTTCGTCTGGAAACAACTTTACTCAACTTCCTTAACTTCTTTGCATTTTTAAACAAAAACCTAGGACTCTCAATCTTTTCTCCGTTGTCTAGTGTGATAAATGTCTTTAACCCAAAATCTATACCAGCCTCACCATTACAGTTGCGTGCTAGTTGTTTTGGAACACAATCACACGTTATAACCACGTAGAAATGATTGTTGTATCGCTTAATTCGAACACAGCGTATATTCTTACCACATGCTCGATGTTTTATGAATTTGTAAGTGCCAAACTGTTTTAGCGTTATTTCGTCATTGTTAATTTTCATACCGTCAAGATATGAAACATTCCAAAACGCTACAATTGAGCCGTCTTGGCACCACCTCTTAAACTTTGGCGGTCGTTTTTGTACTTTATTAAAAAATCTCTGATAAGATTCGTCTAATCTCCTAACAATCTCCTGTACCCAATGACTGTTGAGTTTGCCCCAGTACGGATTTTGTTTTCTTTTTTTAGCGATGTATTTTTGTAATTTGTTAGACGAAAGATATTTACCAGTCCACTCGTAATACTTTCGTTGAAGCATTAACGCATAATTCCAAATACAGTTAGCCGTGATCAATATCTCGTCTAACTGCTTCGTATCTCTTTCTGTTATTCGATACTTGAAATTAAGCATATCTGTATTATAGCGTTAGTTGCCTACTGCAACGAACCTTATATCCTACGCACTAAAGGGCGAGGCTTTACGGTGTCGACGTAATCAAGTAACATGTCGCCGTCGACCGGTGTCATCGTACCAAGAATCGGATCTTTAACAAACATTTCTCCGTTTGTTCTTTTCCATATCTCGTATGAGTCAGATATATTATGAAACGCTCCTGCATATTTGAGCTCAGAATCATACTGCACCTCTTCAACTAACAATGCACCAGAAGCTAATTTGGTGGCGACCGCTATACCCGGACAATGCTCTAGCCAATCCGCTATCTTAGCGGCACTCATATACCGGAGGCGGCGCGATATGATTTCTTTAATATCACTGATGGATCTAACACTAACATCCCCCACTACCCTAACCTTCTCTAACTCATTAAGCTTGCACGGGTTTAAAGTTTCGTCATCCAGATAATGTACCATCAATTCGCCACCACGTTCCACCACGACACCAAGTCTATTAGTACCTCGTACCGTAAATTCGATTTTATCAAGAAACTTCACTTCTTGTGTTGAGTTAGCAGCCTTGTCGACCGGCAAACTTTTCAAAGGTTTATCCGTATAGACAATCCAATCACATCCTTTATATGTCTTTTCAAATTCATTAGGGTAAACGGTAATAGATTCATCGTCAAAATCGACGATTATACGTTCAAGTTTGCTAACGTAGTATACGTCTATGCCAATACCGTTTCCTGAACCACACAATCGCGCTTCAATAAGCTCGTCTGGATTCGCCAGTAATACCTCTACCAGTTGACCGGTAGTCAGTTTATGTTCTTGTATGTTTTCTGTGATCATAGGTTGAAATCAAAATCTTCGCCCTCAATTAGAGAGACTAGGTCCTTGTTAAGCTCTGTAATATTGGTATTCGCCAAATAATTAATCTGAGGGTATCTGCCCCTCAATACATGTGCGTAGAAAAAATGTACCGCATAACACACGCATGCAGAAAAGTCGTCAGGTTGTGCACTAGACGATGCCCGCATTATTGTGTACACATCGCTGGCAAACCTTGTTGCCATCTTGTCCTCAATCAACGACAAAAAGTCATCTATCAAACCAAGTTTACCACCGTCAACGGTATCGTACTTGAAAAAGTTGATGTAACCGTTCTTAATTAAAGAAACAGTCCACATCAAGCCTCTGGATTTATCCAGGTTGTACCCTGCCCGTTCTCCGGTACGAGAATCACCAGGAACCCATTTACACACAGACCCCCTACCTAACCGGTGATAGAACATACGACAAAATACATTACGTGGAACACCGCACATTGAAAGCTGTGCCTCCCGTGCTGAACCGCTTCCTTCACCGTCGTGGACTATCATAGAGCAGTTGAACATCTTTCGCATACTCAGAATAGCTGCAATTTCACGTTCATGGTCGTGTGGTGTTAGTGAGCGATAGCCGAACGGTATGTCAATCTTACCGTCATACCTCAGACACGCTACCGCCATTGTGGTAAAGGATAGTTCCTTAGCTCCTCCGCCTCCCCAGTCAACAGATAACACAACATTGGTATATACTCCTTCATTCAATTTACGCTTAACATAAGCGGCAGCGTCTTTGATTTTAGTGGTCTCAGTTGGTAATATGCACGCTTTTTTTAGATCAGTAAGCGTAATCAACCTAGAACTACCGTCATATGGAATACCGCAAATTTCGTTATAGAACTTAGCTGGAGTCATGTTATCCGCACCTTCGCGGTAATCCAACAGTTTACTCCATGCAGCACTATCCTCACAATGTTGTGGAAGTACAATTTGCGGAATATGATAACCAACACTAGAAAACCGTCTATCAGGATAGGCATGAACCCACATCGCCTGTCTTGTATCCAGCGGTTTGCCGCATCTCTTACCGTTTACTTTTGATTTACCGGCGCAGATAATGCCAGGTGTTTCCTTACACACTTTCCATGCTGGTGTCTTCGGACCTATCATTACATCAAGGTCTTGATCGAGTGACGGCACGTTCCAATGCCCGCAATGTGGACATCTGATAGTCCACTCAGCTTGCGAACTCTGAATCCAGCATTGCGACATCAATGTGTCGGTTGTCTTGGGTGTTCCAAAACGTCTAATGAATCGTTTATTTCTTGGGGCAGATGAGTTGCACTGGTTGATAATTGGGGGATATTCTGAATCAAAATCGTCTAATTCGTCATAGAAAATCGCATCACATGCAATACCGCGAACACGCGTAACAGATGTAAAGGCGTAACTGAAGAACAGTGTTGAACCCGTTAAGAGGTCACGCTGTAATATGGAGCTAGAACATCTGGGATCGACAATAAGACTGCGTATCGGCGACTGTTCGATAAACGGCCGAACATAGTTTTGCGACAACCGTCTTACCTGCTCATAGAGCGGCGTTACCGTAAGTATCCGCATGTTTTTAATCAGCAGTCCAAACGCAACAGACGGTGCGGCTATACCTGACATCGAATTATGCGTTACGATGTTATTAGCGATATAGTTATGATGTTTTTCAATTTCAAGATCATAAGTATCGCGTACACCGGCATCTTTTAATGAAATTACTTCATCCCATAGTAACCTCGGTGTACTCGAATCTGCACTAGAATAGTTTATCTTTTTAAGTACGGCAATACGATCCCCGATATTGATGTCTTTGAGTGGTTTCCAGCCATTAACAGTTAAATACTTATGATCAGGAGTTGATACACAAACTCTACCAGTTTTTGTAGTGATTTCGATACAGGCTTTATTACCCGTATCCCAATAGTTAAGTATTTTACACGGCACAAACCTGCCATTTTCATCATAGGCAAGAACTTTTCCGGTATAACGGTTTTGAACAAGCTCTCGAATGGTTATTTGGGAGCCGTCTTGCATGAGTATCTTGGACTGACCGCAGCAGCATTTTCCCACCTGCCTTGCACAGCAGTAGACTGTATTAGATGCCACGTGCGCGGAAAACACAGGCTCAAAAAAGAAGTGCCGTTCGAGACCGTATGGTTTACCGTCCAATGTAAACATTAACGGCAAAGCATTTAAAACAGAGGTGTTGGTCCTCGATAGAATATCAGAAATATGTTGAAGTGTTACTTTAGCATTATGGTGATCTACGCCGTGATGTATCGCTTCCGCAAACTCACGGGCGTGATTACGTTCCGCATCGACAACAACATCTCTAACCGTCTGAACAATAGGTGACGGCACACGAATAAGACTCATGGAATCTTATTATAACTACATTTGCTATGAGGTAAAAAGCAGGTTAGGATAAAATAAAACATCCGTGCACATAAAGTAGATTATTTTCAGTCGAGTCAAAGAAGAGAAGCAAAACAAGTCATTGAATAGCGATGCACACCAATTAGATGTGCAAAATAACTTGTGTCTGCCTTTCTCCTTGGACTGACTGAAAATAACCTACTTTATGTACACGGACAATTTATGCCTCGATGTGCTCTGGCACGTTTTTCGCCGTTCGATGACGGCGGTGTTTATATTTCTCGCGACGATCACGATTCGCGTAGTCTTCATCTATCATAATTCGCTTCACGAACTCTGCACCGTAAATGTTGCTGAAGTGATGCGGAATCTGAGCAGACATCATCAGTCTACTGAGAATATCAGCTTTCCGAGTATTCAAAAACAGCATCTCAAGTTCGAACCGCCTAAAAGCGATTTGAACTTTCTTTGGGACGATGTCGATCCTTTTCTCAGAGCTCACGGTCGAACTCTCGCGGCCAGGGGTGTATTCATTTTTGAATACTGGTATTCCCCTGAACTGCGCCTGTTTAAGATCATCGTCTGTTACATACTTCCATTTGCCGCGTGACTGTGTAAGCCGCCACTTGGCGAAGATATGTGATTCGTCCTCCTGAACGAAACCCATATAAAGGTTTCCGATCTCCGCCATAACCCAAAGACCGTTAATTAGTCTTTGGGTATTCATAAGGCAGTATGCCTCATGGATACGATTATCGAGGTGATCGTAAATCTTTAACGGAAATTCTGTTTCCGACAGACTGTCCTTATTGTCGGACAGCCATCCCAGTACGAATGTTCGTACAATATCGCGCTGTGATTTGTTTACGAAGTCGAGGGGTGTGTGTCGCGCATCGGCTGCAGCCCAATCATGAAGAATGGCCTGCTCACGACTGAAGATTTTTGTTTCCTCGTCCGTGAGTTCACGGGCGGGTATTGCCAGCTCCTCCTGAAACTTGGAGTAGTCTGCCTCCCCAAGCATTGGTACATGGCAGGGCTGACAAGGTAACACGTACTTTACGACTTCTGTGCCGCTTTTCTGTGTTTCTGAGTTGGGATCGATCCATTGCGGGTCCCAACTCGTCGCGAATAGAACGGGCTCGCTGGCCCATCCGATTAGCGGAGCTGAATGTATCGGGTAAAGGTTGTTTGATTTGATCCGGTGAGGTAGCGAAAAATTAGCATTTTGAGTTAGCGATACAGGTGATTCTAAGGTGGTGTGTGACATCTTAATCCTTTAGGTAGTCAGTGGTTATCGTTGCGGGTCATTCCGCTGTCAACACCGCAACCTTGCATTGTTGACAGCCGTAACTAGATAACCAGGTGCTCAAACGTTACGGCACTATTATTTACCATAAATTTGAGCTGTTTTCAAAATTATTGTTTTTTTGGAACAGTGATTTCAACGGCCGAAGAACGTGAAGCTTTTGGCGCTAAAAATATTTTTGGCTTTTTGTCTTTGGCCGCCGCCTCCTCAATACGCGCCTGTTTTTCTGCTTCTTCTTTACTGCGAGTGTATTCAATACGTGATCTCTCAATAAAACTTCCGTTCTGCGCATCCTGCTCTAACGCCACATCAAAAACCTTCTGCTTGAAGTCGCTAAAAAAATTAGCAAGAGCCTGCTGCGTAATCACGTAATCCTGAGGATTTTGTCGTAGATCACTCATGAATATCTTGATTCCATACGCGACACGGCGCAAAGCATCCAATGGTTGCGAGTACGTAGGTTTCTTGTTGGGTTGGTTAGGGTCAATACAATAAATAAGACCGCCCTGAGCCCACCATCTAAGCGGCTTCTGGTCCGACCTTAAAAAGGCCGGCTGCTCTACTACATTGAGCTGTGTACGGTGTGTTTGCCCTGGATATGAAAGAATCGTCATAAAAACTGTCAGATGTGAAAACTACTTTAGATTATAATGGTAAATAGTTCACAGCCAAATTAGAATTATGCAATTTCCAACAGAACAATTCATAAACTTTGCCAAGCAATATAAAGTTCCTGACTATGTGAAGTCAGCCTACACCAAAGACTTTGAAGAAGTTACAAATCCTCGCACAAAGGTAGGTTGTTATTTTGCTAAATTTGCGGCTCTTGTAGGGCAAGAAGTACCGGTATCGGAACGCGATCTTGAAAAACGAGCCCAAATCCTGAACATGCAAGACGATTTATCCGAATTAGAGGCACAATTCGCAGACCATAAAGAAAAATCCATAGTCAAAACCGCCGCTCCGACTGAAAAATACCCTGTTCGGAACAAAAACGAGTTCATCGCGGCACAGAATTGGCTCAAAAAGAATGCCTATGCAATCCCAATAACCGAACGAAGGGCGTTAGCAGAAAAGTTATTGGAAAAATCCGCCCAATTTGAGGCGGAAGTTGACGAGCAGTTGTACAAATTTGCCGGTCAATACACTGGTGATAGAGATCAGTTGACTCAAAACTTCATAAAAAGAGCGGAACTTATCCGTATTAGCCGAGTCAATACGCCTCAACAGAGACGAAAAACAGCAGAAGACTTAGAGGCCGTTGCCGAAGTCGTAAGATTACAGCCTAACGCAACTACAGAACCTGAAAATCTGGATAAAATCGCTGCAACACTTCAGTTTTTGGATAACGAATATGGGTTGCACGCACATTACCGAGACGGGTACATAGATACGCCGGACAATACCTGCTTTGTTCATAACCCCAAAATAGCAGAAGATATTAAGATATACGCTTATACAATAGGCGATGAGGTATATGATATACGTGATTTTGAGAATATCAAAGTTGCAGACATCATTGATACGTTTGGTGAAGATTTTGCAACGGCTATGACAGACGGCCTGTCCGTTAGTCATGAAAAGGTTGCTTATGCACTCAGTGTAATGACGGATGTAGAACATGCCGTATTCGTCGATTTAATTAAGTCGGCAGGCGTTAAACCTCAATATTTTCGCAGAGAGCGTGTAAATTTGAAAGAATTAGCGAAAATTTTGGCATAATTCGACTAAAATTATAAAAATTTTCTTGATTTGGCTCACTTTTGATTTGTAAGTGGGCTGTTCTGCGCTATAATTGAAGATAGTTTAGCTAACTTAGACGCTCGTGTTCCAGCACGTCATTAACTGGATCGTTGAAAGGTCGTGAGTAGCCGGTAGCATCACGGCCTTTTTTCTTTGAACTCACTCTCGCGCGAGAGTGTCTGAGTATAATAATATAGTAGTGTGAGTTAAAAATCTACAAACATATTCATGATGCATCTAAAGTTCTCCGCAAGTAAGCCTGTGAAATTTTCAACAAGAAAGCCGCTAAAATTCTCCGCAAACAAAAATAACGGTCTGTTATTGTCAGGTGAAACGCACAAGGAAACGATGACCACACGTAAAGAGGCGGCATTTAATAAAGAGGGAATAAGTGTTGCCGGATTATTGCGGCTAGCCAGAACAGGCCGTGCAACTGCTTCACACCTTGCGCAATTAGAACATAAATTGCATTCAGGAAAAAATCGCTTGATTTCCACACTAACTTCTGCACCAAAGCAAAGAAGTGCCATCTACTCGGATGTGCAAAATAAATTTAACGCTATCGGACAGGGTGAAAATCTTCATGCGAGAATAAGAAATCTATCGGCTCAGCAACCCGGTACTTCTTGGGAAAGCCTACAAAATCAGCTTGGACCGTTTCAACGCGACTTAATAAATATCAAGGGGCAGATGCCGCAAAACTCATGGGCCAGTCGGGATGCTGTTAATTTTTCCAGAGATTACACTAAAAGCAGAACAAAACCTTTCATTAGAGACGCATCCGGTAAACACATAAGTAATCCAAATTTTTCCATGTTTAGTAAAGAGATGTCTCAACCGAATATACACAAAAGCTTATTTACGCATCCCAGAGAACCAATTGATGGTTTTATTGGCGGTGTAACTCGCAATATACCGGGTAAGGCTCAACAAATAAAACTTTTCCCTGACAGTGCTCGACAATATAGATCAGCAGATGATAATCTATTTAATCTTTTTCACGAAGTTGGTCATGTCGTAGATCCTAATTTGAGGCAGATGGATGCAATGCGAAATATGCAGCAAGGATTAAAACGAGGTTTACCGTCTGATCGTAGTAATTTCATACCGTGGGATCGACGTGCTGAATCTTATGCCGACGGATTCGCCGGTAATATGCTTGCAAAATACCATAAACGGCGTATTCCTCAGATTGCAGGCAGACAAATGACACAAAGAGAGTATCAGGAATTAGCTTCGTTTGCGCGACGAAGGTACGGTAATTACGGCGGTAGCATAGCTTTTGGCACTAATACCGCAATACCAACTAACTATCTGTTTGGTATAGGTGACCCTATGCGCAGTACAAAAAGTCTAATGCAAAACGTGACTATAAATCAACCTAATCCAAATAACGCTACATTAAAGAGACGCCTTACATTATTGGACTTTCCTAGAAAATAAAAAAAAGCCCCTTTGTTTTTGGGGCTTGCGTTAATCCCCTAATAAACGGTGTAACTCCAGCAGTGCTGGATAGTCCGTCGCCGGTATACAAGGTGACGGGTGACATGACTCCCAGCCACCATCATCAGTAAGTCCGGTATACGGATGCTCTTCCACCTCATTAACCTCAGTTTCTTGTTCCATTTGTTCTTTTACGGTTTCCATAGCACATCTCCATAGTTGCTAAAGGTTAAACTTCTGCACCTTTATTTACCTTGATTTTACAGCATTTTTATACGCTAGCAACGGGGTAACCAAAATAAAAATTCACCCACACTGGATGATAACATCACCTTTATTTACCTAAATTTTAATTCGTTTTTTATTCGTCTGAAAAATAATCTGACCTTAACGGCGGTGTTGGCAATGTTAAATATACGGTTTCCTTTTTAACCGGTTCTTTTATTGAATTGTTCGGACATCTTATTGTCAATTCACTACACGGCATATCAGAGCTACACTGTACTTTACTGCTATGCCAAGGCAGTTCTGCCCAAAATTCAGAGTTTAGTGAGTTACCGCACTCTTCAAAAACAACACTCACCGCCCCTGTCCAGGTACTATGAGCTTTTAATTCCGGTATCTCTATGTCGTAATTTGGGTGATTACATACTTTTAAAATTGCGTTTGTTATAAAAGCTCTTTTTAAACTGCCTTTATTATCGGTACGCAAATACGCTTTAACGTCATAAAGGCTTTGCCCCGATGGATTACTCACGCTAAACCCAATTGTGGTCATTCTTCTGGTCGGGATACACCTAATTTGCACCAAATCTTCTAACCGCTCGTCTATTGTACTGTTATAGTAGTTCTGAAGCACGGTGTAATACTCAATTAAGTATTTAAGATAAGCAGCTTCGTAATTATGTATCAGAGTTAGCCTATTTACGGCTTCAAACTGTTCGGCATAATCTTCACACGAGCAACAAGGCTTGCAGTCGTTACGTACGGTTAAAGCATTTGGTGGGTCTATGAAGCGGTCATTAACTGTGTCAGGTATATCATCGTATTCAGGAGCGACAACAATACAGCCGCCGTCACCTTCAAGATTGAAATTATTGTTACTGTCGCCTTTTATATTATTAATCGAACGCAATACCGTACCCTCATTGTCTCGTACCATAATCGAGACTGCACTGAGAGTAATGGTATTGCCGCTAACATTAGCAGATAAACCTTCGCCAATATCTAAAGTCAAACGGTTAGCCGGACTAACCGGTCCATTCTCGGCATCGTAGTAGACATTGTTGACGCTACATGACCAGCACCTGGAAACTAACTTCGCCGAATTATTGGGATGAGCAGAACATTGTAGTTGCGGTTCCGCATACACTGAATATCTAACCGTATTCCTGCCTCTAGCGTCATGGAAATACCAAAAATGCTCACCGATCTGTTGACATGTCAGGTTTTCAGTGTCGAGTAACGGTGTTCCATGTTCATCAGGATTGTCGTAAAATATCAGACGAGGTTTAGACGGTTCAACCACCACATAAACAGCACCGCCATCAAACGGTACCTTATCAGAAACGACACTGATATCAGAGACTAATCCCGCATATTTATACGGACCGTCAAACGGATATACTGATCCGCCTTGATTCTGATTGATGCCGACCGAACTATACACCGGTGATATTAAGAATTGTAGTAAGGTTAAGTAATTGCTGCTCTATCTTCTGCTGATATAGCCGAATTTCATTGTTGGACTGAAGTATATTGTTAATCGTCACATTCAGACTCTCTAACTCCTCACAACCGCAACACGGCTCGCAGCAGTTCTCATCAAATCTAAGTCCGTGTGCTATTTCGGATATTTTCAGGCACTCGCTAATGGACTCAAAGCCTAAATTACCGTTCTCATCAGGAGCGACGCCTTTAACCGTTTGAATGCACCGCCGTTTTTCAAATTCACTCTCTTCACGACTTATAATAAGTTTTGTATGTCCGCCGTCATTTTCTTCCTGAATTGTCATGTTCTCACCGGCAACAATTTTTATAGCACCGTAAATAGGTTCTCTGGCAACACCATTTTCAACAATGGTAATTGAAGTCACGGCTGCAGGAGAATAACTTATAACATCCGTATCAAATCTACCGCCGGTTAACGTAAAAGTATAATCACCGAGTTTAGTCTTGAGATGTTCAAACGTTCCGACAGTGATATGCCCGGTAAGCCCATAAAAGCTATTAAGACCTTCTATTGGAAAGGTTGTATTTTGCTGTTCAGTGTCCGCGGCTGTAACAGAGCCTACTATAAGATTATCATAGCCGATAAGAATACTTACTCCGCCGTTATAAATAGTCAAACGGCGGATATAAAACTTGTCAATGTTTACAACGTTAGGTGTTGCGTTCAGTACGATTCTGGCGGCAACCAAGAAGTTATCTGGAATTGTAAAATCAGTGCCTATAGTAGGTTGTTTTGTAGCCTGCTCCGAAAGCGGATAGCTGCGGTTGGCATTGTGCTGTAAAAACTCCTGATTAAAAACACCAATTAACATCGCTAAACCTTGATTATTCGCTCAACCTCTCCCATATTTTCCTCAACCAGTTTATAAGACCGAAGCAGACTCGTCAATAAATCTTCAATACGAAGTATGATACGGTTAGCCTCTTCTACTGTAGAGCGGACACCAGATACCTTTGCCTTGCGGAAATAAAGTTTATCACAGTCAGGTATATTCGCCGGGTACTCGAATGTGTCTTCAAGTGTACACACAGTAATAAAGTTGTCAACAGTATGCGGCGGCAAGTCAATACGCTGGCTGTCCATCCTTCTAAATAAAAAAAGCTCGAGGGGTATGTCAGAGTCACTGGTTTCCAGAATCTCGTAAGAAACAAGGTAGCCCGTCTCATTTAGGGCATCCTCCTCATGGGCAGTAACCGAATGTCGAACTTTCAACTCGTAAGTAGGCATAAACTAATTATACCATGTGTCTTGTTTGGTGAGTTACACCTTTTCACTCAGGTTACAATTGAAGTTATGAGTTACAAATATGGTGATTTTGATCTAGAGTTTCTGTCAAGATGTGTTTTGAAAAATCCAGGTAGGCTACCTGGATATATTCCGGGTGCGGGAATTGCTAAGCTAGCCAGTCGCCCAGTGTACATTCCTGGAGCGGGCCTTAAGGAGATGTACGTTACTGGGCTTAAAGAAAAACAAGCGCAGTTACAGCGTTATTATGGATATTTTAATGAGAAAACCGCTACGGAATCTGGACCGACATATGCCGCCGGCGGCTCAAATTGGAATCCGGGCAACTGGGCTGCAAACATCGGGCTGTGGACGCAACGCGCCAATACGAAAAAAATTAATACGAATATTAAAAAATACAATGACCGGCAAATCCAAAATAACCAGACCGGCATTAAGCCGGACGGTACGTTTGTCAATTTCAATTACGGCGGCGAAGGCATACTCACCGACCACAACGGATACGCCAAATCGCTGAAGCCCATATTCGATCCCAGCCTGAACAATGAGCAACGCAAGCACGTTACGAATAACTTGCGAGGAATGCACATCATGGGCGGATGGACAGATGTGGACGGACGACATAAAAAATTTACCGGTGAGTTGCCGCTGGTACGTTCGACAGCTTTAATCGACAACGCAGGCAGTTATAGTCCGTGGCAGAATACCGTGCTGATTGATAATGACCCGACTTTAACAAATACAATTGATGACAATCGAAATGTCTTACCACATGAACTTACCCATTGGCAGCAAAGACAGAATAGAAAGAAAGAACACGGTATATTTGCAAATGGAGCACAGAGGAGACACAGAAAAAGGTATAGAGAAGATTCGGCGTATCATACCAAAGTAGAACTCAATGCAGACCATAATGCTTTGAATTTGCAACCTTATGTAAATCCGGAAAGCCGTATGACTTCTGCGGGCAAGCAATGGGCAGAGAACGCGGTACGAGAGGGTAAAGATAAAAATCAATATGTTGTACCTCACGTACCACTGACAGATCCTACTTACTTTAAACCATATAGACGACCTAACTAATCGGAAGTTGCAGGTATCAATTGTATAAGTTTTCACTCGGTCATTTGGCTCGGTGATGAAGATTGAGCCTGTTTACAGTCTGGGCACAGACACTCGCCTGGTTCACACGTACCGATGTAATACTTTTTATCCCACATGATGTCGTTATCGTAGGGATATAGGCATCGCTCCGAATACATCGAGCATAACTCGTACATTATCGTCCATGCCACCAATAACGACACAACCGCGGCTAAAACCATTATCATTTTCTTCTTTTTCTTGTTCATAACTCACCTCCCTTTGGTTAAAAGTTTAAATTTCCTTCAACAATATCTACCGCAAATTTACCCAAATTTTAGAGATGTGTCAAGCGGTAAACCGGCTAGATAAACGCATTCTCACGGCTAAAATAAAGACACCGGCAGAGGTACTGCCGATGCCCATACGCCGCAGGCAACCTGTGGCGCGCCGCAAACAGGTCCAGAGGACCGAAAGGAATGATGAATAAGTGAAACTTCCATACAGGTAGGAGCTGCTTCAATTGCTATTGCTTTAAAAGCAATTTATGTACTTGTTCACTAATCATTCGATCCCGTTACTGATAGTGTCGGTAGCGGGACTTTCTTTTGGAGACAACAATATGTTAAAATCTCCTTCTCACTATTATTTACCATAAACAGAGCCTCTTTTTATCACAAAGTTCCAACCTCGTGAAATATGTCGCCGTCGTTCTCTTCCAGTTCAACGGCAGGGTCATTTGCTTTCAGAATGACATCGTACAATTTCTGTATGCTCTCCGCTTGTTCCGTAAGAAACTCATGTATGTCTTCAATGCAGCGGCTGAGGTCAGACAGCTTACTCAAAACTTCTTGCCCCTGCTCGATACCGTCTATCGATTTTGGATCAACACCTCCCAAAACCTCAACAATTTGCGGCTTGTTTTTCAGAAACGCAGAACATATTTCAACCGCTTCATCAAGCCGCTGTGTTACAGACGGTTCCTCAACTACCGCAGACTCTGCCAGCAAATTATTAATGGCTTTCTTCAACAGCGCATCAGTCATCTGCTCTTTCACCAGCATCGCTTCCACTGCCGCACAGACATCAGGTCTATCACTCAGGCGTGACGTAATTGTGCGCAGGTGCGTCCAATAAATGACAACACCGTTCGCTCGTGCCGCCTGGTCCAGCGTTTTATACCGGTTGCGGTCGTAGAAACTTGTAGTCTGAAGGACAGAATAGATGCTAGTGGGACTCTCACCGGCGATCTTAGCACCGAATTTGACAATTTTGTCACCGTACTTATAGCTCGGAAATGTTTTATGCCACTTCTCGGCAAAATCATAGTTGGCTTCGATGTTTGTAACGGCGGACGATGTACGAAACTCGCTAATGAGTAGTCCAGCCGTTTTAATTTCTTGAGTTGCGCCGTTCCACAACTCCAATGATTTAGGATTATTACTAATGACAAAAGGCACGGTATCGGTCATTTTACAAAATTCTGGGCAAGAGGGATTAACGATGGAATCTGGTCATCTGTCTTAAAATTATGCTCCCGCACCACCTCATAAAGCACGTCAAATCTTGTAAGACATTTTGGTAAACGAGGATTTTTCTTTAGAGATTCAAGTACGTGATGTTGTACTATGCCGGAGGAAAGATTACGTATAAGCCGCATTAACGGATCAATGCCGCTGCTCTTGAGCCACATGCTCTCCAAGCGCTGTACAAATAACTGACATCTGAAATTCAACTGTTCGACATGCGCTAGTAATTGAGAAAGATCGCCAGTCAGTAAAATCAAATCAGGTGTAGGTATAAACACGCCGCCAACCTCCAAAATTGCCCAAAGACCGCCTCGACCGTGTACACCTATGTCCAAACCATAGGAAATATTACACGGCAGTTGATGCCTACTAGATAAAAAATGCTGATCTGCAGTAAATTTGGCTTGAAAATGCCTATATCCGGCAAAATATTTACAATCTTTTAGGCCTTTATGTTTGCAGACAGCCTCGTATAACCTCATCGGTACGAATTCACGCCGCTTCTGGCTCAATTTAGCCGCCGCAACTACATATTTATCCTCACAAAGCCCTAACAAACATGGACACTTGTAAAAATGGTTGAGCGATAACCATTCAAACCGGTTAGACGAGATTTGCTCGGCTTCTGGCGGCATTTCACGCTCAACTTCCGGTCGTTGGACACCAAAAGAGTCGCTAATCTCCTTCGCAGCCTGTTTGAGAATAACCCAGCCGTTTTTATCTATGTCGGCTGGCGTAAACTGCTGAAAAATAACTTTATGACGTAAAAAGGCATCAGGAGGCGTATTGGACCACTCGTAAAGCCACTCATCGCGTATGACAGATACGGAACCATTAAGACAGTAGCGTGTGTCGTAGTGCTCCTCTGAACGTCTACGAACGGGTTTTCTGTGTGTCATGGCGGAAAATAATGATAGATCGACGGTATAAACCTATCAAAATCACCCCCCACGTCCAAATTTTCAAGAATTCGAGAAATTACACGTCGTGTAAAATGTGGTAAGCGACGGTTTTACGCTGCTTTTGTTAACCGTTGCCGCTGTCCTTTGCGTTAATGAAAATAGATGATTTCTTAATAATGTCTGAACGTTCGGCAAGTTTTTCCAAATGATGCAGATACCCCTCATTTTTTTCAATCCAGAGTCTGATATTGTCCTTCACAGATTCACCAACGTCATATCGTCGAAGCAGCTTCTTATAATACGTCAATTTATCCTCACACGACCGTCTCACATTCGGCATCACTGCGGTACTTGCCCAATAATAAACATAAGCATTAATAAGTTCATCCCGCAACGCAGCAACATCCTTCTTCCATGCTTTTACCGCTTTCCGCACAGAGTTTGCCTTGTTTTCAAGATACCCGTCTGCCCCAGCCTCGGACAACTCACGGGTGTGGTGATTCTCGTAGGCTGAATTTACAAGCGGCTGATTGGCGACTAAATTTACCATCCGTACTTCCGTTGACGTGCCGTGTTTTTCCGTATCCATCAACTCAAGGTCTGTCGTTGCCTCACGGATAGAGCGTCTCATTTCTGAATCAATCCGCTCAATCTCGCCCATAATCTCAAAAGTGACGGGATTATTATTCATCTTGGCAGTAAAACCCGAACGTGTAACAGAAAGTTCGGTCAAACTGTGCCGTAACAACACAATGATCCCAAACCCCAGCCCAACTAATACCGAAGCAGCAGCCCCGATACCACCGCAAACACACCAGAAATTAAAATCGCTCATCACGCTACTCCTCCTTGCCAATTCGCATCTAGACTTACCATATCCGTGAAACCCGTACCAAATGCCTCACGAGGAGCAAGAGGTATAGGATTCGTCCCAATAATGCTCGCCGCTAAACGAGCCTGCGTCTGCGTTATCCCGGCAAAAGTCTGATAGTACGCACCACGATTCTTGATCGTCGTACCATCACTCTCATAGGTTGTATCGAGGTAGGCTTGCGGTAACGCCGGAAACACAAAAACATTGTTGACCTGAAATGCCGAACCCGATTTCGACCCGCACCCGTAAAACATAAATCCCAAATGGTTGTACCCATTCACAGACAGCGTAATGTTCGGCGGTGCTTGGAATACGCTGTTCATCGTAAACGCCGCTCCCTTACAATTCTGGAACATCTGATACGCCAGTCCGCTGTATGCTTTTTGCATGTTTTGCGGCAAAGTAAATAGGGAATTCATCGTAAACGCATCGCCCATGCACTGGAAAAACATTCTTGCAAACGTCTGCACCCCGGCATATTCCAAATTCGGCGGTATCTGGAAGATTGAATT
>JGI24702J35022_10001155_pt1 | contig 16416 bp, 14 predicted proteins | sample TergutTh196P4_FD_35022 | JGI IMG/M metagenome (IMG submission 35022)
CATCAAAACCATATAAACGCGTCGTAAGTTTTACTAGACAAAAGAGCAGAAATTTATATGTCTATTCCCCACTCTCTGTATCAATTGTTATTTTTTCTCAAAAATGGGTAAATGGTTTTGTGTCCTTTTGTTCTTTTTGTATCAATTAACGCGTTTTGTTCGATTTAAAATGTTTTACGTCAAAAATTTAACATAAACCAACACTCACAAATCATTCAACCAAACCACACAAAACAACAATCACACAAACACACATTCTAAACACACAAAAACGACACAATTCCTTATCGCGTTTTGTTGTCATAAAACATGTGTTTTTGAGCAAATGTTACACATTATTGTTTGCATTATACATTACTGCGATAATTATGAATAATGAGTTAATGAGGAAAAATAAAGTATTAATAAAATTTATCAGTATTTTGTTAATATGCACAATAGTGTTTTCTATGTTTCCTTTGTTTTTCGGCAATTACGCTTCAGCTTCCAATAGTGTTGGTGCAGCAAACTTTTCACCAAATGTTGCTTATTACGACTTTTTGATACTGCATACGAAAAATCATTATCAATAAACACAGCCCAATACATAAGCTCCGAACTAGGCAAACTTTATAGCGTGTATCCTAATCATAATTTTTAGATGCTGTAGAAATACGGCCATAACATTAGGGAGGGAAAAATATGAAAAATTGGTTAGTTAAAAAATTTGCGATTTTACTCGTTTTGTTAATTGTAACTTCTGTAACTATTTTTTCTAATGTTACAGTTGCAGATCAAGTTAGTCAAGAAAAAACCATGAATTTTATGGAACAAGTGCTACCAATCGATCTGTCAAAATACACTATCAATCTTAAAACTGATATAACACGTGATGGAACACCACCGTTATTTGATGACAATAGAAAAGTAACTGACATGTTATATGAGTTAAGATCAGAAAGCAGTTCAGTTGACATCACTTTTAGCGTTGAAAACGGAGCAATAACCTATTGCCACAGTTACCCAATTGAGGGGCAAGTTATTACCAATAAACAATATACAACTTTACATGATGCTATAGTAGACTCCCTTAAAACGTATCAAACCTACACTGAAACTGACCTAAACAATCTAATAACAATAATAGACAATGTTGACTTGACTACAGATACTACAATAACCACTGAAAACACTAAACTAACAATATCAACTAGTTTTTGGGTGGGTATAAATTACATAACTTTTAAGTGGGCACAGGTGATTAATGGTGCAGAGTATCCCGTTTTGTCGTTTAGATTTGATGGTGATTCATACGTTTTACTTGCAGTGAATGATAGTGGAGCACCTTATACGATTGGCGATACGGCAGTAAATATTTCTGAAAAGCAAGCAGTTGCTATAGCTGTGGAAAGTCTGAAGCATTATTCTTATGAGATGGTTGATGGTTCGATAGTGAAAGACATTGACGTGAGCAATTATGGGTGGGTAGCTGAATTGGTTGTGGCTCCTGTTGATTTTGTTGATTATGAGCTTAGGCCTTATTGGGATGTTAGGGTTTTTTTGGATAATGTTTATTCCGGCAATGTTTTTGCTTTTTCAGTGTTAATATGGGCTAATACTGGTGAAGTTATTTCATGTGGCAATATGGCACCTGGTGGAACATATAATGTTGATGACATCAATTATGTTGATTCTGGTTCTACGTTTTATAATACGCAAATAGTTGTAGTGGTTGTAGCAGTAACAGTTGTGGTGTTAGTGGTTAGTATATTGTTTAAAAAACGGTACAAGTAGTATCTTTTTATTTACTTTTTTCCCATACGTCCATAACCCACTAGATGATTGCACAATTAAAAATTTTCAACAATCTTTTATGCTCGCTAATGTTTAAGAGCATGTCTTCAATAACACAATCTCCTAAACAAAGTAGCCAAATGAGCAAACATAACCATATCCTCCTCAGACCTAATACTAATCTCACAATCCTTAGACAAACACCTACCAATAAACCAACCAAAAGTACACTCCACACACCACCTCTTAGACAAAACAACCCAACCCTTAGGCACAATCTTATCAGAAATATCACACCTCCGCCCCAACCCTTCAACAAACTCTACAAACATACCCCTAAACCCTGCATCCCCACAAACACCCACAACCAAAGGATATTTCTCTAAAACAGCCTTAAACACATCACAACCAGCTATAACATCATGTATATTGACCGCACCAACAACCACCTTTAACAAATTGTCCATAACATCTGTTATGATGTTGCGTTTACGACATTTGATTTTTTTCCTCCATCAAACCCCCGTTCTTCTGAGGCTGAAGCGGTCTTTACACTTTGAGAATCAATAAGACTGTAGCTTGGTTCTGCGTTCCGTTTGACGTTTAGTCGTGTTTTTTGGACTAAGAGGGCAGTCATTTCTTCCCATAGTTCGTTTTGTATGGCGCGGTTGTAGAATGAGCATACTGTTTTGTAGTTTGGGTATTCTTTTGATAGCATGCGCCATTGGCATCCTGTTTTGTTAGGTATCTTACTTGTTTATTAGTTGGTGTTTGTTGTGTTTTTGTAGGTGTTTTCCTTTTTTTGTGCGTGTAAATATTGGTGAAATTAGTTCCCATTCTTTATTAGTTAAATCACCATATATGTCAAATAGTTAACCTCGATAAAAACTACGCGTTGATAGTTAAAAACTTATTGAAGACATGCTCTTAATGTTCAAATAGGGATGTATTCAACATTAAATGTAAACATATGGGCAAAAAAGCATAGTTACAGTTTAAAATTGAAAGTTTAGATGTAGCCATAATATAATAACTTGCCAACCCATATCAAGAGAATCTTTGAAGAGATTAACTTTAGTTTTTCGCATGCTTTTCCATTCAACAGGAATCTCTTTAATTTTGTATCCTTTACGTTGTGCACGTACAAAAAGTTCAGTATCCCAAAACCAGTGAGCAGCATTAACTTCATCAAGCAAAGACAACAATATTTCACGTTGAAACGCTTTAAACCCACATTGATGATCCTTAATAACAGATTTAAGAAGCAAACGAACCATAAAATTATAAGTTTTAGAAACAAGCTTACGCGTTACACTACGTTCAACTTTACTTTGAAAAAGCATTCTTGACCCAGTAGCTAACGAATAATTTTCCACTGTGACAGCACGAATTAATTGATTTAAATATTTAAGATTAGTTGCCAAATCTACATCCATATAAATTAAAACATTACCATTAGATTGTTTAAAAGAGTTTTTAAGTGCTTTACCACGACCAAGTCGTTTTTCACTATGCATATGACGAACATAAGAGTAAATGTGTGTTAATTCATCAACTTTTTTGTCTGTACCATCGGTACTACCATCTTCAGCCACTATTATTTCATAGGTATAACCATAGTTTCCAAGAGTTTGACTGATTTTGTTTACAGTCTGCTCAATTATATCCACTTCATTTAAAGCTGGAAGTACAACTGTAACATCAACTTGTGCATATTTGGACTCTTTCGTTTTTAAAACACCCACTGACTAAACCACCTTAAACTTTCAGTCACCACAGATGACACTGGCGTACCTGAAATTACTGGGTAAAACAGCACAAATAACGCAATTACCGCTATAAAATAAACTAACGCGACAAGCTTCATCCAATTATGTTTCCAATATTTACTAATAAAATACGCTGAACCAAGACAAATAATCGGCACATTAACATAATAATGATAAATAAATAAACCACGACTAACAAAAGCATAAGGTAACCATTGAGAAAAGAAAACAACCACAAGAAACACAGCTGAAACCTCAAACCGTGGCATATTACGCTGCTTAAAACCAGTAACAATTTTAAAAAACATAAACCCTGTAATAACTATAATTGCAACAAACCCAACCCACCAAACTATAGGGTTCCCAAACAAACTAACAGATGAACGCATATCAGTAGAAAGATTACTAACATAAAGCCAAAGAGGTTTTCCAATTATAGGCCAACTCCAACCTGGTGAAGAATATGGATGATCAAGACCTATTGGAGCAGCATGATATGCATACATGTCATTTTGCAAACTAACCACATTTGTAATTGATCTACCGATCAACATATCTGGAATATAAGACACAAAATAAACACCTATAGCCATAATTGTAAAAACCACAATATGAGAATAAGGACGCCCAAAAAATTCATAAAAATTTGCAATAAAACCATTTTTATTTTTCACAATTTTTGAAAACCGCATCACACACAATATAGCTAATTCACCTAAAAACCCAAAAAGCACCAACCATTTAGTAGAAAAACCAAAAGCAAAAAACAAAAACGAAAACAACAACGGAACAACACTAGCATTTCCCCAACCCTTCTTTACCACACCACTTAAATAAATAAAGAAAAACAATTGAGAAATCAACGAAAAAAACACAACATACGTATCAGTAATACCTAAACGAGCCTCTGTAAAATGCATAAAATCAAAAGTAAACAAAAAAGCAGCTGAAAATCCTCCAACAAACGTATTAAACATTTTTTTACCTAACAAAAAAATTACAGGTATCAACAAAGTTCCAAAAATTACACCCATTATACGCCAACCAAACGGGTTTAAACCAAAAACAGCTATACCTACTGAAATGATAAGTTTACCCAACGGAGGATGAGTCCATTCATAAGGCCACTGTAACTTTAAATATTGCACAGCAGTTCGGGTAAAATATACTTCATCAAACATTGTTTCAGTCATGTAAGTATTAGGTAACACAACCAAATCTTGTTCATCAATCAACAAATTAAAATTTTTATTATAACCACTTTCATCAATAATTGAAACAATTGAAATTAAATTATTGTCTTGATCAAGAACAGCCACTTCATTAATTTCAATATTTGTCGATTCCTCAAACTCTAAACGGATAAATTGAGTTGTATCATAAATGTTAACACTATACCAATTCATGTAAGCATATGGATAATCAACAGCGATACTGCCACTTTCAAACCAGGCATCATGGGTAGATGTGTAAATTTTAATTGTACTATTATTCTGGCAATCTTTTATGTAAAAACATATTTTATCAATATACGTAATCTGCCCAAGATCTATTAATGCAGTCTGTGTTGTAGAAGTATCTATTATTAAACTGTTTGAAGGTACTTGTGTTGCACCCAAATTTGTTACAGCAACAGAAAAAAAAACTAACGAGAGCAGAACTATAGTTATGACATCTTTTTTATCTATGCTTAAGTCAAAGTCAAACTTCATTGGTTGTCTGCTCCTTTTTCTGTATTTTAAACAATAGTAACTCAGTTTTAAATACTGACTTACCTCCAAGTTCACTCCACAATAACAATGAACCGTATAAAAACATAATCACGTTTATAACACCAACTACTATAACCACAATATCACCAGAAAGATTCGGACTATTACTATAACCAGCGTTAGCATACAAATTTAACCAATACAAGACATAAGCAATGTTTGTCAGAAGAGTCATAGAAATAACAGTATAGAATAAACGGGTTTTTTTGACAAACGGAAACATTAAAGTTAAAACACTAATAACTGGAAACAAATAACGCTCATGAATCCGTGTTGGTAACATAAAAAACGCAAATAACAACATGAATGCTACAAAAAAGGTAAGCATCATACTAGATTTTTCCCATCGTTTATTCAAAACATACAAAGTAAAAATTGAGAAAACGGCAAACAAAACCCAACCTAAAATAAACAAGTTACCATCAGGAAGCCACATGCCAAATATACCCCAACTATTGAAAGCGTTAATTGACGTGTAAGTATAACCACTATAAGCTCCAAAATAGATGTTGGCAAGAAAAGTTACTGGATTACTCCATTGCATAGGTAAAATAACAGCAAAAATTGTTGCTGTAAATGTAACAACAGAAAATAACAAACGTTTAACACCGCTTTTCTTAAAAATTACAAACACCACTAAAGGCAATAACGCTATGGCTTGAGGTTTAGTTAAAATACTAATAGCAAAACTTGCTGCAGAAAGTTCAGGTTTACTTTTCAATGCAAAAATCAAAGAAAGCAACAAAAATAAAGTATAGATTGTGTCAAATTGTCCCCAAACTGCAGAGTTAAAAATCACGGCAGGGTTAAAAAGATAAAGTAAAGTTGCTAAAAGGCTTAATTTAAAGTTTAAGTGTTTTTGAACAAAAAAGTAAATTACTCCAGCAGTAAGCAAATCAAAAATGCTGGGAACCAACTTTACAATATAGGTAATAAATGGAGTTCCAAACAAGTTTAACGTTTGAGCCAATGAACCAAATCCCCAAAACAGGTAAATGTTAAATGGTGGATAATCACACCAACTTACAACGCTGTAAAAAAGTCGTGGTCCGTAATTAGCGGCAGTATTAAACCATGAAGTAAAAGTAGATATATCAATTTGGTAACCTTGAAATGAAAAAAACAGTACCCTAATTATAAAAGCCACACTAAACATGCATGTCAAAATAGATATTTTTTTCTTATCAATTTTCAAAGTAAATTCCAACACTGAGTGCTAAAACTTATTTATTGGTTAACAGGAAATAAGTCTTTTTCCAATTTCACCTGTAAAACTCGTATTTTATAAGAGTTTGTCTTCAATAAGTTTTTAACTATTAACGTGTAAAATTTATTATCTCAAAATATTTTATATATAATAATGATTCAATTGGTAAATAATATGGTATAAAATTAACGTTAAAATGTTGATTAGATAATATTTTGTATTTTTATGATAAATTGTACAACCATTTGTTTTCTCCATAAACTGTATTCGTTTAGTTAAGAGTAACAGCTCGTCTTTTGATTAAAAGCACAAAAGTTTTGTTCTCCCATAAAAACAGCAGATAACACAAGTTTATTTCAACTAAACAGATAAATTAGACGTTTTAACAGACAAGTGAGGTGTTAAAGCCAATGTTAGTCTCTGAAAGTTCATGTTCTGAAGAAAACAAAAATAGTAAAAATGAATATACTACAAACGTTGATGAACAAGACGAAAAAGAAAGAGACCGCTTAATTTATGACATAATTGTTAAGCGATATGAACAAGAGCTACAAAGAACAAGCAATTTAGATAGTAAAGCATATAACATTATTGGTATATCTGGAATATTATCCGCTCTCATTGTTGCAGTGTTAGGTTATTTATATAAAAGTTATTACGTATTGTTGTTTCTAGTGCCTTTTTCTCTCTTAATTATTTCTGCAATGTTATTATGTTTATTTGCTTACCGAGTAAAAAGTTATGAAGCGATAGACCCCTGTGAATTTATCAAATCATATAGCGAAAAACAGTTTAATACTGTGCTAAGAACGTACACCGGAACTGTTGCAGAAATCACTATTAGAAATCACGATAGACACGAGAAAAAAGCAAAGATGATAAATTATGCAATATTTTTAATCGTGTTAGCGATAGCTTTATTTTTTGTTATTACAGTAGTCTTTAATTGGTTAGTTTAATCAAGTGATTATTTGAACGATAATAAATATAATAAACCAGACAATAAAAGTAACGACCAGTGGAAAAGTGACTCAGACATAGTTATGCAATTTAAAGCTGGATATTCGAAACAAAAGGATACTAAAGAATAGATGGGATCGGCAAAAGAAAATCGATTCCTGTAATATTTATGGCGATAAACTTGCTATGGTATCGAGGAAATGAAAGAAATGGACAACGAAAAAAGGCAAGAACCAACTAAAAATATTGTCGGTCTTTCTAAAAAGGAAATCGTAGTGTACCGTAAAAACCTTCTCAAAATTTTGGCATTGTAGACTAATCGATTAACTTTTTATTGGACTAAAAGAGTCCACTATATCATCCAACAATAAACAATAAAGTGAAACTCATAATTTCAACCCAAACACAAATAGAAACAAAAGACAATATAAACCTACCAACCTAACCCAAAAAATAAACAAAAATAAACACACCAAAACAAATACTCCAAAAATCCATAGAAAAACCCCAAAACACAACAATAAACGAACTATGCGAACCAACCTATATATGAGATCCAAACAAGTAATTCCAATCTTTTAGAATGTAATACAAGTAACGTATTTGTAGCTAAATGTTATTAAATTCTTGTGGTTAATTAGTTTATACTTTAACCCTTAATCAATGTATAGTTGGAAGAATGGATGGCTGATAAAGAGAGAACTCGACTTGTCGTTTTCGATGTTGAAGGAGTTTTAATTCCTAGAAACATGTTTTTTTTTCAAGTTGGTAGGTCAATTGGGTTTTTCACTTTATTGCAAATTTTACTATATCGTCTACTCTATGAAATGGGGATTATTTCTTTGGAAACTTCACTTAAACATGTTTTTAAAAAATTAAAAGGGCAAAAACTGGAAACTTTACAAAATGTTTTTGACAAGATTCCTGATACTGCAAAACTTCAAGAGTTTTTTACACAAATAAAAAAAGAAGGATCTGTTCAAATAGTTTTGATTAGTTCAAGTTTACCTACAAGTATTGTTGAACAAATTGCAAAATGTTTAGGTGCTAATTATGCTTACGGTATTAATGTTGGCGTTAATACAAATGGGGAAATAACTGGAGAAATTAGTGGAAAAGTTATAAAAGTTAATGGTAAAAAAAGAATTTTACAAGAAATATTGGATAAAGAAGGATTAACTTTACGTGACTGCACTATAATTGCTAGAGATCGCAACAATCAGTGTATTTATACAGATGAAACTAAAAAAATTGGTTTCAACCCCAATTTTATCATTCGAATAAAATCAGATCATGTAATTATGGGAAAACTTGGAAATATTTTACCAATTTTAAACGGCAAAAAAGTTAAACGGTCTTTTCCATCGGTTAACGATTTTGTTCGAGAAACCATTCACGTTTCAGGCATTTTTATGCTTATAATAGCTCATGTAATTGGCATTATCCCCGTAGCCATTTTTATTTTGATTTTATCGTTTGTTTATTTGATATCAGAGTTTTCACGTTTATGTGATAAAAACTTGCCACTTATTTCAATAATAACACGCCATGCTGCGTCACAATCAGAACTCTATGGTTTTGCCGCTGCTCCACTATTTTATGCCTTAGGAATTTTAATTACGCTACTGATTTTTCCTTTTCCAATAAGTGCCACAGCAATAGCCATATTTACATTAGGCGACAGTGCAGCCTCAATTTTTGGAGGTACTATAGGCATAAAGTTGCCATACAATAAAGGTAAAACTTTAGAAGGCACACTTTTAGGGTTTACTTTCGCCTTTTTAGCAGGCAGTTTATTTATTGCACCTTGGATTGCAATAATTGGAGCAGCCATAGCTATGTTTATAGAATATTTACCAGTACCAATAAATGATAATGTTCTAATTCCAATAATAACCGCTACTGCATTAATGGCACTAATTTAACTCACATCAACAGATAAGTTACGGTTTAAGTTTAGAATCTATTAAAACCTGTTTTTGTTGGTGACTTAACTTTTTAATTTCACGTTCACGCTTCATCGCTAAACTACGAGAAGTATATTCTTCAAAATACACTAATTTTTGTGGTTTATGAATTCTAGTGTATCTTGCACCTCTACCAATTTGATGTAAACGCAACCTTGTCTCCACATCTTTTGTGTAACCCGTATAGAAACTTCCATCACAACACAACAAAATATAAACATAAAACAAAATTACTAACCTCCAAAAACATATTATGCATTAAAAATTTGACGCATACAAACCTAAATATAACATACCGAATTGTTGCATCACACAATTTTTGAGAGCTAATTAACCAATCTTTTAAACCTATAATTTTAACTCCGACAAACTTTGGCATATACATGATAACTTTAAGCAATACATATTGTATGTAGGTTTTTTGGTAAAATATAGTAAAGAAAGAAGGAGTTATTGAACTATTTCAATACGGCGTTTACCACGTGACATGCTGGAAGTGCGAATTTTTCCGCTAACTTCCAAGTTAAGTAGTATATTGTTAAAGTCTTTGAAGCCTAAATCTTCAAATTCACTACGCATTTGACTAAACAGTTCATCATCGGTTAAGTCGCCTTTTTTGCTCAAAATTCCCAAAAGGACAAAATGAGCAGGACGTGTTTTCCAAGTTTTAATTTGTGGCATAATTTTTTCGCTTCTCCTAAGTTACAGGTGTTGCTGGTTTTTGTACTTGTCGGACAGCTTGCATGAAACTCTTGTACCATTTCTCCATATCAGGTGTAATTGATGGTCCAACTTCTTTTATAGCGTCTTGGAAGTCTTTGTTTGTTACTTTTTGAACATCAACATTTCGACGTAACGCTCGTATTGCTGCTTCTCGGCATAAAGATTCAATGTCTGCACCGCTATAATATTTAGTGACAGATGCAAGCTGATTTATATCAACATCTTGATCAAGCGGCATATTTTTTGTGTATAGTTTAAAGATTTGTATTCGACTTGCTTCATCAGGCTCTGGAGCATATATTAAACGGTCAAATCTACCAGGACGAATAACAGCTGGGTCAACCATGTTTGGGCGGTTAGTAGCTGCAATGATTACTATATCTTGTAAAGTGTTTATGCCGTCCATTTCTGTTAATAGTTGACTGATTACTCGTTCAGGTACATCATTGTCAGACGCACCCATATTGCGATTAGGAGTTAATGAGTCGATTTCATCAAGGAAAACAACTGCTGGTGCAGCCATACGAGCTTTACGAAAGACCTCACGGATGGCTTTTTCTGATTCGCCTACCCATTTGCTAAATATTTCTGGGCCTTTTATTGAGATAAAGTTAGCTTCACTTTCAGTTGCAACTGCACGTGCAAGCAAAGTTTTACCACACCCAGGTGGACCGTACATAAGAATGCCTTTTGGTGCACGAATACCTAATCTGGTGAATCTTTCAGGGTTTTTAATTGGCCACTCAACAGCCTCTTTAAGTTGTTGTTTTACACCATCAAGACCACCTATGTCATCCCAGTGGACAGTTGAAACTTCAATGTAGACTTCACGCATAGCTGTTGGGGTAACCTCTTTGTACGCGTTTGTGAAATCATCCATTTTTACTTCCATTTTTTCTAACACTTCAGGTGGTATGCGTTCATCTTCAAGATTAATTTGTGGCAAATATCGTCTCAAAGCTTTCATAGCAGTTTCTCGGCCTAAAGAAGACAAGTCAGCACCAGTATACCCATGAGTCATAGCTGATAGTTTGTTTAAATCAACATCATTAGCTAAAGGCATGCCACGTGTATGAATTTGAAGAACCTCATGTCGGCCACTTTTATCAGGTACGCTAATCTCAATTTCACGGTCGAATCGACCTGGTCTACGTAAAGCAGGGTCAAGTGCGCCAGGTCTGTTAGTTGCGCCGATAACAATTACGTTACCTCTGCCGCCAAGGCCGTCCATTAGGGCAAGTAACTGTGCAACGACACGTCGTTCAACCTCACCAGTGACTTCTTCACGTTTTGGAGCTAAGCTGTCAAATTCGTCAATGAAAATGATGCTTGGAGCGTTTTGTTGTGCTTGCTGGAATATTTCGCGTAATCGTGCTTCTGATTCACCGTAGAATTTACTCATAATTTCGGGACCGTTAATGCTGTAAAAATTAGCCTCAGATTCATTTGCAACTGCACGTGCAAGCAAAGTTTTACCACACCCAGGTGGGCCATGTAACAAAACACCTTTTGGAGGTTCAATGCCAAGTCGCTGAAAAAGTTCGGGATGACGTAGAGGTAATTCTACCATTTCTCGAACACGTTGAATTTCTTCTCGTAATCCGCCGATATCTTCGTATGTAGTGCGAGGCAGACCTTTACCTTCAGGGGCTGGTTCATTTAAAATTGTTAATCGAGTTTCATTTGTTACTTTTATGATACCATGAGGGCGTGTTTTTGAAACAGTGAATGGTATTGCATGACCTAACATCATGACAAGTGTTGTATCACCCTCAACTAGTGTACGTTCCATCAAACGGTTTTTAACAAAATTTGTGAAATCTTCATCTACATTAAGGCGCATGTCAACAGGAGCTAAAGTCAAATTTTGAGCAGATTTTACTTTAGCAGATTTTACTACAACATATTCATTTATAGCTACACCACAATTTTTACGAGTGAAACCATCAATTCGAATCATATCACGATTCTGGTCTTCACTATAAGCAGGCCAAGCAATCGCACTTGTAGTTCGTTTATTAACAATTTCTATAACATCACCAGCACTTATGCCAAGCAATTGCATTGCACGCTGATCAATTCGAGCAATTCCTCTGCCTACATCTCTTTGTCTTGCATCTCCAACACGTAACTGAACTTCGCTCACATTAAAACTCTCCATAATTTACAGCAAATAGACTTGTTCAAAAGAACAATGTTCCTATATAAACTTAAGCACATTAATCGAAAAAAGATAACAGAAACATAACGGGTAACTTGTGAAAAACAATCACAACACCACTCATTACACCTAAAAGCATTTTGTAATTTCATAGCTCTTCCAGCATTAACTCACCAATAGTACAATTGCTCACATCATAAAATCATCCAACAATTATTTTAATTCAATTACCATTTCTACCTGTGTTTAATGTAGCACTAAAAAGTAACAGATTAGTCTACACCACATCAAAAATAATTTTTAACTAAAGTTTGTAACACATTAAAAATAAAAATCTGTGCAAAGTATATAAAAAATCGGTTTAGTTTAGGCTTAGCTGAATTAGAATTTATTTGTTTCTAAAACAAGTCTTGTGGTAGTTACATTAACTTCAGTAATTTTGACATCCTTGTATTCTTTGGCTTCACCCATAATATTTTTTGCCGTAACAGTATTACCATCAACCTTTACATAAATTACATCACTAAAAACTGTCGCTCCATCTAAAATAATGTTAAATTCACACATAACATTTCACAAAAAAATAAATCATGTGTCTCATAAATAAGCTATCCGATCATAAATCAAAAAATTACAAAACACAAATCAACACACAAATTTTTATTATATATAATAAATAACTCAATAAAAAATAAGAACAAACATAAAATATCTTAGTTAACGAGTTTACTAATCAAAAACTTTTGTTAAAAGTTCTATTTCCATCAAAACATCATTAAATCATCAAAAAAATTTTTGACATAAAAAAATATTTTCAAAAATAACACAAAAAAACTTGATTAATTTTTAGAGTTGTTTTCCACAATGTACGCAAAAATTTGCTCCAGATAAAACAGGAGCACCACATTTTGAGCAAAAATTAATCGTGCCATTTACTGTTTGAACATTTACTTGGGGAACAAAATTACAAGATGCTACACTTGAAATCGCTACTAACGCTACCTTTAGAGCACTTTTTAATTGAAAATATGCCACAACAAAATAACCAACAAAATAACCCAAAAAAAATGTTAACATTAACCACCATGGACCTGTAAAGCCTATAATAGATTGAAAAATTATCGTAAGCACCAAAGCTACACCTACACCACTCAACGCCACTATAATCATATTAATTTTCAGTGTCATGCGTAAACCATGTTTTTTTAAAAAATTATATGGAAAATCCTGTGAGAAAACATCTTTAAGACCCAACTGTTTAGAAACATCAATACTTTTAATGCGTTCAACTACTTCAATTTTTCTTGATTGAGACATAAATGGCAACATAATTAAACAAAAAATGAGGCAAAGATATACAAAAACACGAAACAATTCAAACTGTTCAAAAAATACAGATATAAACGCTAATAACAAAGGGCAACATATACAACCAGTTGCTATATAAGAATGTTTTTTGAATTTTGCTGTTTTAGCTTTTTTAGACTGATTTAACATAACAATAATTAAGAATATTGTTACAGCAATTCCAAACAAACCCAATTTAAATGGAATATCCAACGACTATGCACACCTACCAACTACTACTTAAATACTTAGAACATAGGAAAATAAAAACATTCCATTACAAACAATTCAAATACACACATTAAACACACCAACTCCAAGATAAAATAAAAGTTGCAATCATCAACAATTATCAAACAACAACAAAATAAACACTATGCCATTTACAGGTCTATTTAAACCAGTTTATACACAAATTACTTTAGAAAAGCAACAATCTATTTTGGTCACGCCATTATTTTCAAAGCTTTTTCTGCAACAGAAACGTTAAAGAGTAAATCATCAACAGTAGCAATAAAAGTAACCATTTTCTTTTCACAAACAATATCAGTTACAACTTTACAATCATCGCTAACAGTAATTATTTGCAATCCAACAGGTACTGTTAAATTATCAGGTGAAACAGCTTTAGCTATTGCTTTAGCCGTTTTAACATCAGAATATTCAAGCGTTATTGTTGCTTTCAAATATTTCACCGTTTAACTGTCGCCCAACAAACTCATTTACCGTAATTATAAANCCTTCAACTTGTTCCATTGGAACTTGCGCACCCGCCGCAATATTATGCCCACCACCTTTTCCTGCATGTTTCTCAGAAGCCAAACGCATAACATCACCAAGATTAACACCTTTTTGTAATGCCACCTCAGTTGTACGTGAAGAAATTTTAACAGAATCTTCACCATCCACTTTAGCATACGCTATTAAAGGTTTTTGATTATTAGGTAAACCTGCAACCATAATAGATGATACCGTGCCAATAATTTTTTCGTTAATATAATCCTCACCATTAACAACGTAAATATTATCTAATTCTCGCAGTCGCTCTGGTTTTTCGGTTACCCAACTTAGATATTTATTAATGTTTTTACGGTAATCGTCAAGGATATTATTTGATTCTTCAAGTGCTGCACCACGATCACCCATACAAATAGCAATACCAAGACTTGGACGACCCATACGACCAGTAGAATTCAACAATACAGAATACTCACGAGCATCCCGAAGAGCAGTGTTTGACTCTTCATTAACTATCACATAGTTATTACCTATCATGTTGGAAACTTCAACATGTAAACCTTTAGAAAGCATGTAATCTGCAAGAGCAGAACACAAACGTTTCTTTTCATCTTCATCAAGATCACTTAAAGCACGAAAACGCTCACCTTGTTTTAAATTGATATCTAAAGTTGATAGAAAAACTAAAGCTTTGTCTTCTTCACCACTTAAACCCGGTATAAAGGGATTGGTTGTAGTAGATAATGTGCGATGAATTGGACGGGTTTCTCTGCCAAAGAAAGTTAGGTCTTTTTCTACTTTCATTAAACCGGCTTGAACAGCATCTTTAAGAATTAACTCGTTTAGACCACCAAAACTACGTTGATCATATTTGTCTTGCATATCACCAAGTGCACCAACTAATGCAACGGGTGCTAAATCAACATTTTTTGAGTTTAACGCTTTAGCTACAAAGTATGCTACTCCTGAACCGCTGACTTCTGTCGCTCCATTGATTCCGTGTTCGTGTGGATTTACTTGTACAAAGTTTAGGTTATCCACAGTAGAGGTGATTTGGTGGTGGTCCATAATGGCAATTTTTGTGTCAGGTACTTTTTCGTTTAATAGTTGTAGATAACCACTTCCAAAGTCTGTTAATACTACAAGTTGAGGTTTGTCAGCAATTATGTCGTTTATAATTTTGTCATCTACCCACTGCATAACGCGGACCCGGTAACGGGCATCAAGTCTGTATAATGCTTTTGATATTATTCCTGCGGCTGCAACACCGTCAGCGTCTAAATGTGAGAAACAATCAATAAATCCGTCTTGCTGTACGGTTTCAAGTATTATTTTTGCTGCTTTATCAGCGGCTAATAGGAAATTGTCTATTTGATTTTGATCGTCCATACAGGTTATACCTCAATTGTCAATAAATAGGTTATTTAAATTTAAAGTTGGCGCACTCATAAAAAAATACAAAACTACCCAAGTCCGAAATAAGTATTAACTGTAACGCTTGATAGATCCTTGTTTTTCAGATATGCCACATAATTTTCCACAAGATTGCGCGTAACATCATAACAATAATTTTCGCCATTAAAAAAGTTCGTAAAATGTTTTATCGTGTCTTGGTAACACGTTATACTTCTTTTGTACGTGTTTAGCTCTTAGTGAAAAAAAGTTTTTCCTTGCTATTTTTAAGTTGAAATTTAAAGGTCATGTTATTTCCGTTCAACGAACATAATAGCACATCATGTTTATGTGTGTATGTTTACACGAGCTAAACACATACGTTTTTTGTTCGTATATAGGCAACCTCCGAAAACCTCTTAACTAGCATGTACATTATAGGTAACAAAGACAAAACAGGGAAACTACATGAGCCAACAACACACATTTGAAACACAAACACAACTAAAAAACTAACAAACCTAAGACCCACTAACAAAAACAAACCAACAAATAAACTAAAAAATATTCACCAACCAATCAAAAACACCACACACAAAAAGAAAAA
>JGI24702J35022_10001156_pt1 | contig 16415 bp, 9 predicted proteins | sample TergutTh196P4_FD_35022 | JGI IMG/M metagenome (IMG submission 35022)
GAGAGTAGGGGTCGATGCGGGCATCGACCCCTACAGCGTGAGGGAAAGATTCTTCGCTGCGCTCAGAATGACACGCGCTGGATACAGATAAAACGCAAGGGCTGCGGAGGGGTGCGTCAGTTGACGATGCCGGCTTGGCGCAGGACGTCGGGCACTTTCGACTCCCAGCCGAGCGCCATGATGTGCACGCCTTGGCAATACTCACGGCATTCCTTGATGATGCGGGCCGTGATCTCCACGCCCGTGATGCCGGCCTTCGCCTTTTCCTTGTCGGCCTTCAGCTCTTCAATCATCTCGGGCGGGACGCTGATGCCGGCGATGTTGTTGTTCATGAAATTCGCCATCGCCGCGCCTTTGGGAATGATGACGCCGAGCATGACGGGGACTCCGAATTGTTTTGCTTTTTCCATGAATGTGATGAATTTTTCGGACTCAAACACCGCTTGGGTCTGGAAATATTGGGCGCCGGCTTTGACCTTGCGCTCCATTTTTGCAAGCTGGACATCGACGGAGTCGCTGCAGGGGGAGACGACCGCGCCTTTCGCGAATTTCGGAGGCTCGCCGACGAGCTCGTTGCCGCCGAGGTCGACGCCGTTTTCAAGCTGCTTGACAGCGTGGATCAGCGACACGGAATCGAGGTCGAAGACGGGCTTCGCCTGCGGAGTGTCGCCCATCACTGTGTGGTCGCCCGTGAGCAGCAGCAGGTTGTCGATGCCGAAATACGCGGCGCTCAAAAGGTCCGATTGGAGCGCGATCCTGTTGCGGTCGCGGCAGGTCATCTGGAATATTGAATTGAAACCTTTGTCTTTCAAGGCTTTGCACGTGGCAAGGGAGCCCAATCTCATGACCGATGACTGGCAGTCAGTCACGTTGATGGCTGTGACATCCTGCAGGTATTCGTCGGCTTCGTGAAGCAGCTCGTCGATGTGGAAGCCTTTTGGGGGCCCGATTTCCGCTGTGATTACAAATTCTCCGCGATCAAATAATTCGGTTATTCTCATTATGATATTTCCTCCGTCGTCGTTTAGTCTTTTGTTGTCATCGACTTCGCCGCGCGCTCGCCCGCCGTGAAATCGCGTACCTTCACCGGATGGAGCATTGCGTCGAGGCGCTTTTGCTTTTCAAGCCGCCTGTATATGCGCTCCCAGCCGCATTCCATGTCTTTGTCGACCTCGCACATGCCATTTTTAGTGCCGCCGCATTGGCCGTTGACGAGGCTTTTTGAACATGCTGTGATCGGGCATATGCCGCCGGTTTCGCCCAAATGGCATTCGCCGCATTGCCCGCAGTCATATTCGAGCGGGGTCACGCCCTGGTGCCCGGGCAGGGGGTGGGTGTCGCAGGCTGCGAACACTTTTTTATCGGCGAACATTTCCGCGATGGTCTGGACGCCGACGCCGCAAGAGAAGACGAGCAGAGTTCCCGCTTCATCGACCTTGCCCATATGTTTCTCCAGTTGCAGTTGAAGATGCTCCGGGTTGCATATGTATTCCGTAACGACCGTGCCGTTAGCAGTGGCAGATTTCGTCAGTTCGTCCGAGAATTCCGCCGCTTCATCGGCGGGGAAGTAGACTTCCTTGCAGCCCTCGCAGCATATGACGAATGTCTTTGCGCTAATGAGAGGCATTATATCCTCTTTTTGTTTAAGTTCAGTTATCAACATATCAGCGTCTCTCCATTTCCGCGATCGCCCGTTTCCCGATCTTGATGGCATCCCTGATCGGTATCCGAGACGAACAGATGTAATCGCAGCAGCCGCATTCCATGCAGTCCTTCACGGCTTTATCTCTCATCGCTTCCCACTCTTGCCGCCCTGCTTGCTGTGGATATAGCAACGGGAGCAGCTCCATCGGGCAAACGTCGACGCAGCGGCCGCATCTGATGCAGGCGGAGGCCTCTGAAACTGTGGGCTCTATCGCAATGACGCCGTTCGTGCCCTTGATGACGGGAACGTTCAGGTCGGCGATTTCGAATCCCATCATCGGGCCACCGAGCTTGATGATGAAATCGTCATCGGTCGTGCCGCCGCAGTATTCCACGAGCTCTTTGACGGGCGTGCCGATTTTGACGATGAAATTGCCGGGGTTTTTGATTTTTTCGCCGGTGACCGTGACGGCGCGCTCGATGAGCGGCATGCCCTTCTTAATCGCGTCGGAGACGGCCTTCACCGTGCTGATGTTGCTGACTATGACGCCGACATCCAGCGGGAGCCCGCCGCTCGGGACTTTTCTGCCCAAGGTGCGTTTGATGAGCATTTTTTCCGCTCCTTGCGGGTATTTGGTCCTGGCGGTTTGAATCTCGATGTTGTCGATGCCTGCAGCCTTTGCGGTCAAAAGCTCGATGGCGTCGTGCTTGTTGTCCTCAATGACGATGATGCCCTTCTCGGCGCCAACTGTTTTGAGGAGGACCTTGAGGCCATATATGACGTCGTCGGCGTATTCGAGCAGAACGCGGTGGTCAGCCGTCAGTAGCGGCTCGCATTCGCAGCCGTTGAGCAGGACCGTGTCGATGGGTTTTGCCGATTTCAGCTTGACCGAAGTCGGGAAAGCCGCGCCGCCCATGCCAACAATGCCTTTTTCGCGCACGAGGGCAATGATGTCGTCAGGCGACAAGCTATCAGGGTCAGGCGACGGTACAACGGAATCGTGCAGTTCGTTCTTGCCATCGGAGTCGATGACGACGGAAAGGACATCCAGGCCGGTGTTCGGGTGCTTACGCATCTCGACCGCTGCGACGGTGCCGCTGACGCTTGCGTGGATCGAGCTGCTGACATAACCGGCAGCCTCGCCGATTTTCTGCCCGGCCTTGACGCTGTCGCCCGCTTTGACGAGGGCTTCAGCAGGGGCGCCCGTGTGTTGCGACAGCGGGATCACGACGGTTTTTGGCGTGGGGAAAACGGCGAGCGGGATGTGTTCGCTGTATTCCTTGCGTTCTTTGGGATGGACGCCGCCATAATAGCCTTCCAAGCGGCCTTCGCGAATCGACTTGACATAGTCATTGACGAATTTGAAGCCGGCCTTGGAGTGGTCTCTGAGGCGAATCGGGTCGTCGAGCATGACGGATGTGCGGCCTTGGGCGTCCAGGCGTTTGTATATTTTTTCCCAGGCGCAGTCTTTTTCCTTGTCGACCTCGCATTTGCCGTTTTTCGAGCCGCCGCATTGGCCGTTAACGAGGCTTTTTGCGCAGTCGACTATCGGGCACACGCCGCCGGTCGCATTAAGAAAGCATTGGCCGCATGCGTCGCAAAGGCGCTGCGTCAATGCCATGCCGTGTTTGCCGCCATAGTCGACGGAGTCGGTCGCGGCATAAACGGGGAGGTCAGTGAGGTCCGCCACCGTTTGGATGCCAAGGCCACAGGAGATGACGAAAATGTTTTCTGTCTCGTCGTTAATTGCGTTTTCGAGGATTTGCGCGGTCAGGGTTTTGTTGCATACGAAGTCAACATATTCGCAGCCTGCGATTTTTTTCCCATTATCGAGGACAAGTCTGACGAACTCGCCGCATTCAGGTTCGTCTTCGGCGATGAATTCCTTGAAGCACTTGTTGCAAGCGATGATCAGCAAGTTNTCCTTGTTTTCGAGATATGGGAGCAGTTGNTCGTTGCTTTTCAGTTTGTACTTGGTGTAGTCTTCCAATTCGTTTTGCCACCTGCCTTATTAGTTTTTCCTGTGGTGTAATGCTGTTATCGTGCTGTGAATTATATTACAAACAGTCTTCTTTGTCTATATGGTGCTGCGAAAATGATTGAATGCTGATAAGATACTGCCAAAATTGCCATTTATTATACAATGAGGCTGGGGATTGCGGTAAAATTTGCGTGGCGAAATTTNNAATGATATGTTATTATGGTGACATTATCATTTTTCTTTGGAGGAGTGGTTTGTGATGACCCGCTGCCTTGGCTGCATGAGGGAATATGACAGCCGATATGATATTTGTCCATATTGCGGTTACGCTGCGCACGCCGTGCCCGGCGACGCTTCGCATCTCAGCCCCGGGGTGCAAATCGGGAATCGCTATACGATTGGCCGTTCTGTTGGATATGGCGGTTTCGGCGTCACATATATCGCCTGGGATTCGCAACAAGCCCGGCGCGTTGCTATAAAGGAGTTTTTTCCGCGCGAATACGCTTCGCGCACAGCGGGGAGCAAGCCCATGTCGGTTTACAGCGACGAGGCCGCCGTCCACTTCCGCGCGGGCTTGAGCAGTTTTTTGAACGAAGGCAAGCAGTTGACGAATTTTGCGCATTTGTCGGGCATTGTCGATATTTATGATGCTTTTGAGGAGAACAACACCGGATACTTGGTCATGGAGTATCTGGAGGGGCAGACAGTAAAGGATGCGCTGGCCGTAGAAGGCGCGTTTCCTTATGAAAAGGCGGAGCAGATCATTCGGAGCCTATTGGCTTCGCTGACCACCGTGCACCAATATGGCCTCATCCACCGCGATCTTTCGCCCGATAATATTTTCCTCACGAACGACGGGCAGGTGAAGTTGCTGGATTTTGGCGCGGCACGGCTTGCTGCGACTGAGGGCACGCACAGCCTGACTGTCATTTTGAAGCATGGGTACGCGCCGATGGAGCAATATCAGACTCGCGGCAGACAAGGCCCGTGGACAGACATATATGCGCTGGCAGCCACGTTCTACAAGATGCTGACCGGCGAGACGCCTCCTGACGCCATCGAGCGCAAAATTGAGGATAATATCAGGCGCCCGTCCGAAATGGGAGCTGTTTTGCCGGCTGCCGCCGAGACTGCCATAATGCGCGCGCTCAGCGTCGACGTTGAGGGGCGGATCCAGTCAGTGCAGGAGTTTGAGGCTGCCTTGCCCAGGAGCGGGGGAACCGTGCGTCCGGGAAAGCGTGACGGAACGAGCAACGATCGGACCCTGCGTCCGGGCGGCAGCGGGCGGTCCGTGGATGGCGGGGGGACCGTGCGTCCGGGTGGCTCTCATGCGTCGCACGGCGGGGGGCAACAGGGGAAGAAAACATGGATTCCTGTTGTCGCTATTATTGCTGTTGTTTTGGTGGCCGCAATGATATATTTTTTGACACCGTCGCCCTCGCCGTTGCCGTTGCCATTGCCGGATGATACGAGTACGTCTGATACATCGACAGGGTCATCTTCCACGCTTTCTGATTCTTCGCCGTCTCCGTCGCCGTCGCCGTCACCCTCACCGTCTCCGTCACCACCGCCACCGCCGTCACCGTCGCCCTCACCTTCACCTTCACCTTCACCTTCACCGTCGCCCTCGCTGCCGCCATATATGGAATGGTGGGAAGGCGACTGGTATGGCACCATATTCGTTTATGATGCAAACTACGCATATGAAGACATGATTGGCGGTCTGGAGGATATATATGCCAGAATTATTCCCGAACCAAGCGGAACTGCGATCATGTATTTATGGACCGACGAGACCGACATAGGCACCGTGTTTTTAAGCGTTGATAATTCCGTGGGGGGAGACATGGGGGTGGCCACCGCCACAGGCGGCGAGTTGTTCGAATATTCCGTATACAGAGAAGAATGGATTATTGATCCATCGAAGGCGTCGTATAGCGATATGATCGAAATTGTGGAGCTTTTTATCGATCCTGACGGCGATTGGTTCAGCTATGAGATTTTGCTGCGCCCGTGGGGGATGGGCTGGGAGGATGTCGATGCGGTCGACCAGCCGGTCTATTATGACGATTGGTATCTGAGCGTCAGAAATCTGCCTTTGTTGACTGCTTTGGAGCAGTATGAGTTGTTCATACACCCGGCGATTAAATGATCAAGGTTGTCTCTCATGGGCATGGCCATAACATAAATAAGCCGTATTACATTCGTTGTTATGTAATACGGCTTATTGATTGTGCTGATGGAATTGTTATCTGGCGTTCCAGGCTTCCTGGACGGCGTTTTGGAGATCGCGTTTGTAGTATTCGGACGTGCTGCTCGTGACGCTGCCAAGGAAATGCATGCATATGTGGCCGTCCATGCCGTTGTCGGGGATCGTGCTGACGGAATGGGGCATTGCGTGAATCGAAGCCGCGACGAGATGATCGCCAATGACGACCCATATGGGACGCGCATCCCAGCTCCACACGCCATTGCGTATCTGGAGGATGGTGTCGGTGTCGGCTTTCGTTGCCGGCTCGACATCGGCGTGGTCGCCCTTCGAGAAGCATTTGACATTGTATGTGAGGCCGGTCCTGACATCAATGACTTTCAAAGAAGTGTGGTACGGCATGATTTGGCTAACGACAGACCAATTGAGCAGCTCGACGGCCCTGCCTGTGACGCTGAGCAGATCGGACCTGATGTAGCCGACCGCGCCGTCAACGCGGGCTTTTGTCCAACCGTCGGAATCGCGGTCGATGACTTCGACGCTGGTGTTGACGCTGAGGACTTTGAGAACATCGGAGTCTGTGGTCGGACCGGAGCGGAAGTTGACGCCGTCGATGGTTTTGAGCGTTCCGGAAGCCTGCTGCTGCGATGATGCTGACTGCTGTGAGGCAGATGCGGCTTGTTGCGAGGAGGACTGCTGCGATGCGGCGGATTGCTGCGAAGCGGCGGCTGCCTCTTGGGCGACATGGCCGGTGACGGACAGATATTCGGACTTGATGTATCCGTTGATGCCGTTGATCGCTACCTTCGACCAGCCCGCGGGGTTATGTTCGAGGACGTCGACGTTGAAGCCGGCAGCCAGCGTGCGCAGCACGTCGGAATCCGTGGAGGGCCCGGAGCGGAAGTTGACGCCGTCGGTCGTCTTGAAAGCAACAGCTCCGCTCGACGTGGGGATCGTGAGATATTCGGACTTGATATATCCGACCGTGCCATCGATTTTTGCCTTTGTCCAGCCAGAGGGGTCATGGTCAATCACTTCAATGGCGGTGCCTGTGCTGATGGTTTTGATGATGTTCGCATCGAGCGACGCATCGGCGCGGAAGTTGACTTTGTCGTCTGTGACGAGCTCCGCCGCAAGCGCCGTTTGCGCGAGCGCGATGGCCATGCTGCAGAGCAGCGTTATGCTCAGAATTTTGCGTGTTAGTCGTTTCACGGTTGGTTTCGCCTCGTTTCTGCTAGTTGTGCGGTGATAATATCACAAATAGTTACAGCTGTCAATAGCTTTTGTCATAATTTTGTAAATATTTGTATCTCTTTTGCGTTATATGCCACGATGATACTACAAAATTGTATCAAAGTCGTATCAAACCATATCTATAACAATTTTCGTTTTGCTTGATTTGAGGGGCGGGTATATGGTATAAATACTGTATGACTATTTGACTATGCGATTTTTGAAAGGGGTATTTGATATGGCCGGAATTACACCGAAAGAGAACTTTTTGAGGCTGGCGGGCGGAGGGCATCCCGAATACGTTCCATACTTCACGTTCATGGGCAACGAGCCGATACCCGAGATTGCGACGAAATCCGCGTTCATCGAGCTGTTCGAGACAAAACCTCCCAACGAGGATGGCAGCATGACGAATGTTTGGGGCGTCACGAACTATCCAAACCAGGACACGGCGGGCTCCGCGATGCCGGCTCCGAACGTATATATTATGGAAGACATCACCAAATGGCGCGATGTGCTCAAAACTCCGAAGCTGAGGAGCGATCTCGATTTCGAGGCGATGGCGAAGGCGGAGATGGAGCGCATAGAAATCAACCGCGATGAGACCGCGCTGAGGGCGGGGCTCGGATTCGGCCCCTGGATGACGCTCATTTCTTTCATGGGTTTCGAGGGCGCGATGCTGGCAATGGCCGAAGAGCCTGAAAGCGTCAAGGAGATGTTCGACTGGATGGCCTCGCTATATGAGCCGTATATCGAAAAGGTGCTGGACGCATATAAGCCCGACATCTGGAGCATGGGCGACGACACTTGCACGGAGCGCGGCCCGTTTTTCTCCGTCGATATGTATAAGGATCTGTTCAAGCCGTATTATCAGCGCTTCGCGAAGCAGGCGCAGGAGCGCGGCATTCCGATCGTTTACCACATTTGCGGATTCATCGAGCCTTTCATCCCGGACATGATCGATTTTGGCGTCAAATACGTCGAGCCCGCGCAGGAGACGAATGACATCATGGCGTTGAAGGAGACATACAAGGGGCAGCTATCGTATCTCGGGGGCTATGACTGGGGCAAGCATGTTCCGAGGAACTATCCGAATTACGATGAAGAGGAAGTGCGGCAGGATGTGCGCAATGCCATCGATAAGTATAGCCCGGGCGGCGCTTATGGCACGTTGATCTGGCCGGTCAGCTTCGTCGAGGATCCTCATATCGAGGATTTGAAGAAGCTCGTTTGGAACGAGGCTTACGAATACGGCAAGAAGGTATATAAATAGAAGATGGGCGTGTTATGTTCAAAGAAAAGTTTAAAAAATTCAAACAGATTGCGCTGATAGCGCTGTTGGGCGTCGCGCTCGTCATCGTGGGGGTGTCGTCGCTCATCAGCAGGGGCGGGATTGGCCGCAGCGCCGTGCAGGGGCCGATCCTGGACGGCAGGGAGTCATTCCATGTGATCGTTGCCGGAGGAGAGCCGGAAGGGGTGGCCGCCGCGCTGGCTGCCGCAAGGAACGGCATGCGGACGCTGCTTGTGGAGCGGGGCAACGCGCTCGGAGGGCTGATGACTCTCGGAATGCTAAATTCGCTGGACCAGAGCTACGGCCCGGACGGAGAGATATTGACGCGCGGCATATTCCAGGAGTTTTATAAAGCCCTTGGCGATGGTTTTGATATTGAAGAGGCGAAGGCGTGGTTCTTAAAAAAATGCAACAATGAGCCGAATTTGACCGTAATGCTGGACACCGAGGTCATCGCGCCGGTCATGGATGGCAATACGATTATCGGTCTTGAGATGCAGAGAAAGGGCGATGCGGAGCCGCAGGTTGTCCGCAGCTTGGCCGTCATCGACGCGACCGCCGACGGCGACATCTGCGCGGCAGCGGGAGCACCGTATACCGTCGGGGGCGAGGACCACGGCTCGCATGGCACGATGCAGGGCGTCACGTTGGTTTTTGAGGTCGCCGGGGTCAATTGGAACGCCGTCTCCGATTTCCTTTGGAACGACGACAACGCGAGCACTGGCGCCAACAAGGACGTGGCGTGGGGATATGGGGAGCAGGCGCGCGAATATGAGCTGNCTGACGAGAACATGCGGTTTCGGGGGCCGAACATCGCGAGGCANAAGAACGGCAACGTGATATTGAATGCGTTGATCATTTATGGCGTGGACGCGCTCGATCCCGAGTCGTACGAGGAGGGCATTCGCCGCGGCGAGAAGGAGCTTCCGATGATCGTCGATTTCATGCGCGAGAATTTCGTCGGCTTTGAAAAGGCGTCGTATGTAGGGCACGCGCCTAGGCTTTATGTCAGGGAAACGCGGCATATTGTCGGAGAATACCGGCTGACAATCACGGACGTCCTTGAAAACAAGGACCAGTGGGACAGGATCGGGCATGGAAGCTATGCCGTCGACGTCCATTCGAGCGGGCCCGACAACACGGGAGATATCGTCGGCCAGCCTGTCATATACAGCATCCCGTTCCGCTGCCTCGTGCCATTGGAGATCGACGGGTTGTTGATTGCCGGACGGAGCGCTTCATATAATTCGCTGCCGAACGGCAGCACGAGGGTCATGCCGATCGGGATGGTGGCCGGGGAGGCCTGCGGGACCGCGGTCGCATATAGCGTTGAGCATGATGTGACGTTCAGGCAGATGTCGCACGACCCGGAAGCGGTGCTTTGGCTGCAAGAAACGTTGAAGAGCCGGGGCGCCTACCTGGTCGAGTATGAGCCGCCTCACCTGGAGATCATGGACCATTGGGCATATGGCGGCATGGCGACCTTGAGGGAGCTTGCAATGGCGTCCGGAGGTTATCGGAACGATTATAAGATGGAGACGGAGATCACGAGCCGTTGGGCGCTGCAAAGCAGGCTCAATAGTTTAATGAAGATCATCAACGAGCGGACTGCCGACAGGGGCGAGGGGCAAGTGCCTGTCGTGCGGGTCAGCCTTGGCGTGGATGATTTGTCTGTCGGCGATTTGTTTTTGGCTGCGGCAAAGTGCGCGTCATTGGGCGAGGAGTTTGGCAGCGCCGCCGAGGCCGCTGATTATCTGGTGTCGCGCGGCGTGGTGGAGGCGGGGGATTTGCCGCGTTTTGCCGATTTTGGCGCGACGATGACAAATGCGCAGATTTACTACGTCCTGGGCAGGCTGTATGACGCGCTGATGGGGGCGTAGCATTCATACGCGCTGATGGGAGAGTAGCATTCTTGTTGCTATTTTGCCGCGAATACGATATAATGATTGCTACGCAATCATCATATTTTGTTTAATGTATATCGTCTTGCTCCTGCCTGCGGCAGAACCGCAAGACATGATATGATGCACAATATATTGTGATTACGCGGCATAACGCCGCGAGCACTAGATACGACAGCGCGAAAATTCACGGACACAAGGAGTGCGGATGAAAAAAACAAATCGGGCCGAAGCCTATGATAACGACAGCATCAGCGCGCTCAAAGGCGCGGACCGCGTCAGGAAACGCCCGGGAGTCATATTCGGGTCTGACGGGCTCGAAGGATGCCAGCATGCCGTTTTTGAGATATTGTCCAACGCGATCGACGAAGCCCGCGAGGGGTTCGGCAATGTCATCACCATCACGCGGTATGAAGGCAACACGTTCGAGGTTGAGGATTTTGGGCGCGGATGCCCCGTCGATTGGAACAAAGCGGAGGGGAAATTCAATTGGGAGCTCGTTTTTTGCGAGCTTTTCGCCGGCGCTAAATACCGCAACGACGAGGGGGAGAATTACGAGTTTTCGCTTGGGCTCAACGGGCTCGGCGCCTGCGCCACGCAATATTCATCGGAATTTATGGATGTCACCGTTTTCCGCGATGGCAAAAAATATGAGCTCCGCTTTGAAAAGGGCGAAAATATCGGGGGCTTGAAGTCCGAAGACTATTCAGGGCGCCGCACGGGGAGCATTTTCCGCTGGAAGCCGGATCTTGAGGTTTTCACCGACATCGCCGTCCCTGCGGAATACTTTACGGACACATTGAAACGTCAAGCGGTCGTCAACGCGGGGGTAACGTTCCGTTTCAGGAATCAAAACGGCGCGGCATTCGACACGACCGACTTCGTATACAAAAACGGGGTCCTCGATTATGTGGCTGAGCTGGGCGGCGAAGACCTGCTCACGCAGCCTGTTTTTATTGAGACGGAACGGCGCGGGCGCGACAGGGAGGACAAGCCGGAATACAAAGTGAAGCTGTCGGCGGTTTTTTGCTTTTCAAACACCGTGAACGTCATTGAATATTACCATAATTCATCATGGCTCGAGCATGGCGGCTCCCCGGAAAAGGCGACGAGGAGCGCGTTCGTCGCGGAGATCGACGCATATCTGCGCAAGACCGGCAAATATCAGAAAAACGAGAGCAAAATCACATTCACCGACGTCCAGGATTGCTTGATCCTCATCACGAACTGCTTTTCGACCCAGACTTCATATGAAAACCAGACGAAGAAAGCCATCAACAATAAATTCATCCAGGACGCGACCGCCGATTTCCTGCGCAGCCAGTTAGAGGTCTATTTCGTGGAGAATAAAGCGGAAGCGGACAAAATCGCCGAGCAGGTGCTCATCAACAAGCGCAGCCGCGAGACTGCGGAAAAGGCGCGGCTCAACCTCAAAAAGAAGCTGACGAGCAGCTCCGATATCACGAACCGCGTCCAAAAATTCGTCGATTGCAGGACGAAGGACGTTTCGAAGCGCGAGATTTATATCGTCGAGGGCGACAGCGCTCTCGGCTCGTGCAAGCTGGGCCGCGATGCGGAGTTTCAGGGCATTATTCCCGTGCGTGGCAAGATCCTCAACTGCCTGAAAGCGGATTATGGCAAAATATTCGCAAATGAGATTATTACGGATATTATAAGGGTGCTTGGATGCGGAGTTGAGATTCAAAACAAGCACACAAAGGATTTGAGCGCTTTTGATCTGGGCGCGCTGAGATGGAACCGCGTAATAATTTGCACCGACGCGGATTATGACGGGTTTCAGATTCGCACTTTGATTTTGACGATGCTATATAGGTTGGTCCCGACTTTGATCGAGGAAGGCTATATATATATCGCCGAATCGCCATTGTTTGAGATTGAGTGCAAGGGGAAGACATATTTTGCATATTCCGAACGCGAGAAGACGGAGGTTGTGGCGAGTTTTGGGAGCGCAAAGCACACGATCAGCAGGTCGAAGGGATTGGGCGAGAACGATCCCGACATGATGTGGCTGACGACGATGAATCCGGAAACGAGGCGGCTGATTAAGGTCATGCCCGCCGAGGCGACCGCTACTGCGGACGCCTTTGAGCTGTTCCAGGGGAACAATCTTGCAGGCAGAAAAGAGTTTATTTCGGAGAACGGGCATAAGTATTTGGATTTTGCGGATGTCTCATGATTATTGGAGAGTTTCGTAGCCACAGGCAGGTATCATGATTAATAGAAAGTTTTGTAGCCATAGGCTGGTATCATGATTATTGGAAAGTTTCGTTGTCACAGAAAAGTATCATAGCCACAGGAAAGTTTCGTAACCACAGGTATGTTTCATTATGAGGAGGTTTACTATGAAGAAGATTATTGCGTGTTTGCTGGCCATCGTATTGGCCGTGGCGCTTGTTTGCCCTGCTGCGGTTGCGGCGGAGAGGGACCCGTTATGGAAACTGTGGGGATATGAGTCGCTCGAAGAGTGCCTCGCGGACGACTGGATGTCGCCGTATGAATACTTTATGATCACGCTTGATTATGCATTGTATTATCGCGATGAAATCCCTGTGGTCTGGGAGGTTTTCGGATATGAATCGATTGAGGAGCTGCTCGATTCGGGCTTGGTGACCGCTGCGGATTATTTTGCAATTGCGGAATCTCTTGCGTTTTATACAGATGAAGAGGTGCCTTTGATATGGGAGCTTTTCGGATGCGAGGACCTCAGGGAGTTCATCGATGCGGGCTGGATGACTGCCGGGGAATACTATCTGATGGTAGTGGAACGGGACCGTGATTATTACAGAATAGTGGAGCCCGAGCCAATCTGGGAGGTTTTCGGCTATGATTCATTGGAGGAATTCCTCGCTGACGGTTGGATGACGCAGGAGGAGTACGAGGCGGTGCTTGAGAAACTGGAAATCGCCAATGCAAAGTGGGACGCATATGTCGAGGAATGGCTGGCATATGAAGCGGAATGGCAGCAGTATCTCGAAGAATCGCGTATACGCACGGAAGAGATGCGTGCGAAGGAAATCGAGACCCTCGGCGGCAAGCGGGGCATCATCAACGTAATGTATAACGGCGAGTTCATCAAATTTGACGAGGCCGAACCGGAAATCGTCAATGGGTCTACGTTCGTCCCCGCGAAGCTCGTGTTTGAGGCGATGGGCGCCGAGGTCGGCTTTGATTCGGAGAGCAAAACTGTGACCGTGGACATGGACGATTGCAGCATTCGCCTCGTTTTGGGGCAGAAAACGCTGACCATCACTGAAAACGGCGAGACTGATGAACTGACGCTCAGCGAGGCGCCTTATGCAAAGAACGGCTCGTCATACGTGCCGGCGCGCGCGATTGCAGAAATACTCGACCTCGACGTATATTGGGATTCCGACTACAGAAGCGTCGTCATCGTCGACACGAAGCAGTTGATCGCCGATATCGACAAGGATTTCACAGTTTTCAACAAGGTATTCGGAATGCAGCTCGGCGCGGAGCTTGATGAGGGGAGCGCTTTCGTAACGACGGCAGACATCGCGGCCATCATCACGATGTTTAATACGCTCGATGGCGACACGAATGTTGAGCTCGGCGCAAATATTATTCTTCATAGCGACGGGCGCAACATGCGGCTGAAGGGAGCCGTCGATCTTTCAGGCTTGATATCGCTGATACTCACGGATGACATGTATGACTATTATTATGAAGATGAAATTGAGGAAATGGAGCGGGTATTCGGCGCTTTGGAAGACGCGACCGTGGACATAATATTTAATTACGACGAGGATATCATATATATCAAAGCTCCGATTTTGCACGTGTTTGAAGAAGAAATCCCCGCTGATGCCTGGATTTCGATGAGCGGAATCAGCGAAGAGCTTGAATATATGGGATTGTCCGATGTCGGAGATGCATTGAACACGGAGAATATTCTGGGCGGGATGAGCATTGGCGAGTCAATTTATCTTGACAATGAATTTAACCAATATTATCGCCAGATTTATCTTTATGACAATGTTACTACTGCTGCGGAAGAAACGAAGCTTCTGCTCGGAGACGACAATTTTAAGAAAGTCGGGGACGATTATGTTCTGTCGTTGAAATATGAAGAAATGGTAGATGACCCGGACTTTGGGGAATTCCTGTATTATATGGACATTTCGGAGTTTGACATGCAGTTCGTGATTCATACCGATGGCGATGTCGTTACGGGGTTGTCGGGCGATTTATTGTTCCGAGAGAGGCCATATGGGTATGGGTATGGATATATGCCCGGCGTGCTGGATTTACTCAGCGGCATGGGCGGATATTCGGACACGCGGTATGTTATCAAGCTGGAGATCACCGCGGGGAAGATCTACTTATATTATGAGATGCATGAAAAAAATAGCGCGATCATGCAAATCGAAATCGATATTTCGACGGATGCGACGAGCGAGCCTGTGCCATCAGGGCCGCCGGCGGGCGAGAAGGTCGTGCCTCTTGAGGAGCTTTTTCCCGACGAGTTTGGCCGGCCGTCGTTGGTGACGCCTTTCTAGATTGCCACGCCTGCGGGTGCTGGGACTGTGCTTGCGGGGCGAGATTGCGCTGCGGGCCGGGACGATGCTTGCGGGGCAGGACTGTGCCGGGGGGGCTGAAATATATTGACTGGCGACGAGGAGGTCTTTCGACGATTGCCGAAGAAAAAAGAAACAACAAAAAACCCGATTAACCCGAATGTTTCCGGGCTGCACGCGGAGGTGCTTGAGCAACCGATCACGGACACGCTCGAGGTCAACTTCATGCCATATGCCATGAGCGTCATCCTCTCCCGCGCAATCCCGGAAATCGACGGATTCAAACCATCGCAGCGCAAGCTGCTATATACCATGCATAAGATGGGGCTCCAAACCGGGGCGCGGACGAAATCCGCCAACATCGTGGGGCAGACGATGCGCCTGAACCCGCATGGCGACGGCCCGATCTATGACACGATGGTGCGCATGTCGAAGGGCTATGACGCCTTGCTGACGCCATTCGTCGATTCCAAAGGAAACTTTGGCAAGGTGTATTCGCGCGACATGGCATATGCCGCGTCGAGATATACGGAGGCAAAGCTGGCGCCGATTTGCGCGGAGATTTTCCGGGATGTCGACAAAGACACGGTCGATTTCGTCGATAATTACGACAATACTATGACCGAGCCGTCGCTGCTACCGACATCGTTCCCGAACGTGCTTGTCAGCGCGAACATCGGAATCGCCGTCGGCATGGCGAGCAGCATTTGCGGGTTTAATCTTGAAGAGGTCTGCCAGGCCACGATCGAATATATCGGCGACCCGGAATGCGACCTCACGCAAACGCTGAAAGCGCCCGACTTCCCAACGGGCGGCGAGCTTGTGTATAACGCTGCGGAATTGGAATCCATATATAACACCGGGAGAGGGAGCCTCAGGCTTCGGGCGCGCTGGCGCTATGTGAAGGACGGAAATCTCATTGAAGTCACGGAGATTCCATATTCCACGACGGCAGAGGCGATCATCGACAAGGTGGCGGAGCTTATCAAGTCGAATAAGCTGCGGGACGTTTCGGACATGCGCGACGAGACCGACCTGAACGGGCTGAAGCTGACGATCGACCTCAAACGCGGCGTCGAGCCGGACAAGCTGATGGCGAGGCTATTCAGGCAGACACCGTTGATGGACACTTTTTCGTGTAATTTCAACATTCTCATCGCCGGCGTACCGCGCGTCATGGGCGTGCGAGAGATATTAGAGGAATGGACTGCATGGCGTTCCGAATGCGTCCGCCGCCGCGTATATAGCGAGCTGCAGAAAAAGAAGGACAAGCTGCACCTGCTGCGCGGGCTGCAGAAGATTTTGCTCGATATCGACAAAGCGATCGCGATCATCAGGGCAACCGAGGAAGAGACCGAGGTCGTCCCGAATTTGATGATCGGGTTCGGCATCGACGAGGTCCAGGCGGAATATGTCGCGGAGATCAAGCTGCGAAATATCAACCGCGAATATATCATAAAGCGCACGGAAGAAATCGAGGAGCTGGAGCGCGAAATCGAAGACCTGGAAGACACATTGCGATCGAGCAAGCGCATCAATGCGATCATCGTCCGCGAGCTGAAGGAAGTAATTAAGAAATACGGCGCGGAGCGGCGGACG
>JGI24702J35022_10001158_pt1 | contig 16408 bp, 8 predicted proteins | sample TergutTh196P4_FD_35022 | JGI IMG/M metagenome (IMG submission 35022)
TGTCACGCCCCGCACGGGCGTGTGGATTGAAACAAAACAGAGCGTATTGGGGAGAACCTTCATATATCGTCACGCCCCGCACGGGACGTGATCTGGGGTCATTTCATGGTTTTCTCTTCTAAATTTGTTTCAATCCACGCATCAATCCATGCGTCATTCACTTGACATATAACCATATTTTGTCTACCATGTTGTTTACAGAAGACAGTGTACACTAATGTAAACTTTTACTCCGAGGATAAAAGTGAGAGTTACAAGGTCTATGTAAATCATATCAAAAAAAAATTTAATAAAAAAAGTTAGTAAGAATTTCTAGAAGCTTTTGTTTTTAGAGGTGTTTGTACTCCAGGAAGAAACCATTCCTTTGATAATTGCTTGTAATACAACGAATTAGTGGTTTTTTCGTGAAGGGAGCCTTTTAGGAACCAGCCAGGTTTTTAAGGGGATTATTTAAAACTTAATAAAAAAGGAGTGTTGGGGTGAAGCATTTATTTGTGATCAACCCCCCGTCTTTTCCTGTTCAGGCAGCCCAGGATAAGGTTGTAAAGAGAATACAGGATTACTTTGCGGATACTAATAAAGAAAATTTTTCCATCCTCATCTCACGTTATTCCAGGGATGCAATAGCGCTTGTCAGAAAATGGATAGAAAAGAACCGCTGTGATGATACTGTTCGTGTATATGCTGTGGGGGGAGATGGAATTTTGTTTGACTGCCTTAACGGTATAGTGGGGCTTCCAAATACCGAACTGGCGGCTATTCCCTATGGCACCAGTAATGATTTTGTAAGAGCTTTTGGAGAAAACAAAAAAAACCTCTTCCGTGACATCGCTTCCATGGCGTCTTCACCGTCTATACCAACAGATATTATCCACTGCGGGAACAACTATGCAATCAACTTCTGTTCGCTGGGTCTGGAATCTGACGGGATCAGATCTTCTGTAGAGTTGTATAATCAGGCTTCGCAAAGAATTAAAAAATATCAATGGCTTAACAGTTTTCTTTACTCTACAGTACCCTATATAATTTCTATCAGGACTGTGTTTAACAAGAAGATACTAAATCAACATTATACAATTAATCTTGATGGTGAAGATTTCAGCGGAGTTTACTCGAGTATAAATCTTGCCAACGGCCCATGTTACGGGGGCAATATGAATCCGGTAATTACTGCCATGCCGGATGATGGTGTTCTGGATGGATTATTTTGTCTGTGTACCAGCGGCATTAAAGCTCTGCGGATTATTCCCGGTTTTGTGAAAGGCGGGTTCTTAGAGTATCCGAAGTATTTTTTATGGAAGAGGTTCAAAACCATCGAAATCCGTTCAGAGGATCCGCTTCTGGTGGTTCTTGACGGAGAGATGTTTTTCGATACCTACCTAAAAGTTGAAATTGTTCCAAAGGCAATAAATTTTGTAGCTCCGGGAGGTATTGGTTATTTAAAAAGGATGAAAACAGATGAGAAACTCCGGTATTTCCAGTAAAATGGACGAGCGTTACTACAATAGAGCTACGTCGCTGGCTTTAATTGCAGTCATAGCTTATGGAATTTTTTATTGCATCAATTATGCCATTGTAGGCTGGGTTGATAAAATATGGATAATAATCACCGGCTGCAGTGTAGGAGTCCTTGCCATTATTTTTCTGCGAAAAGTCAGGGGGATATTAAATCCGGCTTTTTCGGTCCCATTCATTTTTTATCTTTTATTCGTTACCTGTTCAGTTTTTATCGGCAGCTTTACCGGCTTTTTTACCTTTTACTTTGGTATCTGTGCCCTGGCTATGATGTATTTTTATCCGCAGAAGTTTTTGCTTTTCATTACTCTTTCCAATTTAATTTCTCTTGCTTTAATTCTCACGGGGATTTTCATAACTCAAAATTTACCTCACCTTATTTTCGAATGGATTTTTGCCGCATTTGCTTCCCTGATTTTATATCTGGTTATACGGTTCATTTCCGAGAGACTGGGCAAATCTGTCAGAGCCGATAATTACTTTAGTACCCTGCTTTCGTCAACACCGGACTACATCGTCCTTGTAGACGGGCAGTATCGCATTAGTTATATCAGCAAGGCTTTTGCCGAATTGGCTCACGTAGAGGATCCAATCCTGGCTGTCGGTCGTCCGCTCTTGGACATTTTCCATGAGATGGACCTTAAGCTAAAGGCGGCGGAAATTCTTGATTCTTCTGGTCTGTACGAAAATACCTGGGAATTGCATCTTAACGGAGAAGCCCGATATTTCAGAATAATTTCCAACAGGCTTTTGGGAGAGAGCTCAGGTCTCTTTATCAGTCTTACAGATATAACTTCTCTTGTAAAAGCCCGATTCGATGTAGAAGCTGCGAACCGGGCAAAAAGTACTTTTCTTGCCAATACAAGCCATGAGATACGTACTCCAATGAATGCAATACTGGGCATGGCGGAGTTAATCCTTCGCAAGGATATTTCTCCTGATGTATATGAAGATGTAACAAATATAAAGCATGCGGGAACAAGCCTTATTAGCATAATCAACGATGTACTGGATATTTCAAAAATCGAATCGGGAAAGCTCAATATAATTTCCGCAGAATACCGTTTTGCTTCATTAATGGACTATGCAATCAACATGACCAGGATGCGCCTTTTTGAAAAGCATCTTGATTTTATTGTCAATATTGAAAGCTCAATACCTTCTGTGCTCATTGGAGATGAAAACAGGGTTAGTCAGGTACTAATCAATATCCTGAATAATGCGGTTAAATATACCAAAAAAGGCGAAGTACGTTTAAAGATCTTTTCTGATGATTCCCTGCCGGCATTAAAGTCTCCCGGTATAATGCTGGTTATTGAAGTTGCAGACACAGGCGCCGGAATAAAACAGGAAAATCTGGAAAAATTATTCTACGAATTTGAACAGTTCGACATCAGGGCAAATATGGGGATTGAGGGAACGGGACTTGGGCTGGCTATTTCGCGCAATCTGTGCCGGCTGATGGGCGGTGATATTACAGTAAAAAGTACATACGGCGAAGGTAGTGTATTCAGAATAACTATCCCCCAGGAAGTAAAGGACAGCACTCCATTTGCTAAAGTCCGGGCGCCCGAAAATAAAGTCTTGATTATCTTTGAAAAACAGACCAGGCGTGTTCAGGCCCTGACCTCTGCTGCCGATTCTCTGGGCGTGAGGCATATTACCGCCGTAAACAGGGATGAGTTTAAATCTTTATTAAAATTAAATCCGTCTCCTTATGTACTGGTTTCTTTCAAGCTCTTGATGGAGGTACAAAAGATCCTGAAGCTCCTGTTCGAAAATGGCGCCCTTAGTATAGACACTAAACTGGCGGTTTATTCGGATTTTAATGATACGGAGCTTCCGGCTGAATTCCTGTCAGAGTTACCGGAAGAAGTCTCGGGGAATTGCCGTCTGCTCCTTTCACCGGTACACCCTTATTCCCTGGCTTGTTTTTTAAACGATGAGGAAGAGATAAGCCATGATCTATCTAATTTTTCCTCAGGTTTTACAGCGCCGGAAGCACATTTGCTCCTGGTAGATGATATTGTTACCAACCTGAAGGTTGCAAACGGCCTCCTTAAGCCCTACAAGGTAAAGGTGGATACCTGCTTAAGCGGCGCCGAAGCCATCAAAATGGCAGCAGAGCGGAAATATGACATTATATTTATGGATCACATGATGCCGGAAATGGATGGCATCGAAGCTGCTATATCCATAAGGGCATTTGAGAAAGAACAGGGTTCCTGCCAAAAAAATGCAGAACAGGACAGGCGGATTCCAATTATTGCGCTTACGGCAAACGCTGTTTCAGGTATGAAGGAAATGTTTATTGAAAATGGTTTTGACGATTTCCTTTCAAAACCAATAGAGATAAAAAAACTGGACGAAATCATGTGGAAATGGATCCCTGCCGACAAGCGCATAACAAAAACAAGCCTGCAGGCAGCATCGGACAGGGATTCAGATTACAAGCCAAATTCCGGACTGCCTTCAGATGGGAATCTGGTATCAGTGAATAAATTATCTGAGCCGGGTAAATCCTTCCCTGTTATACCCGGCGTGAATGTGAAGAAGGGCATAGCCATGACCGGGGGGAAACCGGATGCATACTTCCAAATTCTAAATTGTTTCCGCCAGGACATTGAGAAGACTCTTGTATTATTGAATAATTCCATTCCTGACCTTGAGCAGAAGGGGAATACCGTAAATTTTTCCGATTTTACTACCTATATTCATGCCATAAAAAGCGCATCTGCATCTGTGGGAGCTTTGGAGATTTCCAAAGAAGCCGCCCGGCTGGAGATTGCCGGAAATGAAGAAGATTTGAGCTGCATCCGGAAGGCGCTGCCTGGTTTTAACTCCTGCCTTTCAAAGCTCGCAGAAGACATTTCCCGCGGCATTACCGGGTATCTATAGGTCTTATGGAATTACTGGGTATCAAAAATTTTTTGCGTCCTGTGCTGATGCAAATTAGGTCAGCGCTGTCACTCGCTTAGAATAAATTCCACCCTGCGATTCTTCCACCAGTTATTGTGATCTTCCCAGGTGGCAACAGGATAGGTACCCCCCATGCCGGAATAACTCAACCTGCTGCTGTTAACATTGAGTTTCAAAAGTTCATCCATAACGGTTCTGGCCCGCAGTTCGCTTAAGGGCTGAAGCTCCCGGGACTGTTCACGCAAACGGCCGGGTATATCGCCGGGACCGGTGGTAAAATTTGCATGGCCTTCAATACGTACCTTGTAAGTATTGTATTTGTTGAGTGTCAGGGCGATGCGCGATATTATCCATTTATTGTTGGCAACGGTTTCGGCATCCAGGCCATCCCAGGTTCCGGAATTTGCTCCAAAGACAATGGACGGAACCATTATCCGCAAATTGTTCCCTTCCCTTATGACAAAAGCATCCACCGTAATTTTTGATTCTACGTTCCTTGTGTTTCCGTATATATCCCTGGCTGAATATACAAGAGGGTAATCCGTAGCTGATTGAACCCATTCGCCTTTGCTGCTTTTCCCATTCCAAATAAGCTGAGCCGGGGGATTTCCCTCTCCCCTCCATTCATAGAATAAAAGATAGGGAGGTTCTGGTTCACGAATTTCAACGCTCCAGTTTGCGATCGGTGCTATATCAACCTGGGGTAGACTGATGGTTAAACTTTCTTCGTCCGGATTAAAATAATTCGATGAAAATGAAAATTCAGAATTTGTACTGTCTGTTTGTGCTGTTTGTGAAGCAGGCTTCGGCGTCTCTTCCACAGGCAAAACCGGCGGCGTCTCAAATATTGGCGTTTCAGCTGCCGGCATAAAAGACAGCTCCGGGGCCGCAGGAGGGGACGGCTCCGGAGCTGCAAAAGACGGCGGCTCCTCCAATTCAGAGGGCGGACAGGCACATGATGCAATAAAAACCATAATTATAAAAACAGTGAAAAAAAATAATTTTTTATTCATTTTTAACTCCTCCTCCATATAGCTTATAACAGTATCTGTAATTGGGCATCTATTAAAAATCCGCATTGCAGGCAATGCGCAGCCCATCGTAATCGCTTATCCCGTTTGTATTTGTAGTATAAGGTGGAATGTGCCGGAACCTGTTCGCAGAACGGATTGCCAAAACATCAGAAGTATAGCACCCGCCGCGCAATACACGGGTACCGCCGGATGTACCGCTGGAAGCCGGTCCTGGCGGATCCTGCACCGGGGAATTTGCGTAATAATCTTTTTCATTAAACCAGTCAAAACACCATTCCCATACATTCCCGTGCATGTCGTATAGGCCCCATTGGTTTTCTGCTGGGTAACTGCCCACAGGGGTAGTGCCTGGTGTAAGCGGAAATGGAACATTGAGTATCTGGTTGCCATAATTCGCCTGGCTTGTTGTAATGGTATTTCCTGTTCTATACGGCGTGGTTTCACCAGCTCTGCATGCGTACTCCCATTCGGCTTCGGTGGGCATACGGAAGCCGCATGCACTTGAGTCCGCTTCCGCTCTGTCCCAGGCTGCTCTGGTGGTAGGCGGAACTGGTCCCCATGCATCCGGGTTTTTACTGTTTGATATGCGGTAAACTGGTTCCAGGCCTTCTATCATGCTCAACCTGTTGCAGAAAACCAGCGCTTCATACCAGGAAATTGTCTCTACAGGAAGATTATACACACCGTTAGAAAGAGATTGACTGGGATTTATTATATCCATGGCGTCCATTCTGGCGGCTGCATTGAGATTTGCTTCAGGACGAGCGCTCATCACATACGCCCAGAGTTCCCTGGTTACCTGGAATGCGGACATGTAAAAATAGCTGATTATTACATGATGCTGGGGCTGTTCGCTTGCGAGGGCGCCAAGGTCTCCATTAAGGCTACCCATCATAAAGTCGCGATTGGGATCATCCATCTTTACCATATAATCGGGGAGCCATTTCGCGTAAAGGGTGATATCATTATCTGCTATCGTAGAAAAATCGAACTCGTTTAAAAAAGTTATGTTATCGGTGTACCAGCCTCTGAAGATATAATTGGTCCCCTCAATACGATGAGGCGAGCCTATGCTGTATTCACGGATAACATCATTATTAATAGGCTCTGTTATTTTTTCACCTAAATATACCTTTTTGTGCACTTCATCATCGTTAATCATTGTTTCGCCGGAAATTTCGCCGCCGTTGCATTTAAAAATCACATCTATAAAAGGCTGCTCTTCCCATTTCGCGTAAAGGATGAAGTTTCCTGTTACGGGTTCAGAAAAATCGTAGGCATCCAAAAAGGTAGTATCGTCCGTGTACCAGCCGATAAAAGCATGACCGTACCGTTCAGGATCATCAGGTTTGTATACTACATTGCCGATAGGTACTGTCCGGGGGAGTACTCCGGTTCCACCGTTACTTATGAAGGTAATTGTTCCAAATTGCGGTATTACCGGAATCTCTTCCCAGTTTGCATATAGGGTTATGTTTGCTGTTACCGGATCGGAAAAGTCATAGGCATTTTCAAAGGTAATGTCGTCTATATACCAGCCGGAGAAAATATATCCGTCTTTTTCAGGATCCGGAGGCTGGATGAAACTTTCGCCGTCAACAATGTACATATCTGCCACCGGGGTTCCACCGTTGCTTTCAAAGGTAATGGTGAATATTGTGGCGGTGTTTGATATCCACTTTGCATACAAGTTAAGGCGGTGCATGGGTGGGTATGGGGAGGATGGATCGGGATCGTAAACTGGTCTGGAAAAGCCGTTTTCAAAGGCAAATTTTTCTTCCCAAATTCCATCATCCGTATACCAGCCGTCAAACGTAAAACCTGTCCGGGTAGGGGTAAATGCCGATGATTCCGGTATAATACTGCCAAGTGGTCTACCCGTAGTCGTGGGGGTAGGGATGCCTTCGTTTGAATGCCATACAACCTCAACATAAATATCTGGATCAACAACAACTTCGAGCCACCTTGCATAGAGTACAAGGTCGCCGGTTACCGGACTGGAAAAATTATATTTGTTTAAAAAGGTGTCATTATCCGTGTACCAGGCTTCCAGGTAATAACCGCTATTTGCCGGGCTAGTTGGCTGGGTTACCTGAGCGCCTATTGACACTGTCCTGCTGGGGATCTCGCCGGCGCCGTTGGTGTTAAAAATCACTATGGCGACATTTGATCTTGGAATGTCCTCCTGCCACCTTGCATAGAGGGTCATATCCTTGTAAACGGGCAAAGAAAAATTGTATGGACTAATAAAATAACTATCCGTGTACCAGCCATAGAATTGAAATCCGGTTTTGGAAGGATTACCGGGCTGCGATACCTTTTCGCCTTCCATAATTATCTGGGCAACGGGTTCCGGTACGCCGCCGTTGGCATTAAATTTAATTGTGTATTGGAGATGGAAAAAACTGTCACATGCCGGTAACATCAACACAATTACCGGCACGGCAATGAATAGAATAAAAAATATCTTACTTGATATCAGCCGTATACCTTTTTTTGGCATAATTTTTCTTCCCGGATAATAAAAGGCTTAAAATTTGTAACTGACTGTAAGATCGAATTTAATACCCCTGAAAAGACCCATCATCCAGGAACCAACATTGTATTCCTTTCTGTCGTCAAAGAACTCTCCGGCTGAAACACTCATATTTACAAGGTCAACAACAAAAAATCTATCCAGTATGGTATTAAGGCCCGTACCGATTTCCAAATGGCTGTTTGGAGTAATGGTCAAACCGAAACCAAGATAATTTGTTACCGGGGTTCCGTCCCATTTCTGCGAGTATGCCCATCTCGTGGTATCACCCTGTATGCCGTCAAAAATCCAAAAAGCATCCTTGTCTTTTCCGTCTGAATAACGGTTATACACAAAATCAAACAACTGAAGACTAATGCCGGTATAAATCGCTATCTTGGAGCTGGCTTTGAACTCTATACCAAGATCGGTACCTGTCCATACTTCAAAGTAATGATCCGTGGGTCCATTTGCTATTCCGGTTTCTGTAGTTCTGCCGGATATATTTCTGTAAGCCAGAACCAGGCCAGGCCTTAAGCCAAACGAGAACTTTCCGAATGTAAATCCCTTTTCATAGGCGGTCCTTAAACCTATACCCAATCCGCCGCCTTTTTTATACGGATCAACCGGAGGAGTACCAACGCCTACGATCATTTCCGGATCGCCTTTGTATCTGTCGGGAAGCGCGAGCACAAATGAAAGATCACTTCTTAATGATGAATTTTTTTTGAAATCATAATTTAAGCCTGTCTGAATGCCAATATAGCTGCCTGTTGTATAGGTTGCTTCCCGGTACCCTGTAAGGGGAATATCTCTTCCCATTATCTGTTTTTCCGGGAACTTATAGCCCAGGGTTATATAGGGGTCCATGCCGAAAAGCTTAATGCCGCCCCAGGTTAGGGCTAATGAAGGGGCGCTTACCCTTTCTTTGCTGTATTCATCGTTATCTATTTTGTCCTTTACAACACCGGTATCCAGGATCATGTCAAAACGGAGGGCACCAATATAAGGTGAGGAAAAAAGAAGGGCCAATTTGTTACGCCACTGGGTATCAATATAATCTTCGTCGTTTGAACCGGGAGACTTATGAGATTCTCCTCCCGAATAATAAACCAGGGAACCACCGTAATAAATGCCAAGGTAAGAACAATTTATTGTTTTCGCAAAACCGAAACTTATGGCATAATCTTTAAATCCATACCCGGTAATATAACTGGTATTATTGACATTGTTTAAGGCAGGGTAACCTCCCAGGAAAAAGAAGGTTCCGATTTTTGGATCATGGGAATTAACATCAAGATAATTATCTATATCGGAATCGTAGATACTTGCGCTGTAGCGGGATTCGGTGGACATAACCGGTGGAGCATAGAAGGAATCAAATAAACCGAAACCGTCACTCCATCGAAGACCTGAATGTGGATCAGGAAGATAATACCAATCCGGACCCAAAGGATTCGGGTTAAGCTGCGCCCAAACCGGGCTAAAAAACAGGATAGAAAGCAGAAGGGCTAATAAAATCTTTTTCATTTGTTCACCTTTTTGACATTTAATTTATTGATCAAAATAGTATAATTAATAATGATATTAGTTGTCAATATATGAACATAATACCCAAATATGTAAAAAAATTGTCGCAAAACACACCCAATATGCATGATAAATACTTTTATAAAGCAGGGGTAAACTGCAGGTAGCGGGTAATTACCTGCCCCTCATGTTTGGGCAAGACCTTATATGGCTTTTTTAAATTATTTTCTGCTCCACGGTTATGCGGATAAGGTCGGCTAGGTTTTCGGCGCCCACCTTGGTATAGATCATATTTATAACCATTTTTACTGTATTGATTGAAAGATCGCGGCTGGACGCTATTTCCGCACGGGAAAGACCATGGGAAAGATCGGTAAGGATTTCCGTCTCCCTTGGAGTTAAAATAATTTCCCCAGCCATACAATTGGCCTGCTTGTATTCCCAAATAACTCGAGCCTGCCTTTTGGCATAAGATGCGGCTTTACGGTTGATATTTTCAAGCCAGGATTTGGGAATTTTACCGGCATCGCTGCCAGGTTCTTTCAGCACAGAGGCGGTCAGGGTACGCATATCCTTGCCCATTTCAATAAAGGGCATGATAATTCCGTTTGGCGAGGCTATTTCATGGGCCTCCGCTAATGTAGCAAATGCTTTTTCCTTATCTCTCATTTTATAATGGATACAGGCCGCCATTGACAGCATCATCACGCGCCCAAAAAGATAGGATTCCCTGTGTAAAATTTCCTGGACATAAGCCAGAATGGGAGGATAATCCCTCTTGATATAGCGGTATCGGACTTTCATCTGATTCTCGAAATTTTCCAAAAAACTGGAGTGGTGGTATGGTACAATATTTTGCTTGAGCCAGTCGGGCACCATTTCTGCCATATCCATTGCATAGAAATACAGGGCAAGACCGATATCATAATTTATATGGCGGCTGGGATAATCGGTATTGTCAAGTTGAGCTTTTAATTCCTTAATTACCTGTTCTCCCTTCCTGTAATTGCCCTGGGCAACGCTCATTCTTATTAAGTATAGATGCGCCCTGTGCTGAAGTTCATATTGCCGGTGATCCCGCGCTTTTTGGAGACCCTGTACTATATAAGTTTCAGCTGCAGTCATGTCTCCCCGGAAAAAAGCGAGTTCTCCCCGGGCCAGGTCGTCTTCTCCGGCCATGAAGCCGTTTAAATTTTGCGGCAAAATGGCTGCTGCGCGGGAAACTGCATTGATATATTCTTCCGGAGCGTCTTTCTTTGAGGAGCCATTGGCGATGATCCAGGGGCCCACGTTGCGGCTTCGGAATGCATACATGTTTAATGCCGCCGGATTTGGATGATACCTGCAGAATTTTTCATAATAAAGATCAAAATCGAAAACTCCGTCACTTAGACCCATGAAGTTGCGAAGATAACCCCAGATATAGTAAAGCCCTCCCAGGCTGCGATTTCTGAAATCATCGTCAGCCGGCAGTTGAAGATATTTTTCCTCATAGTATTTTAATAATTCTGTTGCCTTCTGCCAGAAGCCCAAACGCATATAACAACGAATCCGCGATATACCAAGAGATACCACCGTATCGAAGACTTCTTCCGGCGCCCGGTCAAAGATCATCATCGCATTTTTTGCGATATCGACAGGCAGTTGAGTGTATGTATAGAAAATTGAAACGATTGATTTATAGTCGCCTATCTTTTCATAATAGAAAAAAGCGTCGATTTTAAAACCGTTTTTGTTGCACCATTCCCCGGCAATAGTATAAGTTTCATGTTTTTGTTCTGCCGTGAGAAGATCCTGTTTTGTAGCCAAAAATTCCAGAAACAATGGGTGTATAAGATATGCGTTAATATAGCTGTCACGGCGTATGTATGCGTTCTGCCTCTCCATCTCGTCGATCAGCCTCTTGTCTCCTCCGGCTAATAGTTCTATAAGTTCATACGAAAGATGGTCGATTAGCGAAATACTTACCATAAAGAGTTTTACCTGTTCTGATAGATCAGCCCAGATTTCTTTTTCCATTACCTGAAAAATATTCATCTTCATGGCGCTGCGGAGATACCCTCCGTAGCCCGGTGCTTTCTGGTAAGATCGTGCGATAAGGTTAATCGCAAAAGCCCAGCCTTCGGTATCCTGCATTATTTCCCGCAGGCTCTCGGGCTGCGGGACTATATCCATCTGACGGAGATATTGTGCGAGTTCGTTATCTGTAAAACACAGATCATTTTCGCTCACATTGAATACCTGACCTTTGGAAACCATACCTGTAATATTTTGCCTGGGAGTGGAACGGGAAATTAAAATAATTGTTGTCCCGATTAAAAGACTGTTTATCATACGTTCCGACAAACGAACGATCACCGGGTTTTCCAAAATATGAACGTCGTCCAAAACGAGGATCCTTCTCTCCAGAGGAGTTAAAAATTTTTTAATTATGGCAAAGTATTGATTCTGTTTTTCCATGGTCTCAGGAAAGCCAAGCCTGCTGATTGCGAGGGAGAATGCTGCATTTATCTGTGTCATGGAATGAACCAAGTTTTCCCAAAAGCGTTCTCCTACATTATCGCGTTCGGATAGCTGTATCCATGCTGTAGGTACCTTATATTCTTCTACAAAGTCATGAACCGCTGTGGTCTTTCCGTAACCTGCCCCGGCACAAACAATGACTAAAGGACATCTTGCGGCTTCAGTGAATAATTGATTCAGACGCTGGCGTTCGAAATGGAAAAAGTTTCGTGAGTCGTGAGGTCTTAGAGATATATCATTTGAACTGTAGGTGTTATTATTATATTGGAGTACAAGTCCCAAATAGTGACCCCCTTTTTTAATTTTCCCCGTTTCATTTTTTTAATTATTTTTTTATATAAAAATTTTTCGTAAGTGCCTAATCTAAAATGCATTGGCAATTTTACTAACTAACGCATGTTAGATAGTAAATCTTAACAGACTAACGAACGTTTGTCAATAAAAGATTAACAATTTTTGTAATCATTAACGATTTTTCAAAAATTCCGAAATTCTCTAAAATATAGATTATTATTTTTTCCCTTACGCAGATCGGATAATAAAAAATTCGGTCAATTGTTATAGGTCAGCTTTTATCTCCCCCGCGCGGATTTGCCTTCTACCCCTCAGTATCCTGTTTCGGGCCTCCGGACCGCGGGTCAGCCATATATTATCATGCCTTTTGCGGCAACTTCCCGTTCCAGAGTGGGGGCTGATAATCTACGTTAAAACCTAGATTTTTTGATACCAGAATATCTACAGGCATGGTTTTTTTGCCAATGAATGCAAGGGCGATTTTTTGCTCTGCTTCTAGTTCCGGCAATGGGGTATCATCTTTCATTTGAATCAAGCCACCCAGGCATAACCCATAATCGCCTGGTCAACGATATGCTGATATACCAAATTGCTTTTCGAAGCAAAAATATCACGGTCATAACTTCCGGGCAGAGCATTGTCTAGACAATTTATGATTGCAGAACGGACTCGTTCCCTGGGCTTTGCGTCATTCTGCCAGCCTACAATAAAGAGCTCATTTTTCTTGGTAATGAGTGAGGAATAAAGCTCCTTTGCAGCGAGTTTAACACGTTTTTCCTCATCTTTTGTAAGTTTGTCTTTCCTGAGTAAATCAAATATTTCCAGCTCTTCCTCTGATAAATCTTCTTTTATGTGCCGTTCTTCTTCTTTCCGCAGTTCATCCATGAATTTAAGAATCTTTTCATAAAAGTCATCGGCCTCTGACCCGCCTGAGTTATAGGCATCAATGATATTCCGAAACCGTTCGGCAAAATCAGTTCGAGTGACATTACGGCGAAGCATCAACTCAATCTTCTTCGCTATGTGTACGCGCAGGCTGGAAATTTCTATATTTTTATTTCTTTTACGCTTGAATATTTCCCGTAGCTCGTCAACATCAATTTTTGATATGTCTATTTCCTTTCCGGTTTCGTTGATGATGTACACGCGGGAATCTTCGGCAACCATGATGCTTTGGTCAAGAAGATCATTGATACGGTATTTGGCTTCTTCAAGTTTATCGGGTCTTATCTTCCCTTCTATGACCCCGCGTAAATAGAGAATAGCTTCTTTTATGTGCGGATCAAAATCCATCTTGAATATTTCCGGGCGCAGGGATTCATACAAGCTATCCACTGTATTGGCCAGAACCCTGAATTCATTACGGGTCTCATCGTTGGCGACAATTGTATCCACATAATCGGAAAATAATGAGAGGTTTTTAAACACATTGTTCTCTGTCAGTATATTATCCAGGTCAATGCCCCGGTTCAGGCAGAATTCCCGGGTAATCGCTATCGCTTCGTTCAACTGCTCAAGCAAGAGTTCAATGTCTTTAACAGGCATGGAACCGTCGCCATCGGCAGCATAATCGGCAAGGGCGCGTTTCAGGTATTTAAATACATCCAGAAAATCAACAATAATTCCGTTTTCCTTGCCGGGAAAAACACGGTTTGCCCGCGCGATGGTCTGCATTAAGGTATGGCCTTTCATCGGCTTATCCAGGTACAGGGTTGAAACAGACGGCGCATCAAAACCTGTAAGCCACATGGCGCAGACAAAAACAAGCGCAAGCGGGTGGTTGGGGTCTTTAAAATTATCTTCAATATCGGCGCCGTTCGCATCTATTTCGTTCATGCGCTTGCGGTGAGGCGCTATCAATAAACCTTCTTTTTTGAACTTTTCTTCCTCCTCTGCGTCCTCGCTGATTACAACAGCTATTTGGACTTTACGCATATAATCAACAATCTCTTTTAATGTTAACCTTTCAATTTCGTCTTCAGTTTTTGTAATGGAGGCATTTAGCTTTTTTATTTCCTCAAGCCAGTAAAGAGATACCTTGTCATAGAGCTTAACCGCGGTGAACTTGTCTACGGCAATAACCATGCCTTTACCACGGAAACCCCGGCGGGGAAAGTGGTAAACAATGTGCTGCGCTACGGCGTCCAAAACGTCATCGCGCTTTATTATCTCAAGCTCCCTAGAATAATTATTCTCAAGCCGCTTTTGTTCGGCTTCGGTCAGATTTTCGTCTTCCAGAATTTCGGCAAAGTCGTCATTCAAAAAATCATTACCAAGCAGCACTTCCGGTACACGCTTCACATAGAAAAGCGGTACAGTGGCATTGTCCTTTATAGACTCGGCAAAATTGTACTCACTTACATAATCGCCGAACCACGAATTGGTAAGGCGTTTACTGCCCAAAAGCGGAGTTCCGGTAAACGCCAGATATTGCGCATTCGGAAGCCCTGTTCTCATATTTTCGGCAAGGTCTTTGTATTGGGTCCGGTGCGCCTCGTCCACAAACACAATGATGTCGTCACGATTGGACAGTACAGGGTACTTTTTGCCCTTGTCATAGCGGAATTTGTGAATAAGGGTAAACAAGACGCTTTTATTTGAGGCGAGCTCTTCCCTGAGTGCCAGGCCGGAAGCGGGCTGGGTCTTTTCTTCGGCACCCATAAAGCCGGAGCGAAGGAAGGTCTTGTATATCTGCCCGTCCAAATCGTCGCGGTCGGTAACAATCAGGAAGGTAAAATTACCTTCGCATTTATGCTTTATCTTCCGAGCCAGCATTACCATTGAATAACTCTTGCCGCTGCCCTGGGTATGCCAGAACACACCGAGTTTACCTTGAAGCTCTTCCCGGTTTTTAAAAGCGGTAAAAGCATTATTGACGCCGAGAAATTGATGGTTTTTAGCGATAATCTTGCTCTTGATGATACCACCTTTACGCTGATCAAAGAGTATAAAATTCTCTATATAATCGAGCAGAGTCTCAGGCTTTAAAAGTCCCCGGATAAAATACTCAAGACTAATACAGTTCTCGCGTATATTTTTCCGGTCGGGATTTTCTTTTTCATCGGATAACTTGAGCCATTCAAAGAAGTGTTCATACCCCGCCGAAAAACTGCCGAGCCGAGTTTCCATGGCATTACTGAGCACACATATTTGATTGTAATTGAAGAGCCAGGGAATATCACGCCGGTAATCGGTCAGGTTCTTATCGTATGCGTTTTTGACATTGATATTGGAGTTTTTAAGTTCTATAAATACAAGGGGCAGCCCGTTAATGAAAATAATCAGATCCGGCCTGCGCCAATGAACCTCCCCGCGTATCCACATTTGCGAAGCGATAATAAAGCTGTTCTCTTCCGGCTTGATAAAATCAATAAGACGCAGTATTCCTTGAGTCTTGCGCCCCTCCTTTTGAAAGGATACCTGTATACCGTTACGAATTTTTTGGTAACGGTGATAGTTGTCTTCCAAAGGGTCACCGTGAGCGTTTCGGCAAAGCTCATCTACAGCCTGCCTGACTACTTCGGGAGGAATTTCCGGATTTAGCGCTATTAGTTTTTCCAATAGAACAGCGGGCAGAATCATTTGTTTTTTATCGATTCTGTCTGTGTTGTCGTTTAGGGTTTCCGGTTTTTCTGTGTAGCAGGAGATATGTTTGTAGAAAGATGGATATTCCATTACAAGGAGATTAATGGCGGCTTTTTCAATCATGTCTTCGGTGATGATTTTGGGCATACTTTTGTTCCTTACATGCTTATAAATGATATTTTGTTCTTTTTCATATTTTTCCAATAATCCTTTAGCTTATTCTGAGGCAAAACTTCGTATATGAAAAGCCAATAAGCATCCATCTCTGTTTGCATAAGAGTTAAAGCATGGTTTTTTAATAAATCGATCTCATTTTTCATATTATGTTTTTTATGATAAAGATAATTCATTAATAGAAAAACACAATTATTGCTTATTATTGTAAAATTTATGTCAACATTTGGAAGTTCAAAATTATATTTTGTTGCAAAATATAAAGCATAACTTGCTTCTTCATAATTACAAGTCTTTTTTCCCTCTTCTAGTAATTTTT
>JGI24702J35022_10001160_pt1 | contig 16407 bp, 14 predicted proteins | sample TergutTh196P4_FD_35022 | JGI IMG/M metagenome (IMG submission 35022)
AGATACTGGCGGCCCCTATGAATATATACGGCATTTGGAAAGATAAGTTCTTTTGCGCTGGGCCTGTCCATTTCACCTATCACCGAATTGCGGCCTTCTGTAACATCAATGATAACTACATTATCCGCAGTGGCGGATCGGAGGCTGATTCCCTCCGCCGGGAAAGAGCGATCTGCCCAATGCCATTTACCCGCCGTATGACGGACTATGCCGTCTTCTTCAAGGTATTCGAGCACAGGCAGGGCCGCGTCTTTTGAAAAGGAATCTTCGCTCTTTTCCAGGGCATCATCGTTAAACGGAAGCTCAAAAGCCCCGCATCGGATATGATCCGAAAGTATGTAAGGATTATCCGGATCTATCCTTGCATCCTCTGCGCTTTTTTTCCAAAACCAGTCCGGATCGTTCATAATAAACTGATCCATTGGAGAAGAAGAGGCAATAAATACCGAAACTGAATAGCCGCCCCTTCTCCCGGCGCGGCCGGACTGCTGCCAAAATGAATTAAAAGAGCCGGGGAAACCGCCCACCACCGAAGCGTCCAAACCGCCAATATCAATCCCCAGTTCCAGCGCGTTAGTTGAAACAACGCCCTGTATGGTTCCTTCCCTTAGCCCCTTTTCTATCCCGCGTCTTTCATTGGGAAGGAGCCCNCTGCGGTAAGCTTCTACCTTGATCCNCGAATTATCGGTAAAGATATTTTTAAGGTCTTCGTTTACATAGCCTGCCGCCACCTCGGTTTTAACCCTTGAATGTGCAAAAAGAATGGTTTTAATTCCTGCCTTTAAAAAGGCAAGCATCCATCTTCTGCTTTCTGTAACAACGCTTCGGCGAATTCCCTGAACAGAGTCTATAAGCGGCGGATTGTAAAGAATGATCAATTTTTCGCTCTGCGGCGCACCGTTATTGTCAACAAGGGTAACATTTTCTCCGGTTAGGGTTTCCGCCAGTTCACCGGGGTTCCCGATTGTAGCCGAGCAAAGTATAAAAACCGGCTTTGCACCGTAAAAGGAAGATACACGTTTTAAGCGCCGGATTAAATCTGCTACATGGCTCCCAAGGACGCCGCGATAAGCATGGATTTCGTCTATCACAACATATTTTAAACTGGAAAAAAACTTTATCCATTTGGGATGATTCGGAAGTATGCCGGCATGAAGCATATCGGGGTTGGAAATTATTATTCTCCCCGTATCGCGGGCAGAAACCCGGAGGCTGTCGGGCGTGTCGCCGTCGTAAGTGGCAACTTTTATCGGAATAACGCCTGCCTCCCGCTTATCAGAGGCAGTAAGTTCGTTTAATTCAGACTGTTGATCCTGCGAAAGTGCTTTTGTTGGGAAAAGGTAAAGTGCCCTTGCCTTATCATCATTTAAGAGGCTGTTAAGAACGGGGAGATTATAACAAAGGGTCTTCCCGGAAGCGGTTGGCGTTACCACTACCGTATGCCTGCCCTGTTTTACGCTTTCCCAAACTTCCTTTTGATGGGTATAAATTTTTGTGATNCCCCGTTTTTTAAGAAAATCAATAACCCGGCTATCCAAATCCGGAGGAAAATCTGCATATTGCCCTTCCTTTGCCGGAATAAGNTTTTTTACAACAATATTTGCTGCAAATTCAGGGCTGGAAAGTATTTCTTCAAGGGCTTTTTTAGTGTCCATGCTAATATAATACCTCGTCTAACATGATTTTTTGAAGCCCCGGTTAAATAGCAATTCAAATACTATCGACATACATAAAAAAAAGTTTTATAATAGATCAATATATAATTAGAAATCATTAAAAATGGATAAGGAGGCCGATTATGATAGAGGTTCTTTCTATCGTATTGGGTGGAGGCAAAGGAACCAGGCTATTTCCGTTAACCAAGGAGCGTGCAAAACCGGCAGTACCTTTCGGCGGGAAATACCGCCTTGTCGACATCCCTATATCCAACTGCATAAATGCTGATCTTAAACAAATCTACATATTAACCCAATTTAATTCTGCCTCATTGCATCTTCACCTTTCACAAACCTACAATTTCGACAATTTTTCCGGCGGGTTCGCAGAAATTTTGGCTGCCGAGCAGACTTTTGAGCATTCAGGCTGGTTCGAAGGCACCGCGGATGCAGTACGCAAGAATTTCGTTCATTTCAGAAACCAGTCGCCTTCCCATTATCTCATACTTTCCGGCGACCAGTTATACCGCATGAACCTTAAAAAAATTATTAAAAACCACAAGGAATCGGGCGCTGAAATTACCATTGCCTGTACACCTGTTTCCAGGGAAGACGCAAGCCAGCTTGGCATCCTTAAAGCAGATAAAAACAATACTATTACAGAATTTCTGGAAAAGCCCGGTCCAACCAAAGATATATCAGATTATAAACTCCCTGTAGAATTGAAAAAGAATAAATCGGACGATGATCAATACCTTGCATCAATGGGGATTTATGTTTTTAATGCAGCAACAATGGATTCCTGCCTTGATAACGATCTTACCGATTTTGGCAAGGAAATTATTCCCTCTGCGATAAACCGGCTTAAGGTTAATGCTTTTATTTTTGATGGATATTGGGAAGACATAGGGACCATTAAAAGTTTCTATGAAGCCAACCTTGAACTTACAACCTTAAAGCCAAGATTCGATTTTTATGATGAAGATCACCCAATTTACACCCACTTCAGGTGCCTTCCTCCTTCCAAGATGAATTTCAGCAATATGAACCAGTCTATCGCCGCAGAAGGCTGTATAATTACTAATGCATCAATTTCCAATTCAATAGTTGGTGTGCGTACCATCATTGAATCCGGCTCCAGCCTTAACGGTGTCGTCTGCATGGGCGCAGACTATTACGAATCCGATATTCAAAAACAGCAAAACACCGACAACCGCATTCCAAATCTTGGCATCGGAAAAGGCGCCCTTATTAAAAACGCCATAATTGATAAAAACGCATCCATTGGCGAGGGGTGCCGTATCGGCATTGATGATAATATCCCCCGCACCGATGGTACTTACAGTAATTATCATATTATTGATGGTATTATTGTTATTCCGAAAAAAGCGATATTATATCCGGGCACAGTAATATAACTATAATTTATTGGGCATAGTACCGCAAATGGCACCATCAAAAACACACTGGCGTGGGAATCCACCCATTCGAGTAGCTCGCGGGCGTGGCATTCAATCGGTATTATAATTGCCTCGCCATAATAATTCCAGAATAGGCCTTGGTAAATCCTTTGCCAAAAACTCCGGAGGAGCCTGCCTACGGAGCCCACCAGCACCTGAAGCCCTCATTATCAGAGCAACAATCAAGTTATGCCTGCTTCAGGCGCCGGTAGTTAACGACAGTTATCGGTTTTTACATTCCCTTAATGGTCTCCTCCGGCAGTGAGCTCCGGAAATGTTTTTGTCAAAAGATTTACCAAGGCCAACTCTGCATTATTTGGTTGTTTTTATAACAAATTACTTGGTAATTATATTTTTTCAGCCATTACTGGATTTCTTAAAACCCCTATCTTCTCAATTTCCACTTCCACTACATCTCCCGGAATTATCGGGCTAATTCCTGACGGCGTACCTGTAGCGATTATGTCGCCATCTTCAAGGGTAAATTGCCTGGAAATAAAATAAATTAAAAACGGAATGGGAAATATCATATTATTTGTATTGGAAGATTGTTTTATAACGCCATTAATTCTGCATGAAATCTTTAATTCTTGAGGATCGCCAATATCGTTATGCGTAACTATTACAGGGCCNATTGGNCCNAAGGTATCAAACGATTTACAGCGGAACCAGCCGGATTTATCGATCTTTTGTATATTTCTTTGGCTTACATCGTTAAAGCAGGTATAACCAAGCACATATTCAAAAGCTTTTTCAATTGGAACATGCCGGCATTTTTTCCCTATTATAACTGCAAGTTCACATTCGGGGTCGACTCTTTCTTCCGGGAAATTATAATCTTTAATATGTGAAGGAATTATTATTGGATCTCCTGGGCCAATGAGAACATTTGGAGTTTTTGAAAAGATAGGCGGCTCGTTTGGGATGTCCAGCTTATCGTTCCCGAAAGTTAAGCTTTCATTTACATGGTCGCGGTAATTAAGGCCTACGGCAATTATTTTAGACGGGCTTAAGGTTATATTCTTCGATGTTCCGGCCAGCGGCAATTGTATCACTTAACTCTCCAACTGATTCTTCATTCTGTATATCAGGCGGAATAGTTTTTATTGTGATGTTTCCATCTTTACCGCCTACAGAGAAAATTGTATTTTTTTTATAAAAACCATTTAGAATTTTTAGCGANAATGGATCTTCAAGTTCCTTCTGTATTGCACGCCTTAACGGCCTTCCGCCATATTTAGGATCCCAGCCTTTTTCAATTAAAATCTCCNTTGCTTTGGAAGAAATGCGGATTTTATANCCTTCTTCNAGCATGCGGTTTTCCAATTCACTTAACTCCAGATCCAGAATAGCTTTTATCTCATCCATCCCAAGAGGGCGAAATACAACAATATCATCAACCCTGTTTAAAAGTTCAGGATTAAAAAATTTTTTTAATTCGGANATNGCGGAAGATTCTATTTCTTCGTAGCTCATCATTCCGGAGCCTTTGCCNAATCCCAGTCTTGTATCACGNGAGATCTCGCGTACCCCTGCGTTNCTCGTCATTATTATGACAGTGTTGCGGAAACTTACTGTATGNCCAAGACTGTCTTTTAATTCCCCTTCTTCCAATACTTGAAGAAGATGATTAAATACATCCCTATGNGCTTTTTCAATTTCATCAAACAGTATNACGCGGTATGGATTCCGGCGGATGCGTTCTGTTAAAACGCCGCCTTCTTCATATCCTACATAGCCTGGAGGAGCTCCAACAAGGCGTGANGCGTTATGTTTTTCCATAAAGTCGGACATGTCGATTCGCACAAGGGAATCCGGAGATTCAAAAAGATATTCCGAAAGACGCTTTGCAAGCAGGGTTTTCCCGACTCCTGTNGGCCCAAGAAAAATAAAAGAACCAAGAGGGCGCTTTGGAGAAGAAATTCCAACCCGTGAACGCCTTATTGCAGAAGCAATACGGCCGACTGCATCATCCTGACCGATTATTCCGCGGTGAAGGTCTTCTTCCATCCTTATTAAGCGCTTTGATTCCTGTTCTTCCAGATGAGTAATGGTAATACCAGTAATTTCAGAAACTACTTTGCGTATATCACCCTCATTAACAAGAGGTCTTTCATTTTTATAAGACTGTTCCCATGCTGCCCTCATTGTTTCAAGGCGGCTCCTGAGTTCTTTTACACTGTCGCGGAGCTTTGCTGCGTCTTCGTAATTCTGAAGGGAAACCATTGTGCTTTTATCTTCCAGAAGCTTTATTATTTCCTTTTCTATGCCTGCAATTTCCGGAGGAAGTACAGGAGGTTCAAGTTTCCGCATTGCTCCGGCTTCATCAAGAATATCAATAGCCTTGTCGGGCATATATCTTCCCGGAATATAACGCTGGGCGAGTTTNACTGCNGCNTCAACTGCGCCGGNTGTAAAAGTTACCAGGTGATGATCTTCGTATCTTTTCTTTATCCCCAAAAGTATTTTATGGGTTTCTTCAAGACAGGGCTCTTCGACAAGAATCGACTGGAAGCGGCGTTCAAGGGCAGCGTCTTTTTCAAAATATTTCCGGTATTCCGCCATTGTGGTGGCGCCTATGCACTGCAAATCTCCGCGGGAAAGGCCCGGCTTGAACATATTGGATGCATCAACAGTACCTTCCGCGCCGCCTGCCCCGATAATTGTGTGAATTTCATCAATAAAAAGAATTATATTCTGNGCCTGAATTATCTCACGCATGATTTTTTTAAGACGCTCTTCAAACTCNCCGCGGTATTTTGTCCCCGCTACAATGGAACCCATGTCAAGTGAAAGTATCCTCTTCCCTGCAAGTATGGTGGGCGCTTCTCCTCCCGCTATGAGCTGCGCNAGCCCTTCCACAATTGCTGTTTTCCCAACGCCTGGTTCTCCCACCAAAACGGGATTGTTCTTTGTGCGCCGCGCCAGAATTCTTGTGGCACGTGTTATTTCCTTCTTCCTTCCTATCACCGGATCAAGTTTTCCGGCTTTTGCAAGCATAGTAAGATCCCTTGAATATTCATCAAGCGCCGGAGTTAATACAGGATAAGAAGCTGTTTTTAATTCCCGGTTCATGGGATCTGGAAGAAGACGAACCTGATCTGTAAAATGAATTTCTTGGGATACCCTGTCTTTCTCCCAAAAAAGACGACTTGGCTGCCCTTTCATCAAGGCGCGGAAACAAGGGCGTATAGGTTTCCGAAACGCCGTAGCCGGCTTCGGAATAACCTCTCCTGTTAAATGAGGTCTGCATCAGGGCACGGAACAAATCAGGATTAATTTCATGCTGCTTTAAAAAAATTTGAGTCGCTGAATTTTTTTCGTTTAGGGCTGCAAAAAGCAAATGCTCGGTTCCCAGGTATTCGTTCCCCATTGCCTTGGCATCTTCCGAGGCGTTTTCAAGCATTTTCCTGGTTCTTAACGAAGGAAGTACGTCTCCCTGTACCAGAATTGAAGAAATATAAGGAATGCTTGATTCTATATTTTGCCTGAAATCATGCAAATCTATTCTTAGAAATTGTAAAGCTTTACAGGCTGTTCCGGCGCCATCCTTAAGCATGGCAATAATTATATGTTCGGGAAGAAGCTGATCTGAATTAAAGCGTTTGGCCTCATCCTGTGCTTCGTGCGAAAGAATATGCTGAACACGCTGAGTCAAACCTCTGAACACAGTCCATCCTCCGGTTACTTTTTATTTTATTCCACTAAACAATATTAAACAAGGGAAGCCGGCATCATGGCAAAAAAGCGCTAATATCCAATTTGTCCCCGGCTTCCAATCCGGCACGGCTAAACCAGCCTTGAGGAACTTCCAATGCATAGCGGACAGATCGGCTGGATCTTACAGGATTGAGATTGCCAGGCTCCATATTGTAAATTTCAAGGATCTTCCCGTCCCATGAGAAAAAAGCAATAGAAAGCGGAATAAGCGTATTTTTCATCCAAAAAGACATTACTTCATCTTTTTCATATACAAAGAGCATTCCCTCTCCATCTTTTAAATTTTTCCTGTACATTAGCCCCTGTTGCTGCTGGGAGGGGGTTTTTGCAATCTCCACCAGAAGGGAGATATTCCCTCCCCGCCCCTGTATTAAAATTTCTTTTTTTTCGAATTTTTCATTTCCGCCCGGTTCTGCTGTTCCTCCTGGACGGGATTCTCCCCCCCGGCATGACGATAAAACAGCCAAAAATAGAATTATTGAAAGAAGATACGGGTATTTACGGGAAAACCTAAAAATCATTAAGGAATTCCTCTCTATTTAGAAGTTCCAGCCTTTCGCCCGTCCTGGATTCTTCAATAAGCCGGTTAAAAACTGTTTTGTCTATATATTTCACGGTAAGGGGCCTTTCTATGGAAACACGGGTCTCGTCATTTTCCCAAACCGCCTCGGCAGGGCTTAGGCTATCCGGTTCACCGTATTTTTTTATAAAAGAAGTAAATACCGAATAATGATCCATTGTTTTTGTATCAAGCGAAAAAGACATTATAAAAACTGCCCCGTCGCTTAACTGGAAATAAGCCCGCCTAATATATGAAAATCCCGTTGTTTCAATAAGTGTTTCTTCTCGTATTGGAATAAATGAAACATCCCTGTCTCCCCTGAAACTAAAAAGCCCGTCTTTGGAAAGTGCAGTTTTGAGGTCTTCAAGGCTTTGCCCCAGGAAAATCCCNCGGTATTGCCTTGGCGGCTCCTCCGGATTTTCCGGCGCCAGCTGCCTNCTTTCCGGCTCGGGAATATCATATTCAATGAGTTCCTGGGAAAAAAGGGGGGATAATATCAGTATTATTAATGTTATTAATAAAAGGCGGATCTTCATGGATTAATTATCGGTAAAACCCAGATAAATTATAATTTGCAAGGTTGAAGGGGGAAGAAAAGTTTTTGCATTTACATGCTTCTATTAAAAACCAGAGAAATATTAAAATCTTCTTCCCACACTCAGAAAATAATAATTGCCGGGCATATTTTGGTGGAAAAATCAATAATTATGCTAACTTAACCATCCTCATTGTTAGAATTATTTATGGATTCTTATGCGGAACACAGCCCGGCAAATTATTATTTAGAAATAGGTGGCTTGGTTTTGGGATTTGGAATCCTGCCGGGATTTTTCTATTTTTTGCATCTTTTTATAGAACTCGGTTTGTTTTAAAATTTCAACTGCAGATGTAGCGTGTATTTTATCTTTTTCTATCAGAATTTGCTTGTTTTCCAGCATCTTTCTTAATATAACGCTGGCATCTTTAAAAGATAGCCCAACCATATTTGCAAGTTCCTTAGGGCCAAAATCGAAGGTATAAGGCCTCTGGCTTGTAAGGGGAATACGGTTTTTTTCCAGTTGTATCTGTAGGACATCGTACATGCGTCCCAGAGGATCGGTAAAGAGGGTGTTTGCAAGCTGCTTGTATAATAGCCATATCCGTTCGGAAAGCAATGTCGTAAGCCTTGCAATAAGCTGGGGCTGGGTAGAAATCATTCTTTCAAAATTTGCCCTGTTAACAGCCAGTACCTGGCAATCTTCGTAAGCAACGGCGCTGGCGGCTCTTGGTTTATTTTCCAAAAGCGCCATTTCGCCGAAAATATCACCGGCTTTTAGGACAGCCAAAAGAACTTCGTTTTCATCAAGAATTTTGGCTATTTTTACAGAACCTTTCTGAATAATAAACAGCTCGTTTCCCGGTTCNCCTTCGGCGACCAGCATGGAATTTTTCGGGTATACCCTGTTAAATTCTTCAGGGCCAAAGTCGGTTGTAACACCTTTTACATGGATGGCAATTTTTGCCAATTTATCCCTTGCAGAAGAAACATTTTCCTCCATAGGGCAGTATTTAATATACTGTTTATACGCGTAATATGCCTGATTATACTGGCTTTGGCGTATATAATATTCCCCAACTTCATATAAATGGGATGGCCCTATTTCCGTACTGCTTTTAAGGGTTATCCTGGACAAAGCTTCGTCCAGATACCTGAGGCGCTTGGAAAACTGGAGGATAATCTTCATCGCAACAGATGTATTTTTTTGAATTAGCTCGCTGTACTGTTCCTTATGAACCGAAATAAGTACAACATCTGTAACAGCCCTGGCAGTTTCTATGTGGCTATGAGCAGACATGGTCGATACAACACCGAAAAAATCCCCCGGGCCAAGTACATTTCCGCCTTCTTCTTCTACCACTTCAACTTCTTTGGAGATTATTACTTTTCCCTGGTGGATGATGAAAAAACGATCGGCGTTTTGCTTGCCCTCAACCACTATATATGAGTCTTTTTGAAAACTTACAAAGCTAAGCTGTAATTGACCAGCCATTATTTCTCCGAAGATTAAGTGGAGCCGTTGGGAAACCGCGGCCTTTGATCCGGTTTTTCCGAACAACAACCTTATAAAAAGTATAAGAAGCCTTTTAGGGCTTTGTCAATGACAATACATCCATAGGGAAGATCCTAATATATTATCGCCAGATTAATTAAGAAACCCGTAAAAAGCGCAAAAAAGACAGAAAATGCCAGGTAAATTACAAAATGCTTAAAGGCGAGGATTATTTTAACCGCCCCCAAATTGGTAATTTTCATTGCAGGGCCTGTAATCATAAAAGTAGAAGCCGCTCCTAAAGACATTCCGCTATCCATCCAGGCAATTATAAGGGGAATTGTTCCGCCTCCGCAGACATAAAGGGGGACACCAAGAGTAGCAGCCATAAGGAGGCCAAAGCCATGGTTTTTCCCAAAGAGGCTTGCAAAGGCTTCGGGGGGCACATAACGCTGGAAAAGGGCGGAAAGGGCAATCCCGATAAGGAAGGCAGGCCCTGTAGCTTTTATATTCCGCAAGAAATTTTTTAAAAAACGAAAAAGCAGGTTTGGGTCGGTATCACGGTTTTCCGCTTCCCCGTGAAAACCTGTAAAATTAAAAAATTTTTTGCCTTTAAAAAAAAAGTGAACAAGAAAGCCGGCAACTATGCCGCACAGGAAACAGCTTACAAAACGTATTAAAAGGGCGGCTTTCCCCAAAGCTGCGCTGTAAAAAAGGAGCTGCGGGTTAAGAAGGATGGAACTCATCATAAAAGCGGCAAGCCAATCTTCGCCCATTCCCTTTTCTGCAAAAGAAGCAGAAATGGGAATAGTTCCATACATGCAGAGCGGTGAGGCTATTCCTATTAGAGAAGCAGGAATAATTCCAAGGATCCCAAGATCTTTTTCTTTCATGGCAATAAACATGGTTTTTAGTTTTTCTTTCCCAAAAACTGAAATAAGAGAACCCGAAAGCATGCCAATAGCCCAGTATCCTGCAATCTGGGATAGCTGTACGGAAAAGAAATACCAGAAGTAAGTTAATTCCCTTGTTAAAACATTCAGCATTAATGAAAAATTAAAATCTTACGAGTTCATAAGCCTGGCTGCCAAGACCCATTTTTTCCGCATAAATCACCTGATAAGAGCCGTTTTGCCTTTCGATCCGGTCTGTCAGTGATTTTCTTTCGTTTAATGGCCTTAAGTAGATCTGATCCAGGCTGGCTTTGTCCAGTGCTACCGGATCGAGGCTTGCCATAATGCCAATGTCGGGGATGGTAGATGCTGAAGCATTTGCTATACAGTCGCAATCAACGGAAATATTATTAAGAATATTAATATAGAGCATCTTTCCTTTTCTTGCTTCCATAAGGGCTACATTGTACTCGATAACTTTTTCAAAGAAAGGTTCGCCGGTTGAAGAAAACATTCTGCCGCCGGGGTTGGTATGGATTTGCCTTTTCCCCTCCGGGGTTGCAATTCCAATGGCCAAATTCTTGAATGTGCCGCCATAGCCTGCTGTACCATGCCCTTTAAAATGGGCAACGGAAATGATCCAGTCGTAATCCAAAATATGGGAACCCATTAGCGCTTCCTGTAGATGTTTGCCGTTTTTTATCGGGATTTTAATTTCACCTTCGGAATCCAAAATATCTACGGGGGCGTAGGTAAAGCCATGATCCTTTGCAGCCTGAAGATGCCCGGCCGTGGTTCCACGGCGGCCGCCATAGGCGGTATTGGCATCTACAAAAGACCCATTTACTTCATTTACAAGGTCTTTAAGCAGTTCCGGCCGGAGATAATTCTGGTTTCCCGGTTCACCCATGTGTAGCTTAATGGCAGCCTTGCCGGACACTGGTACACCCAATGCCCTGTAGATTTCGACAAGGCTCTTTGCACTTATTTCTGTTGTAAAATAAACCTTTGAGCCGCCTGCCTGTTCGGTATTTATTAAACCAATTCCATCATCCTGGATATTTCCTGGCTTTTCCTTAATCGCCCCGGCAGCACAGGTTAAAATACCTATACAAACAAGCACAACGGCAAAAATTATCGCTTTCCCAATGCTAAATTTTTTACCGTTGTTTTTTATTGTATCCTCACTTAACATTTCGGAGCCAGCTGTCATAATCGGATTTTAACGATTCCATATCCTTAAGCAGTTTCTCGTAATGATCGCGCTCCTCTTTTACCAATGCTGCACGATCGTTGGTACGAATCAAAAGATCAAGCCTGCTTCCGGATGTTTCTATNTCTTGTTTAAGCACCTCATGNTTCCGGTTATAGGATGTAAAGGTCTTGGTGTTTCCNTTATCTTGAGTATGTTCGTCATAATATTCAAGATTATAATTGGTATTGGAAATAGTCTGACCCATGGAATCACTTAAAGCCTGGAACCTGTCGTTTGCTGCGCTTTGCGAAAAAACCGGGAATAATACACAGCATAATATAGCAATAATTAAAAAAGCCCTCATTTTATACCTCCATGTCCATTTTAATATATTAAAGGAAAAACCGCAATTGCCATTTTCTCATTGCCAGTCGCCAACGAAAATGATTTCGCTTTCCAGCTTTATTTTACGCTCTTCATAAACACGGCGTATTATTTCATCCACAAGGATCTTTATATCATTNGCCGTGGCATTNCCCGTATTTACAATAATATTGCCATGCCAGGGTGCCACTTGTGCNCCACCCATGGAAAGGCCCCGGAGGCCAAGCTGATCAATAATCCTGCCTGTAGGNTCACCAAATTCCCGGTTGTTTTTAAATGCCGAGCCGGCAGAAGGAAAGCGGTAATGCCCCTTATCGGTACGATCCCTTCTGTAGGCAGCTATCTCCCTGCGTATATCAACGGATTGGCTGAATTTAACAGCGAAACTCGCAGAAAGGATAAGGACATCCCTGCCCTGAAAGGGGCTTTTTTTATATGAAAAATCTTCTTCCTTCCAGGGGACTTTAACCTGCTTAAACTCTTCATCGAGAATTTCGGTTTCTATTAATACATCGGAAATTTGCTTCTCGTAACAGCGTGCGTTCATATATACCGCACCGCCCACTGAACCGGGCATTCCGGCAAGAAATTCCATGCCCGAAAGCCCTCTTTCCGCAAGCCGGGAACTTAGCCCGTCGACGGATGTACCTGAAAGCACCGAAACGGAAAAATTCGTGGTTGCCCTTTGGGTTTTTAGGGCATCAAAGTCTTTTTCCGTCTTCTTAACCGGTTCTTCTTTATTGCCCTCTGTGCCGTTTTTATCTTTATCCGGCTTCCTGTCTTCCCGCTTTCCAATGCCCCTGTATGAACCGGTATCAAGCACAATCCCCCTGATTCCATTATCGCTTACAACTATATTGGCGCCTGCGCCCAGAATAAATACAGGAATATTTTCTTCCTTGGCAGCTTTAAGCAGTTTAGCCGTGTAGGCAGGAAAAATGTCCTTTCCCGGCCTTACCCAAAGATCGGCCTTCCCGCCCACCATAAAAGTAGTGTGGCGGTACATGGGCTCGTTATGCCTGACAGAGGGCTGGGATCTCGTTTCCCTATTGATCTTTTCGATAAAGCTTCGCAAATTTACCATGGCTTATAATATTTTACCCTATTTACCGCAGATTTTCTACTAATTAACGCTAATTGATTTGCGATAAGAGGCAAGTAACCCGTCCTTTCAGGGCAGGGTTGTTGATTTTTTCCCGGATTTTTCATAAGGTTATTATATAAAAATTAAGCATTGCCAGGGGAGACCAGAGATTCCATTCATGCAGCACGGTACCGAACTAAAACTTTTTAATACACTCGGGCGAAAACTCGAGAGATTTGAACCAATAATTCCCGGAAAAACCGGCTTTTACGGCTGCGGGCTTACTGTCTATAACTACGCGCACATAGGCAACTTAAGGGCTTATATTACGCATGATATTCTGGTACGTACCCTGCGCCGCTTTGGCTACGATGTTACTCATGTAATGAATATAACAGATGTTGGCCACCTTTCGGGCGATAATGATGAGGGCGACGACAAAATGGTTAAATCCGCAGCCGAACGCGGAAAGAGCGTTCTGGAAATCGCCGAATTTTATACCCAGGCTTTTCTTGGTGATATGGAAAAGCTTAATATCGCGCGGCCATCAATAATCTGCAAAGCCACAGATCATGTGGGGGATATGATTAGCCTCATAAAACGCATCGAAGCAAACGGGTTTACATATTCATCAGGCGGTAACCTTTACTTTGACATATCCAAATTTCCAAATTACGGGGATCTTGCCCTTCTTCGCCTTGATGAATTAAAGGCCGGGGCACGCACCGATATGGATAATAACAAAAAAAACCCCGGAGATTTTGTTCTTTGGTTTACAAAAAGCAAGTTTGAAAATCAGGCTCTTGTATGGGACAGCCCCTGGGGGCGCGGGTATCCGGGCTGGCATATAGAATGTTCTGCCATGAGCATTAAATACCTGGGGGAAACTTTCGATATTCACGCAGGCGGGATCGATCATATCCCCATCCACCATACCAATGAAATTGCCCAAAGCGAAGCTGCCACGGGGAAACATCCCTGGGTAAAATACTGGGTTCACAATGAGTTCCTTTTATTGGACAAGGAAAAAAAGGAAAAAATGTCCAAATCAACGGGGAGTTTTATCACTCTTAACAATCTTATTGATGAAGGATACGATCCCCTGGATTACAGGTATTTCCTTCTTGGCGGGCATTACCGCAGCCAGCTTAAATTTTCCTTTGATGCCCTTAATGGGGCTAAAAATTCGCGAAAATCCCTAATGGAAAAAATCCGTTCCCTATCAGAAAAAGCGGGGGGCACCTTTTCTGAAACTACGGCTACCGATAAATATATAAATGCCTTTAACGAGGCCCTGGCCGACGATCTTAATACCCCGCGGGCGCTGGCTGAACTCTGGGGCCTTTTAAAGGATGCTTCCATTAGCCCAAATGAGGCTCTATCTGCGGTTTATGACATGGACGGCATTTTGGGCCTAAATCTTTCGAAAGAAGCAGTTCAAAAAACAGAAGGCAGGGGAACCCCTGAGTTAATTACCGAAATTGAAAACCTCATTAATGAGCGAAAACAAGCAAAAGATGCCAAAAATTACGCCCGGGCGGATGAAATACGGCAAATATTAAAGGAACGCGGCGTTATCCTCGAAGACAGCCCTTCCGGTACTTCTTATAGAATGTTATAATAATGGATGTAACAATTGGGGAAACGATTTGTTTAAAAATATGAACGAAAACGGGCAATCCCGTACCACAAACACATCGATGGGAGAATTCCGCAGGTTATATGAAACGGTGTTTCCGATCCTTTTCAGAGTTGCCTATAGAATTACATCCAGCGAAGAAGCTACAGAAGATCTGTGCCAGGATGCCTTTTTTCGCCTTCACGAAAAGAACATGGTTTTCCCAACTCCCGATGAGGCAAAATATTGGCTTATCAGGGTAGTAAAAAACGCCGCCTTAAATTATGCTAAGCGCAAGGTAAGGGAGCGTAAAGCGTATCAAAAAGCATTCAGGGAGGATATTAGAAAAGAAGAAACCGGCGAAGAGGTACTCTTAAAGAAAGAAATTAAGGAAGAAGTGCAGGAGGCTTTAAAAAAGTTGCCTGAAAACTTAAGAATTGTTTTAATTTTAAGGGAATACGGTGAATTAAATTATAAGGAAATAGGCCGTGCCCTGGGCATAAGCGAGGGAAATGTAAAAGTCCGGGTTTTTAGGGCACGAGAGAGGTTATCAGGTTATCTTCATGTTAATACCGGTTTGGATGCCGGTTTGGCGGATGATACCGAAAATACGGCCGAAATGGCCAAGGCCAGGCTGGCCAAGGATGGATAAAATGTGTCCGGATCGCGAGATTATATCACTTTATCTTGATGGTGAACTTCCTTCTCCGTGGAAGGAAAAACTGGAAAGCCATCTAGAATCATGCCCTGCATGCTGCGGCATCCTCAATGGGTATAATATTTCAAAAAGAAAAGTTGATAACTTAAGCGAAGAATCGATTCAGGCAGCCCAGGAAAGGGTGTGGATGAAACTCGAAGCCTCCCTCGAATCGAAACTTCAAGAGCCTTTAATTCCATCAATACAGAATATAATAAAAACCCGTCCAGATAATTTCTGGAACCGCACTGTCAAGCTGCCACTTCCTGCGGCTGCAGCAGCGGCAATATTAATTCTTGCGGCGTTCTTTTTTGGCATGGGAATAAGGGGAAACACACCTCTTCCCTCCCAGGATGCTGTAGCCGCCATGAATATTGGTTTTGATGATCAGGGGGTTGTGCCAATTACAGACATGAACGGGGTTTTAAGATATCTTTCCAATCAGGACAACGGGGATTTTATGGTAATCCGTCTTCCGGAAAGCAGAAACTTTTCGCGCATAGGGGACCCTACCCTAATTAACGCAGCCGACTACTCAAGGAGTTTAGGTTCCAGATGATACTTCGGTGGAAGCCGTTCCGCAGCAGAATATCCCTTTTGGCGATAGGCCTCTTATTCACAACCTTAACCACAATTGGCGCCCAGGACTCCTCTACAGAAGATTTCTCCCTGGAAGATCTGCCGGGCTTCAGGGAAAGGGCTGTAGTAATGCACATCATTTCAAGAATTGTGGAACAAAATAAGGAGGTGGTCTGGAATTCGGAGAATACCAGGGTTACCTTCCCGGGCCGCCCTGTGGGACTAAAACTCGTAGGGGAAAATCTCGTGGTAGCAGTGCAGTTTACTCCGTTTATGCGCCCGGGCGGAAGGCATATACTTGTTGCCCAGGGCCAGATATGGATAAATATTCCGGACGAAGGTATAAGCTATCATACAACCATGCAAACAATTCCCCTGGAATTTCGCGAACAGGTTTACTTTTTTCCATTAGGCTCCGTACAAAATGAAAGCGAAGCACGTATAGAAATTCAACTGGTACTGGAGCCTTATTCCAGATCCGGAAGGAGACAGGGCGATTCCCCGGATAATGCCGAAAATGGTATCACTTC
>JGI24702J35022_10001161_pt1 | contig 16391 bp, 14 predicted proteins | sample TergutTh196P4_FD_35022 | JGI IMG/M metagenome (IMG submission 35022)
ATTGTTGCCGCTTATTTCGATACTATTGAATTTGACAAGCAAAGCCGGGAATTCCGCACGATAACCGGAACGTATAAAGGTAAACGAATTACGGCATTATCGCACGGAATAGGTTGCGATAACATTGATATAGTCATGACCGAGTTAGATGCATTGGCGAATATTGATTTACAAAAGCGCGAAGTGAAAAAGGAATTCCGGCAACTGACATTAGTCCGAATCGGAACTTGCGGCGGTTTGCAAGCTTTTTGCCCGATAGGAACCTATGTCGTTTCTCAAATTTCTATGGGAATGGACGGCTTGATTTATTTCTACGACAAAGGAGAACGTATCGCCGATGAGGAATTGTCTCAGCAATTTACTAAACATACCCAATGGAACGGTTTGTTGGCAAAACCTTATTTTGTCGCTTCGGATAAGGAATTGACAGATCGTATCGGTTACGATATGATAAAAGGAATAACAATTTCTGCAAGCGGTTTTTATGGTCCGCAAGGACGGCATGTGCGATTGGGATTGAGCCGGCCGGATTTGAATAAAAGGATTGAATCGTTTGAATACAATGGTTTGAAGATAGCGAATTACGAAATGGAGAGCGCGGCATTAGCGGCATTAGCCGGACTGATGGGACATAAAGCATTGACGGTTTGTTTGGTTGTTGCCGGACGTTATTCCGGCGGGATGAATACCGACTACAAAAGTTCATTTAATGGACTTATTTTAAATGTGTTAAATAGGATTTAATAATGATGAATGCGAATCAATTGGCTCTCTATATTAAGAGGTTGGATGGTAATTTTGGTTATCATCAATCATAGTTTCATTTTATCAAAAGCGCCTGCAGAATTAAGAAACTTAATTTATCAATTTAATTATATTTTTAATTTCCGAATGGTTTTATTTTTTTTTATTTCAGGTTTTCTTCTTTATTATACTAAAATACAAAAAAATAGTTCCTTTCGAGGTATTCTTAAAGAACGAATACCCCGTATTGTCTATCCCTATGCTTTCTTTACGCTTAGCATCTATTTTATAAAAGTTATTTTTAGCTCCTATGTCAGACGACCGATAGAATTTTCATTTTCATCGTTGATTAATACCTTTCTGTATCCCAAAACCAACCATTGGTTATTCTTCTGGTTTCTAAATACTATTTTGATTCTTTTTCTTTTATATCCGCTCTTCAAATATTCACTTAAAAATAAATACACGCTGTTGGGTACTGTATTCATCTGTTTGGGACTTAATTTATTTTTTCCGAAAAACATTTATTTGCTTGATTTATCTAAGGTAGCATATAATTTACTTTATTTTTACTTTGGNATTTTGTTTGCTAAGTTCCAATGGCAGGATTATTTAAAANATAATGCGGTCGGACTGGGATTGCTTGCTATTTTCATCCTATCGCTCTTCCTTGATTATCAAAACTTAATACATTCTTTTACAGGAATTGGTATTTCAGTCTATTTTGCTATGTTATGTTCGCAAAAAATACCGAACTTATTTTCAAGTTTCAGAGATTATTATTATCAGATTTATCTTTTAGGTATTTTTCTTCAAGTGAAAATATCACAAATACATACTTATCAAGAGAATTTTTATACTTATTTGATAATTTGTTTACTCGTTACTTTGTCCGGTATTTATATAACGGTATTGATCAGTAAAATAATCCAAAGATTGCATTGGAAACCTCTATTAAAAGTGATTGGTTATTAATCTGAAAAAATAATTATATACCTATGAAACGTGATAATACAATTTGTGCTCTATCAACCGCTCAGGGAGTAGGTGGAATTGCGATCATCCGAATTTCCGGGAACGAGGCTTTTGCTGTTACAGACCAAATTTTTCAATCGTTCACTGCTTGTCCTGTGTCAGAACAACCGGCATACACTTTGAGTTATGGAAAAATTATGAAGGGAGATGAAACCTTGGATGATGTAGTCGTAGGCGTTTTTCATTCGCCTCACTCCTTTACCGGAGAAAATACGGTAGAAATCTCGTGTCACGGTTCGATCTATATCCAGCAGGAAATTTTGAAACTTTTGATAGAAAAAGGCTGTCAATTAGCAGGCCCCGGCGAGTTTACACAACGCGCTTTCCTGAATGGTAAAATGGATTTATCGCAAGCTGAAGCTGTTGCCGATTTAATCGCGTCGGCTTCCGCAGCCTCTCATCGCTTAGCGATAAATCAAATGCGCGGGGGATTCAGTAAGGAATTACAGCAACTCCGGTCGCAATTGTTACATTTTGTTTCCTTGATTGAATTAGAATTAGATTTCAGTGAAGAAGACCTTGAATTTGCCGACCGTAATCAACTGATTCATTTAGCTGATGACATCCAAGTGATAATCGCCCGGCTGGCGCATTCGTTCAGCATTGGGAATGTACTGAAAAACGGCGTTCCGGTAGTCATTGTCGGCGAAACAAACGCCGGTAAATCAACCTTGCTCAATCTGCTGCTGAATGAAGACAAAGCCATTGTATCCGAAATTCACGGCACTACACGCGATGCCATCGAAGACGTTATCAACATTCAGGGAATAGCGTTCCGTTTCATTGACACTGCCGGGATACGAAACACCACCGATGAAGTGGAAAAAATAGGTATTAACCGTACTTTCAGGAAAATAGACCAGGCGTCAATCATTATTTGGATGATTGATACCACTCATTTTAACACAGAAATCGAATACATTGCCGATAAAATCGTACCCAAAACAAAACATAAAAAATTAATTATCGTTTTTAATAAAATTGATAAAATCAGTCCTGAAGAACAACAGATTCTTGAAGAAGAATTTTTACCGTACGTACCGGCGGAACGTATCTATTTATCCGCAAAATACAAAAAGAATACCGAGAAATTAGAAAAGGCTTTACTGAAAGCAGCTAACTTACCCGAATTGAACACCAACGATGTGATTGTTACTAACTTACGTCACTACGAAGCCTTAACAAAAGCGCTCGAATCAATCAAACGCGTGAAACGTGGCTTGAAAACCAAACTTTCCGGCGACTTCATNGCACAAGACATTCGCGAATGTATACACTATCTGGGCGAAATAACCGGTGAAATCACAACCGACGAAGTATTGGAAAATATCTTTAAGAAGTTTTGCATCGGAAAGTAAGCAGTAATAAATAAAATATAATAAATATTAATAGCCGTTGTAATAATCAATGTTACAGCGGTTTTTTAATGCTTGTATCTTATCGTTGCTTTGTTTTATTATTAGTTTATTTGTTGTATCTTTGCACCATATTTGTACCACAAGATTAAAACAGATATATTTGTACCATATTCGATGATATAAAATCGTTGTTTTAGATGTATATGGAATGATATAAAATCGTTGTTTTAGACTTAAATAGTATAATATAGGATATGATAGGAATAATTAAGGACAGAACATAATACAATGAGATCAAAAGAACCGATAAAAAAGATATGTGAATATTGCAAACAAGAATTTGAAGCTGGCAAGGTAACTGTTAGATATTGTTCTCACAAATGCAATTGTCAAGCCTTGAAAGATGCTAAAAGGAAAGAAGTAGTACAATTGACAGAAACTTTGACGGAGCAAAAGAAAGCTGAATCTGTTAAAAACGATTTGATAGGTCGCCCATATTTAAGTATTGCAGAAGCAGCATTGTTATTGGGCGTAAGTAAACAAACGGCATATAATCTTGCTCATACAGGAAAAATCAAAGCATCGAGAGTAACTAACCGATTAACGTTTGTGAGTCGAAAAAGCATTGATGATTTATTAGAAACAAGTATGCCTTATGAAATATTACCCACAAAAGAGAGAAAACCGATTGAAGATTGGTACACTCTAAATGAAATTACTGAACGATATGGGATATTGCGTCATCAAATAAGAAAGATTGTAAATGCAGAAAATATCTCCGAGAAAAAAGATGGAACAAGAACGTTAATTGCTAAACGTCAAATTGATAACTACTTCAAAAATAAAGGATTTGATGCTTCGTTAGTAAATATTGCGGAATGGTATAGCATTTCAGAGGTAATGCAACAATACGGAATGACAGAAAAATCGGTGTATTTATTTGTTTCACGCTATAAGATACCAAAGAAACAACAAGGAGGTAAGCGTTATTATTTAAAACAACATATTGATAATCTGAAAAAATAAAGAAAAATGAGCAAGAAAAAATCATCAACAAAAGTTACTCTACGTTTCAGAATGCTCGATACAGGAAAAGAAACGTTATATCTTGATTTTTATCCGTCAGTTGTTAATATTGAAACAGGCAAAGAAACAAGACGTGAATATTTAGGCATATATGTGTTTCCTTTGAAAAGTCGAAAAGGTGGTTTTCAAACGGACAAAGACGGCAAATACAAGTATAACCAAACTGATACAGAAACAATTCGATTAGCCGAAATAATACGGAACAATCGTCAAAATATCCTTGATAAAGCCAATATATATACAGATACTGAGGCTGAGATTTTGAAATCTAAAGAACGTAGTAAAGGTGATTTTATTCAGTATTTCAAACAATTAGCGGAAGAAAAGAAGTTGTCAAACCATGATAGTTGGATTTCGGCATTAAAGCATCTGAAAATTTATACGAAGAAGACCGATAAAAAAGAAACAATACGTTTTTGTGATATAACATTACAATGGTGCGAGGGTTTTAAAAACTATCTTCTTACAACAAAGAGCAATCGAAGCGACAAAGAACAATTAGCAAATAATACGGCTGCTACCTATTTTATCAAATTCAAAGTTGCTCTAAAATCAGCATATAAGTATGGTTATTTACCAAAAGATTTGAATGCTGACCTCAAAAGCATCAAAGAACTTGAAACCCGTCGTGAATTCTTAACACTTGATGAATTACGCAGTTTGGTTGATGCTCCCTGTAATAATCCAATATTGAAACGAGCCGCTTTATTTTCAGCACTTACAGGATTACGACATTCGGACATACGAAAAATGAAGTGGAACGAAATAAAAGAAGCAGACGGAAAATATACTTTGCAGTACACAATACAAAAAACGAGTAAATATCAGGAGTTGCCAATATCGGAACAAGCAATGCAACTTTGTGGAGAACGGCAAGAGCCTGATTCATTAGTTTTTGATGGATTACAATATTCGGCATACGCTAATAAAGCATTAGCTCAATGGCTGGGTGTAGCAGGTATAACAAGAGAAATTACATTCCATTGCTTTAGACACACATTTGCAACGCTTCAATTGGCAAGCGGAACGCAAATAACTACAATTCAAAAGATGTTAGGGCATAATAAGATTGAAACAACAATGGTTTATGCCAAAACACTTGAAGAGGCTAAAAGAGAAGCGGCAGACAAAATCAAAATTTTCTAAAAAAAATAAGTATATGAGAGCAAAGGAATGTATTACGGATTACAGTGAAGAAATTTTTTATTTAGAAGATACAGAAAGAGTTATTTATGACTTACGCGTAATCAGAAGTGATAAAGAGGCAACACAAAAATACTATGAAAATATATTAATATCAGATATTAGATATGAAAAACTTAAATCAAACGAATCGAAATTGCCTGATTATAAATCTAAAGCAATAGAAATGTTACATGCTGAATATCTTGATATAAATCCTGAATTTACGCTTGAGGCTGTCAAATTTATAAGAGAAAATGAAACGGAAAAATATCTGGATTCAATATTTGTATATAAACAAGGAGAAATTGGAAGAAAAATTGCACAAAAATTCCGAGAGCAATTATCAAAGATAGTCGAACAGGATAAAACTTTTGGATACATTCTTTATTTTTTATCGGGAGGGCAAGATCGTATTCCAAACCAACAGGAAATTGAAAAAGCTATATTTCAAGAGACTACTGAGGAATTGAAAATTGCTGAAAAACGTATTTTTGAGTTGGAACAACAATTAAGGCATGAGAATGAATATGTTAAGGAAATTAAGGCAATAGAAAATTTCGAATCAATAAAAAGTAAATATCGAATAGTAAAAGACAAAAAAACAGATTTTATAAAAATTATTAGCACAATGTACGATTGTCTTTTATTTGAAACACAAGATGGTTTTTTTGCTAAAAGTAAACAAGATTTATTTAATGTCTTAGGAAAGTTATTCGATGAAGATTTCAAAAATTATAGTGTCTTATTAAGTAACTCAAAAAATACAGGAAACTTTTTAGAGGTATTTGATAAACTGAAAGAAAAGGCGAATGTCTATTATACAAAAGACGACAACAGAAAAAAACAAGGAAAATAATGTTAAAACGAACAAAGGTATAACAAAGGTATAATCAAGGTACACTAAGCTATCAAATTTTTAGCTATACTATTGCAGCTTCAACGCTCACTAAGAGAGTTGAGGCTTTCTTTTTTTATGCCGTAAAACAGAAAGTTCACAACAATCGGCAATAAAGAAAATATGAAAAAAGAAAATGTATCTTTTGAAAAACTGCCCGAGGCAATAGGTTACCTTATTGAGAAGGTAGAATCGTTAGAAAAAGCCCTGCAAACAAAGACAGAGCAACCAAGTGAAAAAGTTGATAAGTGGTTCAATATTGATGAATTACGGTCATATTTATCAGATCATCCTGCAAAGGCTACAATTTATGGTTGGGTTAGTACACGACAAATTCCTCATCACAAAGGAGAAAAGAAATTACGGTTTTTGAAATCGGAAATTGACAAGTGGCTACTCAATGGGAAACGTAAAAGTGAAGATGAGCTACAAGCAGAAGCTACCGAATATTTGAATGGAAAGAAAGGGGGGCGTAGCTATGAATAAGTTAGATTTTCATTTTTTATGTATTGAATTATAATAATAAAAGTTATTGTATAGATATAAGGTTTTTATAGGCAGGGAGTAGTTAAAAAATAAAATTAGGAAAGGTAACTTATTAACAACTTAAATATTAAGAGATATGGCATTTAATAGAGAAAAGATGTATCGGTTTGGTCGGAGTAAGGCTCAGTTTAGTAGGGTTTTTGATTATCTAAAGGACTATTATAAGAGGCATAAACTTAATGTATCTGATTTAGATTGCTTTGAGAAAATAATTAAAGTTCTTGGGTGGAGCTTGTGTATAACTACTGAAGATTCTAATAGAATAAAAGTAGCTATAGAAGAAACGCAAAAATTTCTTGAGGGGAGAGGGTATTTTGAATTTGGAGATTTTTCAGAATATTTTGCTGATATGGAAATAATGGTATCTTATGCGAAAAGAGCGATCTTTGATCGGATTCACGATGAAGGACTAACTTTTTATTTCGTGGACGAAATGGAAGTTCTTGTTTTCATCTATGTATGGATTTTCATTTGTGACGAAGAATTATTTAAAAAAGTTGATTCAGAAGAATGTAAATACTTCTTATTAGGAAAATTATTGGTCATAGCTGGATTGGAGGAATACAATGAGATTGTTAAATCCTACAAAGATGAGGCTGATTATTTTTACAAAAAATTAAAAGTTGGGGAGATAAAAGAAGAAAATGAAAAAGTTGAAAAAATAATAGAAAAATTTAGATGGAAAAATTGGAAGTCAGTTTTAAAGAAAAGAACATGTCCTCAGGAGTATGAAAGCGAATATGATGCTATTTTGAATAAATGTAAGAAATGGAGTCAATTAACGAAACCTATCATATGTACAGAGGTGTTAGGTTTATTTATTGAAGAAAAAGATTTTCATAGAATTCGAGCAATAATAGATGAAACACGAATTTTTTTTGAGGACAGAGGGCATTTTAAATATGGAATAGGATTACACAATTCTCCCTATCTTGAAATGTTGGTAATTTATGCAAAGAAGTGCGTTTTTAATAAACCTGAATATACGGAAGAATATATTGACGGTATCATAGACCTTGTTATATTATACTACTATAAAGTCCTTGTGGATTGGGAATTTCTTAGTGAAATTGAATCAGATGAATATAATTATTTATTATTGGGTAAATTATTGGTTATAGCGGGACTTGAGGAATATAATAAGGATAATAGTTCATATGAAAATGAGGCTGATTATTATTACAAAACATTCAATATAAGGGAAATTGTAGAAACAATAACAGAAGAAGATGAATAAGGTTAATTATTTAATTTAGATTGAGTTATGTTCGCAATGTACGATTATATAGAATTCTCAAAATATTTATCGGACGACTATTACGATGACAGCAGGATTAGTCATTTCAATGAGTTAACTGACAAGTATTCTTCTATGAGGGTCAGCTACAATAAGGATAAAAAACTTCTAACTGTCAGGGGAAGTTTGGCGTATTTCATTCAAGGACATAATTTTTGGTTTGACATTAAGGGTATAGAAAAGGCTATTAACAAATTAAGCGAGCTTCTTTGTGTAGATTTGTACGACGCAGAGGTCAATATAATTGAATATGGGGTTATAGTAAAACCAGATTTTTCAATGGAAGAATTTATCAATAATCATCTAAATACAAGAGGGTATGAAGAAATCACATACGGAAATAGGGGTAAAAATTATGTCCGAAAGGATAAGTCATATACTTTGAAATTTTACAGTCTTTGGGCTAACATTGATAACGGTAAAAACAAGGTTAGTGGGGAAACAAGAGCAATGTTAAAAGAGAGTTGTTTGGGTAGAGAACATAATCCTATACGATACGAAATTCATGGTAACCCACAAAAGATTTTAGGGAGAGGTAGAATATTTGTTTCTGATTTACTGTCAAAGGAGGTAGAAAAGCAATTTCAAGAGGTGTTACTCAAGAAGTATAGGAAAATTAAAAAATGGGAACCGTTGAAAATTGGAAAAATGCGAAGATGCGATTCGCTAATGGTATCATTAGCAGTATTATCGGAGAAAGATAAACGTTACCAAGAGAGAATACTTTCAATGGTTGATACGTTAAATGTAAAAGAGGATGCAAAATTGAGTAGAAAGACTTTTTTTAGGAATAAATTCCGACAGATTCCTCGTGAAAAATGTTCCTTTTCAATTGAAAATTTAATTGTTGAGGCGTTCAAAGAGGATGTTCTAAATATAAACGAGAAAAATCTTGACTAAAAATCCTTTGTTTTTAACAAGTGTTTGTCTTTCAATAGTATCTCTATCAGAAAAATGAAGATAACTTGAAATTCACGAAAAAAACAAGGAAAAAACGCGGATAAAAATTAACATTTGAGCAAAGATTATATTTACGTTGCTAATTATGAAAAAATGAATTAACTTTGGGGCAGTCTTAGGACTGATATATTGATTTAAGAAGTGCTTTAATCTCTTTAAATCGCCAGTTTTTAGTACATACAAAGCACAAATAGCTCGCTAATAGTGGGTTGTTTGTTCGTGTATGTACGAGTGTCTGGCGATACTTTAAGAGATATGGGCTGCAACTCACTTCTTTTATTTAATAACATTCTCTATTAGAGTTACGTAGAGAAGATTGTACTCAAATAGTTATGAAATCAAAATTATTATTTTTGGTATTTTTATTTATTTCGTTTTTTTCTTGTGGTAATTACGGTAATAATACAAGAAGTGATACGAATATAGAAACGCAACAGAACGCAAGTGTAGAAACACCTCAGTACACAAAAGTAGAATCTATTTTAGGCAAATTAAAACTGAAGGAAATAAAATGTCTTACAGGATTTATGGCTGATTATGCCCCTCAGTATACCCCTGTGGTAGTTATGGTATGGGAGAATATCGCAGACTGGTCCTTTGATGAGAATACTGTAGTAGAGGGCGTTTTTATAGATAATAAAACAGGGGGAGAATTGAAAAAATATTCCACGAATTTTCAAGACTCATACAAAGCTCCTTTGCGACCTGGGGATTCGAGACAATTTCCTCTAATTGGGACTATTTTCAATTCGAAAGTTACAAATCTTGCAGATACTGATATTTCCTGTAAAATATATGTTAATGGTCAATTGTATAAGACAGTGAAAATTGCAAATAGAGAACTGTTTTCAGACAGGATTTAGTAAGATATTTATCATCAAAAATGAAACTTCATTTCAATTTACAAACAATTATGAAAACAAAAATATTATTTACATTATTTTTAGTGAGTTTTAGTGTTTTAACAGTTAATAATTGTTATTCGCAAGGAGCTATTGGGAAATCAGCAAAAGAAATCACGGCAGCAGTTGAATATAGCGGCAGTAAAAATCCTTACCACGTTGAATATAGTAATGGGAAGATAGAATATGTTGTCGTTTTTTATCCAGACGAACTTCTTACTGGAGTCGCATGGACTAATATTTATAGATATTATGTGATGAAAAATGGTGTATGTGATTATATCCTTGATGCATACGATAAAATTTCAATGAATCAATTAAAACAATATTACGATACTTATTATATAAAAGAGGGAAACTTTTATCGCTCAAATGATTTACATCCATTTGTTGTTGATGAACTTTATGAACTTATTTTTTTTGATAATAAAGCAACTGTAAAAGTTACTTTACAAAAAAGGTCAAGCAATGAAGAAAAACGAAAAATAGATGATAAACATTCGCAGTCGTCCCCTACTTCTCTGAAAACGCCATCATATATTTCTCAAGAAGCCTGGGACGATAGAATAAATCTCGAAACATTTATACCTTCAGAGGTTCCAGAAGAAGTTACCGGGTGCAATTGTGAATTTTCTGTCAATAAAGAAGAATTTAAAAAGGGTAATTTGATTTTTGTATCGGGTTTAGAACAGATAGCTTATGTTAAATCAAAAGAAGAAATGGTAGATTTTTGGCTTTTAGATGAGAATGATGGAGCTCATATTGGCTTTTTTGAAAAAGGTGATAGGGTAGAATTTGGAAGTGGTTTTAACAAAATAATAATTGAAATTGACGATATTGTATGGGAAGGTTATGAATCCACTCGTATGATAGGCACACTTAAACTGATAGATGTAGAGGGTAAAGTAATTACAAAAAAAATATACGGTTCGTGTGGTTGTTAGCAAACAAAATATTTGTATTTTTGCACTAACAATTGAAAATTAGCATTGTGGTATGAATTATGAATATAGCAGAAAATTTTAGAAAGTTGGTTCAATCAGTAGAAGAACAAAACGTAATAATTCAGAGAGGTACAAAATACAAATCAATAGAAAATGGTTGGGTGCCGATTCTAAATGTGCCTACGGTTTCATTATTTGATTGGGATAAGACCGAAAATTCAAAACGATAGCAGTACGATTAAAAAAAACATATTTGTTTATCTTAGAATGTGTTTATGTTTTATTTACAGAAGTGAATAACAATAGAACATCAAATAAACGTAAGATTTTCTTGTTTGAGAAACTTTTAGAATGTTTGCTACAGATTCTATCATCCAAAGCAATAACGACGTAAATTATTGTTGAAAATACGATTATTAAAAGTCAATCAGAAAAGCATAATAAACATGGCTTAAAATTTCGTATAAATAAAAAATCTTCATACTTTTGTATCAAATCAGTGTAACAGGCAACTTGAATGAAGTAATTAATCATTATTATTTAGTAGTTTTGTACGCTGTGTATATTTCATATTAAGGTAAGGATTAAATAATCATACTGTAAGAATAAATATAAAGTGAATAACTTAAAGAAAATACCAAATCATTGGAAATGGGTTACTTTGGATGATATTGGTCTTATTGTTAGTGGTGGGACTCCATCAACAAAAGAACCTGAATTTTGGAATGGAGATATACCTTGGATAACTCCATCTGATTTATCAGGTTATGAGGAAGTATTTGTTTCTAAAGGGAGTAGGAATATTTCACAAGTTGGTTTAGATTATTCTGCTGCTTATCTTTTGCCTAAAAATTCAATTGTTTTTTCATCACGTGCACCAATTGGTTATGTTGCAATAACAAAGAATGAATTAGCAACTAATCAGGGGTTTAAAAATTTGATTCTGCCAAGTAACTCAGTAAATCCTAAATATGTTTACTATTATTTGAAAACAGTCAAAGAACTTGCAGAAAATATGGCAAGTGGAACTACTTTTTTAGAGCTATCTGCCACAAAATTTAAACAAATTCCTTTTCCTTTGGCTCCAATCGAAGAACAAAATAGAATTACTGAAAGAATTGAGGAGTTATTTAGTCAATTGGATAAATCAATAGAGGATATAGATAATACATTAGAATTAATTGAATTACAGGGGAAAAACATCCTTCATAAAACATTTAAAAATATTGATGCTACTATAGTAAGACTTGAAGATATTACATTAAAAATTACGGATGGTACTCACTATACACCAAAATACACTAAAAGTGGTATTCATTTTATTTCTGTAAAAGATATTAGAGAGGGGAAGATAGATTTTACAAATACTAAATTCATATCAGAGGAAGAACATAAAAATTTTGTAAAAAGATGCAACCCAGAGTATGGAGATATTTTAATTACAAAAAGCGGGACAATAGGTCGGTTAGCGATTGTTCCTAAAACTCCAGAGTTTAGCCTTTTTGTAAGTGTGGCCTTAATTAAAATTGATAATAAGAAAATTAACAACAAATTTTTGTTCTATTATTTAGAATATTTTATAAGTACCTTAAATGTAAAAGAAGACATAAAAGGAGCTGTACAGAAAAATTTTCATTTAGAGGACATTAGGGAGGTTAATGTTCCACTTGTAGAGTTAAGCGAACAAATCCAAATTTCAGAATATATAGAACAGCAAATTAATAGCTTAAATGAATTAAAGAAAGAGGCTATTAGTTCAAAAAAGACAAAGGAAAAATTATTTTTCAAAATTCTTCAAGAAGCTTTTCTGGCCAAACTAACAAATCAACAAAATACGGATACTCCTATAGAAGTTTTGCTCAAGAACATCATAAAAGAAAAAGAGAAATATTTGTTAAAACAACAAGAGATAATTAAAAACCGTCCTAAAATAAAAAAAATGGAAAAAGAAAAATTAACTATCATACAGGTTTTAGAAAAAAATAAAAACCCTATTTCCCCAAAACAATTATGGGAAGATTCTATGTATAAAGATAATATAGAGAATTTTTATTCAGAACTAAAAAAGGTTTATGATAAAATTATTGAAGAAAAAACAGAAAAAGGTAGTTTAATATCACTCAAATGAAAATTGATAGTTTATATATTGAAGACTTTAAAAATCTGAAGCAATTTAAAATTGATTTGGATGAAAATGAATTAAATACAGTTCTTCTTGGTCAGAATGCAACAGGTAAATCAAACTTCATAGAATCTTTAGTTTTGATTTTTAAATATTTAGATTTGAGCAAATCAGGCTCTACTCCTCGATTTCCCGAGTTTGAATATGAATTAAAATATAAGTGCAGAGGACATAATATAAGTATTGATTGTAAAATAAATGAAGAAACTAAAAAGTTTGTTTATGAAATACATGTTGATGAGGTAAAGCAATCTTATAAATCATTCTTTACGAATAAAGAAATATACTTACCTAAATATGTTTTTACTTATTATTCTGGTATAAGTAATAAATTAAAAGACCACTTTGATGAAAATCAAAGAAATTTTTATAACAAAGCAAAAGCAAAAGGAGTAACAAAAGAGGATGTTGAAGATTTTAGAAGAATGTTTTATGTACAATTAGTACATTCCTATTTTGTATTATTGGCATTTTATACTTTTGAAGAAGAAAAGACTAAAAATTTCTTGTCTAAATATTTGAATATTGAGAATTTAGAATCTGTTTTATTTAAGTTTCAAAAACCTGAATGGCAGAAAAAATCAAATTTTCAAGATGAATTTATGTGGGGAGCAGAAGGATTAGTTCGAGAATTTTTAGAAAAGCTTTGGGAAATTTCGTTAGCTCCTATAGATATTTTAGAGGAGTATAAAGAAAGTTTTAGGGATTCTTCTAACAAACAAAAAGAATATTTATATCTGTATGTACCCACGAAAGAGAAACTACAAGAATTAAACAAATTCTATCACACAAATACTGAATTATTTAAAGCTTTAGAAAGCACTTATATCTCTGATTTAATTGATGAAGTAAGAGTAAAAGTTAGAAAAACAAATGTTAATAATGAGATTACATTCAAGGAATTAAGTGAGGGGGAACAACAATTATTGACAGTTTTAGGTCTTCTTAAATTTACTAAAGATAAGGAAACGCTTGTATTGTTAGATGAACCTGATACACACTTAAATCCTCTGTGGAAATGGCACTATTTAGACTTACTGAATGATATCTATAAAAACGATACAGATACAGGAAGAGAAGATAAAACCACACAGATTATAATAAATACCCATGACCCATTAGTTATTGGAGGACTACGAAAAGAGCAAATAAGAATTTTTAGAAGAAATTCTGAAAATGGGGATGTTACAGCCGAACCATCTGACATAACTCCTAAAGGTTTAGGTGTTGCAGGAATTTTGACGAGTGAGTTATTTGGTCTACCTACTATTCTGGATAGTGAAACGCAAGCATTATTAGATGAAAGGAATAATTTGCTTTTTAAGAAAAGTGAAAATAGTTTAAATCAAGAGGATAATAAAAGAATAAAAGAACTTTTCGAAATTCTTAATAATTTAGGTTTCTCCCAAACGCTCAATGACCCTTTATATACCGAATTTATAATAGCTTATCAAAAATTGAATTCAGAAAAAAATAAAATTACTCAATCTGATATTGATACCACTTGGGATGATTCAAATAAAGCATATAATCTGTTAAAAAACCTAATTGATAAAAGCAAATGATTTTTATTGATATTAGTAAGTTAAATATAGATGATGCCTGGAATACTAGGTCTGCTGCATTAACAAGTGATATGATATCTAAAATCGGAAGCATTAAAACTATTTTCACTATAATTGATAATAATGATACGCATTGGGGGAAAATAAAGAATGAACTTAAAAGAATTTCTTATGGAAAATGTTGGTTCTCAGAATCTCGAGATGTATATAGTCATTATCATATAGAGCATTTTAGACCTAAAAAAAGAGTTATAAATCATGATGGAACTAAAAGGCTTGGCTATTGGTGGTTAGCATTTAGTTTTCTAAATTATAGACTATGTGGCAGTGTCGGAAATTCAAAAAAAGGAAATTATTTTGCAGTAAAAAGGAATCCTGCAATTGCTCATACAGACCCTATTCAAGATGAGGTAATATATTTTTTAGACCCAACTAATTTTAGAGATTGTGTATTATTAACTTTTGATGAAAACGGAAAGGCATTTTCAAGAAATACAGATGTAAAATCATTTGATTATGAGAGGGTAAACTATACGATAGAACATTTAGATTTAAATTATCAATCTCTAAAAACTGCTCGAAAGATAAAATGGAAAGAAATGTATAATCTAATACAAGATATAGACAAATTAATAGTTGACTATAATACAACTCAATCTAATTCTAATAAAGTAGAGTTAGAGGAAAAGTATAAACAAGTTCTTAAGAATATCGCTCCATGTGCAGAATTCTCTGCAACAGCAAAAGCTTGCTTAAAGGCATCAGGTAGGGAATGGGCTATTGATATTTTAGGAGAAAATATCAATGTGAAAGATTATTGTAATGACTATATAATAGACGAAGATGACAACGAATAATTTAGTAGCAAAAATATGGTCATTCTGTGATACACTAAGAGATGACGGTGTCAGTTATGGGGACTATCTTGAACAAATAACGTATTTGTTATTTCTCAAAATGGCAGATGAATATTCAAGACCTCCATATAACAGAGATTTTTGTATTCCTAAAAATTGTGATTGGCAGTTTTTTCTAAAGCATCCATTAGAAGGATTGATTTTGGATTATATTAATGCTTTAAATACATTGTCGCATTCAGGAAAAATGTTGAGCAATATATTTAATAGTGCACAAAATAAAATTCATGATCCCTATAAATTAAAGAAACTTATTGAACTTCTTGATGAAGATAATTGGGTTTCTGAATCTGTAGATATTAAAGGAGATATTTACGAAAGTCTATTGCAAAAAAGTGCTGAAAGCAGTGGAGCTGGTCAATATTTTACCCCTCGTTCAATTATTAAAGCTATCGTGGAGTGTATAGAACCCAAACCTTTAGAAACTATTTCAGATCCTACATGTGGTACAGGAGGTTTTTTTCTTGGAGCAATCGAATATCTGAATAATAATTATCAAAAAGAATTGCAGAATAAGAACAAAAAAGAATTTTTACAATTTAAGACTTTTCGTGGTTGGGATATTGTTCCTTCAACAGCAAGATTGTGTTTAATGAACTTGTTCTTACATGGAATCGGCGATATGGAAGAAACACCTGAAATAAAGGTTGAGGATAGTTTACTTGAGCCTCCAAAAAACAAAGTAAAAATAGTATTGGCAAATCCACCATTTGGGAAAAGTAGTACTTATACTATTACTAATGATGAAAAATTAGCCAAACAAGAATCTTATATA
>JGI24702J35022_10001164_pt1 | contig 16368 bp, 15 predicted proteins | sample TergutTh196P4_FD_35022 | JGI IMG/M metagenome (IMG submission 35022)
TTTCCCGCTGCAAGCCGCCTCTTCCCCGGACGCGGGCCCTCCGGCAGACAGCCGCGAGGCGTAAAGGTGGGCCATCATGTGGTCTACGGTTATGAAGGGGATGCCCTTTGCCCATGCGAACGCCTTTGCGAAGGAAAGGCCCACGAGGAGCGAGCCCAAAAGGCCCGGCCTGCTGGTCACGGCGGCAGCGTCAATGTCTTCCGGCGCCAGGCCGGCTTTATCAAGGGCTTCCTTTACGACATTGTAGATCCATTCGGTGTGCTTGCGGCTGGCGATTTCGGGAACCACTCCGTTATACGGCGCGTGAAAGGGTATTTGGGTGGCGATTACATTGGAGAGGACTTGAACACCGTCTTCCACCACTGCGGCGGCGCATTCGTCACAGGATGTTTCTATACCCAGAACCAGCATTTTTTTCTCCCGCACAGTATTGCATATATCGCCTCTTTATACCATTGTTATTACGTAACGGAGATTCTATGCTGATCGATATTCGCAGTGATACGGTAACCCAGCCCACTCCCGCTATGCGCAAGGCAATGGCGGAAGCCGAAGTCGGCGATGATGTTTACGGAGACGATCCGACGGTAAACCGGCTGGAAGAGCTTGGGGCCAAAATGATCGGCAAGGAGGCGGCGGTTTTTGTGCCGTCGGGAACCTTTGGGAATCAGCTTGCCCTTTTTACCTGGTGCCGCAGGGGAACAGAGGTCGTCCTTGGAGACGAATGCCACATTGTTGTACACGAGGCGGGCGCGCCTTCGGTTATAGCCGGTGTTCAGACCCGCTGCATACCGGATCCCGGCGGAATTTTTGATCCCCGGGATATTGAAAAACATCTGAGGAAACAGGATCTGCACGCGCCCGGGACTTCGCTCATCTGCATTGAAAACGCCCATTCGTCGGGAAAGGTTATCCCCCTTAAGAATATGGACGCGGTGCGCGCCGTTGCGGATAAATGGAAACTGCCGGTTCACCTTGACGGGGCGCGAATTTTTANCGCCGCCGCCGCTCTTGGCTGCGGTGCGGCGGAAATTGCCGCAAGGGCCGATTCGGTTATGTTCTGCCTTTCAAAGGGCCTGTGCGCCCCGGTCGGATCGCTGCTTGCGGGAACCAGGGATTTTGTTGACGCGGCGCGCCTGAAACGAAAGGTAATGGGCGGCGGGATGCGGCAGGCGGGGGTGCTTGCGGCTGCCGGCATTGTCGCGCTTAATGAACATGTCTCCCTGCTGGAGGCGGATCACAGGCGCGCGAGAAAAATCGCGCAGGGCCTTGCCAAAATTGATAATATCGTTGTCAATCACAGCGCCGTAGAAATCAATATGGTTTTTTTCAGCCATCCTTCGACAGCGTCGCCTGAAACCGTCAATAACATTGTAGAAAGTTTCGCCGACAGGGGCATTTTGATAAACGCGCCGGAGCAGGGGATGTTCCGCTTTGTTACCCACTACTGGATTGGCGATGATGAAATTGAAAAAATCCTTGCTGCAATAAAAGACGTGTTCGGGGCGCTTCTGTGAGCAGCTATCAGCCAAGGCTAGAAAAAATTTGGGACCGGATGGCCCAGGAAGGAATCTCCCTCGTCATGTTTGAGGATGCCGAAAGCAGGCGCGACGCGACTATACGCTGGCTTACCGGGCATCCCGGCGACGCGCTGCTTTTCCTTTCGGTTGACCGGAAAACCCTCCTTGTACCCTGGGACATTATTCTTGCGAAAGCGTATTCCAGAGCGGACTCCGTTGTTCCCTACAACGATTTTGACCGCACGCCCGTAAAGGCGATTCGGGCGGCGGCGGACAGGCTCAGCATACCTTCGGGATCAAAAATTGAAATACCGCCTGCAACGCCCTATCCCGTTTTTCTTGACTATGTTGCGGAACTTTCCGATTTTGACATCATCTGCCATGAGAAGAGCACGGCTTCCTTTGCGCTTGATGTCCGGGCAGTTAAGGACAGCGAGGAAATTTCCGTTATCCGTCATGCGGCTGACATAACAAATAAAATTATAGATATTTTGGAAAAGAAGGTCCGTTCGGGAGCTATCAAAACAGAGGCGGACGCGGCAATGCTCATTGAACTTGAATCGAGGAAGCGCGGCTGCGACGGTACGGGCTTTGAAACGCTTGCCGCAGGCCAGGACAGAAGTTTCGGCATTCATGCCTTTCCCGCCTGGACCGGCGCGCCCTTTGGGGGCAAGGGCCTTTCCATTCTGGACTTCGGCCTGCGTTATGGTGGCTACAATTCCGACGTAACAGTTACCTTTGTGCGGGATCCGGGCCCGCAGCAGAATAAAATGATAACGCTTGTTGAGAAAGCGGCAAAACTTGCCGCCGATTTGGCGGAAAACGGAATCAGGACGCGGTTCCTCGCGGCTGCTGTTGACGATCTGTTCGCCAAATCCAAAAAACGGATGGTACACGGGCTGGGGCACGGCCTGGGTCTGGACGTTCACGAATACCCTTTTATAAGAAACCGCCCGGACGACGGCATGGTACTTGAGCCCGGCATGGTTTTTACCCTGGAACCGGGTCTGTACGATCCTATTCACGGTGGCTGCCGCCTTGAGAACGATTTTCTAATGACCGCGGACGGATGCGAAATGCTTACAAAGTCAAGAATTGTCTGGCTGTAAGCGCCCGGCGTATCGCCGCTAGCATTTCGCCCCCTTTTCCAAGTATTATTGGTAAATGAAAGTCTGGATTAAGCTCCTTATCGGTTCGGTACTTGGCATAACACTGGGTTTTCTGCTTCCGGAAAACCAGCGCCTCCTGGACGCTTTGGTCTGGCTGGAACAGTTTGCCCTGCACATAGGCCGTTACGCGATTATTCCGGTACTGGTTTTTTCACTCACCATAGGTATTTATGAACTGCGGCAGGACGGGCAGTTTTGGCCGCTTGTATTTAAAAATTTTCTTGTGATAGCGTGCGTGTCGGTTTTTGTCATTTCCGCCGGTGTTTTTGCAACGCTCGTTTTCCCCCCCGCGAGGATACCCATCCTGGCCGAAGAACAGATCGAGGCGATAGGGCTTGATATTGCAGGAAGCGTAAAAGATATTTTCCCCTACAATATGTTCAGCGTTCTGGCCGGAGAAGGCGTTTACCTGTTTCCCGCCTGCGTTTTCGCGTTCTTTTTCGGCATGGGGCTTTCCTATGACAGGAGCTACAGCAAATCCGTTATCGCCCTTGTCGATTCCCTTTCGCGGATTTTTTTCCACATCGCGTCATTTTTTATAGAAATACTTGGCTTTTTAATGATAGTGCTTTCCTGTTACTGGACTGTCCGTTTCCGGGATGTTCTGCGGGCGGATATTTTCTTCGATTTGATTTTCCTGCTGGGTATTCTCGGCGCATCTCTTGGTTTCGGGATACTGCCTTTATTTCTCTATTTTCTCAAGCCCAAAACAAATCCCTGGGCGGTACTGTACGGTTCTCTGGGGCCGGCCTTTACGGCGTTTTTTTCCGGGGACATTAATTTTTCGCTGCCGGTGCTGCTGCGGCATTCCAAGGAAAATTTTGGCGCCAGGCGGAGGAGCAACTCGGTGAGCGTAACGCTGCTCAGCACTTTTTGCAGGGCAGGCAGCGCAATGGTCGCAGCGGTGGCGTTTATCGTCATTATCAAATCCTATTCCAGCCTTGGCATAACCATGTCCGAGGTTCTGGCGATAAGCGTCCGCGCCCTGGTTATTTCATTCCTCCTTCCCCGCCACCCCGGCGACGGGGCATATACGGCGCTCGCGGTGCTCTGCCTTGGTTATGGCCGGGGTTTTGAAGCGGGATACCTCATTTTGAAACCGCTTGCGTTCTACCTGATTGCAGTGGGCACCTTTCTTGACGTGATGATCGCCTCTTACGCGACTTATGCCGTATCGAGGATCAGCGGCTTTATCGAGGATAAAAAACCGTCGAATTTTATCTAGGAGTTTGCCGGGCTCCCGGCATGCCTCCTATTCCCCATTTCCCCCGTCTTGGTTACAATGCCTCTGTATGGAATTTACTAAGGAATTTATCAGCTCCCTTTCCGTAGATGAGGCCCGGCTTGTAAAGGGCATTGCCGAAACTCTGGCTGTGGGCGAGGCCCAGGTTTCCGCCGTTATAGCGTTATTCGCCGAAGAATGCACGGTTCCCTTTATCGCCCGCTACCGTAAGGAAAAAACCGGCGGGCTTGACGAGCTTCAGGTGCGAAGCATTGAGCATAAATTTTCAGGCGGGAAAAACCTTGAAACCCGCCGCAATGACATTATCCGCCTGATTTTTGAGCAGGGCAAATTAACTGATGCACTGTACGGCAATATCAGCGGCGCCGTCACCCTTGCCGAGCTTGAGGATATCTATTCCCCGTATAAACGCAGAAAAAAAACCAGGGGAATGATCGCGTGCGAAAAGGGCCTGGAACCGCTTGCCCGTGCTATGCGGGAACTTGAAACGGCGCCGCTTCTTGCAAAGGCGGCGGAATTTGTTACCGCCGGGCCGGAAAACGCGGCGGAGCCCGGCTTAACCGTAGCCTCCGTCGAAGACGCTTTGCAGGGGGCGATGGACATTATCGCCGAAGCCGTTTCCCAGGACCCGGATAACAGGGCTCTAATCAAGGCCTTTTACCTGAAGGACGGAAAAATTATCGTTAAGGGATCGGGCAAAGCCGGCAAGGGCGATGAGGAAGCGAAAAAGACAAGCGTCTATCAGATGTACTGGGATTATACCGAGGCTCTTTCGCATATAAAACCCCACCGTATTCTCGCCGTTAACCGGGGCGAGCGGGAGCAGGCCCTTGACGTGACCATTGATGTAGACGAAACAGCCGCCTCGCAGATGCTCTGGCAAAAATACGCCCTGCACAACGATTACCATAAAACAGCCGTCGAAGACGGCCTGAAACGGCTTTTGTCCCCGGCGCTAATCCGGGAGATACGGGGGGACCAGAGCGACGCCGCCGACGATCACGGCATCGGCGTGTTCAGCGAAAATTTGAAGAACCTGCTCCTCCAGCAGCCTATCAAGGGAACGAGGGTGCTCGGCGTCGATCCCGGCATACGTACCGGGACAAAATGCGCCTTTCTGGACGACACGGGAAAGTACCTGGGCCATATCGTTATTTTTCACCATAAAGTTGAAGAAGCCAAAAAACTGCTCCTTGAAGGGATTAGGCTGTACGATGTCCAGCTTGTTGCCGTCGGAAACGGGACCGGAAGCCGGGAGGCGCAGGAGATAATAGGCTCGGTGATTGCAGATAACGGCCTTGAGGTGCTTTATACCGTTGTTGACGAGGACGGCGCCTCTGTGTATTCGGCCGGCGACATTGCCCGCGAGGAATTTCCCGATCTTGATCTGACGATACGCGGGGCGATTTCCATCGGCCGCCGCCTGCAGGATCCCCTTGCGGAACTGGTAAAAATCGATCCCAGGTCCATTGGGGTCGGCCTGTACCAGCACGATGTGAATCAGAAAAAACTTTCCGAAACTCTGGACGAGGTTGTTTCGTCGGTTGTTAACAATGTGGGGGTAAACCTCAACACGGCAAGCGCCTCGCTGCTTAAGTACGTTTCGGGAATAAACGGCGCCCTTGCGAAGAAAATTGTCAATTACCGGGATGAAAAGGGCCGCATTGGCAGCCGGGCGGAACTTGTCTCGGTTCCCGGCATGGGGCCGAAAACTTTTGAACAGTGCGCCGGTTTTTTAAGAATCCCCGAAAGCGCCGAACTTTTGGACAATACCTGGGTGCATCCGGAAAATTATCCCGCTGCCCGGGAGATACGCGAGGCGTTAACTGCCACCGCGACGGCGGGCCTGAGTCCGCAGGATCTTATTTCGCTGGGGCAAAAGCACGGGGTGGGGGAAGCAACGATCCGCGATATTGCCGTAGAGCTGAAAAAACCCGGCCGCGATCCCCGCGAGGGGTATCCGAAACCCATTATGCGAAAAGGCGTGATGACATTTGAGGACCTTCGCGAGGGGATGACGATTACCGGAAAAATTAAAAACGTTGTCGATTTCGGGGCCTTTGTCGATCTGGGGATAAAGGAAACCGCGCTTGTTCATATTTCCGAAATGAGCGACCATTTTGTCAAAGACCCTTTGGCGGCGCTGAAGGCGGGGGACGTGCTTGAATTCAGGATCATCAGCCTTGACACCGAAAGACGGCGGATTGGGCTTTCACGAAAAAGCGAAAACAGGCCGCCGGAAAAAAGCGAAAAACATGAGCGCGCCGATAAACCGGTCGCAAAAAATGACGCCGCCAAAAAACCGGACAGGGTTTCCCGGAACGGGCCCCCGCCGCAGGAAAGGCCCGCCCGCCCGCCGGGACATCCGCGTCCCCGGGCGCCAGGCCGGAATGAAGACAGCCAAAAACCGTTCAGGCCGCGAAGCGATTCAAACGACGACGGAACCATGTACAACCCCTTTGCCGACGCTTTCAGGAAGGTACGTGAAAGAAAGTAAAGATGACAGCGAACCGCTTTCCGAATGTATTTTGGAACTGTGCAAAAAAGATCCTGATGCGGAAAGCCTAATCGCCCCGCGCCGTGAAAAAATTATCTCCCTTCTCTGCGGATACCTAGACCAAATCGAACTGTATAACCCTTCGTTAAGCCTCGTAGGTACCTGCGGCCGGCGGGAATTGATCGTCAGGCATATTATTGATTCCCTTGCGCCCCTGGGAATCATCAGGCGAAAAATGGGAAAATTTTTTGGCATGAAAGAAGCCCTGCGGTTTCACGCGGCGGATGTTGGGTCGGGCGCGGGCCTGCCCGGAATCCCTCTTGCCGTTGCCCTGCCCGGCGCCGCTTTTTCCCTCATTGAACGGAAGGGCCGCAGGGCCGGTTTTTTGCGGAACACTGTTGCGGCGCTCGGCCTTTCCAATGCCACGGTGGAGGAAGAGGAAATGGAAAAGGTAAAACCGCGCCGTTTCGAGCTGGTAACCTTCCGCGCTTTCAGGCCGCTGGAACCGAAAATCCTGAAAAAACTGTTCAGGCTGTGCAGCGACGGAGGATTTCTTGCGGCGTACAAGGGGCGGCTCGCCAAAACGGAAGGGGAAATGGCGGCCCTTGAAGCGGCTTTGCCCGATATTGCCGGGCGCTGGGAGCTAGTCCCCTGCCCCGTGCCTATGCTGGACGAAGAGCGCCATTTGCTTTTACTATACTCAAACAAACCCGCTAAATGAGGTAATTATGGATTATTCAGGTTTTGACGTTTACGCGAATTCCATTCACAGGATTCAGGAAGGAGGGGAGCAGGCCGAAGTGTTTATGGCAAGGGAACGGCCCCCCGCCGCCGGGGATTTTCTTGTCATAAGCGGGGAGCTTCCCGGCTTTTCCGGCGAGCTCCTTGCGGACGGAAGAATCAAGGCGCCGCTTAGCCACGGCAACGCAAACGCGCTGAGGAAACTTTTCCCCTTTGCCTCGCCGTCCCGGGTCCTCCGCGAGGACCGCAGTTTTGGCCTTGGCGACCGCCTCGGCATTGCCGGGCCTGGCCATATCAAATTGTTTGAACGTTACGACGCTTTTCCGGTCTTTGCCCAGCAGTCGATCCGGGAACTGAACCTTACCGGCCGCCGCTACGAGGATGTTCTGGACGCGGCCGTTTTTGCCGTTTTCCGGGAAAATTTTCAGAAAAGCTGGGGCGCCGACGGCGACCACCTCAAAACGCCGGAGGATGTGGAGTATGCCTTAAGCCTTGGCTTCACCATGATTACCCTTGACTGTTCCGAGCACATCAGGGGCAATGTCACCGTCGAAAACTCAGGGCCGCTTCCGGAAAAATACAGGGAAAAATATTTGGGTAAACAGTTTGACATAGGCGAAGGAATAGTTCTGAATTTTAACGAAACAGAATTAAAGGTAATGGCGGCAATATACGGTGATGCGATAGGTTTTGCCGCCGCAATATACAGCCGTTTTTTGAAAAACGGCCCGGCATCGGGAAAAGCCGCGTACAATGCCGATTTTGAAATCTCAATTGACGAGACCGCCACTCCCACAACTCCCCTTCAGCATTACTTTGTCGCAAGGGAGCTCATGGACGCCGGGGTTTCCTTTGCAACCATTGCCCCGCGATTCTGCGGCGAATTTCAGAAGGGAATAGATTACAAAGGGGATCTTAAGCAGTTTGAAGAAGAAATTAAGATCCACGCGGCCATAGCCCGCCGCTTCAAATACAAGCTCAGCATACACTCAGGCTCGGACAAATTCTCCGTGTTTCCGTACATCGGCAGGGAATGCCGGGGCGTGTTCCATGTAAAAACCGCCGGAACGAACTGGCTGGAAGCGATGCGCGTTATCGCGCAGACCGAAGCGCCCCTGTACCGCGAGATTCACAGGTACGCCCTTGAAGCCTTTGACGAGGCCCGCAAATACTACCATGTCACTGCGGACCTTTCAAAAATACCCTGCGTGGATTCGCTTTCAGACGCGGAACTGCCAGGGCTGTTTGAAAACGATGACGCGAGGCAGCTTGTCCACATTACCTACGGCCTGATCCTAGGCAAAAAGAACCCGGACGGCTCATTTACATTCAGGGACAGGCTGTACCGCAACTGGCGCCTGAATGAAGATGCCTATGCCCAGGCTCTGGAACGCCACATCGGAAAGCATTTGAGTCTGCTCGGCGTAAAGGAAAACTGATCCTTGGCGTTTGCCGCCAAATAACCCGGAATTTACTTTGCCGGGGCTTTCCGCGCGGGCTTTGCGACAGGCGTTTTTCCGGCGGCTTTGCGTTTGCCGGCCGGAGCGGCTTTCTTTTTCCCGCCCTCTTTCTGCGCGTGGGGTTTCCGTACGAAAACGTAATTGCTGACATCGGTAATGCCGCTAATATCCTTCGCAAGAGATTTGTCCAAGGCGGCTTTGGCCAAATCATATTTCATTTGTAAGGTCATCCAGAATTCCGGCTTATTATTGAAAAATTTTGCCAGACGGAAGGCGGCCGAAATGGAAATTGGCGACTTGTCAAGGACCAAGAGCCGCACCATCGCGTTGCTCATGTTGATTGCTTTCGCAAGCCTGTTGCAGTTCATGCCGTGTTTTTCCAACAGGGCTTTGAGTGTGGTTCCGGGAGTCTGATCATTCTTTTGCATGATACATCCTTATGAATAGATTTTAATATATTATAAATGATTTTTGATAAATTGTCAAGTAAATTATATAAAATCAGGGAAATAATTTTTTTATTAATTGAGGCTTTTATACTTTGACGCGGCCGCGGAAACTCCGCGAAAGGGTAAGCCTGTCGGTGTATTCAATATCGCCCCCGACCGGAAGGCCCGACGCCAGGCGGGTAACTTCCACTTGAAAATCCTTAAGGATTTTTTGAAGGTACAAAGCCGTTGTATCGCCTTCCACTGTCGGGTTGAGGGCAAGAATTATTTCCCTTGTGCCTTCGGTTTCAAGACGCTTAATTAGTTTTCCGATGGCAAGATCGCCGGGCCCCTTTCCTTCAAGCGGCGCTATCAGTCCGCCGAGCACATGAAAAACCCCCTGGAATTCACGTGATTCTTCTATTATGCGAAGGTCCTGCGCCCTCTCGACCACGCAGATGATCGTGTGATCCCGGCCGGGATCGGAACAGACAGGGCAGGGATCGGTTTCTGTAAAGCCCCCGCAAATTCCGCAGCGGCGTATAACGCGGTGCAGCGAGTCAAGTTCCGCCGCAAGGGCAAGGGCATAGGCGCTGCCGCCGTCAAGTATGTGGTAGGCTATTCTGGAAGCGCTTTTTTTCCCCACGCCGGGGAGTTTTGAAAGAAGGGTGACAAGCCTGTCTATCGCGTTGGGATTCATCAGGCGCCCATGAGGCCGGACAAGCCGGAAATGCCAAGGCCGCCGGCCATTGAGCCTATTTCACGGTTGATTTCTTCCCGGACTTTTTCCAGGGCATTGGAAAAAGCGGCCATTACCAGGTCCTGGAGCATTTCCGTATCGCCGCCTTCCACCGCTTCTTTTGCGATTTGAACGGACAGCGCTTCAAACTTGCCGTTTAGTTCTATCTCTACCATGCCGCCCCCGGCTGATCCTTTTGCGCTGATGGCGGCGAGCCTCTCCTGAAAAGAGCCCATCTGTTCCTGGATTTTCTGGGCGTTTTTCATTATGTCCAGCGGGTTAATGTTCATGTTGCCTCTTTCTAATTAATAACCGTACCGGGAATTTCCCTGAGCACCCGGTCTACCGGTTCGTCGCCTGACAATTCTGAAGGGCCTTCCGGCGGAGCGCCGTGAATAATCCCGCTCCAGACAGGTTCGTCGTCGTCTTCAGCCGGCGCCTGCGCGGCAGGCTGTTTTGCCTTTTCCGCCAGCCTTCGCCGGTATTCTTCCGCCAGCGACGGTTCGCCGTTTTGCACAGCTTCGCGAGGCGCCTTGCGCGCCGCCTCCGGCCCTTTTTGCGCCGGGTTTTTCACGCTGTCTCCGGGCGGGCCGGCAAGGGAAGCCTGGCCGCGCAGGGCGTATTGGGCCCTGTCCAGCGCGTCTTTCAGCTCCGGCGGCGAAACCCATTGCTTCAGCCAGGACAATTTGGAAATTGCCGTCTCAAGCTCAAAGCGCGGAGACACGGAATACTTTATGTCCCGGTAACAGGAAAGCAGTATTTCCAGAGCCTGCTCAAGGCGGATCGAATCGAGGGCTTCAAGAACACCGGCGGAAAACTGATCCGGCCTGTAACCCAAAAGGGATTCGCGGCTGACCCCGTTTTTAAGAAGGAGGAGGCTCCGGTAATAACTTGCGAGATCGGTGACAAGCTGTTCAATGGCGACGCCCGAATCCAGGGTTTCATCCGTCAGGGTAAAAGCCGCCGCCGTGTCGCCTGCGGCGCAGGCTTCTGCAAGGGCGTTGATCTTTTCCAACCCCGCAAGGCCGAGTTTTTCGCGGATCAGATTCTCCCGGATATGGCCTGCGGAAAAAGACACCACCTGGTCAAAAAGGGTAAAGGCGTCACGCAGGCTGCCGGTGGCTTCCCTGGCTATCCAGAACAGGGCGCTGTCCTCGGCCTCGATCCCCATTTCGCCGCTTATTTTTTTTAGCTGCTCCTGAATTGTCTCAAGGGGGATCAGGCGGAAACTGAACTGCTGGCAGCGGCTTTTTATCGTAGCGGGAACCTTGTGAATTTCCGTTGTGGCGAAAATAAAAATGATGTAGGGCGGCGGTTCCTCGATGGTCTTCAGCAGGGCGTTGAAGGCGCTGTTGGAGAGCATGTGAACTTCGTCGATGATGTATATTTTATAGCGCCCCGTCTGCGGGGGGAAAAGCACTTCATCCTTGATCTGCCTGACATCGTTAACCGAGGTATTGGAGGCCCCGTCGATCTCGATAACGTCCATGCTGGCGCCCTGGCTTATCGACTTGCAGTTGTCGCAGATCCCGCAGGGGCCGTCAGCCCCGCCGCCGGCCGATTCGCAGTTCAGCGAGCGGGCCAGGATCCGCGCCGCGCTGGTTTTTCCGCAGCCTCTCGGCCCGGAAAAAAGGTATGCCTGGGCTATCCTCCCGCTTTGCAGGGAATTTTTTAATGTTGAAACCACAAAGTCCTGCCCCACAAGCTCGTCAAAATTTTTGGGGCGCCGCCTTGCAGCGGTGACTTCATACGCGGGAACCGTTAATTCAGCCATGATTCAGTATACACCGCCGCCGCCGTAATTATAAGCGCCCCTGCCAGGAATGCCACGGCGCTGCGGGCATCCGCTTACTGTTGCTTCCTTCCGGACCTGGCAGGGTTGGGCGGCGCCCGCCCGCATGGTTCCTGGCAGGGGCAATGGCATATTACAACGGCGGCGTTGAAAATACAAGCCGTAAAACTTCTTTCCCCGCCCTGCTGTGCACCCTTTTCCATCCGGGCCGTTTCCGTTATACTTGCGGCTATGAAAAGTCTGCCTATTACAGCGCTGCTTGCCGCGATCGTTCTTTCCGCCTGCGCGACGGGCAGGGTGCTTATCCCCGACGACCTGAGCCCGGCGGAGCTGATCCAGAGGGCGCAGGAAGCCTCCGACAAAAACCGCTACAATACCGCCCTGCAATATTACCAGGCCCTTCAGGAACGCAACCCGACCAACATCGATCTTGTCTGCGCCGCCGAGTACGAAATTGCCTTTATCCACTATAAACAGAAAAAATACGCGCTGGCCAAAGACGAATTTGGCGCCCTCCTTGAACGTTACGATTCCCCTGACGCTGAATACCTTCCGCAAAAGTACAAACTCCTTGCCAACAAGGTCCTTGAGCGTATACATGAAAGGGAAAACCCGCAACTGAGGGAAAAGAAAAAGTAGAAAGCGGGGTTTGCAGTTAAGCTACTGCGGCAGTATTATCGCGTTTACCTTTATCCCCCGGTGTTTTACCTCGTCGTCCACCATCTGCTTTGTAATTTTTCCACGGGGGCGGGGATGCGGCGGGGCGTCGCCTATGAGGATCATGATTTTCGATTCCGCGTTCCAGGGGAATTTTACCGCCCCGGCATAAAGGGCTTCGTAAACAGCCTCGGGTATGTCCCCGCCGCCGCCTACCCTGACGGCGTTGAGGTTCCGCCGGAACACGCCGAAGTCTGCGGTAAAGGGGAAAACCCTGTTAAGAAAATCATCATAATAATCCTTGTACAGTACCAGGCCTATCCTGAAAGCGGAAAAACCAGAAATCATCCCCTGAAGGATGGGGATCAGTTCGGCGCGCACAGCGTCAATATAGGGCTTCATTGAATTGGTGGCGTCAAAGCAGATAACAATGTCAACTTTTTTTCCGTTTTCCTTCTCGAGGATTCTGCCTATATGTTCGGCCAGATCTGAGGGGCCTTTTGAATATATAACGTTTTCCCCGGCAATCTCGGTAAAGGCGTCCACCGTTTCCTTAAGGTAGGTTCCGGCGGCCCCGGCGGGTTTTGGCTCCTGCGACACCCTCAGTATAAACGGGTTGTCCCTGAATGCGCCCCGGTAATCGGCATAGGCATAATAAAAGGCCCGGACGTTAAGGTAGGTGCCGTCGCCTACCTGCACCTCCCCCCGCCGCCCGCCTTCATAGCCGTAGAGGAGTTTGTACGGTATGTAGATATGATAGGCCCAGCCGAGGCTTGGGTGCCATACAGGGGTGGAGGAAACAAGGGAGTAAATGCCGCTCTCAGCGGGTATGGGGAAGCCGTTGATGAGGCGTATTTCGTCACCGTTTACGGCGTTTTTCTCGGCGGCGCGGTACGCGTAATTATCGGTACGGAAGTTAGGGTCCCTGGTGGATTCTGTTATCAATACCGAGCTGATATCCGGCTTGTAGCGGATAAAAAGGTGATAGCCGCCGTCGGCCCGCAGCTCTATCCGCAGATCCTCCGGGGAAAGGGATAGATCCTGGGCGCCTGCCAAAAAAGGCGGCAGCAGGGCAAAAGCAAGAAGCGCCGTGAAAAAAAAAGCCTTTCCCATACAGTAATTATCGGGCTTTTTGCAGACTATGCTAAAATGTTTGGCGGGTATATGATAATAATGGTATGAAATCAGGAAAAGAAATTTCACTGGACGGCAAACTGGCCGAGACAGTTGACAGCTTTGGGCTTTCGGGCAAGGCGGCTGCGGCAATGAGGTTCATTTTACAGGATGACGAAATCCAATTGGCGCAGGAATATGCGAATACCGTATCCATTGTCAGGCTTGGTTACAACGATCACGGGCCGGTACACATGAGAACCGTCGCCATGAACGCATTGGTCATGATGAAGCTCCTCCGGCAGGCGGATATAAGGACAAGCCTGGAAAAAGACGCCTGCGGCGATTTTGAGGACAGCCTGATCGCGGTGATCTGCGCCTGCCTGCTGCACGATTTGGGCATGGCCGTAGGGCGGCAGGATCATGAAATACACAGCGCTTACATGGCCTCCCCTATCCTTGACAGGATACTGAAGGAAGCGTATGGCGACGATCTGAGGAAACGGGTGATGATCCGGGCGCTGGCCATTGAGGGAATATCCGGCCACATGGGCACTCGCACTATCCATTCCCTTGAAGCGGGCGTTGTGCAGGTAGCCGACGGCTGCGACATGACCAAGGGGCGGGCCCGTATTCCTCTCGCACTTGGACCGGTTACCAAAACAGGCCACATTCACCAGTACTCTGCAAATTCCATCGAGGAGGTGCGTATCGGCGCGGGAAGGGAAGCCCCCATCCGCATTGACGTGTATATGTCAAACGAGTCGGGTTTTTTCCAGGTTGAAGAAGTGCTGCTGAAGAAAATCGCCGGCAGTACGGCAAAACCCTTTATCGAGCTTTTCGCCCAGGTGCGCGAGGAAGAAGAAAAACAGTATCTGTAACAATGGAAAAACGGAAGATTTTTCCTTTTATACTTTTTTTCCAAAGCCATTTTCAAAACTAACCGAGTTTTGAAAATGGTTCATTTTGCAATAACCAGGCAGTAACGTTTTTTGCCGGCGCGGAGGATCAATTCGCCTTCGGGGTTCAGCCGGTCAGCGCCGGTTACGGCCGATACATCGCTGACCGCCTCCAGAGCGCCGCCGGGGCCTGATACAAAAGCCCCGCCCTGCTGGACAAGGCGGCGGGCTTCGCTCTTGCTGGGCGCTAGGCCGGCGTCGCAGAACAGATCGACAATATTGTAACCTGCGTCAAAGGCGGCGCGGGAAAGCTGCGTCTGGGGCATTGCGGACTTGTCGCCGCCTTCGGCGGCGCCGCCGAAAGCGGNGATGGCGCCGGCATGGGCCTTGTCGGCTTCGGCCTTGCTGTGGATCAGGGCGGTCACTTCCCAGGCGAGGCGCTCCTTGGCCCCGTTGGGGTTTTGCCCCGGAGCGGTCAGGGCGTCACATTCCTCAACAGACAGGAAGGTGAACATCAGCAAAAAGCGGCGTATGTCCTGATCGGGTATATTGCGCCAGTACTGGAAAAAGTCATAGGGGCTGGTGACCGCCGGATCGAGGAAAAGCGCCCCTTTTTCGGTCTTACCCATTTTTTTGCCGTCAGAGGTGGTGACAAGGGGGAAGGTCATGCCGAAAACCTCGGCCCCTTCAATGCGGCGGATCAGCTCCGCCCCGGCGACTATGTTGCCCCACTGGTCGTCGCCGCCGATTTGCAGGCGGCATCCGTGGCGGCGGTAGAGTTCCAGAAAGTCATAGCTCTGCAATAATTGATAGTTGAATTCGACGAAGGAAAGGCCCGTTTCCAGCCGGGTTTTGTAGGCCTCGAAACTCAGCATACGGTTCACGGAAAAATGGCTGCCTATCTCGCGCAAGAAGTCGATGTAGTTAAGGTTTGCCAGCCAGTCCTTGTTATTTGCCGTGTAGGCCCTGTCGCCGTCAAAACCGATAAAACGGTCAAGCTGGGCCGTGATAAGGGCGGCGTTGGAATCGAGGATTTCATAATTCAGCATCCTGCGCATTTCGGTTTTGCCGGAAGGGTCGCCGATGCGCGCCGTGCCCGCTCCGATAAGGGCTATGCCTTTCTGGCCCGCATCGCACATATGCCTGAAAGCGAAAAACGGCACCATGTGGCCGATATGCAGACTCGGCCCCGTAGGGTCAACGCCGATGTAAAAAGTAACCGGTTCTTCGTCCATCAATTTGGACAAACCTTCCGCGCTGGTGCATTGCTGTAAAAAGCCCCGCGCCTTTAAATTTTCTATTGCAGGATGCATGATTTCACCATAACATTTTTTGGCGTTGAAAGCCAAGCCGTTACAGGGTATGCTCGATTCCATGAAAACGATTTTATGTTACGGCGATTCAAATACCTGGGGTTATGATCCCAGGACCGGGAATCGCTATGATCACCTGACCCGATGGCCCATGGTATTGAAAAAAATACTCAACAAAAACGCCCCGCAGGAAAACCCCGAATGGTGGGTGGACGAAGAGGGCCTTAACGGCAGGACAAGCTGCCGCGAGGACCCGGTGGAAGGCGACAGAAACGGGCTGCGCCAGTTAATTCCCGTTCTGGAAAGCCACAAGCCCGTTGACATTGTCGCTGTGATGCTCGGCACCAACGATCTGAAGCCCCGCTTTAACCCGACGGCATACGACATTGCGCAGGGGGTCAGGCAGATTGTCAAAGCGATTCAAAAATCGGAGGCCGGGCCGGACGGCGCCGCGCCGAAGGTGCTGGTGATCTGCCCTCCTGCAACGGTCAGATCTTCAGCCTTCGAATCAATTTTCGGGGACAGCACGGAGCTTTCCGGGCGGCTTCCCGCCTGCTACAGGGAAATAGCCGGCGAATGCGGCGCGGCTTTTCTGGAAGCGGGAAAGCACATTAAGTCCAGCGACGCCGACGGCATACACCTTGACCCGGAAGAACACCGGAAACTCGCCGAAGCGGTTGCGGACGCGCTGAAGGCCCTTTAGAGCGCAGTTTCGCTATTAGGCTGCCGATTCCAGCAGCCGGAGGAAAGAGTCCGCTTCCGCGCGAAGGCGCTTCAGGAATGAAATAACGGCGGGG
>JGI24702J35022_10001165_pt1 | contig 16366 bp, 12 predicted proteins | sample TergutTh196P4_FD_35022 | JGI IMG/M metagenome (IMG submission 35022)
TTTAATTTTTGCGCAAAGATACGAATTATTTTTTATACGCAATGGAAAATGACGATTATTTTTAAAAAAAATATTTTTTTAGATGGTGGCTGAATAGTTACGTTTTTTCATCTAACCCAATAAAAGTAGCTATTTTTTGATAGTCTATAAGTTGTTTCTTGATTTTTTCTACTTTTTCTTAAGCTTCTTTTTTGCTCATTTTTCTTCTATTTGAGTTTGACGGTGCAAATATAAGATACATTTGTATATTTTCAAAATATTTCAATGATTTTTTTATTTTATTTATTGAAAAGACCGCTTGGCTTGTGAAAGTCGAGCGGTTTTTTTGTAAAAAAAACGGGCAAAATTTGTTTCGTTTATTAAACGGTCGTATATTTGCACGAGGAAAGTAAAATTATTTGACAATATGAAAACAAAAATAAAAACAAAATTAGCTGATAAAGAAAAAGTTAATTCAAAATCTATCAAACCTACAATAAAGAAAAGAGGATTGGTAGGCGCATGGAAAGGTAAAATAAAAATCATTGGCGATATCGACAATTTGTTTAACTTTAGTTATGAAAATATTACTTGATACACAAACAATTATCAAAATAATTAATGACAGTAACGATATAGATGACCCCAAGACAAATAAAAAAATAACGCATTCTGATCCTTTTGACCGCCTTTTAATTGCCCAAGCCAAAAGTGAAAAATTGGCTATTGCTACCACAGATTCAAAATTCAAATACTATCCCGGTCTGAAAATCATTGATGTAACAAAATAATTTTTTCTTTGCTAAAAAAATGGAAACTAAAAAAAAGAAAAAGAGATTGAGGAATATGATGAATATATCGACCTTGTGGCAAGGGAGCGAAGGAACGATATAGACAATTGTCCGCTTATCGGAAGATTTGTTTGTCTGTCATGGGAATAAAGGGTGTGTAATCGAAGGTGAAATACGATTATATATTGTTGTAAGTTTATCTGCCAGCGTTTTTTCGTTGAATCTGGCTTCGGATAAAGATTTTGCTTTTTCGACTGCTTTTTGATAACTTTCCGAATCACTTAGTAGTTTGAATAACGCTTCGGCTAACGAATCGCTGTCGTTTGGGGTGTAAATAATACCGGCTTTGTCTACGATCTCAGGGAAAGAACCGGTTGCCGGTTCGACAGCCGGACGACCTGCAGCAAATGCTTCACATAAGTAAAGGCCGGCGCCTTCTTCAAAAATGAGGGGTACGGAAATGACAGATATCGAACGGTAGAAATCGGCATGTGCGTCAGGGTTGTAATTTTCACATAATGTGACGTCGTTCCAGTAAGGTGAGAGGATTTTTTTTACCTTTTTGAGATAATTTTTATCTCTTCCTGTATAGCCTCCACCTATTTTCAAACGAAGGTTCGGGATACGGTTTTGTCTTTTTAGCTTGACAAATGCTTCGGCTAATATATCAAGCCCATTCATTTTGTTTATTCGGTAAAAGAACCCAATGACCGGGTCTTTGGGATAGTCGACAGTGACATATTTCTTCGTGTCTACGCCGGGATATATTACTTCGATATTTTTTATGCCGGGATTTTTTTCAAGGAACTTGTTTTTGTAAAATTCACTTGTCGTGATGAATTGATCGACATATCCGATATTATCAGCGATACCGTGCCATGCTGCCTGAATATAAGCGCTTTTCAAACTGTCAACCCAGACCTCTTCGTCCTGAACGGAACAAACAATCGGAATTGTCAGATGCTGTCGCAAAACTTTGGCTATGCCTATAAGCAAGGAGCTTGAAAGATGTATAACATCCGGCGTTTCATGATTTTTTATCCACGTTATCAGTTGGTTGACATGGTCGCTGAAAGCCGCGTCGTCGCCTGTAATCATGGATAAAGTCATTTTCTCCGTTCCTTCGGCTGAGGTAGCGCCCGAAAGGGATGAAGCCATGTTTAGCAATTTTTGCGACCCCGTTATACGCTCTAACCAATGCGGCATTTTCCCTTTTCTGAAGAACTTTTGGGCAGTATAAAAAGTAGTTGCCGGAAAGAACAGGGGCGTATCCGCCCTGAAGGATGCATACTTCAAAGGCAGGTATAAAGGCATGACTATCACATCCTGCCCTGCTTTTCGCAAGGCTGACGCCTGTAGATTGTCACGGAAACAATTTCCACAGTAAAACGAATCGCCGGAACCCGGTACTATAAAGAGTATCTTCATACAAAAAAAAATTGATACATATCCTGTCTGCATTGAGCGGGCGAGACGCCCGAGCGCCCAAGGCTGAAATGCATCGCAAAAATACTATTTTTTTCCGAAATAGAAAATATTTTGTATTTTTGGGGCGCAATTCAAATTGTGGTCTGTCCCGTTTGAGACTCGAATAGTACCTCTTAATAAAATCTTTTAACAATGAACTCATTCAATTTCAAATTATTTCTCGTCATTTTACTTGTTTCCGGAAACAGTCGCTTATCCGGTCAGCCGGTTCATATCTTTAAATTTCAAGCAGTCCGTTCCGGCCCTGTTATATGGAATGTCGCCGACAATATGAATCAGTGGAGTTATTCCTCATGGCATAATGCCATGGAAAATGAACCGGAGGATCATTTTCGGAAAAACATGCCTTATGTCAAATACATGCAACTGATGACCGCTGCCGGTGGAAACGAACAGCGTGATTTGTTTAAAAACCCACTTGACAGGTCTGTCTTGGACGATTATGATTTTTCGCCCTTGATCAGGGCCTGTAGGAATATTGTGCTTCAGGGTCTGATCCCTCATCTTAAGTTAGGGAACGTCCCGCTTAAATTTACCCAAAATCCGCAAATAAGCCTTTCTTTTGGCGTCAACATATGTCCTCCCGATGATTATAGCCGTTGGCATGATTACATCCGGGCGATGATACGGTCTCTAACTGATGAGTTTGGGCTTAAAACGGTTCGCAGTTGGCGTTTCGGCGTTGTTACGGAGTATGAAAATAAAGATTGGTTTTCGGTTGAAGACGACCCCGTTAAAACACGCGAAGCCTATTTTGCCCTTTATGATTACACCGTCGATGCATTGGAGAAGGTATTAGGGAAGAGCGTTATCGTGGGGGCTCATAGTATGAGTGTGATAGAAGGTTTATGGGACGAAAGGGAATTTATTGCCCATTGCGCGCGCGGGAAAAACTATTGTACTGGAAAAACAGGAACCCGACTTTGTTTTCTTGCCGCCTCGTATTATGACGACCGACCCGGAGTTATGGGGAATCACAATACATTATCCGAAACGATAGCGCTATTGCGTAACGCCGCTGTTAAAGAAGGATTTAACAAGATTTTTTACGGGATCGATGAAGGACGTATCTTACAGGGTACCGATAAAAAAGACCTCGGACCACGTGCCGTCGGATACACCTGGCAGGCTGCCTACGACGCCCGGCTGTATCATACGATGTTAGACGAAAACATTGATTATCTGAGTCATTGGGCATATACGTCAAGCGGTATACGGACTGGGGTTCCTTCCGTCTCGGCTCATACCTCCGGTTTGTTTTTTCGCATGGAAGGCGCTGTCCGTCTTCCCGGACAACACGAAACAATAGGTCTTGATGAAGGTAAAGTGGGCGGTATAGCAGCGCTTAATAAAAAACAAAATAAATTGTATCTTTTATTTTACGCCTATTCGGATTCAATTTTTAAGCAGGGACAACGGGAAATAGTGTGCGAAATCGCTGGTCTATCAAAAAACTCAGGAAGTGTCTCAGCCATGCGAACATTAATCAGTGACGATACAAATTTCTTTGACGAATGGGTGGCCGATAGGGAGCAGGCTGGTGTTACTGAAAAAGAGTATTCATGGTCGGCTGACAGTTTTGAAGCCAGTACCCCCCCCGCACCGGGACGGATCTTTCAAAACCGTTTAGCGTATTATCAATCATGTGCCGAACTAAAACCTGTCCCTGAATCATTCGTGATATACGAAGGTATTTTGAAAATCAACACCTCCATACCTGTTCATAGTGTAGTCCTTTATGAAGTCTCACTATTAAGCAGATAGCAGGAAGCGACTAAGAAAGTTGTGATTTCATTTTTAACCGATCTCTTTACGAAAAGGATGACGCATAGAACAAAAAGGATAGTAAATAGTAATACCATAATCCATAGGCCTGTCCCTGTATTCCTAAAACTGACGCCAACACTTGCCAGCGCGCTTATGATACCCGTTGCTATGGCGTAAAGCGGTACAATCAGATTTTCTTTATAAAGTGTTTGCGCTATTTTACCATTCGTGAAACCTAAAGTTTTATAAAGGTCTATTTCCTTACGTCGCGACGCCAGACTTTTACGTATGACTATGATAAAACTCATAATGCCAAGTAATAACCCTATTCCTCCCAAGGTCATGAAGATAGTCAGATAGGTGTCGGATACGGAATTGAATTGTCTTAACCTGTCGTTTGTTGTCGTTATTCGTATGCCGTATTCGTTCAACGCTTGCGATAGAAGCGTTTTGACTTCTTCTATTTCCGAACCAACGGTCTTCAAAAGGAAGACCTCGCTACCTGTCGTTTCTGCCCATATTTCTGAAAAAAATTGCTTGTCGAGGAGGATATGACCCTGAAAAATAGTGTTTGGCAGTGTGCCGACCAACTGAATGGCAATACTTTGCCCTCGATCGTTTTCATAAAACAAGGTGTCGCCGAGTTTCATGCCAAGGCTCCATGTCAACACAGTAGCGTCGACTAAAGCAGGGAAAACCGGAGAGGTAGGAGAAACTGAGGAGGACGAGTGGGTATGGGATTGTAAATATTTGAAAACTTCTTTATTATCAAGTGAATAGATGTTTTTATCGATTCGAATGTCGCTTTCAGATAAGGTTGACATGTCGATGCCCAAGACGGAAGGAGTAATCACCTTGTTCAGATTCAGGCAGCTTGCCTCATCAGCGCTTAATCGTAGGCATTGGAGTATTTCAACATCGACCGGCAGAGCGGTCAATGATAGCTTTTCCCTGCCTTCCCGTGTCATCATATTGTGATAAACAGGGACAGAGCTTTCACACCAGAGGGTATACCCGCCCGTTCCGGAAAGTAATTGAGCGTTATTTTCGAATCCTTTACGGTTCAGTCCGACCGAAAAGACAACAAATACGCCTAAGGATAAGGCTAAAAAGGATGAGATGACCTGCTTTTTATTTGCATACAATGCGCTCCAAATCAGTTTCTTGTCTTTCAATCCCCCTACAAATACCGATCCATTCTTGCAAATAATATAATCCCCTACTATTGTGGCTGTTGATAGAATTATTATGCCGGTTATGACAAAAAGAACGACTGCATTTAAAAACAGGATATTTATAACTGACAGGCCTATTGTTATACAGATTGATAGCATGACAAGCCATTTTTTTCTTTTAAGGACGATTGTTGGCCTTTTGTTTTTGGCCTTTTTTTCTTTCAGGTTACGTAGAATAGTTCTGTACAAAATCATAAAAGATAATCCGAAGCCAATCATCGCACCGGTGATTAATGAAACAATGTCAAGGTGAACTAAAAAACCGTCTGTTTGAGTAGCGCCTTTCCACAGATTACCTAATAGCCACATAATAAGTAATGTGTAAACGATGCCGACGATAATACCTGCCACAGAAGCGGAAAACACAACTGGCGCAGATTCCCTCCATATTATTTTTGCAATCCGTTTTTGAGGAAAGCCCAACGCTTTTAGCAACGATATTTCCTGTTTGCGTTGGAAAAGCATTTCCGAAAGGGGGACAATCATCAATAGCATCGCCGCGAAAATGATAAAGCATCCCAAAGCAAGAAAAAGACCTGAAAAATCAACGCTGTTCTTTGCCGCATATATACCGGCAACGCGTGGGGATATCAGTTGGATACCGAACATCGCAGCATGAAGCGCCGAAAGATCAGGAGTTGAAAGCCCCATTTGGATAATGGCAATCTGCTTGTCATCGTCTGCCTTTATATCATGCTGCGTGATAGTATCTTGAACAGCAAGGTCAACAATTTCTTCTCCTAAACGGATAGCGGTAGCGATTCCATAATCATTGCTCCAATCACCGGCCACAGCGTTATATGCCATAATAGCTTTGGGAGTATTTCGATATAATTCCCAATATTTTTCGTCCTCATCAGTTATTAAATTCATATTTATTGGAAGGTCGCTATCCCAATCCGTACAACTTTCCACATCGGTAAGTCCCGGAAATTCGGCGCTTAATGTCTTGTCTTCCAATAGTTCGCCCAATGGAACGATTTTTTTTACACGTAAGGTAACGGAACGGGTCTGCAAGGTTTTCAAATCTTTCGATACAAAATAGGAGACTTTTATTAAGTCACCTGTTAGGGCATTTATCCGATTGGCTGAATAATCGGAAAGAATGATTTCATCCGGCAGCAATACTTCACCTTGATAACGATCCATTGCTGTCACGAAAGAGTAGGGGATGGATGTATCTTCTTTCTCAATGGAGTTGGCTAAATAGGAAAACAGGCGATTAGGTTTGGGGTTATTTTTGCATATCGATTCAACGACTTCTTTTTGCAGAAAGATTCGATCGGATGTGATTTCAGTAAAACAAGCCCTGGTTGAAGTGTTCGATGTTTTTCCTGTTATAATGGGATTGACTGAAATACCTGAAAAAGAATAGTTCCATGCTTTCTCCATTTCAGCGGTCGTTATTTCTTTATTTGCCAATATCAGGTTTATCTTCCGCTCAATCTTCATGACTTCAGCCAATTCACTGCGATTTACAAAGATATTCAGCGGGATAGTTTGTTCGTTTTTCAAACTGATATTTCCTCCTTCTTTCACATCTACGATTCCGTCAAAGTCGAGACGCATACCGGTAGTATAGTTTTCTGTTACGAACAGCGAACCGGAAGGCACCAGTCCGGAAGCGGGCAAACGAAGAACAATGGTCTTAGGTTGTTTTACACCTATTTCGTTGAACAGTGCGGTATTAGTTCGGGCAGCGTCTTTTGGAATCGACTTATCGTCAACTCCCCAAACAAAGACCGGAATCAGTTTGCTGTCATGCGACACAAAACCGTTAGTCAGCAAAATACCTCTTACGTTGCCTTTTAGCTCAGCCGATTCCAATATCTTTTCTTCCATGAAAGAGTTACGCGAGAAGATAACAGTTTCCGTATCTCCGAGCCGTTCTGCCACCCTTTTTATCAAGGTAGTTCTTACGGAATCGCCTACAACGAGACTGCCGCTTATCACCCCAACCGTGATAAGCGCTGCAGTTGCTATTAACTTGTAATACCGTTTGTAATAGATTATGTTCTTGTATGTAAGGAAGTTGAAGTTCAATTGTTAGTAGTTAGTGGTTAATCTTTCCATTCTCAAGCGTTAAAACGTGATGGGCAACAGTGGCCATTTTATCTGAGTGTGTGACCATTACGATGGTGGTCTGCATTGTCTTATTAACAGTTGAAAGGAGCGTAGCGATGTTTGTCGCGTTTTCGGCATCCAATTGTCCTGTTGGTTCGTCTGCCAGTAGTAACAAGGGTTTCATAATTAATGCCCTGCACAGGGTGACGCGGGTAGCTTCGCCTCCCGACAAGGTATGCGGATATTGATTGGCTACATTGGTGATATGGGTCAGTCCGAGCAGATGATGGGCATAATCAATCGATTCCATACTTGCCTCTGAACTGTAAGCAAGCGTTGGTAACAGGATGTTTTCCAAAGCGCTCAATTGCGGCATCAGACGATGGTCCTGAAAAACAAAACCGATTTGTCTGTTGCGGATATATGAATGATTGATTCCGGGAAGAGTCATCTCGGCTTCGTCCAACATATAACTGCCTTCATCCGGTTGAAGCAAGAGACCTATAATAGATAATAAAGTTGTTTTGCCCGAACCGGAAGGCCCTTTAATAGCGACAAAAGCGCCTTTATCGATGTCTAAACTCACTCCCCGTAAGACATGATTCAGTTGTCCTTCGCCGTCCTGATAACTCTTGTGAATGTTTGATAAGATAATTAATGGCTGTTTCATTTCATAATAATTTTTGTGTCACGATAGAATTGCAACAACAGTTTTTCGTCCTCAATGCTTAGGTCAGGATAACGGTCCGGGTCGCTTAGATAATCCATAACAGGGATAAGTCTGTACACCTGAACGCCTTTTTCGGGATAACGGCGTACCCAGAACGGTTCGTAACGATAAGAATTGAGTCTGACAATGCCGTCGGTTTTAGTAAGGGTCACATCGAGCATGATACCGCCGTCGCTGTATCGCCAGCGCTGGTTCGAAACGAAATTGCCTAACGAATAGGCTACAAGCACGGAATCGGTAGCGATTCCGGCAATTTTTCGTATGGGTTGCACCACATGTGGATGGGCGCCTACAATGAGATTGCAACCGTTCTGTGCGAGGAAAGCAGCGAGTTCACGTTGCTCCTGGTTTTCGGTGTTCGTATACTCTACACCCCAATGGACGCACGCAATGATATAGTCGGCCGCCAATGCACGGGCTTTGTTCAGGTCGGCAGCTATCCGAAAAGTATCTAAATAATTGACAAGAACAGGCGGTTTCGCTTTTGAGATATTGGTACTGTAAGTATAGTTGAGGAAAGCTAACCGGAATCCGTTTTTTTCCATTATCAACGGATAATTTGTTTTCCAACGTAGCGAATCATTAAACGACCCTGTATGTGCGACCCCAAGGTTATCCAAAGCATCAAGCGTTTGTTCTAACCCTTTTATCCCACGGTCCAAGATATGGTTGTTGGCTGTAACCAATATATCGAATCCTGCATCCTGCAATGCTACAGCCAGAGAAATGGGGCTTGAAAAAGCAGGATAACCCGTATAGGGTTCGCCTGCAAGCGTTACTTCAAAGTTGGCCACTGCAATGTCGGCTGACGATATAAAATCTTTTACCCATTGGAATGTGGGCATGAAATTGTAGCAACTATCGCCGCCGTCGCGCCATGCACCTTTCAGTTGTGTTTCGTGTCCCATTACGTCACCGGCAAAAATCAAGCGGATGCTATCTGTAAGGGAAATGTCACCTGCATCGATGCTACTCCCCGAATCGTCCTTATCCATTCCCCAACCTGAACCGAAGGGATTGCAGGCGCTGTCTGAAACACTTCCCGTGAGGTAAATGCCTACAAACACTAAACATACAACCGCAAAAGATGATAACAAAATCGACTTCATAAGTAATCTAAAATAAGTGCAAAGGTAGGGAAAAAAATCTCTGTGTAACGTTGCATTCTCGGTGTTTTTGTGTTAAAAAAAAGAATCAATCCGTTTCATTCAACTGTGGATTGATACCACAAACCCAATCAGACCGGATAGGGAGTTTCTTGGCAGCCGCATCGCCTTCAAATCCGATAATATCATCCATCGACGTTAGTTCGAGGTATTTGATGAGCATAAGCCGGGAGAGTGGTTTGTAACTCCAATGCCATTTCTCTTCCTGATAGCCTTTCTGACGTTTCTCGTCAAAGACAGTATAGGGCTGAAAAAAACCGTAAGCAGCTGCGTTTTCTTTTAGCCACTTATACATCTTTTGACCTTCTTTTGTTTGCCAGTAGGCGAGCTCGAAGCTATTCAAATCAATATCGGTTCCCCAATGGTGGCGTGTTGTACCGGGCAAAGAGCGGTATTGCAGGATAAATTTTGCCTTATCTACATCATTTGCAAATTCTGTTTCCGTTCTAGGATTTTTCCAGCGAAGCTCCCATTCATAAACCTGCTCAAAAAATGTACGGTGTCCGGAGGTGATTATCAGTTTGATGCTGTCGTCTAATGCCGCTTCGTACATTTTTTTATATGCTTCATATACTGGGTGAATAAGGTATATTCTGCGTTCGGTATGCTCTGCATCTACTCTGACAAACAGCGGGTTGTCTTTGCGTGTAACATTTCCTAACAGGAAATCTTTAGTGACATTCGCATTAATCCATGCTTCATTTTCTTTGTTGAAAATTTCTTCGTCACTCAATATAAGGTCGTTATCAACATTGGCAGGAATAGAATCGGTAAGGGATAAATCGGTCTCCTCTTTTTCTTTACCGAAACAAAACAAGGTTCCTTTAGCAGTTAAAATCATAAAATAGTCTTTTATAACTGCGGGCGAAGCGATAATTTGTTCGCCGGTATCATATTCCCATGCGGGTTGGCCGTTTTTGGCGTCCAAAATAGTGACGATACCGGTTCTTGTACAGACAATAATTTTATCGCGGCATACGACCGGTGAACTATCACCGGTATTCCCTTTGAGCATATATTTCCAATTTGCGGTTCCTGTTTTCCGGTCTACTGAAAAAAGATACCGGTCGTCAGAAAGGAAATATAAGGATGTGGGCGTAACAGCCGGAACTGAAATAAACGACCCGTTATCGTTAGTGGGCGTCATTATTGTTTTATGACTGGCTATCTTACCTTTATCTAATTGCAGTTCATAAATATTACCCGAGTAGTCGCCAATATAACAATTGTTTTCCATAAAAGCCGGCGAGGCGGGAATATAAGCGTCTAACAAAAGCGAATCGGTGGACGCGCCTGTCTGACAGTCTATGATTCGGAGCCACGCATCACATCCTCCGAAAACGACATGGTTATCCTGCAAAGCAACGGCTCCATTCAGGTAGTAACCTGTTTCAAAACTGTTGATTAGCGCACCGTCTTTTGAATCGACGAAATACAGGAAGTTGTCATAACTGCCGAAAACAATCGCCCGACGTCCTTCGAAATCCATAATATTGGCTGATGCCGATATTTGTCCCATAGTCTCATAATTCCAAATGGTATCTTTTTTCTCAAGTGAGATTGCCGTCATTACTCCGTCTATACGACCGATATAAAGAGTTGATTCGGAAATCATCGGCGTGGCAATCACAGCCGTTTTGAGGTCGTACTCAAAATGTAGTTTGCCGTTGAGATCGACGCCGGAAATACACCCTCTGTCGTTGCTCCAATAGGTAATGCCGTTATGTATGACCGGCGATGATTTGGCGCTTTTTCCGCTTTTATAGGTCCAAAGCAATTCCGGCTTATCAGGCAGGCGCAGGGTGGTGTAACCGGTCAAAGCCGCATCGCCCCTAAAGATATGCCAATCCATATTCCCCTGACTGCTGACGGGAGAACCGGTCTTACCGATGCAAGCGAATATCAACACGAACAGTATAAAATAAATAAAAATTCGTTTTGATTTATTGATAGTTACGAAAATTGTCATACGCTCCAATTCAATAATATTGTGAGAACTCATCTCATTATAAATGGCGATAAAGGGCGCCGGTAGGACATAAATCTACTAATGTTTCGCTGATATTTTCACAGTTTTCGTCCGGCAGAACTACCTGTAAGCCAAATCCCCTGTCTTTGAAGGTAAAACCGTTTACGCTATTGTAAATGCACAACCCGCAACGAATACATTTTGCCTGTTCAAACCACATATTCCCTTTGATATGCTGTTTGACCATGGCAGGCGCGGTAGAAGAAGCCTCATAACGCGAACGTTTTATCCCTTCGGATGTAGCATACAAGCGCAGTTTGCAGTCATTTCTGCCTGTACAAGCACAATGCAGACAGCGAGACTGAGTCGTTATACTCGTTTTTAATCGTTCCTTCTCGCTTGCAGTAAAGCGTCCAAGCCGAGATTGAAAGGCAGTTTTATCGGTTGCTCTCCTATTAGTGGAACATGCTTCACGTGTATGACCGGTAATTAAAATTTGCCTGATGATTTCCCGTATGCTTACAGCCTTATCGACCGTACTGCGTCGGCATGCTTTTTCACAGGGCGCTTTGCAGGTGTCGCAAGCGATTTCGGGTAATGAAAATGCTTTTGAAATCAGCAAGTATGCATCCTCATACTGTTCGTCGTCGTAATGACTTAACATTTGTTCCACTTCAAGTCCTTGCGGGCATACCATCGAGCAGGGAGCTTCACAATCGGCGCGGTGGTCGCTCAGTAATAACTCTAACGATAGCATCCGGATAGTGCGTACTTCTTCGCTGTCGGTTTCTATACACATACCTTCTACGGGATATGTCGTACATGATGGTATGATTTGTCCGTTTGCCTGATTTTTTACGGCGCATACCATACAGGATGATTTATGCTTAAAACCTTTTGCGTAGCATAACGAGGGGATATCATATCCTGCTATTCGTGCCGATTCCAGCAAAGTTTCGCCTTCAATAGCTTCTACCTTTTTATCGTTTATGATAATGTTCATAGATCATTTCATGGAGTCCTTCCTTCACAACCGCATAGGGGGTCAAAGATATATCCGGGGGACGCTACTTTAATAATATAACCGATAGCCGGCGACTGAATATGAGCGCCTGCAATGCGTATGTTACTGTTGGATAGATATTTCAATAGCTTCTGACGGGTTTCTACGGCTTTTACCGCGTCTGTATCGTATGTCACCGCCACTTCAGGGAAGGGCATCTGTATGGCCATGGCATGTGTCAGGTCGCCCCAGAACAATAACTTTTGTCCTTCCGATTCGATTAAAAATCCGGAATGTCCGGGCGTATGTCCATAGGCTGCCACACCGCGTATACCCGGAAGTAATTCATTTGCATTTTCAATTTCGTTAGGGGTAAAGACGGTTAACCTGTCTTTATAAGCGGCAAAAATTTTGCGTGCATCCCGAAAACTACCTCGACGATTTTCCGGGAGGCTATTCATTACCTCGTCGCTCATATAGTAATCATACTCAGGCTTGGAAATGAAAAGGGCTGCTTTCGGATAAGTCCTCACATCATTCAGTAACAAACTACCTGTATGGTCACCATGGAAATGCGTAATAAATACGGCGTGAATATCGTCTGTTTTCTTTCCACAGCTTTCCAGATTTTGTACTGTTTTCGGCCCTAAACCCGCATCAATCAGATAGTTTTCGTCATTCATTTCGACTAAAAAAACATTCATAGCGTTTGGAAAAGTTCCTTCCGGAATGGCTTGTTTCTGCATTTCTTGCGTGGCGCCAATCAGGATATTAGGTCTTCCTTGCCCTTGGTTTTCCGATAATAGCGTCACAGCAAATGAGCCGACGTCAAAAGTGATAATATCTTCTTGCGCGTTCAGATAATGCGCGGATACGAACATCAACAACAGGAGACACCCTGCGATGTTCAAAAAATTTGATCTTAATACTTGATTTTTCATGTAATTTTATATTTTTTATTATTGAAAACGTATGTACAAAGGGATTTATTTTAAAAATTGAGCCTTATGCAAGCACAAAGAAACGAATTAAATTTTAAAGGACAAAACATTTATGCAGGCATAGATGTCCTTTAAAGAAAAAAAGGGGGGAAAATTGTATAAGTCAATAATATTATTTATTTTTGTAGTCTATTAAACCTGTAAAGTTAAACGAAATGATAAAATATGACTTATGCATACAAAAAGAAACGAATTAAATTGATTGTTATGAAAAAGCGCTCATCAACAGAAAGAGTATTAATGGTATTGCTATTTGCTTTATTATTATGTTCTTGCAAAAGTAAACAAATTGTTGCGACAGAGACATCTACACAGCAAATTAAGATTAAAGATGACAACAATGAGGACGTATTTTTAATCCCGGATGTCTTGCCGGTCTTTAATGATGACCCAAGTGGAGAAGATTTAACCCTGTTAATACGGGTACTCCTTGATTATCCGGAAGAAGCATTTAAAAAACGCATTACCGGACGTGTGTTTGTAAAGTATGTCGTTGATGTGGATGGTTCTGTTACCAATGCAAGAATAATGCGTGGTTTTCATCCGTTATTAGATGAAGAAGCGTTACGGGTGATTAACTTATTACCCAAATTTACACCCGGCACTTATCAGGGAAAACCGGTGAAGGTTCAATTAACAATTCCGATTAATTTTCAACTACCTGACATGTAATTAGTCATTTAGGCGCTTTTATTATGGCGTCGTAATGGCACTCATCGATGCATAATCCACATTTCACGCATAACTCGGTATCGATGGCGTGAATTTTGTAGGGGGTGTAGGGAATGGCGTCGACAGGGCAGGCTTTGGCGCATTTAGTGCAGCCGGTACATTTGTCTGTCACGACATATTTAATCATATCTTTACATGTTCCGGTTTTGCATATCCCGTTCACATGCTCTATATACTCGTCGCGAAAATAGTTGAGCGTTGTCAGAACGGGGTTAGGGGCTGTTTTTCCTAATCCGCAGAGGGAGGATTTTTTTACGTTTACGGCTAATTCTTCCAATTTGCCAATATCTTCTGTCGTCGCTTTCCCGCTGCATATTTTATTGAGGATGTCCAACATCCGCCGTATTCCAACACGGCAGAAAGTACATTTTCCGCAGGACTGGTCGCAGGTGAAACTCAGGAAATAACGTGCGACATCTACCATACAGTCGCTCTCACTCAACACAACTAAACCGCCGGAGCCCATCATAGCGCCCATTTGATTGAATGCGTCGAAGTCGACCTGTACATCACATAGCCGGGCAGGTATGCAACCTCCCGAAGGGCCTCCGATTTGTATCGCTTTCAGTTTCTCACCTTTCTCAACACCCCCACCAATTTGTTCGATGATATCATTCAGGGTGATACCCATTGGCACTTCAATCAAACCTCCGTGACTTATCTTTCCTGCCAAAGCAAATACCTTGGTACCTTTGCTGTTGCAGGTTCCTATATCTTTATATTCATCCGTGTTCTTGATGATAAAGGGAATCTGGCTAAGTGTCTCGACATTGTTGACTAAGGTAGGACGCCCGTTCAAACCGGCTACGGCAGGGTAGGGGGGACGTTGTTTTGGAAACCCGCGTTCGCCCTCAATAGAGGCTATCAGCGCTGTTTCTTCGCCACAAACAAATGCGCCCGCGCCTTCAAATATCGAAATGTCGAAAGAAAAGGCGCTCCCTGTAATGTTGTCGCCTAACAGGTTATGTTCGCGGCAGCATTTGAGCGCGGTGCGTATACGTGTGACAGCTAACGGATATTCGGCGCGGATATAAAATATGCCTTTATCAGCCCCCACAGCATACCCGGCAATAATCATCCCTTCAATAACCCTGAAAGGATATGATTCGAGCATCATGCGGTCCATAAAAGCGCCCGGATCACCCTCATCACCATTACAAATCACATATTTCCCGCTCAAGCCGGCGGTTGCAACAATTTCCCATTTTTTCCCTGTCGGGAAACCGCCGCCACCACGCCCGCGAATACCACTTGCAAGCACCGTCTGAACGACCTCTTCGCTCGTAAACGACAACAGAACCCTTTTCAACGCTTCAAATCCACCGTGAGCAATGTATTCATCCATATTCAACGGTGCAAGAAACCCATAGCCCTCGGTCGAGATATGCTTTTGCCCCGAAAGAAAACTGTCAATCACCCTTGTGCGTTCATGTTTGGGCTTCCATATCACGTTATCCCATGTTATATCGGTATGGAACGTATCAACTTGATTAAAGAAGTTGTTTTTCAGCCTGTTAATATAAGTTGACGGTTTAAAGTGATGATGTAGAATCTCTTTAATTTCTTTCGCTTTCACATTCGGATAGCGTGTAATAGAGCCGTTAGGATGTACTACATCAATCAGAGGAACCTTATTACAGACGCCCACACAACCTACCGGTTTGATATTCACCTCAATACTTAGTTCGTTGGAGGCTATTTTCAATTCTTTATATATGTCAGCCGAGCCGCTTGCCTGGCAGCACGATCCCATACCTAACCGTATTTCACCTGCTGCTTGATGAAGCGACTTTTTGGCCGTTTCTTTTTCTTTTATCGCCTGTTGTGCCAGAAAATCGTCAATTACTTCGTTAACTTTTCCCGGCATCACATGTCCGTAAATCTTCTCATCAATCTGAACAACCGGCGCCAGCGTACAACAGCCTAAGCAAGCAATCTTCTCAATCGAAAAAAGCCGGTCGGAGGTCGTGATGTTGTCGTTTTCGATTTTCAGTTCCCGTCGGAACGAATCATATACATTGCTTGCTCCTTTCACATGGCAGGCGGTACCTGTACAGACCTTTATCAGATGCTTTCCGTATGGGATATGCCGGAACTGTGAATAAAACGTCGCGACGCTGATTAGTTGCGCCCGGTTTATATCTGTCTTTTCATAGACTCTTTCGAGGACATCCGAAGGCAGGTAACTATATTCTTCCTGTAATGCCTGTAACAAAGGGATAATGACCTGCTGTGAAGTTCCAATCCGGTTGATGATAGCATCTGTTTGGGCTATCATAGACGCCTTCGCCTCCAAGTCGTTATTTATACAATTACAAGCCATGCTTTACAATAATGAACAATGAACAATGAACAATGAACCACATAATCTGAACTGAAAACTGAAAACTGAAAACTGAAAACTGAAAACTGAAAACTATAATCCCACACAATAAATGCTT
>JGI24702J35022_10001166_pt1 | contig 16340 bp, 13 predicted proteins | sample TergutTh196P4_FD_35022 | JGI IMG/M metagenome (IMG submission 35022)
TCCGTCTACGGAATCATGATCCGTCACGCTTACGGCGGTAAGTTTCATTTTTGAAGCATATTCAACGGCTTCGGACGGCGTAAAAGCGCCGTCCGAGCAGTTTGTATGTATGTGCAGATCAACGTAAAATTCGCTTTCGGAACTCATAAAAGCTCCGACGATAAAGCGGCAAGCGAGCTTCTTTCGCTCTTTGAAAAAGTTATATGTCCGAATATTTCCTGTCCTTTAAATCTTTCAACCAGATAAGTCAGACCGTTGGAAGAAGCGTCAAGGTAAGGATTGTCTATCTGATAAGGATCTCCGGTAAGAACTATTTTTGTATTATGTCCCGCCCTTGAAATGATCGTCTTAACTTCATGAGGAGTCAAATTCTGCGCATCGTCGATAATAATGTATTGCTGCGGCAAAGAACGTCCTCTTATATACGTCAAGGAATCAACTTCAATCTGTCCGGAACCGAACAAATAATCGATCTTCTCTTCGGTTTTGCCGTCAGGATGACCTCTGTCCATCAAAAATTCAAGATTATCGTTTATAGCGCCCATCCACGCGCCGAGCTTTTCTTCTTTTGTGCCGGGCAAAAATCCTATATCTCTTCCCATAGGGATGATAGGCCTTGCTATATAAAGTTTTCTAAAAAATCTTTCCTCAACGGTTTTTTGCAAGCCGCATGCCAAGGCAAGAAGAGTTTTTCCGGCTCCCGGAAGACCAAGCAGCGTTACAAGATTGATCTCATTGCATAACAAAAGTTCAACGGCGAATTTTTGTTCGATGTTCAAAGGTTTTAATCCCCACGGGACCGCATTTTGGTGAAAAATCGGAGTAAGCGCATTTGCCTTTTTAGAATATTTCGTTAATGCGCTTTTTGAAGAGCCGGCATCGTCTTTTAAAGCGATACATTCATTAGGAAAAAAATCACCCTTTACTGCAACTTTTCCTTCTTTATAAAACTGGTCGATTTTAGATGAAGAAACTTTCAATTCTCTCCAACCCGAATAAAGCTCGTCGATTTTTACTTTTGATTTTTCATAATCCTGCGTAGGTATATCTAGAATTTCGGATTTGATCCTTAAATTTACGTCTTTTGTTATAAGTATGACCCTTTCGCCTTTTTGTTTAAGCGCTAAAGCAATGGAAAGGATTTGATTATCAAATTTTTGTCCTGAAAAATCTTTAGGCAGATCTATGGTATTGCCGCTCATCTCAATTTTGACAATACCGCCGGATTTAAGTTTAACGCCGTCGGAAAGTTTGCCTATCATTCTTAATTCGTCAAAGCTTCTGGTAACAAGCCTCGCGCTTCTGCCTCTTTCATCGTTAAGCTTTTTAAAAGTATCAAGCTCCTCGATAACTATCATGGGGATCACGACTTTATTGTCTTTAAAAGAAAAAATAGAATCCGGATCGTGAAGAAGCACATTGGTGTCAAGAACAAATGTTTTCATGCAATCTCCTTTTAATGTCAGTGAATAGTTAGTAGTGAGTAGTAACTGCTCACTGCCATTTTTATGATATTATAAATTAAATCCGTTTAAAAAACAATTGATTTTACAGTCTTTTTTATATTAGCATTTTATTTTTTCTTTTTTGCTATTTTTATCATCTTACCGGATTTCATTGATTTGAGTTCCAGCATTTTGTCGCGCAGGATCGCGGCGGTTTCAAAGTCAAGGCTGTCGGCGGCTTCTTTCATTCTTTCTTCGATGCCGTTTATAATGCCGTCTATATTAGCGGCGGTTATATACTCTGCCTGCGTTTGGGCAACCATTGCCGTAATGCCTTCGGATTTTGAAAGATTTTGGAATTCGTCGAGGTCGTGTACGGCTTTTATGATCGATCTCGGCTTTATTTTATTTGTCTCATTGTATTCAATCTGTTTATTTCTTCTCCTGCTCATTTCTTTTAAGGCTCTTTGCATTGAGCCGGTCATATTGTCGGCGTAAAAAATCACTCTTCCGTCGACATTTCTTGCCGCTCTTCCGCAAATTTGTATAAGCGTAGACTCAGAACGAAGAAATCCTTCTTTATCCGCATCCAAAACGACCACAAGCGAAACTTCAGGCAAATCAAGCCCTTCCCTTAAAAGATTTATGCCTACAAGAACGTCAAATTTCCCCAGCCTCAGATTTTTCAATATTTCGATTCTTTCCAGAGTTTCGATTTCAGAATGAAGATACTCGACTTTAAAACCTTTTTCTTTCAAATATACGGCAAGATCTTCGGACATTTTTTTTGTGAGAGTAGTGACAAGCGTTCTCTGTTTTTTGTCTACCGTTTTTTGTATCTCCAGCATCATATCCTGAATTTGCCCGTCGATAGGACGGATCACGACTTCCGGATCGACAAGTCCGGTAGGACGTATGACCAAATCAATAATATGTTTTTTGCTTCTTTCAAGCTCATAAACGCCGGGCGTTGCGGAAACCATCATGAATTTTTTTATCAGTTTTTCAAATTCCGGAAATTTCAAAGGTCTGTTATCCAAAGCAGAAGGCAGCCTGAATCCGAAATCCACAAGCGTCTGTTTTCTGCTTCTGTCGCCTTCATACATACCGCGTATCTGCGGCAAAGATATATGCGACTCGTCGGCAATCATCAAAAAATCGTCATTTGCTTCCAAAAAATAATCTATAAGGGTAGTAGGCCTTGCTCCCGGTGGATTGCCCGCTAAATGCCTTGAATAATTTTCCACTCCGTGGCAAAATCCCGTCTCGGCAAGCATTTCCATATCGTATTTTGTTCTTTGTTCAAGCCTTTGCGCTTCCAGCAGCATTTTTTTTGAATTTAATTCGGCAAGCCTTTCATTAAGCTCGGTTTTTATCGTCTGCAAAGCCGTTTCAAGTTTAGGTCCGGTAGTAACAAAATGCTTTGCCGGATAAATATACGCTCTATCTTTTTTGCGCAGAATTTCACCGGTCAACGGATCAAATTCTTTTATGCTTTCAATAAAATCGCCGTAAAACTCTATTCTGACGGCGGTTTCAAGATAAGCCGGAAAGATTTCTACGGTATCGCCTTTGACCCTGAATCTTCCCCTTATAAATTCAATTTCATTTCTTTCATAATGTATTGCGACAAGCTCGTTTAAAATATGCTGTCTTGTTTTTTCTACTCCCGCAACGATTTCAACGCACATATTTCGGTAATCCGACGGAGAACCGAGATTGTATATGCAGGAAACCGACGCAACGACAATAACGTCTTTTCTCTCCAGCAGAGAAGTCGTGGCTTTCAGACGAAGCCTGTCTATGTGATCGTTTACGGAAGAATCTTTTTCAATATAAGTATCGCTTGAAGGAATATATGCTTCCGGCTGGTAATAATCGTAATACGAAATGAAATATTCGACGGCATTATCTGGAAAAAAAGATTTAAATTCGGCATAAGTCTGCGCCGCAAGAATTTTATTTGGAGAAATTATAAGCGTAGGTTTCTGCAGTTTTTCTATGACATTGGCCATAACAAAAGTTTTACCCGAACCCGTAACTCCGAGTAAAACCTGAGAATCAATACCGCTGTTATAGTTGCGGCACAATTCCTCAACAGCCTGCGGCTGGTCGCCGGCAGGCTTAAATTTCGATACAAGTTTAAATTTATTGTCCATAGTAATAATGAGTTTGGAGTGTGAAGTGTGGAGAGTGGAGTAAACGGCAGATGTTTCGACTACAGGACTTCGAAACAAAGTCTCTTCGTCCTTTCGCTCAACATGACAACAAAAATAATCTGTCATTCTGAGCAAAGCAAAGAATCAGCCTTTCTGCCGTTACTCAGCTTCCCAACTTCCCAGCTTCTCAGCCTCCGCCGTTATTGCCGTTCACTCCACTCTTCACCCTCCAAACTCCACACTGCCTTTTTTAATAAGGCTGAAATCGGTTTGGTCGAGTATCAGAGGAGTTACCGATATATATCCTTGTTCGATCATATCAATGTCAGTTCCTTTGTTTTTACCTCCGGAAACAAATCTTCCGGACAGTTTATAGCTGAAATTGCCTTTTTTGTCCGTAACCGTTTCAACATTCTCGTCATAAGCTCTTAAACCGAGCGGCACGACTTTAATTCCTTTATAATTTCTGGGTATGTTTATATTAAGGCATATATTTTTAAAACATTTTTTTCTTTTTAATATTTTCGCGGCTATTTCTCTTACGGCGGCAGCCGAATGTTCATAATCCTGGGCATACATTTCCGCCGCGGAAACCGCAAGCGACGGAATGCCTTTAAGAGCCCCCTCTCTTGCTGCGCCGACAGTGCCCGAATAAATCACGTCCTGCCCAAGATTAGGGCAAGTATTGATTCCGGAAACAACCAGATCCACTTTATTTTTCAGAAAAGAATAAAGCCCGTACTTTACGCAGTCGGCCGGAGTTCCCCCTTTTATGGCGTAAAAATCTTTTTCAATTTTTTCGGTTTTTTTGTACTTGGCAAGAGTAATGCCGTGCCCCGTTCCGGACATCTGATGTTTTGGCACAATAACATAAACCTTTGCAATTTTCGATAATTCTTTCACAAGAGGTCGAAGACCAGGTCCTTTCACTCCGTCGTCATTTGAAACTAAAATCGTATGCATTTATATTCCTTTTAACAGCAAAGTGGAGAGTGAAGAGTGAAAAGTGAAGATAAGGTGTTTTCGCTTTGCGAAAACTTATATAGGTTTCGGCAAAGCCGAAACACAATATTTCCACTCTCCACTTTTCACTCTTCACTCTTTCTTATATTCCCTTTATTATTTCATCCGCCATTATTTCCTGCGGGAGCATCAAAGCGGATGAAACGCTTTCTTTGTCGGGTTTAAAATTATTTTTAATATTTTCGACGGCGCCGGCTAAATTTTCAGGCGTCAAATCTTTTTCTTCGATTATAGTCATATTTCCGCTTTGCGCGGCTTCTTTGGCATTATAATATTGGTGGTTGTCCGCGGCATAAGGATAAGGAACTAAAACTGCAGGCTTGCCCAACAGCTGAAGTTCAAAAACCGCGCCCGCTCCGGCTCTGCAAATTACCGCGTCTGAAGCCGCATAAGCGCTTGCAATATCGTGCATATAATCAAAAACTTTATAATTTTTTTCATTTGCGGCTTTATTTTTTATTTCTTCATGACCCTTTTTGCCGGTAATATGTATTGCCTGCATGTTAATTTTTTTTGAAAGTATTTTTACGGCGTCAAAAGCCGTTTCATTAAGTTTTACGGCGCCGAGACTTCCGCCGAAAATCATCAGCGTGAAAATATTTTTATCGAATTTCAAAGCATCGCATCCACCGTCTTTGACGGCGGCAAAAATTTCCTTTCTGACGGGATAGCCGGTAAATACAATATTTTTTTTGTTTTTAAAATATTTTTCCGATCCTTTAAAACTTATCATGGTTTTATCAGCAAAACGGTTTAATAATTTATTTGCCATTCCCGGGATCGTATTTTGTTCGTGGATATAAGTTTTCTTTCCGCATATTTTTGCCGCGATCACGGCAGGCACGGAAATATATCCGCCGACGCCTACAACAGCAGCAGGTTTATATTTAAATATATTTCTTAACGCTTTAAAAAAAGCAAGATCCAATTTTAGTAAAAACATAAAAAATGAAAATGAAAGCTTTCTCGGCATTCCGGAAAAATTAAAAGGCACATATTCAAAACCGCTGTTTTTTATTATTTCGACGGACGCTTCATTATTGCTTATGAAAAAAACCGGATCAAATCCCTTTTCTTTCATCTCCAAAGCCAAAGCTATGCCCGGATAAATATGTCCGCCCGTACCGCTTGCGGCGATGATAATGTTCATATTTTTCATTAAACCTCTTTTTGGGAAGATGAGAAGTTGGGAAGATGGGATGCTGAGAGGAACTCTGGCCGTTTCGTCTTTGTTATTATCCTCGTCTTGCCAAACTTCTGAACTCCCGCCTTTCTGCAGTTATCCGGCTTCTCAACTTTTGTCTTTTTTGTACTGTGATAAATTTATCAGTATTCCGGCGGCAGCCATACTTATAACAATCGAAGTTCCTCCGAACGATATAAACGGAAGCGGCAATCCTTTTGCCGGAAAAACTCCGGTGGCAACGGATAAATTTATCAATGCCTGAAATACTATTAAAAAAGTTATTCCCAGAGCAAGATATTCGGCAAACGTATCCGGAACATTTTTACTTATATTAATCCCTTTAAAAAAGATATAAATAAAAAACGCGATAACGCAGGCAGCGCCGATAAAACCAAGTTCTTCGCCGACTATCGGAAATATAAAATCAGTGTGGGCTTCGGGAAGATACATAAGCTTCATTTCGCTTTTACCGAGTCCTTTACCGAAAAAACCGCCTGAACCTAAAGCATAAAGAGATTGTTTGACCTGATAAGACGCAGCGTCGACATTTATTATCGAATCAAAATAATCTCTCATTCTGGCAAGCCTGTACGGCTTTCTTATTATCTCTTCAATAACCAAAAGAGCAGTTGCTCCCGTCATAGCTAAAACAGCCTTGATCCTTATTCCCGCACAAAACAGCATTGCAAAACATACAACGAAAATCAATATCGGAGTGCCTAAGTCGGGTTCAACGGCTATCGGAACTATTATAAGCAATAAAAAAACAATAGGAGCAATCAGCCCTTTCCACTCGCCGATCAACTCTTTTTTTCTCTCAATAAAATCCGCCATTATTATTACCGTGGCTATTTTGGCTATTTCGGAAGGCTGAAAAGTAAAAAAAGAAAAATAAAACCATCTTTTCGCGCCGCCTCTGGTCACGCCGAAAATTAAAACGGCGATAACGGCTATTAAAGCAATAATATAAAGAACTTTCGCGTATTTGCGGTAAAACTTATAATCTATAAAAAAAGTCGTTATTGCCATGGCGACAAACCCTATCGCTACCCAAATCATCTGTTTAAGAAAAAACATATACGGGCTTGACCATCTGACATCGGCCATTATAACGCTTGAAGAAAACACCATCAGCGCGCCGAAAATTACTCCCAGCAAAATAACCGTGAATAATGACATATCGTATTTTTTTATATCTATGTTGAACATGTTAGTTCCATATAAGAGTGAAAATTGAAGAGTGGAGAGTGTAAATATTGAATTTCGGCAAAGCCGAAATCTATTAATAAGTTTTCGCAAAGCGAAAACACTTTATTTTCACTTTTCACTCTTAACTCTTCACTCTGCCGTTTTTATTAACCATTTTTTTAAAAACTTTGCCGCGTTCTTCGAAATTTTTGAACTGGTCGAAAGAAGCGCATGCGGGCGAAAGAAGCACAATATCGCCTTTTTCAGCGCAGGCAAATGCCTGCTTGACCGCGGTTTCAATATTGCCGCAGTCCGCAAAAACTGCTCCCTGCAAATCTTTTTTTATTTTTTTTGCCGCTTCGCCTATCAAAAATATTTTTTTTACTTTTTCTTTTACAAGTTTCTTAAGAGGCGTATACGGCGCTCCTTTATCAAGACCGCCCATTATAAGCAGAATATTTCCAGTAAAAGCCTCCAAAGCGACTCTTGCTGAATCGACATTAGTCGATTTGGAATCATTATAATAATGTACTCCATTAACTTCTTTTACAAACTCAATCCTGTGTTCGACGCCTTTATAAAAAGATATCACTTTCTCTATTATTTCGGGTTTTACGCCGGCACAATATGAAGCTGCTGCGGCGGCGAGTATATTTTCGACATTGTGCATGCCGGGGATTTTTATTTTCGGAGTTACAGTGATTTTTTTCTTATTTAAAAAAATACGTATTTTTCCCTCGTCGTAAAAAACGCCTTCTTTGAGAGGTTTTCTGCTTATAAATATCTTTTTTGCTTTTGTCAAAGCCGACAAATCCCTGCATTTTTTATCGTCAAAATTTATAACGGCAAAATCATTTTTTTTCTGGTTTTTAAATATTACGGATTTTGCGGCCGCGTATTTGACCATCGTTTTATGATGCTCAAGATGATCCGGCGTAATATTAAGAAGAACGGAAATATCCGGCCTGAAATCCGGCGTATCTTCAAGCTGATAACTGGATAATTCCATTGTAATAATAGTATTTTTCGTAGTTTTTAAAGCTTTATCCGAAAGAGGAAAGCCTATGTTTCCGGCCACTATGGAATCTTTATACGCGGCTTTTATTATTTTTGAAATCAAATCCGTCGTAGTCGTTTTGCCGTTTGTGCCTGTTATTGCGATAATTTTTTTATACTTTGAATTATCCAAAGAAAATTCCAATTCGCTTATAACCGGAATTTTATTTTTTTTCGCTTTTTTCAGTATTTCTGCGTCGAAATGAATGCCTGGGCTTTTTATTATTACATCGGAATTAAGTATTTTATCGGAATGTCCGCCAAACTCTTTTACAGCTTTTTTGCTTAGATTTTTTATCTCTCTTTCTTTGCCGCTGTCGCTGCCGAATACTTTATATCCGAGTTTTACGGCAAGATTAGCCGCGGCAATGCCGCTTTTCCCAAGCCCTAAAATGCCGGCGCATTTTATTTTTTTCACCGCCTACCTCAACTTAAGCGACGCGAAAGAAAGAATCGCGAGTATTATCGCAATTATCCAAAATCTTATCGTAACTTTCGTTTCCGACAAACCCAGCACTTCAAAATGGTGGTGCAAAGGAGCCATTTTAAAAAATCTTTTCTTTGTTCTTTTATAAACCGAAACCTGTATCAAAACCGAAAGAGCCTCTATGACAAAAACTCCGCCGATCAGCACAAGAATCAGCTCCTGTTTAATAGACACCGCCGTCATCCCGAGAACGCCGCCCAAAAAAAGGCTTCCCGTATCGCCCATAAATACTTCCGCGGGATGAGCATTGTACCATAAAAAACCGAGCCCAGCGCCCACAACCGCCAAAAGAAAAACCGTAATTTCTCCGGCTCCGGAAACAGGCACGATTTTTAAATAGTTAGCGATCTGAAAATGTCCCGCAAAATAAGCAAATAATGCCAGCGTAAACGCGGCAATGACAATACATCCCGCGGCAAGTCCGTCTAAACCGTCCGTTAAATTAACGGCATTGGAGCTGCCTACAACGATTATCATCACAAAAACAAAATAAAAAAATGATAAATCTACAAAAACGCTTTTAAGGTACGGAATATTGACTAAGGTGGCATATTCCGGGTTGGCAGGAAAAAAACTTAAATAAGCTGCAAAAGATACCGCAAAAAAGGTTTGTCCGAAAAGTTTGCCTTTTGCGGACAGACCGTTCGGATCTTTTCTTTTCAATTTAATATAATCATCCCAAAAACCTATAAAACCCAGCCACAAAGTTCCGCTGATAAGCCAAAGTATAAATCTGTTATCAAGCCTTGTCCAAAGCAGCGCCGACACAACTATTGAAAGCAAAATCAGAACCCCGCCCATCGTGGGAGTTCCGCTCTTGGATTGATGCGTTGAAGGTCCGTCAGATCTTATATGCTGGCCGACTTTCATATTTCTTAATTTTCTCACCACATAAGGGCCTGCCAGAAAACAAATGACAAGGCTTGTTAAAACCGCTCCGCCCGCCCTGAAAGTTATATATTGGAATACGTTAAAAGGACTGAAATAACCGCTGAGATTATAGAAAATATGGTATAGCACTATTTTTCCCTTTCAGTTAATATTTTTTGAAATGAATTATAAATATCTTCAAGTTTCATGCCGCGGGAACCCTTAAACAAATACACGGTTTTTGGAGTATTATTCGCTTTTTTTAAGAATTCTAAAAGCTCTTCGCCGTTTTCAGCTCTGTAAACAGGTTTTTTGTTTACGGCTTCCTTTGTATTTTTGCTCAACTCTCCCAGGAGATATACATTTTGTATCCTTTGCAGTTCATTTATAAATTTTCCAAGCTCTTTATGATAGCGCGGAGAATCGTCTCCAAGCTCAAGCATGTCTCCCAAAACTAAATTTATATCGCTGTCAGGATAAGATTCGCATACTCCCTGAACCGACTCTTTCACGGAAGAAGGATTCGCGTTGTATGCGTCATTTATCAAAATTATTCCCGAGTCTGCCGTAAATGTCTCCATTCGCATCGCAGGAGGCGTAAATGACTCTATTCCCGCTTTAATTTCTTCCATGCTGCACCCCAACCCGCTCGCAGCCGCGGCTGCGGCCAAGGCATTTACGATATTAAATTTCCCTTTCACGGAAATCATCACTTCGATAACTTTGCCGTCAATATAAAGTTCAAATTTAGGTTTCTCCGACCACAAAGTTATATTGCGCGCATAAACGTCAGCTCCGCCGTAAAGTCCGAATTTTATAACTCTGGAATATATTTTCTGCGAAACGTTTTTCAAAATTTCATCATCGGCATTCAGCACGACAAACCCGTCGGATGAAACGCCGTTTAAAAGGGCTCGTTTCTCTTTAAAAACGCCTTCCGGCGAACCGAAAGTTTCAAGATGCGAACAGCCTATATTCGTAATTATTCCGACATCGGGAGCTATTATGTCCGATAAAATTTTTATTTCGCCGTAAAGAGACGTCCCCATTTCAAATATTGCGTATTCCGTATCCATTTGAAGATTTAAAACCGACAGCGGAAGCCCGACTCTGTTATTAAAACTGCCCTTATTCCAAACGGTTTTTCCCTTTCTCTTCAGTATAGAGGCAAGTATTTCTTTCGTGGTAGTCTTTCCGTTCGATCCCGTTATTCCTATAATTTTAACTTTTTCACAGCGTTTCCTGTATGCTTTAGCCAGATCGCCTAAAGCGACAAGCGCATCTTTGACTTTAACAATCGACGGAAAGTGAGGAAACGGATTTGCCAAATATATATCGTCTCTGGAGTAAATTATCCCTCCGGCTTCTCTTTCTATGCATTCTTTTATAAAATCATGTCCGTCAAAAGTTTGCCCTTTCAAAGCAAAATAGAACTGCCCTTTTCTGACAGTTCTTGAATCGATTGAAACGCTTTTAACAAGAAGATTCGGATCGCCAAGTAAAAACTTCCCGTTTACAGCTTTGACAAGATCTTTAAGATAAAATGATTCCATCAGAAATTAAACTCCTTTTGCTCTGTCTGCCTGTCAGAAGAATCTTTCCGTTTTGCTTTTAATTCCAAATATTTTTCCGCCGTTTCTATGTCGTTAAAATGTATTTTCTGCGCGCCTATAATCTGATATGTCTCATGGCCTTTTCCTGCCAGAAGGATCATATCCCCCTTCCGAGACATCATGACAGCTTCTTTTATGGCCTGTTCGCGGTCAACTACGACTTTATAATTTTTTGCGCCGGCTCTTTTTATCCCGACTTCAATATCTAAAATGATTTGGTACGGCTCTTCATTCCTCGGGTTATCGGATGTTACAAAAACAAAATCGCTCATTTCAACGGCAGTTTTTCCCATGACAGGCCTTTTTGTCCTGTCCCTGTCGCCGCCGCATCCGAAAACCGTTATTATTCTTTTAGGTTTTAAATTTTTCAGCGCCGCGAGAACGTTTTTCAATGCGTCGTCGGTGTGGGCATAATCGACGGCTATTTCGAAACCGGAATCTTTCGTATCGACTCTTTCAAGTCTTCCCGGAGCCTGCGACGAACAATTCAACCCTTCAACGGCTTTTTTAAAATCGATTCCGCAGCTCAGGCAAGCCGCCAATGAAGCCAAAGCATTATAAACATTATGAAGCCCTATGTGTTTTATTTCCGCTTTTTCCGCAGCGTTTTTAACAGTTATATCAAAACTGCTTCCCGCGCCCGTAACGGAAATATTTTCAGCTTTAAAATCAGCGTCTTCTCCGGATTTCGCGCCGTACATTATTTTTTCGGCGCTGATATTAATTTTTGAAAGCTTTTTCCCGTAATTATCATCAACATTGATTATAGCATACTTCGCATTGTTTTTTATACCTTTTCCAAGCCCCGTAAAAAGGAGGCTCTTTGCTTCAAAATAGCTGTCTATATCTTTATGTAGATCCAGATGATCCGGCGTCAAATTAGTAAAAACCGCAATATCAAAATCTATTCCCGCAACTCTTCCCAAGGCCAAAGCGTGTGAAGAAACTTCCATTACGAGGTATTTTATTCCGGAATCGGCCGTCTCTCTCATCATTCTGTAAATATCCGCGGACTGCGGAGTGGTGTTCGGAGCGTCAAAAACTTTTCCGGCATATCTGTAATTGACCGTGCCTATAACGCCGCATTTTATTCCGTTATATCCCAAAATGCTTTCTATCATATAAGTTATTGTCGTTTTTCCGTTAGTGCCGGTGATTCCTATTATCGTCATCTCTCTGTCCGGATGATTATAAAACACGGCGCAAAATTCGGACATAAACTTAAAAATATCTTTCGTTATTATTTGGGCAGCCGGAATATTGTCGTCTTTATTTTCTGCGACAACCGCCGACGCGCCTTTTGAAACGGCGTCCATAATAAACTTTTTTCCGTCGGTATTATGTCCCGGAAGCGCAAAAAAAACATCTCCTTTTTTCAAAGTTCTGCTGTCATAAGAAACGCCGGATATATCCGTATTCCCGTCTCCGTACAAAACAGCGTCCGGCAAATGCATAATATCTTTTATCTTCATTTTTTTACCTTTTTTTACCGTCATTTTTTTTTATTTTATCGTTTTTGACAGCTTCAGGCTCGTCTTTCGGAATATTTAAATACTGCGCGGTTCTTTCCGCTATTCTGGCAAAAACTGGAGCGGCCACGGATGACGCATAATAATCTCCTTTAGGCTCGTCGATAACGACAAGAATGGCAAGCTCGGGGTTCATTGCGGGAACAATGCCGCAAAATGAAGCGATATAATGTTTAGTAGAGTATGTGCGCGTCGCAGGGTCGATCTTCTGGGCTGTGCCGGTTTTTCCGCCTGTTGAATATCCCTGAACTTTTGCCGACCTGCCGGTTCCCTTATCAACAACATTTTTAAGAAGAGATTTTACCTCATCGGCGGCTTTTTCGCTTACAACCCTTCTTATCTCTTTAGGCTCAAAAAACGATATATTTTCAGGCTGCGTATTTTCAATATTCTTTATTATTATGGGTTTCATAAGAATACCGCCGTTTGCCACGGCCGAAAAAGAATTTATCAGCTGCAAAGCCGTAACGCCTATACCCTGCCCGAACGAAACCGTCGGCAAAGTCATCACGTTCCAATTTTTCTCGTCAAGAAGAAGACCTTTTGCTTCGCCCGGAAGATCAACTCCGCTCAATGAATAAAAACCGAACTTTCTTATGTAATCGTAAAAGCCGACGCTCCCGAGTTTTTGCGCGATTTTTACCATTCCTATGTTTGAAGATTGCTCCATTGATTTGCTGAGAGAAGCATAGCCCGTAATTTTGTGGTCGTCTCTTACCGTATGATTTCCTATCTTCATTCTGCCGTTTTCCAAATAAAAATTATCCGACGTTTTGATTTTATTATTGTCAAGAGCCGCGGCGACAGTAACGATTTTAAAAGTTGAACCCGGTTCGAATATATCGCTTATCGCGGAATTTCTAAGCGCGCTCAAATTTTTTATTTTATCTCCGGAGTCAAAATCGGGAAGCGAAACCATAGCTAAAATCTCGCCGTTTTTAGGATTTTGTACGATACAAACCGCTTTCTTCGCATTATAATCCGAAAAAACTTTCCTAAGTTCCTGTTCGGCTATAAACTGTATATTTTTGTCTATAGTCAAAGTAATGTCAAACCCGCGTATTTTAGACATATCGACAAGCTTATCCTGTATCACTCTTCCCCTTCCGTCTTTATACTGCGTCGTTTTTACCTTTTCTCCCGACAAATACGAATTGCAGATTTTTTCTATTCCTTCAAGCCCGCTTCCGTCCGCGCCCGTTATTCCGAGAATATGCGCCAAAAGCCGGCCTTCCGGATATTGCCTTATGTATTTGCTTTCAAACCCTACTCCGAAAATCTTTTCGGATTTAATTTTTCTGACCATATCCTCGTCAAGATTAAACTCTATGGGAACATAAGACGTATCTCCAAACTCTTGAAGAGTTTTTTGTTTGATTTTAATGCCGTAAGGAGCCAGTTTCTTTTTAACTTCGTCAAGATCGGCAATAATTTTCGGATCAATAAAAAGATTGTATCTTCTTACGCTTGTCGCAAGCACCCTGCCTTTTGCGTCGAGGATATCTCCTCTCTTGGGTATTTCAACGTTTTCGCGTTTTATCATTCTCTCCACGGCTTTATTTATCTTTCCGTACATAAAAACCTGAACGTATATAAGCTTGGCAAACAAAGCAAAAAAAATGAAAAGCACGGCAACTGCCGCTGCTTTTCTTCTGCTGACTGTTTTATTGTTATTTTTCATTTTAAAATGAATGCCTTTAAAAAACCACGGCTTGTCATCCGGACTCCGAAATATCAGTTTTAATCGATGTACACTATATCTTTTTCCGCCGGTTTGTACAGATTTTTATCACGCGCTATTTTATCCATCTTTTCCAAAGCAAGTATTGAGTTTATTTTAAGACGCAGACTGTCATTCTCGGAGTTTATTCTTTCATATTCGTTTTTCAGTTCGCTTACCTTATATCCGAATCTGACGGCAGTCGTCTGCTGCCAAAGATAAACAAAAACTCCGAATATTATGCAAATAACGGCTAATACGGGTCTGTACATATATTCTCCAACACAATTAATAATTGGGGCAATGCCCCGCACGACAACTACTCCCTGCTCACTACTAACTCTCTCTGCTTTTCCGCTGCTCTGATTTTAGCGCTTCTGCTACGCGGATTAACGCGCATTTCTTCTTCATCTGCCGTTACGACTTTTTTTGTAAGTATATTATATATGCCTTCGGAAGATTTCCGTCTGAAATCCTGTTTTACGATTCTGTCTTCAAGCGAGTGGAAACTTATTATTACTATACGGCCTTTACCGTCTAACAAGTCCGGAGCGGAATTCAAAAGTCCTTCAAGATTATCAAGTTCCCCGTTAATAAAAATTCTTAAAGCCTGAAAAACTTTTGTAGCGGGATTTATTTTACCTTCATGCCTTTTGACGGAACGTACTATGTCCTGCAGCTCAACCGGCGTATTTATAATGCCTCTTTTTCTGCGTTCGGTAATTGCTTTTGCTATCTGTCTGGAAAGATGTTCTTCGCCGTATTTATAAAAAATATCCGCAAGTTCTTCCTGAGCGTATTTATTTATCACTTCTTTCGCGGTCAGAGGATTTCTAACATCCATACGCATGTCTAGATTCTTTGAATTAAAAGAAAATCCGCGCTCCAGATCGTCAAACTGTTTTGAAGAAACTCCGATATCAGCTAAAATACCGTCAACTTTATTTATTCCTATATTTGCCAAAGCCGATTTTATATTCTTAAAATTGTCTCTGATAAAAGTTACCCGATTATTAAAATCCGCCGAACGCTCTTTAAATCTTTCAAAAGCGTCTCCGTCCCAATCAAAAGCTATCATTTTGATATTTTCAAATTTTTTCAGTAAGTAAGAGGTATGCCCGCCTCCGCCGAAAGTGCAGTCAACGTATAAACCGTCAGGATTATTAACAAGATATTCTGCAGACTGTGAAGGCATTACCGGAATGTGATACATATTATTTAAAAAATAACATTTTGCACGCCACAATTATCATCAGCACGGCAAAACATTTCCTCAATATATTTTCCGGAAGAGCAGCCGCGAAATAAGCTCCTATAAATCCGCCCAGAATAAAACCGGCTCCTATCAAAGCGGCAATCCCCAAATTAACATGACCTTTTTTGTAATAAACCATCATAGAAACAAAACTCAGCATTATTACGGCAAGAGAAGTGCCCTGAGCCTGATGCTGGGTCATTTTCAAAAATATTATCATAAGCGGAATCAAAACAATCCCGCCGCCGACCCCCATAAGCCCGCTTAAAATCCCGCCTGAAAGACCGATGAACAAACAAGTTAGAATATCCATAAATTTAGTTAGTAAGGGCTTCTCTAAAAACCTGTATTTTCAGTGTCGTCATTGCGGCCCCCGAGCCGCAATCTCGTCGTGAACCACAGATTGCGGGTCAAGCACGCAATGACAAAAGCGGGGTTACCCTTACTAATTGTCGTTAAACAGGCGGACTGTACACCGAATTCTGTTTTTCAAAAAGAAAACTTTTTGAAAGCGCGATCATTTCTCTGCCGTTAAAATCGCTTTTAACGGTCAAGCGGCCATACTTCAGCCTTGCATTCCGGTAAGGATTTAGCCGTTTCACCTTTTGCGTTGCCGCAAAAGCTTATCCTCTTTCAAGGATACTCCGCCGTTTCCGGCAAAAGCGTCTCTGCTCGCACCTCTGCGCTCGCGCGCTGCAGGAGTTGCCTGCTACCGTTTTCCGTATACGGCAAGCCGTAAACGGTTAAAGTTCGGACTTTCCTCTTCACAAAAACTAAAAGTGAAGCGATCGCCGTCCGCCTGTTTAACG
>JGI24702J35022_10001167_pt1 | contig 16332 bp, 14 predicted proteins | sample TergutTh196P4_FD_35022 | JGI IMG/M metagenome (IMG submission 35022)
CCCGCCGCCGGTGGAGCCCGTCCTGTTGCCGTCGAAGGCGCAGTGCAGCGCGGTGACGTTGCTGTTGCTGTGTATGCCGCCGCCGCTGTTGGAGCCGGTGGTCCTGCCGTTCTTGATGCCCAGCCCGTAGTAGTACGACGACCCGGAGTCGACCTGGTTGAAGACGCGCCAGGTCTTGTACGTCGCGTCGACGGTGACCTCCGGGCCGCCGTCGGGGCCGAGGCGCCCGTACACCATGACGTCTTTGGAGAACATGATCTCGCTCCCCGTCACGATGTCGAAGGCGCTGCCGCCTGTGGAGGTGTTCACGTCGGCGAAGCGTACCACGCGCCAGTCCTCCGCGCCGGTGTCGGCGTTGGCGTCGGCCACGCTCTGGCGGAGGGAGCCGGCGCCGCTGTCGTTGCTGTTCGTGACGACCCAGCTCTTGGCGGTCCAGTCGACTGCGCCGAAGAGGCAGCCGGCGGACGCCCGCAGGTTGCCGGCCGCGTCCCGCTCGAGGCCGGGGATCGCCGCCGCGCCGCCCGCGACGCCCGGGAGGGGCATTATGAAGCCGGATGTGAGGGCGTTGCCCCCGAACCACGCGGCATAGTCGTCCGTCCCCGTCCCTAGCAGGTTGGCGCCGCCCAAGGGGACGTTCGAGTTGTCTTTCAAGAGGTCCGCCGTCATCAGGCAGTTCTCCGCTGTGACGGAGCCGGCGTACACGTTGTAGACGTTGTCCGGCGGCGTGGCCTGCCTGTTGTCGGTGAACGTGCAGTGGCGCAACGCCGCCGCACCGGTGGCGACGGCCACGCCCGTCTCGCCCACTGTACCGGTGATGGTGTTGGAGAAGAATGTCGTGTTGTCCGCAGCGACGGAGCCGGCGTAGGCGGCTCCGTATGATGCGGTATTGCCTTCGAAGCCGCAGTTCATGAGCGCGAGGGAGCCGCCAGCATATGCCCCGCCCCCGTTGCCCGCGCTGTTGCCGGCGAGGACGCAATCGACGAGGGCCGCGTCCGCCGTCACCCTCACCCCGCCCCCGTCGCCGGATCCCGCGTCCCCGTTCTTTAGCGTCAGGCCCATGAGCGTCAGTGTCCCTGTGGGCGCGGTGCTGTCCAGCAGACGGAAGGCGGACCCGCCGGCACGCTGTATGGTCACCCCCCCTCCGCCGTCTATGGTCAAGTCAGACTGGCTGAACGAGATCCCGCCGCTCGTCAGCGTCACCGCCGCCACGGACGGGTCGAACCGGATGGTGTCGCCGTCCACGGCGGCCGCGATGGCCTCGCGCAGGGACCCGGCGCCGCTGTCGCCGCCGTTCGTGACGACGAGCGCCCCCCCACCCACGGCGCCCTCTGATGCCGGGGATTGCGTGTCGAGCACGGCAATGACGCCGAGCATCATCGATGCGGTCAGCAATACCGCCAATACCTTTTTGGATGCGTCCATTCTTCTCCTCATAGTTATCGCCTCTGTAATGTTTTCAGAACCCTATATAATTCGATATCGCGCTCTATAACTTTTATACTTATTGCATCGCGCGTGGCTCCGACGCCCTCGGAACGCGCCCAAGGATTCCCGACGGAGAAAAAGATGATGCGGCGCTGCCCCGCTGATGGGGGACACGTCCCTGGGCGCACGGTGACAAGCCCCAGCCGCCCCATCCTGAAAACGGCCGATGGGGCGCCCGCAGCGGGCGCATGCTCAGGGCACAGCCTGCCCGCCGGCATGCGGCGGCACGCCACGTAGGCGGAGGAAAAGGAAGAAGGCGTCCATCACTGGGGGCAGGGACCGCCGTCCTTCGGCAAGGGGGGCCTCTCGGCGACCGTCGCGACATCCTCGGCCTCTTTCAGGGCCGGCTCCGCCTTGGGGGGCCTCTTCCGCACCTTGCGCTTCGCGGCGGGGGCGTACTCCGGCGGAGCCTCCAGCTTCCTGGCGGTGGACTCCCCGCCCTCTGTCAGGGGCAGGAGCTTCGCCATCAGGTCCCTCTTCTTTGGGCAGTCTACGAAAGCGTACTCCACGACGTCGCGGAAGTTCTCCACGGAGTAGATGTCCATCTCCTTGTAGTACTTGTTGAGGATCATCACGTCGTTGGCGTTCGCCTCCGGGATGAGTGCCATCTTTATCCCCGAGGCCGCCGCGGCCTCCAGCTTCGCGGTCACGGCGCCCACCGGGAGCACCTTACCCCTGACGCTGAGGCTCCCGGTCATGGCGAGGTCCTGCCTTATCGGTATGCCCTCCATCGCGGAGAGTATCACCGTGGCCATCGTGATGGAGGCGCTGTCCCCCTCGACCCCGTCGTAGGTCCCTATGTACTGCAGGTGTATGTCGTAGTCCGATATGGACTTCGAGGTGTAGTTCTTTATGACTGCGGATATGTTGTCGACGGCCTCCTTCGCGATGTCGCCGAGGCGGCCTGTGGCTATCAGCTTGCCGCCCTTCTTCGTCTGGGAGGGGGCTATCTCCGCCACGATCGGCAGCACAATCCCGGAGTACTCGGCCATCCCCGAGTCCGCTCCCAGGGCGGCGAGGCCGTTGATCATCCCCACCTCTGAGCCGCTGGTCTCGAACAGGGAGTACTTCTTGCTGTTCTCTATGTAGCGGTCCGCTATCTGTTGCTCGAGGCTGCGGGCGGTCCCCTTCGCGGAGATCACGTCGTCCACGGTGACCACGTCCGAGCCCCTCTCCACGGCGACGTCGCCGGACACGCGGACTAGGCCGCCCAGCTCCCTCATCCTGAGCGTCAGCTCGCCCTTCCTGCCGGCGCGGCGCTGGGCCTCCTTCACGATCTCCCCCACGGCGTACTTGTCGAAGGGGGGTATCTTCTCGTCCTTCTTGACCTCCTGGGCCACGAACCTAGCTATGTCGTAGCGGTTCTCGTCGGTGTCCGGCATGGTGCTGCGCATGTACACCTCGTACCCGTACCCCCTTATCCTGGACCTGAGCGCCGGGTGCATGCCCCGCATGGCATCGAGGTTGCCGGCGCAGACGAGGATGAAGTCGCAGGGGACCGGCTCGGACTTGACGAGCGCGCCGGAGGACCTCTCGGACTGGCCGGTGATGGACATATGCTTCTCCTGCATCGCCGTCAGTAGCGCCTGCTGGGACTCGATCCTCAGCAGGTTGATTTCGTCTATGTACAGGACGCCTTTGTTCGCCTTGTGTATCGCGCCCGACTCCAGTCTGTCGTGGGACGGGGTCTCGAGGCCCCCGCTCTGGAACGGGTCGTGCCTCACGTCCCCCAGCAGAGACCCTGCGTGCGCGCCGGTGGCGTCTATGAACGGGGGCGTGTCATCGGGGGTGTGCCCCACCAGAAGCTTCGGCACTGTCGCGTTCTCCGTCTTCGGCATGGGCGTCCTAGTGAAGATCAGCACTATGAGCACCCCGAAGAGGCATATGAGCAGTATCGTCCAGTCGTTGAAGAGGTACATGCCGAACGCCCCGATCATGAGGAGGACTATGCAGAAGTAGACGTAGAACGTGCTCTTCTGGTTCTTCATCATCGTGGCACGCGCCTTCTGCTCGCTCACTACGGCCTTGCCCCTCCCCGCCGGGAACACCCGCACCCTCGGCTCGTTGACGTCCTCCGGGTTGTGGTATGACACTATGTCCTCGAGGTCCTCCCTGGGCAGGTACTCCACCATGGAGTTGGCCAGCATGGACTTGCCCGTGCCGGGCTCGCCGATGAGCATCACGTGTCGTTTCTGGAACGCCGCCTTCTTCATCACCTCCACGGCCTTGTCCTGGCCTATGACGCGGTCTGACAGCTTCTTCGGTATCTCGATGTCCTTGGTGGTCCGGAACGTCTGCCTCTCCACCCAATCCTCGAGGAGCGACGGCTTATTGTTCACGACGGTTTCCATGCATTCCCCTCCATGCCGCATTAGTTTGTACTCGTATATAACTATTGTTTGTCAACCACCTTTCTTCACGAACCTGTACAGGGCGAACGCTATCAGCCCCGCTATGAGGAACCCGAGGGCCCATGCGTAGCTCATGTACCACGGGGGAGGCCCCCAGTCGTAGGAGGGGAGGGTCAGGACGGGGCTCTTGAAAGGGTAAGGTATCGCCCCGCTCCCCAGGTAGACGCCCTGGTGGTGCGTCCCGAAGAACTCTGCCGCGCCCATGAGGAAGTACTTGTCGCCGTCCCCGTCGTTCCACGTGACGTCCACGGCGTACCACCCCCCGTCGTCCATAAGGACGTAGTTCCATGCGTGGTCGGCCATGTTCGCCAGGGCGGTTCCCTCGACAATCGCGCACTGTATCCCCTCCCTCTCGCACAGGAGAAGGAACGCCTTGGAGTAGCCGAGGCACACCGCGAGGTGGTCGGGGTCGACGAACACCCCGTACGCGTCGGAGGAGTACGGGCTCTCCTCGGGCTCCCCGAAGCCGGGGTCGTACCTTGCGAGCTTGGTTATGTAGTTGTTTATGTCAAGGACCTTGCCGCGGGCCGTCTCGCTGTCGGTGGAGAACTCGTCCAGCGCGGCGTTCAGGTCGTCCAGCATCTTCTGTATGCCCTGGAACTCCTCGGTTTCGGGATCCTTGGGGTATTTGTCGAAGGAGACCGTCAGGGACACGGATGCCACAGTCGCCGTGTTGCCTGAGGCCGTCATGTCGAAGTCGTACGTGATATAGCTCATCCTCCAGCCCCAGTACGCCATCGGCGACTCCAGCCTGAGCGCCTTGAACGCGTTGTCGACGGCCAGCTTGGCCTGCCCCAGGACGTACGCCTCCGCGGCGTCGGGGCCGTCCGCAGTCGCGGTCAGCGCTATCGGGAACGGGACGAAGAGGCCGACGTCGTCGGCGCCCGCCGATTCCATGGCATCGAAAATGGCCCGGCCGTTGGCGTCCAGCTGGTCGCGGTACGGGACGAACACGTAGGACGGCTCGTCGGTCTCGTCGGGGACATCTGGCTCCTCCGCCGACACCGGCAAGGCGGCAGGGAGGGCGAACGCGGCCGCGAAGAACAGGGCCATCATAACCAACAGGGGCCTTCTCATATTTCCCTCTGTTACTCCATATTAATGCCGTATTTAAACTAAATGGCCCCGCCGCCGACGAACGCATAAATAAGCCCTGCCCGATAGAGAGCAGTCCATGAGGGTCGAGGAGCTAGACGTTGACAAGGGGATCCGGGACGTCCTTGCCGGGATCGGGCTGTCGGAGCTGTACCCCCCGCAGGCGGAGGCGCTGCCGATCGCGCTGTCGGGGAGGAGCCTGGTCGCATCGATGCCCACGGCGAGCGGCAAGTCGCTCATCGGCTACATACCGGCCGTCAGCACCGTGCTGAGGGACGGCGGGAAGGCGCTGTACATAGTGCCGCTCAAGGCCCTCGCGTCGGAGAAGAGGGACGACCTCGAGAAGTTCGCGCCGCTGGGCGTCAAGGTCATGATGAGCTCGGGGGACCTGGACTCCGACGACGGGAGGCTCGCGGAGGCGGACATCATAGTCGCCACTTCCGAGAAGGCCGACTCCATGATGCGCCACGGGAGCAGGTGGATGGAGGGGGTGAGGCTGGTGGTCGCCGACGAGATACACCTGATCCACGACCCGGGCAGGGGCCCCACCCTGGAGATGGCGCTGACGAAGCTCATGCGCAGGAACAGGGGCATGCAGGTGATCGCGCTTTCCGCCACGATCTCCAACGCGGAGGACCTCGCGCGCTGGCTGGATGCGGAGCTCGTGACCAGCGGCTGGCGGCCCACGCCGCTGAGGGAGGGCGTCTACCTCGACGGGGAGATATCGTTCGACGAGGGGGAGCCGGTGGAGGTCCCCCAGAGCAAGGACCACATCTGGGACATGATACGGCAGACCGTCGCGGAAGGGGGGCAGTGCATGGTATTCGTCAACACCCGGAGGTCCACGGAGTCCCTCGCGGCCAACTACTCCAAGAAGATGGGCGCCCTCGCCGGGAGGGAGCTGTCCGAGAGGGAGGCGGAGGCCCTCGAGGGGGACTCCGAGTCGACGTCCATGGGCAGGAAGCTGCTGTCCTGCGTCAAGTGCGGGATGGCGTTCCACAACGCAGGCCTCACGTACGGCCAGAGGAGGCACGTGGAGGAGGGCTTCCGCGCAGGGGACATAAAGTGCATCGTTGCGACCCCCACCCTCGCCGCCGGCATAAACCTGCCCGCCAGGAGGGTCATCGTGAGGGACACCCACAGGTACGAGTCCAACGCAGGGAACGTCCCCATATCGGTCATGGAGGTGAAGCAGATGTGCGGGAGGGCGGGCAGGCCCGGGTACGACCCCTACGGGGAGGCGGTGCTCGTCGCCAAGAACGCGATGGACTCCGAGCGCCTCATGAGGGACTACGTCAGGCACGACATCGAGAGGCTGACGTCGAAGCTCAACAACGAGGCCGTGCTCAGGAGCCACATCCTGGGGCTTATAGCCACGGGCGACGCGGACACGGAGGAGGGCATAGTGGATTTCATGCGGGGCACGTTCTTCGGCAACACGTCCCAGATGTACGGGATAGAGAGCGTCGTCGAGGGCGTGGCGGACTTCCTCGAGGGGGAGGGCATGGTGGCCAGGGAGGGCGGGTCGCTGCGGGCCCTCCCCTTCGGGAAGAGGGTGTCCGACCTGTACATCGACCCGAAGTCGGCGGTCATCCTGAGGGACGCGGCCATGGGGATCGGCGACGGGACGGACGACCTGGTGATACTCCACGCCGTCGCTTCCACCCCCGACGTCCTCGGCATATACCCAAAGAAGGCCGACGCCGAGATGCTCTCCGCGCTGGCGGCCGAGTACGAGGAGGACTTCCTGGTGACGCCGGAGGACTCGGGCGGCGGCTACGAGGGCTTCATGAGCGACCTGAAGGTTGCCGTCCTGATGGACGACTGGATCAACGAGGTCCCCGAGGAGACGATCACGTCGTCCCTCGGCGTCGGGCCGGGGGACATAAGGTCCAGGGTGGAGATGTTCGACTGGCTCCTCTACTCCATGAACGAGGTGGCGTACATCTTCAAGCCGGAGGCGTCGAGGAGGGTCAGGCCGCTCCTCACCCGCGTGCGCTACGGCGTGAGGGAGGAGCTGCTGGGCCTCGTTTCCTTCAGGGGGGTGGGTAGGGTCAGGGCGCGGACGCTCTTCGACGCCGGCATACGCTCGAAGTCGGACGTCATCGCCGCCGACGCGGACGTCCTGGCGAGGCTGCCGAGGATCGGCCCCGCCCTCGCGCAGAGCATGAAGGCCCAGTCCGGGGGCGCCCAGGGCAGGGGGGCGTCGCGCCTGGACGAGGAAGAGGAGCGCATGCTGGACAAGATGGCGGAGGAGTCCGCCAGGGAGCAGGCGGGCCAGACGGATGCCAAGAGGCAGTCGAGGATACATGACTACTGAGGACCCGCCGTTCTAACTCCCTGCCACGTGAAGGGGAGGGGATGAGTGCCATATTCTGCACTGATTGTACCGTTGCGATATTCCAGACGATCCAACTCCCATTGCAGTTATTGGGTCGCGGGGTCTTTGGGACAGGGCGTCCCTCACAACTTTTAGATACGGCACCCACATACATGCCCGTATGCCCTCGCCACGGCCGCTTCCTGCCACGGAGCAGGCTACTGTCCGCGGGCCATCCGGTGAGACAATGATCAGGACGTTCCCGATACACACGCCGCGCCTCTGCCTCAGGCGGTTCGAGGTCAGCGACGCCCCGGAGGCCTACGACAGGTGGATGTCTGACAGCGACGTGACGGAGTTCCTCACCTGGGATCCCCACGGGTCCCCGGAGGAGTCGGAGAGGGTGATACTCGCCTGGGTGCAGGCCTATGCGCTGGGGACGTTGGACTGGTGCATCTCCCTCAGGCAGGACCATGCCCCCGTCGGCAGCATAACCGCCGTGCAGGACTTCCCAGGGAGGGGGTACTGCGAGCTGGGGTACTGCATCGCGAAGGACATGTGGGGCAAAGGGTACATGACCGAGGCGGTCAGGGCGGTCACGGGGTTCATATTCCAGGACGCCCGCTACGACTGGGTGCAGGCGAGGTGCGACGCGGAGAACCACGGGTCGAGGAGGTGCCTCGAGAAGAGCGGCTACACCCATGCGGCCGAGGTCTGGCTCCCATCCCCGAAAGGGAGGCGCGAGGTGAGGCTCTATCACGTCATGAGGGTCTGCCGGGGGGACATGCCCAGGATGTGACCCCATGACGAACGAGGACTACATGAAATGCCGCACATGCAGGTTCTGCATCCACTCCCAGGGCGACTGGGTGTGCTCCGCTGAAGGCAGGCCCACCGCCAGCGGCGGCACGTGCGGCAGGTACAGGCCCGGCTCCTGCGAGAACTGCAACAGCCTGGTCTCGTCTGGAGGGAAGACGCTGTGCGGGGCCACGGGGGAGGAGGCGTACGTCCTGAGCGTCTGCTCCCTCTACGACCCGTCCGGGAGGAGGTCAGTATGAGGCGTTCCTCGTCCTGCGGCGGCCGAAGGCGTTCTTCAGCGTCGCCCGCGCCTCGCTCGTGCCGGACATGACCCTCCTGGCGGAGTCCGGTATGCCGTGGTAGACGATGTTGTCAGCCACCCCCGTGCCGGACGCCATCCTGCCCCTCACGGCGGAGTACGACGACTGGAGGCCGCCGATGGCGCCGTTGAGGGAGTCGGATAGCCGGTACAGGTTGTCCTCTATGAACCGGGCCTTGTTCCTGAACGCGCCCCCTCCCGCCAGCAGGGGGTTGTACGTCCCGTTGACGAAGTCCTCGTCGAGGTCGTCTATCGCGTCCATCAGGTACACAGCGGCGCACAGCCCCGTGAAAAGCCCCTCCAGGTCCTCCCCGGCCTCCTCCCCGGCGATGTCCATGAGGGGGCGGGACAGGGACCTGCCGAACGCCTCCCCCATCCGCATCGCGTCGGGGCACCCCGCCATCTCCATTCCCCTGAGTTCCTCGAAGCCCTTGCCGACTGCCCCGTCGTAATCGGGGTATTCCCTCTCCGCCCTCGATATCGCCCGCCCCAGCAGGAGGGAGGCACCGCGGCTCTTGACGCTGGGCCCGTCGCACTCGTCGTCGGCCAGCTCCCATTTCGTGAGCAGTATGGTGTAGGCGGCCATCTTCCTGAAGAGGTCGGAGTCCGCCGCCGGCTTCTCGAGGACGCACAGGAGGGGGTTCCCCGCCCCTTTGGGAGGGGCGCCCCCTCCCAGGACGGAGTTCAGCACGATCGTGTTGAAGGTCATGTCGTAGTTGACCGCCGTGGTAGAGGCTATGCCGTACCCCGACCTCAGCTGGTGGCACGTCTCGCAGTAGTACCTCCTGTACGCCGAGAGGTCCGAGGGGGACAGCCTGCTGTAGAGGGGCACTGTGTAGCCGAACATGTGATCCGCAGGCACATGAGAGGTTCAGGAATTTAATACTGCGTCCCAGGGTAGGTGCCCGCAAGCCGTCCTGCCGAAGACGACGCGGCAGACGGCCCAGCGGGAGACGAAGGGGTCAATTTTGTCGCCGCTGGCGACAAAGCTCCCCCGCATGCATATAGCGTCCGTTGCTGGGCGCAGCCTGGTCTTTTCCGGAAGAGGCTCGTCCCGTATGCCCCAAACCCCCTCCCTGGCAGGCGCCAGCCGACTTTCGTTATGGGGGAAAGGCAAACATTACGCAGAATAGTTAATATACCCTTAAACGGTACGCCGGATGGGCCTATCCGGCAGGATAGGCAGGTGAGAACATGTCCCCTGGTGCAAAGACCATCGAAAGCCTGACCGCATTGTATATGAACCAGTCGCCGGCGGCGTTCACGGCGTTCGCCATGCATGCCAAGGCGCCGAACGACTACTCGAAGCGCGTCGACGAGGCGGAGCACGGCGGCGCCCCCGAGTGCGACTACCCCTGCTGCAACGACAGGGGGTGCTGCTCGTCCGGATGGTGGTACGCTGGCCTCGGGGGTTGCGTGGTCGTGTGCTGCGCGTTCTGCTGCTACATAACCAACGGGTTCAACGGCGCATGGCCGTACTGGCCCTTCTGAGCCGGGCATGAGGCCGTTCATCTCCGTCGTGGTGAAGCCGACGCTCGAGTGCAACATCGGCTGCAGGCACTGCTACCACACGCCCGAGGAGAGGTCCCCTGCGAGGATGAGCATAGATGTCCTGGACGACCTATTCAAGAAGCTCTCCGAGGAGTACGAGTCCGTGTGGTTCGTGTGGCACGGCGGGGAGCCGCTGCTCATGCCGCTGGGCTTCTACAAGGACGCCGTCGCCCTTCAGGAGAGGCATTTCGGGAAGAACTCGCACAGGGTGGGCAACACGATACAGACCAACGGGACGCTCCTCGACAGGAGGCTCGTCGGGTTCTGCAAGGAGAAGATGATCAACATAGGGGTGTCCTTCGAGGGCCCCTACAACGACGCCCTCAGGGAGAGGACGGAAGAGGTGAGGGGCAACCTGGAGCGCTTGGGCCGCAAGGAGGGCGCGTTCTCGGTCAGCTCCACGATATCGGCGGGGACCGCCTCCAGGCAGAGGGAGATATACGACTATTTCAGGGACAACAAGGCCGCCGTGTCCTTCTCGCCGGTGATACCGGCGGGGTGCGCCGCATGCGGCGGCATGACGCCGGACGCGGAGGAGTACATAAGGTCGAGCATCGAGTGCTTCGACGCATGGCTCCTCGACAGGGACGCGCAGGCGCCGCTAGTCCCCCACTACCTTTACGTGCTCAGCGCCCTCGGCGAGCCGGCGGAGTCGGACTGCGCCCACGCCTCATGCCTCACCAAGTGGATATGCGTCTACCCCAACGGGGACATGTACCCCTGCGGCAAGGGATGCCCCCCCGAGTTCAGGCTCGGGAACCTGTCCGAGTTCGGCAGGGTGTCGGACGCTTTCCTCACGGAGGGGTTCGGCAGGATCCTGGAGGGCTCGGTGAAGAGGAGGGAGGCATGCATGGCGGGGTGCGGCCTGTACGGGTACTGCAACGGGGGGTGCGCCGTCGACGCGCACTACGAGACGGGCATCGACAGGAACGGGGGCGACTCCTGCAGGATCTTCAAGGCCGTGTTCGGACACGTCCTGTCGACCGTGCAGGGGATAACCGAGGCGCGCCCGGACCTCTCCCGGTACAACAGGTTTGTGAGGGACGCCGTCATGGGCAGGCTGGTCAACCCCCGCATAGGGGCGCCGTGACCCCCCCTCACCACTTGTCGTCCGCGCCGATCGTGTCTATGTCGTACGGGGTGCGCTGGTAGACGTAGTAGTTCAGCCAGTTCGTGAACAGCAGGGTCGCATGCGCCCTCCAGCTCATGGGGGGGTCCTTCTCCGGGTCGTCGCAGGGGAAGTAGTTCTCCGGGACGCAGGGGCCGAGCCCTTTCTTCGTGTCCCTGTCGTACTCGTACGCCAGCGTGCCCGGGTCGTACTCGGAGTGGCCGGTCACGAACACCTGCCCCCCTTTTTCCGACGTCACTATGCCGACACCTGCCATCTTGGACTCCGCGATGATGTGGAGGCGGGGGTTGCGGTTGATGTCGACCGCCCTGACCTCGGTGTGCCTGGAGTGCGGCATGTTGAAAGCGTCGTCGAACCCCCTGATGAGCGGCTCGTCCCTCACGTTTATGGTGTGGCAGAACACGCCGGAGATCTTCTTGTCAAGGGGGTACTTCGGCACCTTGTAATGGTGGTACAGGCCCGCCTGGGCGCCCCAGCATATGTGGAGGGTGGAGTTCACGTTCTTCAGGGACCAGTCCATTATCGCGCACAGCTCCTTCCAGTAGTCGACCTCCTCGAAGCCGATGCTCTCGACCGGGGCGCCGGTTATTATCATGCCGTCGAACTTGCTGTCCTTGACCTCGTCGAAGGTGTAATAGAACTTGTCCAGGTACTCCTGCGACGTGTTCTTCGAGTCGTGGGTCGCCGTCTGCAGGAGCGACACGTCGATCTGCAGCGGGGTGTTGCTGAGCAGCCTGAGGATCTGGATCTCGGTGTCTATCTTCGTGGGCATGAGGTTCAGGATCAGGATCTTCATCGGGCGTATGTCCTGGGCCGATGCCCGCCCCTCCCTCATGACGAATATGTTCTCCGACTCGAGCGTCGCGCCCGCCGGCAGGTCGTCAGGTATGTTTATGGGCATGATAATCCTCCCTACGCCCAGGATGTTACGCCCCGGCCCTATTTATCCTTTTTCGGGAGGGGGCGGCGCTGCTGGCCCGACGCCCGCCGGCATCGCGGGCGCCCTCTCAGTACTCTATGCCTTTCCTGGCACGCACGCCCTTGTCGAAGGGGTGTTTCACCAGCGTCATCTCCGTCACGAGGTCGGCGTACTCCACTATCTCCTTCGGGGCGCCCCTGCCCGTGAGCACTATCTCTATGTTGGCCGGCCTGCCCTCGAGCATCCCGACGACCTCCGCCGGGTCCAGGAGCTTCCAGCTCATGGCGTTGTTGACCTCGTCCAGTATGACGAGGTCGTACTTCCCCGAGTAGATCTCGTCCCTGGCCCTCTGGAGCGTGTCCTGGGCGACCTTTATGTCCCTCTCCTTGGGGACCTTCGAGACCATGTGGTCGAGGCCCAGCGGCAGTATGGTGAAGTTCGGGAACCTCTCGGCGGAGACGTGCTCCCCGTAGTTCTCGGGCGGTTTGAGGAACTGGATCATAAGGACCTCCAGCCCGCGCCCTGCCGCCCTGAAGCCGAGGCCCAGCGACGCCGTGGTCTTCCCTTTCCCGTTCCCGGTGTAGACATGCACCAGGCCCAGCTCCTTCTTGGTCTCAATGGGTATGTCGCTCATCTTATCCCGTATGAATCCGGTTCTTGGAATTAAACCTATTGTTATTAATAAGCGGATTATAATGCGGGCTTATGGAGTCACCCCCTGCTTATACGTCCCTTGAGATGAGGACGGTCCTCATCGCCTGTTGCGCAGGGGTGTTCATCATGCCCCTCATGAGCACGATGATGAACCTGGCGCTCCATCCGATAGGCATCGAGTTCGAGGTGGGCTCCAAGTCCCTGGCGATGGTCAATACCACGTTCCTCCTGGCATCCGTCATCGTGATGGTCCCCCTGGCTAAGGTGTCCGACATCATCGGCAGGAGGAAGGTTTTCGTGGCAGGCCTTATCATAACCCTCGCGTCGGCCCTGGCGGGGGGTTTCTCCCCGAACTTCGAGGTCCTTCTGGCCATGAGGTTCATCATGGGGGCGGGCTCGGCCGCGCTGTCCGTGTCCAGCGTCGCGATGCTCACGGAGGTGTTCCCAATCGAGAGGAGGGGCTGGGCGATAGGCGTGCAGTCGACGTTCATCTACCTGGGCATCGCCGTCGGCCCCGCCCTCGGGGGGTTCATCTGCGAGTTCCTCGACTGGAGGTACCTGTTCTTCTTCATGGTCCCCTTCGTGCTGATCGCCCTGGCATACATACTCAGGTTCAAGAGGGAGGTCATATCCGAGGCCTCCGCGAGCATGGACTACCGCGGCGCGCTGCTGTACGGCGCGACCATCTCGCTCACCATGTACGGCGTGATAAGCCTCCCGGAGCTGTGGGCTCTGCCGCTCATCGCCGCCGGCCTGGCCATGCTGGCCGTGTTCATACGGGCGATGAAGAGGTCTGCCTCCCCCGTCCTGGACCTCGGCGTGTTCCGGTTCAAGGTGTTCTCCAGGGCGTGCATCGCGGCGTACACCAACTACGCCTCGTCCTACTCCGTGTCGTTCTTCCTGGCGCTGTACCTCCAGAGCGTCGGCGGGCTCACGCCCATGCGGGCCGGGCTCATCCTCCTCATACAGCCGGTGGTCCAGGTCCTGCTGACGGCGAAGTTCGGGAGCTACTCCGACAGGATAGCGGACAAGCGGGTGCTGCCCACGGGCGGCATGGTCCTGACCTGCGCCGCAGTGTTCATGATAATGTTCATGGGGACGGCCCCCGACTACCTGTACATAGCGGCGGTGCTGGTGCTTCTCGGCGTGGGGTACGGGATGTTCTCCGCCCCCAACACGAACGCGATAATGTCGTCGGTCCCCCCGAGGCACCGCGGCGAGGCGTCCGGCATGATCGCCGTCGTGAGGCAGATAGGGATGATGACGAGCATGAGCGTCGCCATGTGCTGCATAGCCCTCATAATGGGCTCTGCCGACAACATCGTCGCCCCCTACGAGGACTTCATCGACGTGATCAGGGCCGCGTTCGCCATATGCCTAGCCATGTGCGTCGCGGGGACGGTCCTCTCATGGTTCAGGGGGGAGGGGGGGCGACGGCAGGGCGGCTCCCCAATGACCCAGAGGTTTAGTTATCCCTAACTTTTCACAATTCTGGAAAACTGTAAATACCTCATAAGGGCATCGTAACCCGATGACGGACGCGGCTTCCCTCGAGAACTACAACTTCCAGAAGATAGTGGTCACAGTGGGGGCCGCCCTCCTGGTGATCAAGTTCGCGGCGTACTTCATAACCAACTCCGTCGCGATATTCACGGACGCGGTCGAGAGCATCGTCAACGTCGCCGCCGGGGCCATCGGGCTGTATGCCCTGTTCCTGTCCGCCAAGCCGGCGGACAGGTCGCACCCCTTCGGCCACGGCAGGGTCGAGCTGATATCCGCGTCGGTGGAAGGCGCCATGATAACGGTCGCGGGCGTCCTGATCATCTTCGAGGCGGTCAACAACATACTGGACCCGAAGGGGATATCGGCGCTGGACACGGGCCTCATACTGATAATCGCCGCCGCCGCCGTGAACTTCCTGGTGGGCACGACCGCGATAAGGAAGGGGAGGAAGAACAGGTCGGTCGCCCTGGAGGCCAGCGGGAAGCACCTCGTGACGGACACGGTCTCCTCCGTCGGGATAATAATGGGGCTCTCCGCCGTGTACCTGGGGGAACTCCTCGGCCATGACATATCCATCCTGGACCCGGTCATGGCCCTGCTGTTCGGGGCGTTCATAATAATAACCGGGGCGGGCGTGATAAAGAAGGCCATGGACGGGATCATGGACAAGGCCGATGCCGGGATACTCATGAAGGCGGTCGCGTGCCTGAACGAGCACAGGTCCGAGGCGTGGATCGACATACACAACCTCCGCGTCATAAAATACGGGAGCAGGCTCCACATCGAGATGCATGTCACCCTGCCGTTCGACATGACGATCTCGGAGATGGAGGAGGAGAACCGCTGCCTGCACGAGTACGTGGCGTCCATCTTCGGGGGGTCGGCGGAGCTCGTCATGACGCCGGAGCCCTGCAAGGAGTTCTCCTGCATCCACTGCAGCAGGGACTGCGGCGCCAGGCGTGCGGAGTTCATCGAGAGGATAAACTGGAACGTGGACCTGCTGGCGCAGGAGCGCCAGCACGCCTACGGGAACCATGTGGTCATCAGGGACATAAAGTGAGGGGGTCTGGCAGGACGCCCATGTGGTATGAGATGAAAACGCCCCCATGGCAGTCCAGGTAAAATATAACTATCTTTTCGCAAGTTACCTTGTCATGGTCAGAAAGCAGGAAGACGTTCCAGAGGAGATTTCGAAAATGGGGCAGGAGGGGTGGTATTCCGGACTCAGCGACCAGGACAAGGTGAGGCTGGGGAGATACGTCGGCGGTTCTGACACGTCATCCTGGTCGGGCTTCTGCCTCTCGGTCTCGAGGAGGGCGGTCTCAGAGGAGAATTACCCAGTGTCCATCATAGTCGGCGAGAGCGCCCTCGGCGGCGATGTCACGGGGATTGAGAGGTTCGAGATGCTGGAGGAGATAATCCCTGCCTACTTCGGCATGGGGAGGTACGACGACTGCATGAGGTGCTGCGAGGAGGGCCTCGCGCTTATCCCTGGTGTTATGGAAGGGCTCAGGGCCAGGAACGGCGGCTCCCTCCCCGAGAGGGTGCAGTGCCGCAACTACACCGTGAACGTCCTGATCGGGGCGCGCGGGGACTACGAAGCCGCCGACAGGGCCCTGGACAGGTTCCTAGAGATGGGGCTGATATCGGAGGAGGACGTGGCGTACAGGAAACAGAGCCACAAGGTGCACAGGCTCCAGAGGGCGTTCGACGGGATATTCTCCTCGACCGTCAGTGGCCGATGACGTCCTTCCACAGAACCATCGGCAGGATGTCGATGGCCGGCTCCTCGTAAGGGTGGACCCGCCTTATCGCCAGCACCACGTCTTTCAGGTCCCCGGCCGTCACCGCGAAGTCGATGCGGAGCTCGTCCTCGACGCTCACCTCCCCCGGCCTGCCGATGAACGGGTCCGACCCTTCCAGCGACCTCCACGTGCCCTTCGCCTCCATTATCGAGAACGCCCTGTCGTAGCCGGGGTACATCTGCCCCATGGAGCCGTTGACGGCGTCCATGAGCTCGTCCTTGTAGCCCGGGGGTATCGCCACGGATATCTTGTACGCCGCCGGCTCCATGCCGTCAGCCCTCCGACGGGGCGTGCCGGCGGTCGAGGTTCCCGAGGAGGTCGTCTATCTCCGCCAGCCTCTGCT
>JGI24702J35022_10001168_pt1 | contig 16322 bp, 13 predicted proteins | sample TergutTh196P4_FD_35022 | JGI IMG/M metagenome (IMG submission 35022)
ATACGAACAAACGAAATACAAAAAACGAAAACAGTTTCCATTTTAAAAAATAAAAAAAAGTAAAGTAAAAAAAATTAAGGAATAAATAAAGGAATACAGCAAAAAAGAAAATTATATACAGCCCGGAAAGGGTCTATCATTCCAATTCGTTTTTAACTTGTTTCTTCAGTATTTTTCTTAACTAAATCTTTAAGCTGTTTGATTTTTACAATCGAATTTTCATAGTTTTTACGAACTTGAAGCTCGTAATATCTGTAAATTGTGCTCAACGGAACGCATAATGAATATACATTCAGCGGGCGGCCTTTTTTATTCACTTTTATAGAATGGCTCTTGATCCACGAGTGTTCATCCATGAAACAAATTGCAAAACTTATTTCAGGTTGCCGCAGACCGGTACCAATTTCAATTTCACGAGATGAAGCTTCTTTGACATTCAGCAAATACACGAGCGTCAATGCAACATTTCTCTGGACTCCCAGATTTCTTAAATCAGAAACAAAAACAAGATCGTTTTCATCCAATATTTTGACTTCAAAATCAATCAATAAAACACCTTCAATCAATTTATTCCGTTCAAAATTTGACCACAATTCAAACTATTCAGAACGTTTTTAAGGATATATATATCGAATCCATTTCCTTTTACCATGAATTCTAATGAATGAATCAATGAAAATATTACTTGCATTTTATCATAATTCCAATAAATGACACAATTTGGGTATTATTTACATTTAATCATGAATTCTAACAAATGACATAATATAAATATTATTTGCTTAAAATCATGAATCCTAACAAATGATATAATATAAATATTATTCTCATTTCAATCATGTATTTTACCAAATAATACAACGTAAATAATATTCAATGGGTTATAATTACGATTTAGGTTAACAATCATAGTGACGATTATTTTTTATATCCTTTTAGATAATACTCAAATAACATGAATGACTGTTAATAGGTATTATTTATAAAATGGAGATATTGCATAAAAACTTTTTTATTTATTTTATCTTAAAGATTTCTAGATAAAACAATTTAATAAAAATATCCTTAAGATGGTAACCTTTTTTATGTAAGAAAAGTTAGCATTAAATTGAAAATTTGGAGAAGATGAGATGTTCACAGAAATAATTACTGCCATTATTGTCGGGTTATGGGTGATGCTGCCTGCATATTTGCCAAACTCTTTTGCAGCCGTCTTTGGCGGCGGGAAAAAAATAGATGGTGGAAGAACACTTTCTGACGGCAGACGAATTTTAGGAGACGGAAAAACGTGGCGCGGCTTTTTTGCCGGAACACTTCTTGGATTTATGATCGGCTTACTTGAAATCTTCTTACTCAGCCAAGGCTTCAATTTCTTTGGAATCGAGCTGCCCGGATTTAGCAAAACCGGACTTGCCGGCGCTTTTGACATATCTGCATGTATTGCCATATTATCCCTCTCGATGGGTGCGCTTTTTGGAGACATGGCTTTTAGTTTTATCAAACGCCGAATCGGTTTAGAACGCGGAAAATCATTGCCTTTGGCAGACCAATATGACTTCTTGCTCGGTGCTTTTGTTTTAACAGCCTTGACATCTTACGGCTGGCTGTCATCGACTTTAACCGGACTGACATTTGTTGTGATCATAATTATGACACCCATACTTCATTTAAGCACCAATATTATCGGATATTATTTGGGTGTTAAAAACGAACCATGGTAAAGAACAAATATAAGACGATTCATCTTTAATAGAAATCGCAAAGCGTTAAAAACAAATGCAAAACAGATGTTAAACAAATGCAAAACATAAGCAAAGGTAATGATGGATAACATGGATAACATGGACAACACTGAAATTATTCAGGCTCTCAAAGACTGCAATGCCGTCTCTTTTGGTGATTTTACATTATCTTCCGGTCAAAAAAGCAGTTTTTACATTGACATCAAAAAAGCAAGCACAGACCCCAAAACATTAAAAATCGTTGCAGGCTACATCAGCCGTCTCATCGACTCAATGACAATCGATAAAAACGCACTCATCATCGGCGGCGTTGAACTCGGCGGCGTTCCGATTGCAACCGCCGTCTCTTTAGAAACCTTATGCCCCCTACTGATTATCCGAAAAGAAACAAAAGAATACGGAACAAAAAGCCGCTACATCGGGCAGCCGGACACATCCAAAGAAATTATATTAATGGAAGATGTGACAACAAGCGGCGGTTCGGTTAAAAAAGCCATCCTCGCCCTCCAAGCCGACGGTGCCAAAATCACCAAAGTCATAACCATTGTCGACCGCGAATCCGGTGCCGCCGCCTCCTTAAAAGAAATCGGCGTCGATTTGATTGCATTGGTTCGATCAAGTGAATTGGTAAAATAAAAAACCGATTCTTTATTTTTCTATTAACAAACAATTTTTTATTCACAGCAATTGATCTTTTTATCATAACAACTGATTTTTTTTAATCATAACAATTGATTTTTTTAATCATAACAATTGATTTTTTTAATCATAACAACCGATTTTTTTTAATCATAACAACCGATTTTTTTTAATCATAACAACCGATTTTTTTTAATCATAACAACCGATTTTTTTAATCATAACAACCGATTTTTTTTAATCATAACAACCGATTTTTTTAATCACAAAACCCAAATCAACCACCAGTTCGATCAGTCGCCCCAAGGTGACTGAATCGAACGGATTCACACCCATAAAAATAAAATGAAAAAGTACAAAACTGTCTTTTTTTGTTTTGAGTTAGAGATGACGGCAGAAATCACAGAAACAGCAACACAAAGAACGGCAGCAACAATCCCCGCAACCGAAACACAAAATCAATAACAGAAATCATAAAAGCAATATTCTTTTTTTTTAAGAAAAGCTCAAATTTTGCTTTCATTCGCTGCGCTGCTGAAAACAAAATTTGAGGGGGTTTGGATGTTTTTGGTAGAAAGGGTTATTGAAATTTGACTTTGTTTTTTATTTAAAATCCGAAACATCATTTTTCTCAAAATGATTCAAATACGGGGTACGTTTTTCTTCAAAAGCGTTTGATGATTTGGAGAAAACGGTACCCCCCGTTTTTATTGATTATATAAAATGATGTTTCGTGTTTGGTTGACTTGATACAAAATGCTGCCTTTTTATTCAACAAACATTCTTTCTTTTTTATTCATAACAAACGTATTTTGAAATCAACTTCCCATGAACGGACTTTTTCAGCATCTCTTCTTCATTTTGATATGGCCGCTTTAAAACAATTTCTTCCGCCATGGATTTATTAAGCCCCGGCAGTTCTTTTAAAAGAGAAACAGGTGCTGCGTTTATATTGACAGGATATGAAACCCCCGTCACCGATCTAAATCCGTGTCCGGTCACAAGAATATCATAAAAACGGTTTAATTCCATTTGAGTCGGAACCGCAATCAAAAGAGGATATGTTCCAAACTGCCTCCCAAATGAAAGCGTTTTAGGTGATTTTTCTTCAGCTTCCATAAAAACGTCTTTAAGCACCGTTCCAATCGGAACAACCCGACGAAGCATCGGCAAATCAATCGTTTGACGCACATTTTCCTTATGAGCGCGAAACAGTTTTTCATTTTTGAAATCCGCAACCTTTTCGTCAGAAAGCAAAGTGTTTGGAAAAACCATCACTTGACGCAAATTGATTCTACGGACCATTAACCCCTCATCATAAATTTTTTTCAAAAACTCATAATTCAAAGCATACGTTTTTTTTGATTCTTTCAAAAGCCCGTAAACAAAATTAATCCCCGGCAAAATTTCAGGCATCCCGTTGCTGCCCAAAACCGCTCCCTCTGAATTGACAAGGCGAACCGCTTTTAAAACCTGCTCCGGCGTCGCTTTCAAATCGTTTGCCTCAATAACATCGGGGTCTGCACTTTCAATGCCCATTGCAATAACATCCCCCGACGTATGATATTGAATAATCGTCTTTAAAATCTGAAGCGATTCCTCAGGAAATTCTGCAATCGTAATTGGATTGCCGTTATCCATGTGAAGCGTTTTTAAATTCGGCGCCACACTGCGAATGCCGGAATACAGCTTTTCAATTGCCTCAGGATTTGGTTTTAAAATCGGTCCGCCGACATCAATGCCCTTATAAGCAAAAAGATCCGGCTGGCGTCCAATCCTAAAATGGCGGACATCCAATTGATAAAGCAATTTTGTTTCCTCAATAATATCCTCTTCTTCTCTAAAATCAGGACGCCCGTAAAACGATTCCGTACAAAAAGAACAATGCTTCCTGCGTCCGCAGCCGCGGTACGTTTCAAGCTCACAGATAATGTTTGGAAAATCAGGATGCTGCCGAACAATAAATGCCCCGCTTTTAGACCACCGCGCAATTTCATCCGTTGTTCGATAACGATGAGACAAAACATTTTTAGAAAAATAATCAAAAATAAAACTTTCCACATCCTTTTGAGCAACAAAAACATCTTCCGGCAAAAAGGAAAGACCGGTTGCCGCAATGCCGCCTTCTTTAGAATATCCAAGACGAATGGGTCCGCCGAGGATTTTAATCCCTCCGGCCATTTTAAAGAGGGCTTGAATTTCTTCCGCCGTAATCGGCGTTCCACGAAGATATTTTCCGGGAACGGTCATCCCCGAAATGATAATAAGAACATCCGCCGTCTTAAACAAATCCGAAAACGATTTGCCAAAAGAGCGAACCTGATCAATTGTAAAGTAACGGATATCGCTTTTTAAAAAGCCGCTGTCGATCAAAGCGCCCGCTGCATAACGCGGATACGGAGAAATGTAAGGCGGAACACCAAAGCAGGCCGGTTCATCAACGTAACCGTCTAAAATAATGGCTTTCATATTTCGTCAGCTCAAAAAATTCATCCTCACAAACAATACAATCTAATACACAATCCAACACACAATCTAACGTACAATACAACACGCAATCCAACACACAATTACATCATATAATCACAAATGTTTTCAAATGAATAGCTTTATTTATTTATCTTTCTTTTTTTGAGATATGCCGACAATTGGAATTGTGGATACGACGTTTGCCCGATATAATATGGGTGCCGCCGCAATTGATGAATTAAAAAACAATATTTCCGCAAAAATGATTCGTGTGACCGTACCGGGTATTAAAGACTTGCCTGTTGCTGCAAAAAAACTCATTGAGGAGCAAAAATGCGACATTGTCATGGTTCTTGGAATGCCCGGAAAGCAGCCGCAGGACAAAATTTGTGCCCATGAAGCCTCTCAAGGCATTATGATGGCACAGTTAATGACAAATACACATATCATCGAAGTCTTTGTTCACGAAGATGAAGCAAAAAATGACAAAGAACTGGCTTTTTTAATGGACAGGCGCTCCAGAGAACATGCCATAAATGTTGTAAAAATGCTGACCGCTCCGGATAAAATGATAAAGGAAGCCGGAACCGGACAAAGAGAAGGATTTGAGGATGCAAAGCCAACAGGCTAATAAATTGAAATGGTGTGTAAATGGAAGATTATTGGAAACATTGTAATTGGGAAATATTAGCTGAACCCATTGAAATCCTTGAACCTTTTGATTTTGAAAATTATTATGAGAAATACAAAACTCCTTTGGAGTGGATAAGTAGCATAAAAATCAAAAGAAATAAACAATATAAAATATCTGCAATTGCAAGAGGATTTACGCCACTATCTGCAAGAGGATTTACGCTACTACCTTTTGACCAACAAAAAGAGGGAGAAGTAGGAAAATTAATTGAATATGTTAGTATAAAGGGGACGAAAGGTTCGAGTACAGTAGAATTAAATCCATGTTATGTGGAATCTCCCGAACAGCAGCACAATTTATTAAAAGATACCACAAAAAATAAAGCCTCTATTACAACCTACAAAATAAAAAAATATAACAACAATGACAAAATATCAAAAAAAGTTTTAAAAGAATGGTATATAAATGCACCTCATAGCCCTCGGTATTTAGTAGACAATGCATGCGAAGAAATAAAAAATGTACGAATATGTAAAAAAGGAAATATTGAAGACAGATATGAAAGAGATGGTGGTGGATTTTATCACACAATACATTTAAAATATGAACATTTTGAATTTATTATAACTCCTATTAAAGATCATTTTGAACCGACTTGGTCGAAAAAAATTTCAATTGAATACCGTGAAGATTTGGGAGGGATTCCAGATGAAAACATCCGCGAGGCAATTGCAGAATTTTTTGGGTTCTTGATAGGAAAAAAGGTTTCATTAATTGGGCATACATATTACGACGATAAGGGTAGCACAATAGAAGCAATGGCATGTAATCCAAATATTTTCAACATACATAACGAATGTTCAAAACCAGAGATTGATTTAATTCCAATGAAATGCGCAGAAGATGGAAAGATTTTTAAAAAGATATTTGAAGAATTATTGCCAGAATATATTAAAATTCGAACCAAATTTTCAATAAGAGAAGCTCTTATGAAATATTGGTTTTCCCAAACGATTCCGAGAGATGAAGCATTACCAATATTATCGAGTGGGCTAGAGATGATAATGAAAGCTTGGTTTAAAACGAAATCACCTACGGGTGCAATATATATGCCACAGGATATATATGACGAAAAGATGTCTCCAATAATTAAAACGATATTAGAAATATTCAAAGAAAATCAACACAAAGAAAAGATAAAAAATAAATTAATGTATAATGTGAATCAAATGGGAGTAAATGAACGTTTTTTTGTATTTTTTGATGAGATTGGATTGTCCTATGGAGATGTTGAAAAAAAAGCAATTAAAGAAAGACATTCTTTTGCGCATGGAGATTTATTTCAAAAAGAAGAGATTAATGACCTGATAAAAAATGACGCAGCATATTCAATTTTATTCGGAAAAGTAATTCTTCAATTACTGGGATATAAAGGAAAATACATAGACAGAACTGTGCTGGGTTTCCCTGAAAAAGAAATGCAAGAAAAAATGGGTTAAAAATAATAAAGGAGTACTCAAATGACAATTAAAATCGGATTCGTTGTCGCTGAATTTAACAGAGACATCACTTATCAAATGGAAATTCTCGGTGAAGAACATGCCAAATTCCTCGGTGCTGAAGTGACTGAAAAAATTTACGTGCCGGGCGTATATGATATGCCGCTTGCGATTAAAAAAATGTGCGAAGACAAAAATATCGATGCCGTTGTCACCATCGGCTGCGTGATTGAGGGCGATACACGCCATGATGATGTTGTTGTGGCTCAAGTGACGCGTAAAATGACCGACTTATCAATAGAATACGAAAAGCCGGTGACGCTTGGCATTTCCGGTCCGGGCATGACAAGAATGCAAGCCATGGAAAGAATGGATTATGCCAAAAGAGCCGTTGAAGCTGCCGTTAAGATGATTCAGCGCGTTTAACATACAGCAAATAAAAAAAATATAAAATGAAAATACTTCAAACAACTTGATTGCTATTCATTAAAAATAAATTTAACATGACAGGAGACATACATGATATCTGCACGATTAGAGAGAGTTGAAGAATCGGCAACGCTGAAATACTCAAAAAAAGCAAAGGATTTAAGTGCTAAAGGTGTGGATGTCATCAATTTTACATTGGGCGAACCGGACTTTGATACGCCTGAAAATATCACAGAAGCCGCCTATCGTGCCATGAAAAAGGGCGAAACCCATTATTCGGCAGTTCCCGGAATTCCCGAACTCAGAGAAGCGATTGCCGAAAAATTAAGAACGGAAAACAAAATCCCGACGAAAGCAAAGAATGTCATGGTCACGCAAGGTGCGAAGCTGGCGATTTTTGAAGCACTGATGACGGTCGTTGATGACGGCGATGAAGTTCTACTGCTTGACCCTGCATGGGTCTCTTACGAAGCCTGTGTCAAAATGGCCGGTGGAAAACCCGTTTGGGTACCGACTGATCCGGATAATAATTATCAGCCGCTTCATGATATTTCAAAATACATCACTTCAAAAACAAAAATGATTATTTTAAACACACCATGCAATCCGACCGGTTCCGTTTATGATAAATCCTGTATTCAGGAAATTGCCGATTTGGCAATTGACCACGATTTTCTTGTCATGTCCGATGAGATTTATGAAAAAATCACATATGGAAAAAACAATATCAGTATTGCTTCTTTAGACAACATGGCTGACCGCACAATTACAGTCAACGGCTTTTCAAAAGCTTATGCGATGACGGGCTGGCGTTTGGGTTACTTAAATGTCCCTGATCATATTTTTCCGAGTCTTGAAAAAATCCAAAGTCATTCGATCAGCAACGTGACAACATTTATCCAATACGGCGGCGTCGAAGCTTTAACCGGACCGCAGGATGCTTTAATTCATATGAGAAAGGAATTTGAAGAAAGACGCAACATTTTGGTCAAAGGATTGAATGATTTGGGATTGAAATGTGCCATGCCCGAAGGTGCCTTTTACGCCTATCCTGATGTCAGCGAATTTGGATCCGGCGAAGAAATCACCGACAAATTACTCGAAGAAGTTCACATCGCCGTTTCTCCCGGCGTGGCTTTTGGAGAATCCGGCAAAAACAGTATTCGCATTTCTTATGCAACATCTAAAGAGCGTATTAAAGAAGCTCTTGTCCGAATGGAAAAAATGGTTGGGTAATTTTTTTATTTGGATAACGGTTTTTGTTTTTTTCAGTCAAAAAAAGCATATCTTAATAGAGGATACCTAAATGTTTATTTTTTGAGGTTATGCACTTTTTTATTGAATACCGGCTGCAGAGTTTTTAAACTTTTCGTTTTTAAAAATTTCGGAAAGTTCATGCACTATTCAACAGCTTTCCTATTTTAGCCGAAGGATTGATTAATGGATGGCAAAAGTATACAATTTTTCCGGATCAATCAATTCTCTACGCACTGCGTAGAGAATTTACTTGGGCAAGCATTCACCTGAGAATGAGGGTTGACAAAAATGTCCGAATTACTAAAAAATGAAAATACCTTTTATAGTGAAATCAGCAATTTGTTGAAACAAGCAAGAAATACCGCTTACAAATCTGTCAATACAATTATGTCTCAAACATATTGGCAAATAGGCAAACGTATTGTTGAACAAGAGCAAAAAGGACAAAACCGCGCCAACTACGGCGATTACCTGATTGCAAATCTATCGCAACATTTGTCGAATACGATTGGAAAAGGCTTTTCTGAAGCGAATTTGTGGAAAATCAGGCAGTTTTACTTGACTTTTCCAATTCTGGACGCAGTGCGTCCAGAATTGAGCTGGACACATTACGGATTGCTAATGAGAGTGGAAACAGATGTTGCGCGTAATTTTTACATTGACGAATGTATAAAATCAAATTGGAGTACCCGACAATTAGAAAGACAAATCAACACCCATTTTTATGAGCGTTTGCTTGTAAGCCAAAACGAGAATGCTGTCGCCGCCGAAATACAAAAAACCGCCCCTCCTCCTCAACCAAAAGATTTTATCAAAGATCCTTTTGTTTTGGAATTTTTAGACATAAAACCCTCGCCTGAACTTTATGAAAGTGAATTGGAAACTGCAATCATTGAACATTTGCAATCGTTTTTGCTGGAAATGGGACGAGGTTTTTCGTTTGTCGCCCGCCAAAAACGCATCTCTTTCGACGGACGCGATTTTTATATTGATTTGGTATTCTACCATTATATTTTGAAATGTTTTGTTCTCATAGACTTGAAAATGGACGATTTAACACATCAAGATTTGGGACAGATACAAATGTATGTCAATTATTACACTCGCGAAATGATAAATGATGGAAACAGTCCTCCTATTGGAATTATTTTGTGTGCCGACAAAAGCGAATCAATCGTGCGTTATACACTACCGGAAGACAATAACCAAATATTTGCTTCAAAATATTTGCTGTACCTGCCGACCGAAGAAGAATTGAAAAAGGAACTGCAAATCGCAATGAAACAGTGAAATAAAAAAGCAGAAAATATTTAAGACACTTATTTATTGTACTGACGGAGGGTGCTCAAAATTTTTGTTTGTTTTTGTAAATTCATTTTTTCAATCTTTAAAATCTGTTTTGCCGATGGATGTTGCCGTTGCTGCCTTCGCGTTGTTCGTTTGCCGGCCATTCGTGTGCCTGATTGCTGCCGGCTTTTAATTGGATTCTGTTCGGAATGAGTGTTACAAATCATACCTATTTGTATTACAAAAATGTTTTAAATGAAGTCCCCTTTTTTGAAGTACAAAAAATTGTGAAACGCACAACGACAGATTGAGCGATAAAAGAAAGGAAAATCAATATGCCTAATTCAGAGATACCATGGAAAAAAGTGGCTGTTTTTGATCTGAACCATGGCGGGCTGACGATTGCAAAACATTTGGCTTCGCGCGGCGTTTCTGTTACTGCTTTTGATACATACGGCAAAATGGATTTGGCACAGCTTGAAAAAAAGTTTGATTTAAAAATGTCAAATGATCCCGATTTCGTGGGTGCTGAAGATTTTGAAATTATCTGTCTTCCGATTCATCTCAGCCCCCTAAATCCGTTTTACAAAAAGGCAAAACAACTCGAAATTCCCATCATCTCTCATCACGAAATCGTTGGCCGTCTGCTTCGAGCAGATCGCCGGCTGAATGACATCACCCTCATTGAAATCACCGGCATTTGCGGAAAAACAAGCACCGCCGTCCTTTTAGCACAAATGCTCTCTGCAGACCGCAAAATTGCTGCACACACTTCAAAAGGACTGATGTATTGGGAAGAAAATGAAGTCAAACACACTGAACAAAGCGTCAGCATCACGCCGGCTCACATCTTAGACATCATTGACATCGCCTTTGACAAATTTAAGCCCGACACATTTATTTTTGAAATATCGCTTGGATTCACCGGCGCCCAAGACATCGCAATATTGACAGAAATTGATCCCGAATACACGATTGCCGGCAACACGATCACATCAACCACCGCCAAAACAAAAATGATCAGCGGCTCCAAAGAAAACAGTATTTTTGTTGTCAACGATCACGATCTGGAAAAAGTCAAGAAATATATTCGCAGCAATCAAAAAATTGTGGTTTATGACGACACCGGCGATGCAGCCAAAGATGAAGTCCCCACCGACGTTTATCTCAACATTTCCAAACTCAAAGACGGACAGCAAACCGTTGACGTCGAATCTTCCGGAAACGATGTTTGTTTCAGAGCAAAAGTGTCCCCCGGATATGACATTTTCTCCTACAGAACAGCACTTTCCGCCTCGATCGCAGCGGCACTTGAAATTGGCGTCACAGAGCAGCAAATCACACAGGCCATTGAGTCATTTTCAGGTATCGAAGGCCGCATGCACGAATACGAAGAAGGAACCCGCCTGGTCATGGACAACTCCGGTTCAGGACTCACCATCCAAACTGCACAAACCGCACTGGATTACATGATTCACAAATATTTGGACAAAAAATCCGATTATTACGATTCAAATGTCAAAAGAGACATTTATTTCGTCATCGGCGAAGAAGAAAAAACCGTTTGCGAAGGACTGGAGCCCACGGGCGTTGCCGCACTTGTAAAAGCATATGAAAAAGACCTTTGCAAAGTCATTTTCGTTGGCGAGCGTCTTAAAAAATTTGCAGGAGAAAAAGAGCTGCAAAAAAGTTTACAAAAAAGTTCACAAAAAAAATTACAGAATGAATTACAAAAAGAAAGCGATGATGACATCATCGAGAATGTCGTTTTTGCAGACACATTCAAAGACGGACTTAAAAAAGCGCTTCACGATTCAAAAAATGACGACATCGTCATCACCGCCGTCAAATGTTTCAGATAAACAGGTTAAAAAATGAGTGAGAATGAAAAATTAATTATTCACCCAAGGCCCAGCTCAATTGTGGCGTCACTGTACACACTGCGCGACTTAAATGTGGACGTTGCAATCCTGCACGGTCCCCCCGGCTGTTCATTTAAGCACGCCCGGCTGCTTGAAGAAGACCGCCTNCGTGTTTTAACAAGTGCCATGAATGAAAACGATTTCGTNTTCGGNGGNCTTGAAAAGCTGATAAAAACAATTGATAAAGCCATAGAGCTTTTTGATCCAAAAACGATTGCAATTGTCGGAACGTGCACCAGCATGATCATCGGCGAAGAATTGACAGACGCTGTTTCACACGCCCCAAAAGGCGTGGATATTATTTGCATTGAAACGCATGCCGGATACGCCAACAACACCGACGGCGTTATATCCGTATTAGAACCGGCTGCACGGATCGGAATGATAACAGACGAGGAACTCCAAAGACAACGCCATTTGCTCAAAGAAGCCACCAATGTTGAAATTCGGCACGGCGCCGCCAGCAAAGATTATTTAGAGCCGTCGCGCGGCGATTTGAAATATAAAGTTGCAGAACGCCTCATCGACATTTTAAAAAGCGGCAAAAAGGTAATCGGTATCTTAAATGCTAAAAAAGAAACGGCGTATATGTTTGCAGATGAATTGATTGCACTTTATGAAACCGCCGACGCCTTAGGCATGGCAGAAAACATTGTCATTTTATCAAATACAAACACGGACGTTGGTCTTCCGCGCGTTAAAGAGCACGCCAAAAATATTATGAAAGCTTTTCATGAACGCGGTATTCCGATTCATGAAATCATCGGCGGTCTTGATGAATACGCCGTGACCGGCGATCAAGTCAAAGAATTATTGACCAAAAAATACACAAATTATGATGCGGCTGTTATTGCAGGTGTTCCGCACGCTCTTTATATGGAAGCATTTTCCCAAATGGAGCTTTTTTCAATCACAAACGGACCCCGCCAAGTTATTCCTTTAAAGGAAATGGGACATCACCACGTGATGGTTGAAATTGACCTGCACCCCCAAACGCTTGGCGTTTCGCATATTGTTCCTTCCGAATTTGGAGAAACGCTTCGTTCTGTTTTTGCAGATCAAAAACAAAAATATGGCAAATATGATAAATGACAATATGACAAACGGGATAACAATGAAGAAGATTATTGCAATTTACGGAAAAGGCGGTATCGGAAAATCCAGTACGGCTTCAAATATCGCAGCAGCTTCTGCTCTTGAAGGTCACAAAGTGATGATGATCGGATGTGACCCAAAAAGCGACTCCTCCATTACGCTGCTTGGCGGAAAACGCATACCCACCGTTTTAGAAACCATTAAAGAAAAGAAAAATATCCAAAGAGAAGACGTCATTTTTGAAGGCTTTGGCGGTGTTTTGTGTATGGAAGTCGGCGGTCCTGAGCCGGGCGTCGGCTGTGCCGGACGCGGCATTATTGTTGCCATTGAGACACTGAAAAAAATTTATCCCGATTTTTTAGAAAATGACTTGATCATTTACGATGTCCCAGGAGACGTCGTTTGCGGCGGTTTTGTTGCCCCGATCAAAAAAGGATTTGTGAATGAAGTTTATGTTTTGACGTCCGGCGAATATATGCCCCTTTATGCTGCCAACAACATTTGCCGCGGTTTTGAAAAAATCGGGATGGAACTCGGCGGTGTGATTTGCAATTCCCGAAACGCCGACAGAGAAAAGGAATTGGCGGAAGAATTTTCAAGCGAAATTGGAAGCAAACTGATTGGATATATCCCGAAAGACCCGTTGGTTCAAAGCTGTGAACGCGATGGTTTTTCTGTCATTGAAAAAGCCCCCGATTCCGAAATCGCCCGTGTTTACAAGAAGCTTGCAAGAGACATATTTTCAAACAAAGAGCGTGCCAAAGCAACACCTTTAGAAGACAACCGGCTGAGAGAACTTTCCAAAAAATACAGCGATTAAAAATAAAAAATAATCAGGCAACGAAATAAGAAAAAATAAAAAAAGCAAGGCAAATAAGGAAAAACATGACAATTGAAAACATTCCTCGGATTTTAATCGCCGCAGACCGCTCCTCTTCGGGAAAAACGACGCTTACGATGGGGATTTTGGCGGCTCTCAAATCAAAAGGCTACACCGTTCAGCCCTTTAAAGCAGCTTTGGATTACATTGATCCCGAATACCATACGGAAATTTCAGGTCGCCGTTCACGAAATTTGGACGGCTATCTGATGGAAAAAGACGGTGTTTTAGATGTTTTTGCACACGCCTGCCGATCCGAAGAAAATGATAAAAAAGGTGCCGACATTGCCGTTATCGAAGGTGTCCGCGGCTTATTTGAAGGGCTTGACGCATTTTCGGATGTCGGAAGCACCGCCCAAATTTCTAAAATTTTAAAATGTCCTGTCATCATGGTGATTAATGCCCGCAGCATGACGCGTTCTTGTGCGGCGCTTGTGAAAGGATTTGTATCTTTTGATCCCGATGTCACAATTGCCGGAGTCATCTTAAACAATGTCGGAAGCAAACGCCATGCTGAAAAAGCCGTTGCTGCAATTGAACATTATACAAAAGTTCCGGTGATCGGGATTATCAAAAGAGATGCCGATATTGAATTGTCATCTCGGGAACTTGGACTTATTCCGGTTCCCGAAGGACGAAAAGGGCAAAGAGGACAAAAAGAGGAAAAAAGCGACAACGGTTGGATGAAAAGTTTGGAAAAAATCCATCAAAATGTTTCGGAAGGCGTGGATTTGGAAAAATTGGTTCAAATCGCAAATACCGCCCACCCTCTTGAAATTCCGGCAAAAACCCGTTTTGAAAAAAAAGAGAGAAATGACAATGCTCCTCTCCCAAAAATCGGAGTGGCTTTTGATGAAGCTTTTAACTTTTATTATCCTGACAATATGGATTTGCTTAAAGCGGAGGGCTGCGAAATTGTTAAGTTCAGCCCGATACACGATTCTGTCCTGCCAAATGTAGACGCAGTTTACATCGGCGGCGGCACGCCCGAAATATTTGCCAAAAAATTAGAAGACAACACATCCATGAAAGAGTCCATAAAAATCGCATCCGAAAACGGAATGCCGATTTTTGCAGAGTCTGCCGGAATGGATTATTTAACACAAAAAATGATTCTCAAAAGCAAAACCAAAGGCGATGAGATATTTGAAATGGCCGGCATTTTTCAATGCAATACTGTTTTTGGAAGCGGCAGACGTGTTGTCAGCTACACAAACGGCATATTTGAGGCAGACACGCCCATCGGGAAAAAGGGAAACACGTTTATTGCACACGAATTTCACCATTCTCTTTTGGAAGACATATCCGATGACATGGCATATGCCGTTTCCCTCACACGGGGGGTCGGGATTCAAAATCAAAAAGATGGGATGATGGTTCGAAACACGATTGGGACGTATACGCATTTTCATGGAGCATCGTATCAGGAATTTGCGGAGGCTTTTGTGGAAAGTGCGAGAAGTTATTGTGAGAAACGAAGATAATTTTTTTGTCACAGCAAGTTGAGGGATTTTACAGCTTAAGATTTTTTGATTTCTAATTTTACATTTTGTTGAGCAATGGCAATGGATTTATTCAGCTTTTCGACAAACCATTGCTTATCGGGAAAAGACGTCAGATATTGTGCCACTTTTATATTCCCTTCGTCCAACAATAACAGTTCAATGTGTTCGGTATTGCCTTCACTGCAAAGCAGTAATCCGACAGGAGAATTTTCATGCGGCTGCATCTCATATTTTTGCAGATATTTCAAATACAATTCCATCTGCCCTTTGTATTCGGGCTTGAATTTTCCCAACTTTAAGTCAATGACTACCAAACAGTTCAATTGGCGGTGATAGAGCAGCAAATCGAGATAATAATCCGTGCTGTCAATAGACAATCTTTTTTGCCGCTCCAAAAATGCAAAACCTTGTCCCAGTTCCAAAACAAACTTTTCCAATTGGCTGAGAATAGCATCTTCGAGATCATTTTCGGAAAAATACCCGTTTAAGCCCAAAAAATCAAGAATATATGTATTTCTAAAAATCAAATCGGGGCTTAAATTGGCGTGATCTGTTTTTTGCAGGGTTTGAAGAATCATTTCTTCCGGCTTGGCCGCAATAGAGGATCGTTCAAAAAGCATTGATTCTTCTTTTTGGCGAAGTGTTCGAATACTCCAATTTTCAATCATGCACATTTGTTGGTAAAACAGCCTTTTTGCGGGGTTTTTGATAGCAATAAGCTCGATGAAATGACTCCAGCTCAAAGTTTGCGACAGTGTCGCAAACATTTCTTCTTCGGTATAAATCTCTGCCACCTTGATCATTCGGTTTAAGCCTGAATAGGTATAACCCTTCCCGTATTTATTTGTCAATTCTTGCGACAGTGTCTTAACAATTTGCTGCCCATACTTTGAGTAAGTTTCGTATTGCAATTCAGCGATAATATAATTGCCAATCGACCAATACAAACGACTGATTTCCGCAT
>JGI24702J35022_10001169_pt1 | contig 16322 bp, 8 predicted proteins | sample TergutTh196P4_FD_35022 | JGI IMG/M metagenome (IMG submission 35022)
AAAACGCGCATGGGGCAAACAGAGATAAATGAATACACACCGGCGTCGTTCATTGAGGAATACGGTTTCGAGCCGTCGAAAATTGTCGACCTCAAGGCGCTCATGGGCGACGCTTCTGACAACATCCCAGGGGTAGCGGGCGTAGGCGAAAAGACTGCTATGGATCTCGTGCGCCGGTTTGGGAGTATAAGCGGGATATATTCAAAAATCGAAGGTTTGGATATAAAAGACTCGGTTCGCGGCAAACTTATCGCTGGACAGGAAAGCGCGGAGCTGTCGTTCGAGCTGGCTACGATCCGCTCGGACGCGCCGCTTGATATGGAGCTGGGCGACTGTCTGCGCCATGATCTCGACAACGATAAACTGTACACAATATTCAAGAGGCTTGGTTTTATAAAATTGACTGAAAAGTTCGGCCTGACTCCGCCGGGAATGGATTTCATGGCTTCGGGTATAGGCGCAGGTATGAGAGTGGGCGCAGGTCCAAGCGCAGCCTCGTCCGAGTCACATAAGAAGGTGCCTGAAACGTTCCACGTCGCTTCGGCAGCGGATCGCGCGTCGCTGGTCGAAGCGGCAAAGGCCGCGAAGCGCGTAGCGCTACGGCTTGATACGGAGTTTTTTGACAGCGTCGCCATCGCCATACCCGGAGACGAAAGCCAAGCAGTGAGTTCCGGCAGCCGTGAGGCGCACCGACAAAACGAAGAGGGCGCCGTTGTCGACGCCGTAGTCAGCGCGCCCAGCTATCAGATATACTTACTCCAACGGGGCGTTACCGATGGATTCGACGGTGCGCTGGCGGAGCTTTTGGGCAAAAGCGTTAAAAAGACCGGATATAATATAAAGGATATAACGCGAGCCTGCCTTGACAGGGGGCTCGATACAGATGGTTGGGAATTTGACGTGGGGTTAGCCGCGTATTTGATCTCGCCAACCGACAACAGCTATGAGATCGCCCGCTTATCGGAACGCTACTGCGACTTTTCCCCCAGCGCCCCCGCAGACGACGATGGCCAGATGACGTTGCTATCGGATACAGGGACATCAATAGCGGAAGAGTGCCGCTCGATTTGGCTGCTGGACAGCGTTCTTAGCGATAAACTCAAAGATCTCAGTCTCGACGAGGTATATTATATGATCGAGATGCCGCTGTGCAGAGTCCTGGCGGAAATGGAAAACGAAGGTTTTCTCGTTGACAAGAGCGCTCTTGCGCGTTTCGCGGAATCTCTCGGCGGTAGAATCGCCGAAATAGAAAAGCAGATTTATTTTCACGCTGGTGAAACGTTTAACATCAATTCGCCCAAACAGCTCGGAGTGATTCTATTTGACAAATTGATGCTGCCCGCGCCGAAAAAAACGAAAACAGGCTACTCAACAAACATCGAAGTGCTCGATCGCTTGACCGGTATGCATCCGATAATCGGTTTTATCAAGAGCTATAGGGAGTTTACAAAACTGAAATCCACATACACAGACGGGCTACTGAAGGTAGTTGAGCCAGACGGGCGTATCCACACCCATTTTCAAATGACTGTAACGGCTACGGGCCGCTTGTCTTCGACAGAGCCAAATTTGCAAAACATTCCGGTCAGAAAGGAATTGGGCGGCGAATTGCGCAAGATGTTTGTTGCTGGCGATGGGAATGTACTCGTTGACGCGGACTATTCGCAGATCGAGCTGCGCCTTCTGGCGCATATTGCAAGCGACCCTGTCATGACAGCCGCGTTCGAGAGCGGCGAGGACATACATACAGTTACGGCGTCGCAGGTGTTTGGAGTACCGCCAGGCGACGTTACCTCTGTGCAGCGTTTTCGGGCAAAGGCTGTAAACTTCGGCATCGTTTACGGGATATCGCCGTTTTCGCTAGCGAGCGATATAGACGTCACCACTAAGGTCGCAAAGGAATATATTTACAACTATCTCGAAAAATACGCCGGGGTCCGTAAGTATATGGCCGACATCGTCGAAAGCGCGAAACGTCTAGGCTACGTCGCGACTCTGTTTGGTCGCCGCCGTTATCTGCCTGAGTTGACGTCGTCCAATTTTAACACGCGTTCATTCGGGGAACGGGTGGCGCTCAATATGCCGATTCAGGGCACGGCGGCTGATATCATGAAGATTGCCATGATAAACGTTTCAGCAAGGCTAAAGGCCGAAAAGCTCAAGGCAAAGCTGATATTGCAGGTACATGACGAACTCATAGTGGAGTGCCCGGAAGATGAAGTAGACGCCGCGAGCCGGGTTTTGCGCGAGGAAATGGAAGGCGCGGCAAAGCTTTCCGTTCCGTTGGTGGCGGAAACGCGCGTCGGAAAGAGTTGGTATGACGCGAAATGAGAATATAATTAATATCATCAATATCATCGCGGCGAAAAAAGCGGATTTGCGGCGGATCCTTGAAATTGAGCGNGAATCGTTTACAATGCCCTGGACTCGTGAGTCGCTTTTAAGCGAGATTAACAGGGAAGACGCCTTTTTCGCAGTCGCGGTTTGTGAGGAGTCAGCGCCAAAAAATACAGATTATAAATCGCCGGCAGCTGACATGTCGCAACGCGATCCTCTCGGTTGCCTCGCGAGCGGCGCCCTAGGGTACGTGATACTGCGGCGCGCTGGGGATGAGGGCGAACTGTTGCGGATTGCGGTCAGCAATGACGCGCGAAGGCGTGGTATTGCCGACTCGCTTATGGGCGCAGCGCTCGATTTCGCAAAAGAAAACGCGCTTGCATCAGTGTTCCTTGAAGTGCGCGAAAGCAATAAAGCGGCGGTTTCGCTATATATAAAGTGGGGATTTAAACCAATTCATCTGAGAAAAGGCTACTACAGCAACCCCACAGAAGACGCCGTTATTATGCAATATTCGGCCAGACCATCATANAAGATGTTTGAGCGTTTCGGCGGCGCGGTCACAGTCGAACTCCATAAACGCGGTCGCCGCGTGTCCCANCAAGGCGTTGCTATCCTCGCCAAAATCATACTCCAGCAGTTTGTTTATNATCTCAAGGCCNGCGTCGTTGTCATACTCGTCCGCCGCGACCAGCGCGGCTTGGAGATGTTCCTGTAGACAAGCGCAGTCGCCTGGCTCTTTTTCGCACGGCGGCTTTTCTTCCGGGAGAATATCTGACAGTTCCTTATGAAGCGACAGTAGTTTTTCCTTGAAATAGGGAAAACGCTCAATACAATAGATCAAATCCTTGTTTTTTGAAGCTTTCTCCAGTTTTAGCGCCGTTTCTGACAGCGTCATCGCGCCAATAGTGGCTAAAGTGGATTTCATCGCGTGTATAGAAATCGAAAATCCTTCGATATCTACGTTATCTAAACACTCGGTCAGGCGCTGACATTCCTGTAAGAGCTTTTTGTTAAACAAGACCAGATTATCAAAATACATGCTCTTGACATCGGATACGCGACGCAACCCGATATCGGCGTTGATATCGCCGATTCTTTCGAGGGCTTCCCAAAAGGCGCCTTCAATGGTATTTTCCAGGTTAACTTTCATGTCCTCTTCCGTTATCTGCGTGACCTTTTCCTTAGGAAGCCATTCTATCAAAACCTCGACAAGTCTATGCATATCGATAGGCTTGGAAATGAAACCGTTGAAACCGTTTACAAGGAACATTTCCTTCGCGCCATGCACCGCGTTGGCTGTAAACGCGATTATTGGGAGGCTCTTGTATTCCCCGCCGAGCTTTCTGATTTCCCGTGTCGCCTCGACGCCGTCCATTTCCGGCATCATATGATCCATGAACACTATGTCAAATTCGTTCTCCATTACCATTTCGATCGCTTCCTTGCCGGACGCAGCTTTTTTCGCGTCTATGCCAAATAGCATGAGCAGACCATGAGCCACCTTGAGGTTGAATTCGTTGTCGTCTACTAGCAGTATCTTCGCGCTGGGGGCGTGTATCGCGAGTTCCACCGTGATTTTTTTCTCCTGCTTGACTTCAGACTCGCTGCCAAGCACAATGGGGATCATCACCGTTACTACCGTACCTTCGTCCTCCTCGCTGTCGAGCATGATTTCCCCGCCCATCATCTTTACGAAAGCTCTGCTGATGGCAAGCCCCAGTCCGGTGCCGACGATAGACCGATTTTTGTCTGTCTTGTCCTGTTCGAAAGCGTTGAATATTTTAGGTATAGCCGCTTTGTGGATACCCATGCCGGTATCTTTGATCTCGAAAATGAGCATATCGTCCGATACGGTCACTTTTAGCCGCACGAACCCTTTGTCGGTGTATTTTACCGCGTTCCCGCACAGATTTGTAAGTACTTGACGAAGTCTGATATCGTCGCCATATAGTGTTTTCGGCATCTCTCCTATGCTCTCAAACCTAAAATCCAGCCCCTTCTTTTGTGCTACATACCTAAACATGGAATTAATATTGTCGATCATAGCCGGGAAATCGTAATTGACGAGGTTAATTGACAGTTTCCCGGACTCGATTTTTGAGAGATCCAGAATATCGTTAATAATGGATAGCAGCGCGTGAGTCGAAGACATAATATCGTTAACGTAATCTCGCTGGCGCTCGCTGAGGGGCTCGTGCAGCAGGAGTTCGGCCATCCCGATAACAGCGTTCATCGGCGTGCGTATCTCATGGCTCATATTGGCAAGAAATGAGCTTTTTACTTGGCTTGCTGTATCGGAGCGGTTTTTCGCGATATGAATAAGCGTCAACACGGCGCAAAGAGTTAGAGCCAGTATCAGCCCCGTCACGGAGAGCGTAGCGCGCATGACGCGAACGTCGCTGTAGTAGACGTCCCTGGGCAGGGATAACCCGACATACCAGCCGTTGAAGAGTTTCTTGATAAACGCGACGTATCTGTCGCCAATAACGGAGGTGAAACTAAACGCGGATACGTCTTGCCCCGAGGTCAGTATGTCGGCTATTTCCGAATAACCGAGCCCGCCGTCGATTTCCGCCAGTTGTACGCCGGATAGTTCGGGTAGGGGATGGGAGATGACGCGCTGAGCGGAATCTAGCAGCACCCCGTACCCGCTGTTGAGAACGCGCCTGTCGTCAATAAAATTCGAAATATCAGAAATTCGGATGTCCAAAGCCACGACTCCGTAAACCTGCCCGCTTTTGTCAGTCACTTGCCTGGAAAGGGTGGCTATATATTCCCCCATGTACGCGTCCAGATACGGTTCGCTGTAGCATATCGCACCGCCTAGCTCGCGAGCGCCGATACACCAGGCTTGCAATTCCGGCGCGTTATCGTTCGGTCGTTCCATTCCGTAGGCGTTGATGAACATACCGTCCACGACGCCATAAAGATTTAGCGGGTCGCCGAACTTCTCCCCGTTTGTCGGTAGCCAGCCGAGCCACCTTGAGAGTTCATCGAGCATAGCGTTCGTATCGTCGGTATACTCATGAATCCCCTCGATCACGAACGCGAAATCGTTTAGCGTGATCTCGCATCCCTTCAAAAAAGTATTCACGGATTCCGCGTTGGCGTTGACGACCTCGTCGCCATAATTCGCGATATATTTATTTACGATCCGCGACCCGAAATAGCCCCCCAGCAATACCATAACGGTAAACGCTGCGAATACCAGCAGCAACTGGGGCGCGAGTATCTTGCTTTTTATCAGGCGCGACAACAGTTTCATCATCCGTCCCAGCCTTTTCTATCGCTATAATGAAGCGCTCTCGATGCCCGCGTCGCTGAACACTTTGCCGCTGGGGTACATCAACTTGTCTATCTTTTCAACGACTTGTTTTTGCGTGATCGGTTTGACGATAAAATCCGCTGCGCCAGCCTTTATCGCCTTTATCACATATTCACGGGTGGCATTTCCCGTCAAAAAGAAGATAGGAGCTTTTTTCCCGTACGCCCTGATGTTGCGCGCCAGCTCATAGCCGTCCATTTCGGGCATTTCGATGTCCAGAATAAAGAGGTCAGGATCATGGTTTTGAAGAAATCTCAGTGCGGAAATGCCGGAATTCACGCAGGTCAGCTTGTAATCGGCCCCCAGCAAAGTTTTTTTCAACGCTTCGAGGAAAAACACGCTATCGTCGACTGCGAGGATGCTTTTCTTCCAGATTTCATGCTCGTCGCTACCATCGGACAGCTGCTGCTCTTCGCTCTCTTCTTCATCTTCATCTTCGTCTTTGTACACAGCCATTTGGATATCGATAGATAGCATCGTTATAAGCGAAAGCAGAAACGTCATACGCGCTTCAACCTTTTCATGCTTGCTGGCAGCCAGCCCGTTGGTCAGTTTGAGGCACTCCTCAGCCAGTTCGTCGGCGCGGATTTGTATTAGCATATCCCTGATATCAGAAAGGCACCCGGAAAAAGAAAAGTAATNCTTGTCGTCTAAAGTTTTTTTCAATTCTGACTCCAGCGGCGGGTATTTGTCTATGAAAAACTCAAGTTTCCGCAAATACTCGTCCAACTGTCCGCCCCGCATGTGCAGCAAGCTCTGCTCGATATTGAGTTCAGGAATACCAAGCAACCGTTCCCTGATAGTCATAATCAACACTCCCTATCACATATAATCGCAATACTATGAACGCTATGATGAAATTTAAACAACCACTTAACCCGTTGCTCCACGGCATTATACATCAAATACAACAAAAACGCAAGCGTTTAGAGAGCTTACGCGATAGATTTGATTATTATTGATATGTGATACGTAAAATGTATATGTGGAAAAATATGTTGAAATGTTGAAAACTACACATAACGTCGAAAGGCGCTGCTAGAAATCGATCTCCTCCAGGCGCATTGCTTTGTAGAGTTCGCTGTAACGCCCACCGGAAGCTAAGAGTTGCGAATGCGTTCCACGCTCTATGATCCTACCCTCATCTACGACCAGTATGATATCCGACCGCGCGATAGTTGATAATCGATGCGCGATGATAAACGAAGTGCGGCCTTCTAACATGCGCGAAATCGCGTTTTGTATAAGCAACTCCGTTTCCGTGTCGACGCTTGAGGTCGCCTCGTCGAGTACAAATATCGGCGGGTCGGCTAAAACCGCGCGCGCGAACGAAACGAGTTGCTTTTCGCCTGTCGAGAGCCTGTCCCCGCCCTCGCCAACCTGCGTTCCAAAACCTTCAGGCTGCCGCATGGCGACGATATCGGCTGAGACGAGCTTTGCCGCATTGACTACATCCTCGTCAGTAGCGTCCAGGCGCCCGTACCGTATATTCTCCATGATTGTTCCGGAAAACAGGTGCGGGTCCTGCAGCACGTAACCCAACGACGAATGTAGCCACAACTGTGACCGTTCGCGGCTGTCACGTCCGTCGATGAGCACGCGGCCGCGCGTTGGCTCGTAAAACCGGCACGCGAGATTGACTATCGTAGATTTGCCGGCGCCCGTTTCGCCGACTATAGCGACTGTTGTGCCGGGCGCGATGTCAAGTGAAAAGTTCTCCAGAACGAAATCGTCGCCGCCTGGGTATTTGAACCACACGTTTTCGAAAGTAACGGCGCCTAATACAGGTTCCCAGTTTTCACGCTTTGGGCTGAAGGTGTCGCCATATTTTTCAACGACCTCAGGCGAATCAGTAATTGTAACAGGCTCGTCGAGTAAGCCGGTGACGCGCTCTATACCAACTTGAGCGCCAATAAAATCCGATATTATGCCCGAAACCCATACAATAGGCTCTATTGTGGCGGCAGCATAAGCAATGAAAGCCGACAAGACGCCAAAATCAAGCAGACCGAGCATGACCAACCGCCCGCCCCTGTACAAAATGGCACTAATAGCGATCGAACCCAGCGACATAACCATTGGCATCAAAATCGATGAAAGGCGGGAAGAACGGACGGACTCGTGGCGCATACTATCCGATAAAACGGAAAACTCATCGCTGTTTGCTTCTTCTATGACAAGGGTTTTTGACGTCATCGCGCCTGTAATACCTTCGTTATAGGCACCGGTTATGCGCGAGTTTATCTCGCGGATCTTTCTGCTTATGACCATTATTTTCCTTTGGAAAAACCAAGCGATAAGACCTGCGACAGGGATAATTAGGAGCAAGACCACAGCGAGCGGCGGGCTTAAGATAAGCATGAAAATGACGCTGAAAACGATAATAAGCGCGGCTTCCGCTATATGCGAAAAGCCCCATGAAATCATGCTGCTTATTCGCTCCGTATCGGACATTACCCTGCCGATTAGGTAACCCACGGAGTTTGCGCTATGGTATGAAAGCTGAAGTCTTTGAAGGTGAACAAAGCAATCCCGCCTGATCATGAGACTCGTCTTCATTTCAATGTCCAACAATATCTTCACCATATAATAAGTAAGGACGCCGACAACAAGGACAAAGACGGTATAGATAATCGAAAACGGAAGTAACCCGTCGGAGGAACCTGGAATAACAAAGTTATCCACAGCGTAACGGGTGAAAAGAGGGAAAGCCGCGGAAAGCGCAGTAGCAACAACAATAACAATAATCGCGTATATCCATTGGGTCTTCATATTGATAAAGTATTTCAGCAGCCGTAGCCACACCTTAAGGCTGAGTCCGCTTGTCTTCTCTTCTTCAATATCCATAAAGTCGAGTCTCCTTTTCTTTATGCTTGACGTTTGGGCCGTGTGCGGAGTCCCACGTCAGAATAAGCGCGTTGATCTTAACCCGATTGTAGGTCGTAAACGCGGCGGTACACGCCATTTATCCGGATGAGTTCGCTATGGGTTCCTATCTCCGCGACGCGTCCATCTTCAATAACCATTATCAAATCCGCGTTCATTAGGGTCGAAATCCTGTGAGAAATCAGGATGACTGTAGCCCCGGCAGTGTCAATCCTTAGCGATTCGCGGATTTTAGCGTCTGTTTCCATATCGAGGCTTGACATTGAATCATCGAACACCATTACCGGGGCGTCCATCATTAGCGTCCGAGCTATAGCGACACGTTGCTTTTGTCCGCCCGACAGCGTTACTCCCCGCTCTCCGACTATCGTGTCATACCCTTTTGAAAACGACATTACATTATCGTCTAGAGCAGCTATCCGGGCCTTTTCGCGCACCCTACCGAGGTCGCGCGCTCGAGAGGCGATATCGATGTTTTCAAATATAGGTTTGGAGAATAAAAACGGTTCTTGTAAAACAAGTCCGATATTTCTGCGCAGGTACGATTTCTTAACGCTTGATATGTCAACCCCACCGATAGTTATAGCCCCGCAACCCTCCGGCAGGTCATAAAGCCTGTTGAGCAAATATGTTATTGTTGATTTGCCCGATCCTGTAGCGCCCAGGATACCGAAAACGGTTCCGCTTTTGATCTTGAAACTAACGTCACGAAGTACCTGCTGTCCGCCGTAAGAAAAGCTGACGTTTTTAAACTCTATATCCCGATCCATAGGAGGGGACAAAGCGTCAGGCGCGTCAGTTTCACGCGGAGCGTCCAAAATCTCTTTAATACGTTTGAGCGATACGCTTGTCTTACTCATCTCGGAAAGCACTCTACCGAGCTGGCGTACCGGCCAAATCAAAATCTGCGTATAGCTGATAAATACGAGTAATTCCCCAAAAGTGAGAGAGCCTTTTACTGCCAGAAACGAGCCGACAATTAGTACGCTCAGTAACTGTAAGGATGAGACAGTGTCGCCGATACCCCAGAAAAGGCCCAAGACCCCGCCAAGCGACGTCCATTTGTTTGTGTATGCTATATTTTTTTCATCAAAACGTTCGGTCTCAAAACGCTCGCGGGCAAAAGCACGCACGACGCGCACGCCGGTCAGGTTTTCTTGGACCCTTGTCATAAGCTCCCCTTCAGCTTCGTCGCACTCAAGGAATTTTGCGGCAATCCGCTTCAAAAAATATAGAGTATATAGTAACACTATGAGCAGGAATATGATTACGACCGCCGTCATGACGGTGTTTAGCGTAAGCATGATAGCTATTGCTGTTATAATGAGTATGACCGTACGCAACGCTTCAATAAGTTGTTGTATGACAAAGCGTCGAACCGTTTCAACGTCAGAAGTGCAACGTTGTATGATATCGCCGGTCATATTCTTTGTATGCCACTCGAATGGGAGATTTTGTGTGTGCGCAAACAGTTTTATGCGCAAGCTGTTTATCATGCGCTCAGCGCCGTTTGCCATGTTAACGCGCGACAAGTAATTGAAATATCCGGAAATCAAAGCGCACGCGGCGACAAAAACGGCGCAGATCATCAAATTCGAGCCTAAATAGCCGCCCCTACTGAGAGACTCGTAAAGCCACATTACAGGGCCGGGTAAAGAAGTCGTTTTATCGCCGATAACCGAATCGACGGTAAAACCGACGACAAGTGGTCCCAGAAAGCCCATAAGCGATGCTACAATTGCCGAAAACACGGACAAAAGAAAGAATCGCTTTATATTCTGAGTAAACCCCATCATCATATTTAATGTAGAATCTTTCGTCATCATGCCCCCCATTATCGTTATCTATTATATATATTCGCCTTAATAATAACAATACAACCAGCGAGATATTGAACCCTGGCCTCATGAAGTATCAGTATAGCATACTTCGAAGCCGAATCCGTCAACTTCATGTTTGCCTCGGCAGTCGCGGAGTTCGGCTTGATCACAACAGATTCAGACTATAGAGCCGCTGCTTCTCTCTCAAGCGTTACGAGCCGCGCGCGTGATAGGCAGGGAAAAGATGTCTATGCTCTCCTCAAGGAGTTTTTGGATTTAGTCAAAATATACAGGGGAATTATAGACTGAGATGTGATATGAGCGCTGAAAAAAAACAACGCATTTACAATCTAACAGCCTTCCATATACTCATTGATAAACAGCCCTTTCCGATATCGATACGCTCCGTGTTCAAGTTCGCGGGTTACCGCTCCTTGTCTGCGCAGGTGGTCGAGATGGGATAGGCTTTCGCCTACTGCGAATATTTTCTGCGAGATTGGGAACCCATCCCAGTTGGCTGCTCGGATTCTCCATTTCATTTTCTCTGCGATCTCATACGCCGTGAGTCCTGGGTTGAGACTGACGATGCCCTCGACCTCGGCGACGCGCTCCTCGTGGTGTTTCAGTAGATCTTCGATTCGCGCGTGAAAATCGCCCGTTTCCCGATGGCCGGGAAGCGCCGTCTTTACCGGGTACTCATAAACCTTGCGAAGCGAGTCGATGTAATCGCCCAATGAATCATCCCTAATAGGCCATGATGTAATATTCGGTGTTATATCGAACAGAACATGGTCTCCCGTGAACATCAAGCCGACGCTCTCGTCCCACAGGCAAATATGCCCCGGCGTATGTCCCGGTGTAAGGACGCATCGCAGGGAGTAGCCCCCGTAGCGCAGAACCTCGCCATCTTTTACGCCGATGTAGTGCCCGCCTGGCGGCGGCGCGAATATGATGGCGGGGTTTGTTTTACGCATTTCGTCAGCTACTTCCGGCGGGATACCGGTTAGTGTATCCCGCCCGTCGCTCCAGACCCATCGCCCTACAGGGACTGGCAGCTTCCCGAGCAATGCGCCGTCATGCTCGCCTATGAATATACGGCCTGAGTTGCCTACAATATCGGTAGCCAGTCCCGAGTGATCCGCGTGTAAGTGCGTTAGCAATATATCGACATCGCCCGGGTCTTCGCCGAGTTCCTCCAGCCCCGCCAGCAGCGCGTCTTTGCAGGCGGGGATACGGAACCCGGTGTCAATAAGAAGGCTGCGCTCCGCATCCCGGATCAGATAACTATTGAGTTCGCGTAAGGGATTGTTGGGCAGTACTACCGGTATCCGAAAAATATTCCCAAAGACTTCCCGGACGCGGCGCCCATTACCGCTCTGATCAATATCAACCATCGAAGCGCTCCTTATCTCGCATTAAAAAATCTCAAACTCGAACAGCGAGAATCCCCAACTGGTCGCGCGCGTCAATCCATAGAACCTCACATAGCGCGCCGTCACTGGGCTGAAGTCCAGGGTTTCGACGCCGCCCTGGCCGTTATTGTTCTCCGTGGCGACCAACCAGGTGTTAGGCGCTGCGGCTGTCGCGTATTCGATCCTGTATGTCCTGCCGTACGCGGCTTCCCACCGCAAGATGACCCTGCTGACTTCCATATTAGACCCAAGGTCTACCATGAGCCACTGGTTGTTGCTGCTGCTCGAAGCCCATCTTGTTCCCAAGTCGCCGTCTATCGCGGCACGCGCGGGATGGTCGGACGAGTCGGTGCTGCTCGCTGATGCTGTTTTGCCAAGAGCCAGGTTGACTGCCGTGACGTTTATCAAAAACGTCTTGCTATCCTCCGTAACGCCATTGGTAACATGGAATGTTATCTCATGCGTCCCGATCTGCTCTTTTTCCGGAGTCCAAGTAAACACGCCGCTAGAAGCGTCGAAGCTTGATCCGGCGGGCAAACCTGACGCGGATAATGTTACGCCTTCCCCGAAATAGCCGTACGGCTCAGCGATTACGGTTATTGGCGTTCCCCAGCTCGCGTCTACGTCATAGGGTCTCATCAGTTTAATATCGCCGGGTGCCAACACTACGCCGTATACCTCAAACTCGTATATGCGAACGCGATATCCGCTGCCTGTTGACGGGTAGTAGAACCTGACGTACCTGGCGTCAACCGGGTCGATATCTATGGTTTGGTCGCCTCCGTTCCCGCCTGTGACAGATCTGGCGGTCGTGTAACTTCCCTTTACAGCAGCGGTTTCGATCCTGAAGTTACTGACATATGGCGAACCCCAACGGATGACAACCCGGTCTATTTTCGCAACAAACCCCAAATCGACCTCATACCATATGTCGCCGCTTGAGTTTTGCGCGGCCGTCCAATATGTGCCCATATTACCGTCATTACTGTTGAAAGTCGGGCCGTCGCCGGCGTATGAACTAGCTTCGCATGGGCGCTTGAGAGCAAGGTTCGGGTTTGGCGGGCTCCACTCGTCAAGTACGTACGCACCCGTCAGCGGGATGTAGTTTTCGTCCCAAATAAAGCCCTTGACCACGTAGTCCTCGATGCCATCAAGGCTCGCAATGGTAATCGGCGGGGTAGCGACTACGTTAGCGCCGTTGTTAAGCTGGAATGGCCCCGCTGCGGTTTTCATGTCGATCATTAAGCCTTTTTTATATAAGGCTATCATCACGTTGATGTCAAGCGTTGTGTCTACATTGCTCTCAAAGTTGACCTCGAATGCTATTTCTCCATCTGTTTTTTGCGTTATGGTTTTGCCGCCTGAAATGAAAGATCCCGTCATGTTATAGGCCTTTTTTATATTGACGTTACAGATCATAGCGTCCCTGCTGCCTTCGTCGCCGGCAACAGCGATGATCATGCCCTCGGCACCGATTTGCGACGTCACGTCCGCTGTTGTTTGACCCGTAACCGGATCGTAGGCTATATTCGAAATAACTATATCGCTGTTTGTTGAAATAAACTGAACCTCCGCGCCGGGGATTCCTCCGTCAAGTGTCGCAGTTGCCGTCAGTTTCTGTTTCTGGTTTGAATAAAAGCTCAAATCATAATTATCCAACGACAAAGTATTCTCTTTCGGTTTGGCCTCCCATTTGGCCGGATCGTATACGGCTACAGCCAGATAGGAATCCGCCGTGCCATAGTAGAGATACCATATGCCGTCTTTAAAAACGAGTCCTTCTATGAAGCAGACCTTGCCAACAAGGCCGTAGACTTCGTAATCCTTCTCAGGGTTCATGAAATACGTCGGCGTACGGTCGATCATCCTGGCGGGATCGTTCTTGTCGAACAGCGCCTGGCCTGGGCAATAAGACCCGTCGAGAATCATCGGGTCGCCGCTCCCGTTGTTTGGGTTACTGTTTTTGCCGTTGTAAATCAGCACGATGCCGTCTTCGCTATATATGGCTTGAGGACCGGGTTCGCACAGGGAAGAGTCGAAGTTGCCGCGACGTGTCCCAAGCATAGCCCGTAGGCTGCCATCGCTGTTTTCAACCGGATACCAGTCGGCAAGGTCGTCCGAGGTAGCGCAATACATGCCCGACTCGCCCCAATACATCCAATATTTTCCATTTATCATTTTCGCTATCTGAACACCGTCGACCATTTCACAAACGACCGCGCCGGATTTCGACCAAGTGTTCCTGTATTTCCCGTTTCCAGCGTTGTTGAACGCGAGACCGTGCTTGACCCAGTTGATCAAGTCTGTCGAGGACGCCACCATCAGCCGAGCCGTGCCCCCGTCATATCCTGTGTAATACATGAAATACTTGCCGTCGGGCGACTGGATGATGCGCGGATCCTCGCAGCCGCCGCGCCATTCGTAGTTATTGTAGGTATTGTCCGGGTATACGACCGGGACAGGGTGGCGCTCGAAGGTCGTGCCATCCGTGCTTGTCGCCAAGCCTACGCGGGACGTGCGGCCGGAAGAGTTGTCCTGAGCGCGGTAGAACAGGTGTATAACGCCGTCTTTCATAATCGCGCCGGGGTTATATAGGGAAAGGTTCGTCCAACTGATGTTCCCTTGCGTGACAGGGCAGTAGAAGACATCGTTATTTGGGCGAAGGATCGGGTTGAAATCGTCAAGCTTCTCAAACGGACCCAGTGCCCAGGGCTGAGCTGGGCCTAGTTCGAACAGCTCCCACTCAGCTAGTTCCACGATATCCACGCTACCGTTATTGGCTGTTATTTCAAGCTTGTAATATTGGTACGCCCGCGCTTTATCAAGGTCGATATTATAGATACGCTTCAAATATTGGGCGCTGAATTCCTGATCGGTCTGTTCGTCCAGCTTGTCCCAATCAACGCCGTCGTTTGACGCCCATAATATCCAGTCTTTAGGTATGCGCCGGTCGGACAGCGCAGAGCCGCCGGATACGATAGAATACTTAGTTATGTAATAGCGTTTCGGGAATTGAACCTGGAGCCAGCCTGTATTGGAACGGGTCAGCCATTTCGTGTTTTGCCTGTTGTCAAAGGCTTTATCGACTTCTTCACCTGCGGGATTGTTGCCGCTGCCTGATAGCACCACGCCAGCTTCAAGCGCGCGGTTGCGCATTTCGCCCGGATCGAGGCTGTCTCCGACGGTTACGTCGCAAATAGCGATTTTGCCACCGTCGTCCGTTATCGCTACGATTTTGCCCGAGCAGTTGCGCGTCGTTTCTACAGTTACCGATGTTTCACCGGTCGCGGGGTCATACAAGGGAGCGGATAGCGTCAGATAAGGGTTACTTGACGCGAAGCGCACAGCCTTGTTGTCGGCGTCAGTCGGCAGGATAGTCGCTGTGAACGTGACCGTGTCGCCAGCCATCAGGGCGACATTGCTCTTATCAAGAACCACCCCCTGGACTTCAGACGCAGCGCGAGCCGCAAACACAAAACTTGACATGATCATAGCGGCAAGTAAAAGCGAGCTTATTATTTTCTTCGAGCATTTTATTTTCATTGTCTTTTCCTTTCAGGCTAAATATAAATGTGGATATAAATATGAGTACGCAGCCGCGCGTCAATGTCAGTCAAAGTTCACGGGTACATGTTCGCGCCCTTGGGCTTCCGCGACGGCTTCATGGACGACATTCCCTTTAAATACGGCAAGGCCTTTGAGTAACGCCGGATTCTCGCGCATGGCCCGCTCGGCGCCTTTATTCGCGATCTGGAGCGCATAAGGCAACGTCGCATTCGATAAGGCGAACGTTGAGGTCCTCGGGACCGCGCCAGGCATGTTCGGGACGGAATAATGCGTAATGCCATGTTTGATGTAGTATGGGTTTTCATGGCTCGTAACCCTATCTATCGTCTCTACGATCCCGCCCTGGTCGATTGATATATCGACAATGACCGAACCTCGGCGCATGCTTTTCACCATTTCCTCAGTGACCAGTTTCGGCGCTTTCGCGCCCGGTATAAGAACAGCGCCTATCAGCAAATCAGCGCTCGCGACAGCTTGAGCTATCGAATGCGGGTTTGACAGCAGTGTCGATACGCGACCTGGCAGGATGTCATGGAGATACGCCAGACGCTCAAAAGACAGGTCGATTACCGTCACGCGCGCCCCAAGCCCGCAGGCTGTCTTCGCGGCGCCTGTCCCGGCTATGCCTCCGCCAATAATCACGACATGCGACGGCGCAACGCCCGGAAGGCCCCCCAAGAGGATTCCGCTGCCATCATAGTACTTTTGCAACAAAACGGCGCCGATCTGTATTGACAGTTTGCCCGCTATCTCGCTCATAGGAGACAGCAAAGGCAGAGAGCCATTGGCAAGTTGCACCGTTTCGTATGCGATAGCCGTAACTCCAGAGTCAAGCAGCGCTTGCGTCTGCGTCGGATCCGGCGCCAAGTGTAGGTACGCAAACAGTATCTGCCCTTCGCGCAAGAGCGGGTATTCTTGACTAAGGGGTTCCTTAACTTTGTAGATTAGGTCGGCTCTTGCGTAGATTTCTTT
>JGI24702J35022_10001170_pt1 | contig 16317 bp, 15 predicted proteins | sample TergutTh196P4_FD_35022 | JGI IMG/M metagenome (IMG submission 35022)
GATTTGGGGCAGTGTCGTTGTTGCCCTGCGAGCGGCTTGGGGCAGTGTAGTTGTTGGCCTGCGAGCGGCTTGGGGTTGTGTCGTTGTTGCTTTGCGAGCGGCTTGGGGCTGTGTCGTTGTTGGTCATCCGATCTCTCCTCGGCTTATGGCTTCGGCTAATTCGATAGCAAAGTAGGTGATCAGCATATTGGCACCTGCCCTGAAGATGGAGACCGCCGTCTCGCACATGGCCTTGTAGCCGTCGATCAGGTCGAGACTGGCTGCAGCCTGAATCATCGCGTACTCGCCGCTGACGCTGTATGCGGCCAGGGGCAAGGCGAACTCGTCAGCCGCCCGGGCGATGATGTCGAGGTTTGCCAAGGCCGGCTTGACGATGAACAGGTCTGCCCCCTCTTCGATATCAGCGCTGATCCGCCACAGTGCCTCTTTGGCATTGTGGTAGTCCATCTGGTAGGACTTGCGGTCGCCGAATTGCGGGGCCGACCCGGCAGCGTCGCGAAAAGGCCCATAGAAGGCTGACGCATACTTGGCGGCATAGCTCATGATCGGCGTGCCTTTAAAGCCTTGCCCGTCCAGCCCCTCCCGCAAGCTGACTACCGTCAAGTCCATCATCCCTGAAGGGGCGACGATATCGGCACCGGCCTCGGCTTGGGACAAGGCGGTCTGCACCAGCAAAGGCAGGGTCAGGTCGTTGTCTACCTGGCCTTCCTTGATGACCCCGCAATGCCCATGCGAGGTGTACTCGCAAAGGCAGAGGTCGGTGATCAGGCAAACGTCCTGCCCAAAGGACCGCTTCAAATTACGCAGTGCCTCTTGGACGACGCCGTCAGGCGCATAGGCTCCTGAGCCGGCCTCGTCTTTTTCGTCTGGCAGGCCAAACAGCAAAAATGACCTCACTCCCCTGTCCAATGCCGCCTCGACGCCTTTGTTTACGGTATCGGGAGAAAACCTTGTCTGGCCGACCATCGAGGGCAGGTCCTCGACGACGTTGTTGCCCGCACGGACAAATAGGGGGTAGATAAGGGCGTCGGAGGAAAGCCTCGTCTCCCTTGTCAGTCTTCTTAAGGCCTCGCTTGACCTTAGCCTTCTTGTGCGAACTTCCATTTTCAACTACTTTCTGCCAATTGGCTGATCATATATAAAATAGTACTGCTGTCTAACTATTGCCCAAGAGCTCGACTGCCTTGGCAATCAAGCTGTCGATGGTTGCTTGGTCTGACTGAGAGACATCCATTCCTGCCGCAATAGCGGTCTGGGCTGTGGTTTTTCCAATACATAAGGCCTTGGCCGATGCCAGGCCGATACCTTGGGCGGCAGCAGCCTGCACAAGGCCCTCTACACCAGACGAGCTGGTAAAGGCCACCAGGTCGAAGTCGGGCAAGCTTTGCAGGCCAACGGCGCCGTCCAGAGTGCTTCTATGGTAGAGCGGCAGGTCGGCAAACGACAACTGGTGCCTGCCCAGGGTGTCGGGCAGTCCGCTTGCCCCATCGGCAGCGCGGGCCAATATCAGCTTTTCGTCCGGCGAGACCAATTCGGCCAGGCCTTCTGCCAAAGCCTCACCGTTGTACTCGCCTGGCTGATAGGCCACGCCAATGCCGTAGGCTTGAAGCTGCCTGGTGGTCTCGCTGCCCACTGAGGCAACCTTTAGGTGCTGGAGGCTCCTGATGTCTATGCCCGAGGCGATGACCTGGTCAAAGAACACCGTGACCCCGAAGGCGCTGGTAAAGACCAGCCAGTCGAACTCCTCAATGGCCTGGCACGTCGACTCGATCAGCTGCTTGATGTCCTCGGCAGCCTTGAGCTCGCCTAGTAAAAGCTCCATGGCCTCAGCCCCCTGCTTTCTTAATCCCTTGGCCAGCCTCGAGGGCTTGGCGTCAAGGCGGGGGACCAGGATGCGCCTGCCGTGCAGGGGCAAAGCGCTGAACCAGTCGTAGTCGTCAGAGAGCGCGCAGACGTCTCCAACCACGATCAGCGCTGGCGAGACGATTTGTGCCGCCCGCGCAGCAGCCGAAAGGCCGGCCAGGTCGCTTACGATCTTGCGCTGCTGGGCCAAGGTGGCGTTTTCGACCACCGCCGCCGGGGTCTTCTCCGACATGCCCGCAACCAGCAGGCCTTTGACGATGGCCTCTAGGGCGCTGACGCCCATCAGGAAGACCAAAGTGCCTCCCCCGTCGACTAAGGCGCTGAAGTTGATGTTCGGCTCCTCGTTGTTCTTAGCCTGGCTAGTAATGAAGTGTACGGACGAGGCATAGTCGCGATGTGTCACCGGAATACCGGCATATGCCAGCCCGGCAATGGCCGAGGTGACACCCGGTACGACCTCGAAAGGGATGCCGTTCTCTACCAAAAGCTCGAGTTCTTCTCCCCCTCGCCCGAACACGAAGGGATCGCCACCCTTCAAGCGAACGACGTTTAGGCCCTGCAGGGCCTTATCCATAAGCAGGCGGTTGATCTCGGCTTGGGGGACAGGATGGTTGCCAGCGGTCTTTCCGACATTGATACGCTCGGCCTGCGCAGGTATCAAGGCCAGAATCTCTGGCCCGACGAAACGGTCGAACAAGACCACGTCCGCTGCCTGCAAGGCCTCGGCGCCCTTCAGCGTCAAAAGCCCGACGTCGCCAGGCCCCGCCCCGACTAAAGTCACTAACATGTCGCACCAGGCCCTTCCAGCAAGCGCTTCGCCAAGGCTTCTCCCAGGCTCAAGGCCTCGGCCGCCCTGCCCCTGATATATTCGACCCGGACTTGGCCAAGGGCATCCACGAACATGCCTACCAAGTCCAGCATTTCTCCATCTAGCTCGCCATATACCCCGACCGGAGAGGTGCAGGTGCTGCCGAGCGCCTTTAGAAAATTACGCTCCGCGAGCGAGACGACTTCCGACTCGGAGCTATGGAATTTGGACAAGAAGGCACAATTGTCCTCTGCCCGGGCTTGGACGGCGATGATTCCTTGGGAGCCGGAAGGCACCATTTCCGATGTGGAGAAGACCTTCGATATGCGGTCCTCCAAGCCCAGCCTGACCAGGCCGGCCTGGGCCAGCAGCAGAGCCGAGTACTCGCCTAGGTCAAGCTTGGCCAGCCGTGTCACCACGTTGCCGCGCACCGCGGCGACTTCGACGTCTTGGTAGAGCTGCTTGACCTGCACCGCCCGACGCTGGCTGGACGAGCCGATCGGCCGCGAGTTGTCCAGCTCGCTTATGCCCTCGGGCAAGACCAGGGCGTCATAGGGGGCCTCCCGTTTGGACAAGGCCACAATCGGCAGGTCCGGGTTGGCCTCGTAGGGCATGTCCTTGTAGCTATGCACGGCAATGTCGATCTGCTGGTCAAGCAGCGCTTGCTCCAGCTCCTTGACAAAGACCCCCTTGCCGCCAATGCTCTCCAGGCCCACATTCAGATTGCGGTCCCCTGTGGTGCGCATGGTCACTAGCTCGCAGTCGATTTCTGGGTCATAGGCCCTGATGTCGGAGATGACGATCTCGGCCTGGGCGACCGCCAGCGAGCTTTCTCGGCTACCCACGCGGACAGTACGTTTCATTTCAGCAGCTCCTCCCTGATCTTGGTGATTTTCTCACTTACCAGTTTATGGTCCCCATTATTCGACACTAGGCCGGCAATCATTGTCTCGCTTTGGGCCAGTGCCGGATAATAAAAACTGCACTCCTCGCGGCGGTCGGCTACCGACACAAAAAGCCCATTGGCCTTGGCCTCTTCACCGACCAGCCGATTCGTTTCCCTGTCGTTAGTCGCCGCTACGACAAACAGCGGCTGACAGGCGCCCACATCCCCGGCCTGGTACTCGCGTTCGACCAGCCTTAAGCCTCCCGCTGCAGCCTGCCTTGCTATGTAGTCACTGGCTTTTGGGGCGATTACAGTTATCTGGGGAGAAAACCGGGCCAAGGCCTTGATGCGACGTTCTGCTATCTGGCCGCCGCCGACAAAAAGCACCGGCTTGTCAGCGATGTCGATGAACAAGGGAAAGAAGGATGCTCCCGGCACGCTCGCCCCCTGCACGCTCGCCCCCTGGGCGACCGGGCTGGCTGGGTCTGCTGCGCTTTCCGGGCCGGCCTGGGCCGCCGCGTCTGCGCTGTCCAGCAGGTGGGCGTCGAACAGCTGAAGCACCTCGTCTAGGCTTAAGCCTTCCTCTTGCACGGGCCGGGCTGCCACGATCACCTCTAGGCCAAGGCTTAAGGCGGCCTCGACCTTGTCCTCAAAGCCCCCAAGGTCGCCGGAGTCCTTGGTTACCAGGCAGTCGGCCTTGGTCATCTTGAGCATCGCCACATTCATCTCAAAGTCAAAGGGTCCTTGCATACAGATGACCTGCGACCCGCGGAAGCCGAGCCGCAGGGTCTTCTCCAAAGACTCGGCCATCGGCAGTATCCGCACATAGAGGCGCTCGGCAAACCGGGGCAGCAAGGTAAAGGCGTCCAAGTCCTTGCTGCCGATGGTCAGCAGGGCCCGTTTATCGGACTTGGCCAGCATCGAGACTACCGCAGGCATGTCCGGCAGGTAGGTCACAGCGTCTGTGGCTTGCCCGGGCTCCCGGACCAGCCTGATGTAGGGGGTGCCTGTGGCCAGGCAAGCAGCGCGGATGTTCTCAGTCACTAGGACCGCATAGGGATGGGTGGCGTCGATCGTGTAATCGTAGTCGCCTTGCGCCAGGATCCCGATTATATCGTCTTGGCTTAAACGGCCCGAACGGACAGTCAGATCAGTCGTACCTTGGCTTGACTGAAGCTTGGTCCTCGCCACTTCCAAGCCAAAGTCGGTGGCCACGGACAAGACGGCCTGGTGGCCGGCATCGACTAAGGCGTCTGCCAACAGGCGCCCCTCGGTAGTTCCCCCGAAGATAAAGGCTTTCATTCCCTTTTAACCTAGCCCTCGTCGATGTCAGTGATGCGGTAGCCGCGGGCTGTGACCATTTTGCCGGCTATCACCCTAGTGTCCGAGTTCCCGATTATGACCGTCGTCAACATGTCCACGGGCTCGTCGGGCAGTGCCTCCAAGGTACAGACCCGCTCGGACTGGCTCTCGCCTCGAAAGGCGTTGCGTACGTAGCCGCAGACCGTCGAGGCTTCGCGGTATTGCATGACGATCTGGACGGCCCGGCTTAGGTAGTCGCTGCGCTTGCTGGACTGGGGGTTGTACAGGCAGACCACCATGTCCGACAGGGCTGCAGCATTCAAGCGTTTTTCGATTACCTCCCAAGGGGTCAGCAGGTCGCTTAGGCTGATAACCGCAAAGTCGTTGGTCAAAGGCGAGCCGAGCACTGCGGCAGCCGCTGTGGCAGCGGTAATCCCAGGCACGACCTCGATTTCGACCTCTGCCTCGACATGACGTGCCTCGACCAGCTCGAAGAGCAAGCCGGCCATGCCGTAGACCCCGGCATCGCCGCTGCAGACCACCGAGACCACCTTGCCTTGCAGCGCCTCGTCGATTGCCGCCTGACAGCGCTTGGCCTCGCTGCGCATCCCTGTGCTAATGGCCTCCTTGCCCGCCAATAGGTCTGGAATCAACTTGATATAGCTTGTGTAGCCGACTACCACATCGGACCGCTTGATAGCCTCCTTGGCACCAGGCGCCAAATAAGCCATGTCGCCAGGCCCTAGGCCGACAGCGTATATTTTCATCGGTTCGCCTCCGCTCTCTGTTGGGGACGGGTGTCCTTGGCTTGGCAGGCTGTCTTCCCGCCAACAGCCGGGCTGGCCTGCCCTTCGCTGAGCGGGCTGTCCATGCCGTTCGGGACACAGCTTATTTGTTTGAAGAAGCCATTGGCTTCCTTAATGCCTGGCGCGTCTGCCAAAAGGCCGGCCGTTTCGTCGATCAGCTGCTTATAGGCGCACCAATTGTTAAAGCGGCTTAAGTTCTTCTCGATGATAGAGTCGATGGTCTCCAAGCTTTGAGGCGAGAGGTCTTGGGCTTCTCCCGATATATTGTCAACCGTTAGAAGCACCGTTCCCTCCAGGTCGGCGACGCTTGCCTCGACGTCGCGGGGGACAGCCAGGTCAACGATGATCCTTGGGCCCTGCTGCAAAGCGGCAAAATCCTCCAACCGCACCGTGAAGTGGTTGCTGGTCGTGGCGCTGATCAAGATGTCGGCCCCTTCGATCGCCTCGTAGCGGTCCGTATAGCTGACCGACCCCGCCCCCTCTGGGACCTCGACCGCGCCTCGATGGTACTGGCGGATGGTGACTGTGACCTCCGCCCCCTCGGCCAGCAGCAGGTTTGCCACATGCCGGCCGATCACCCCGTTGCCGATGACCACGGCCTTGGCGCGGGAAAGGTCGGTCATGGTCTTGAGCTTCTCGACAGTCTCTTGCGGGACCGAGGCTGCGCCCAGCGCCTTTAGGATGACGTTGGTCTTGATCGACTTGGCGGTCTGGATGGCAATGCGGAAAAAAGTCTCTATATAGCTGTCGGTGCACGTCCCCGCGCGTGCCAGCTCCAGGGCCTCGCGGGTCTGGGTGATGATCTGGTCGTCGCCGAGTATCTGCGAGTCCAGGCCCGCTGCCACCCGGCAAAGGTGCACTAGCGCCTGGTCGTCGCTGAGCTCCTCGAAATAGGCAGCCGCAGCCTGATAGTCCTGCCCAAGCGCTGTACAGAGCGTCTCGGTCAGCGAAAAGCCCGGCACCTCCGCTTCGGGCACCGATGCGTAAAGCTCTGTCCTGTTACATGTGGAGACAATCACGCAGGCCTGGGCCACAGACGCCTCTTTGATAGCGGCGATCAGGCGCTCCGACCGTTCTTTTGTGACGGCAAACTGCGACCTGGTGTCGAGGTCGGCTCGAGTATAGTCAAGCCCTGTCATCATGATTTTCAAAACTAACCCTCCAGTTTTGTCGAGCAACCGCCAGGGTCACTCCTGCCCTAGCGGTCTTTGTTTGGATGATCTCCCCGTAGTCCGACGATAGGTAGGCTGCTGCCTCGCAGACGTTACGGGTCCCGGTTGTGGCGTAGACGAATTCTGACTGTTCGAACCGGCCGGCAACTGCGTCGAGCTGGGCGGCTTGGTATGTCTTAAAAGGCAGGTGCAGCTTTTGCGCCAAGGCCTTGATGGCTGCCTCGTTTTGCTTCAGGTCGATCGAGGCGATGCAGCTGACGGCCTGTCTAGGGATCCCAAGCTTGTCAATGACCTCGTCAAAGGCCTGTTCGACAGCCTCATGGCCGATGCCTTTGCGAGAGCCAATGCCTAGGTGGTAGCACTTAGGGTAGAGCTTCAAGCTCTGTGCGAAAGGCGCCTTCTGTTGGTCTAGGCTGATCACCACCCCGGTTTTGCCGGTGTCGCTTACAGACACTAGGTCGGGAAGCTTGCCGTCGATGGCAAAATCCGAGCAAAGCCCGACCGTCTCGCCTTTGAGCATTGCAGAGGCGACATGCTTGACCATCGGGGGGTTTAGCACTACATAGCCGAACTCCGACGCGAAGGCGTCAAACGAGAAAACCCCCTGGACGTCGGTGGCTGTCGTTATCACAGGCGTCGCGTCAAGCAGCCTGCCGATGCTTCTGGCGTAGCGGTTTGCCCCGCCGAGGTGCCCGGATATGATCGGGATCACGAACTCGCCGGCCTCGTCAAGCACAATGACGGCAGGGTCGAGCGACTTGTTTTTGACATATGGCGCTATTGCCCGAACAGCAATGCCGGCCGACCCGATGAAGACCAGGACAGAGCCAGTGGCAAAGAGGGAGACCGTGGTCTTGTAAAGCTCTGTGACCCGGTATACCTTGGCCTTGGTGCCTGGGTCCTCTTTGCAAAGCAGGCCGACCAGCCTTAATCCTAGCTGCTCGCCGGTATCGGTAAAGCAAAGTATGTGGAACTCAGGTAGCACTGCTTGCCACATCCCCCTGCGCGTCGGCCGCCTGGCCTGTCCCCTGCGCGTCGGCTGCCTGGCCTGTCCCCTGCGCGTCGGCTGCCTGTCCTGTCCCCTGCCGAAACCCATGGCTGAAGCTGGGGTCGTATAGTTTGGAGCGCTGGTAGTCGCTGTCCAAGAAGGCACCCACCAAAACCATGGCTGTGCTGCCGATGTTGTTGGCCCTTCCTTCGGCAGCTAGACCGGCCAATGTCGTACGGACGGCCTTCTCGTCAGGCCAGCTGGCTTTATAGACGATCGCTGCCGGGGTCTCAGGCGGATAACCGCCCTCCAGCAGCTCTTCGCTCAGCTTGTCCAACATCCCGGCAGACAAGAACAGGGCCATCGACGTCTGGTGGGAGGCAAAGGCAGAAATGCCTTCTTTCTCCGGGACCGGGGTGCGCCCTGCTGTCCGCGTCAGAATCAGCGACTGGCTGATCCCGGGCAGGGTGTACTCGGCCTCTAAAGCCGCTGCAGCAGCTGAAAACGCACTGACCCCAGGGATTATCTGAAAGGCTATGCCCTTCTCCCGCAGGATGTCGATTTGTTCTTGTATTGCCCCATACAGGCTGGGGTCGCCGGTGTGCAGGCGGGCCGTGTCCAGCCCGAGCGCTTCTGTCTTGCACATCGCCTCGACTACTTCTTCCAAAGTCATACTAGCGCTATCGTAGATTTCACAGCTAGCTTTGGCATATTCAAGCAATTCCGCGTTTACCAGGGACCCTGCATAGATTATGCAGTCCACAGTACCTAGCACCTGCGCGCCGCGTACGGTTATCAAGTCCTTGGCCCCCGGCCCGGCACCGATGAAATAGATCATTGCTTGTCCTCCTTTACGATAGCCACTGTGAAATAGCCGGTGTCCGGGTCTGCCTCGAACTCGGCGATGCTCCGGTAAAGGCGCTGGCCTTCCATCGTTGCCCGGCTGACGATCTGCGTGTTCAGTGAAAGCCCCCGTGCCTTCAGCTCGTCTAGGACCTTTAAGAGGTTGGCCCCGGACTTCATCAAGACCTTGTTCCCTGGGAAGTCCAGCAAGGCCTCGGTATCGAGGCTGTGCCGGGCAGGGATCACCATCAGCATCTCGTCGCCGGCACATAGGGCTGTGCCTAAGGCAGCAGCGGCAGCGGCGTAGGAGGTGACTCCCGGGATGACCTCGGCCTCGTAGCCCTTGGCTACCACAATCTCGTGGACATACATATAGGTGGAGTAGGTCGTAGAGTCGCCCAAGGTGATAAAGCCGACGTCCTTGCCGCTGTCCAGGCAGTCCATTATCCGCCCCGCAGCTACCAGCCTGGCTTGGACGCGCTCGTCCATGTCCTTGGACATGGCGAACTCGCACTCCAGGATCTCTTTGCCCATTGCGTAAGGCTCGATGATGCTGTACGCTGTGCGGTCCTCGCCGGAATGGGTCGGAACAGCGATGACGGCGCACTTCTCGATGGCCTTGACTGCTTTGATGGTCAACAGCTCGGGGTCTCCCGGCCCGGTGCCGATCCCGTATAGCTTGGCTTTCATCTTGCCTCGATTCTCTTGTTTGTTAGTCATTCTTGCCTCTGGGCGCCGTGCCTTTGCCGGTACCGGACTTGTCGGCACGTGACAAGGCGCCTTCCACCAAGACGCCATGTTCCTGGGTGAAGACGACGAATTCCAAGTCAAGCTGGTGCTTGGTCTTCTCCCCCAGATAAAACTCGATGCGTTTCCCAATGCTTTGCCAGACAGCCTCGTTTATCCCGGCAGCGACCAAGAGGTCGATCGCTGCCTCGGTGGTCACGCATTGGAAGATCTGCCCAATCAGCGCCGGGCCGGCATTAGCCAAGGCAGCGTGGGCAGCAATGATCTCCATGCGGCAGTCGGCGTACTTGGAGTGCGTGTTCATGATCCCGCCTGCCAGTTTGACCAGCTTCCCAGCATGCCCGATCAAGACGGCCTTGGGGACCTCTCGCTCGACGGCGTACTCCAATGTCTCGCCGATGAAGTTGGAGCAACGGATGCACTCGCTGGTGTCCAGTCCCAGCTCGTCCCGGGCAAAGTCGCGCCCGTAGTTGCCTGGCATAATAAGCAAGCGTTCTATACCGCTAGCCATACATACATCAAGCTCGGTCTTCACCGTGTCCAGCAAGGCCTGGTCGCTCATCGGCTCGACTATCCCGGTGGTGCCGAGGACCGACAGCCCGCCGATCACGCCCAACCTGGCGTTCAAGGTCTTTTTGGCGACCTCTTCGCCGCCGGGAATCGAAACGACGGCCTTGATGCCGCCTGTGTAAGCATACAGCTCGCAAACCTCGGCGATGGCCGCGCTGATCATCGCCCTCGGCACCGGGTTGATAGCCGCTTGGCCGACTGCTACCTTCAAGCCTGGCTTGGTGACCCTGCCGATTCCTTCTCCCCCGTCCAACTCGACGCCTGTGCCTGCGCTCTTGGCCACGGCGCAATAAACCGTCAAGCCGCTGGTAACGTCGGGATCGTCCCCACCGTCTTTGACCACGCCGCACTTCACCCAGTCGCCCTCGAAGCTTGTTTCGGTGATCGCCAATGTGAGCTCTTGTCCATATGTGGAGAAGACCGTGACCTCGTCGACTGTCTGGGCGGTCGGCGACAGGAGGGCGATCATGGCCGCTTTGGCTGCTCCCGCAGCCGAAAGCCCGGTTGTCACGCCTGTGCGCAGCTTGCTCATGACACTTCCATTTGGACAAGGGCGTCGGATGGCTGTCCTACGCCGTCCTGCAGATAGGCTTCAGTGATACTAGCTATTGTGTGTAATAGCAGCGAATTATTCTCTTTGGTAGACACGGCGATGCGTAAATACGCCTCGTCAAGGGTGTGGTAGTTCGCACACGACCGTATGCGTATGCCCTGCTTGTCAAGCAAGACCGACAAGTCGAAGGGATAGGGGTTTTGGATAAAGACATAGTTTGCTCGCGAGTCGAAGGCCTTAAAGCCAAGCCTCTTGAGCTCGGCTTGCATTCGTAGGCGCTCTTCTAGGACAAACGACTGGGTCGCTGAGATGTACGCAGGGGCATCAGTCAGGGCAGCAGCCCCGGCTGCTTGGGCCAGGTTGGAGACCGGCCAGTCGGCTCCGTGGAAGTAGAGTCTTTGCCTAAGCTCTTGGTTTGCACAAAGGGCATAGCCCAACCGGATGCCCGGCATGGCGAATATCTTGGTAAAGGCTTTAAGTACCACCAGGTTCTGGTACTTATGCAAAAGGGCTTTGCAGCTGTATTCATCGGCATTGCCGACAAAGTCCATGAAGCACTCGTCTACGACCAAGGTGCTGCCGATGCTTTGACAGGCTATGAGCACCTGCTCGAGCAAGGCTAGGTCAGTCAATACCCCTGTCGGATTGTTCGGGTTGCAGATAAAGACGAGGTCCGCTTGGCTTTGACAAATCGTATCGACAATGCCCGCATCGATGTAAAAGCCATCGTTTCGGGAAAGGGGGTGAAGCACGACCTCTGACCCGTACGAGAGGGCTGCACGCTCATAGTCAGAAAACGAGGGGGCAGTCAACAGGGTGCTACGGGCACCGACAGCGCGAGGCAGGCGAAAAATGATGTCGGACGCCCCGTTCCCACAAAAGACCCAGTCAGCGTCAAGCTGCTCGAAGCCGCCGATTGCCTGGCAAAGGTCATATGAGAAACTGTCCGGATAGGATGTGGCACCAGCAATGGCATCTATGACCGCCGCGCGCACTTGGGCCGGCAGGCCTAAGGGGTTGATATTTGCCGACAAGTCCAAGACAGCCTTGCCCTTGTGCTCGAAGGCCGCATTGCCTCCATGGCTGTACTCATACATAGAACAAGCCTCCTATCAAGAAGCAGGCCGCACAGACAGCGATGGCAAAGGCTGCAGCGATGAGGGTCGCTGCATACATCAAGCGGTTGGCGGCAACGATATGCTCTGGCTGCAATTCGTTGATGTGGTCGCCTATGCTCGGCTTGTGCACAAGCTCGCCGTGATAATAGGCGTCGCCGCCTAACTGGAGGCGCAATGCCCCGGCACAGGCCGACATGGTCTGGGCAGAGTTAGGGCTGGCATGGTTCTTGCGGTCCCTGAGAAAGATGCGTCTGGCTTGGGCAAAGTCAGCCTTGGCCAACAAGCTTCCAAGTATTAGAAAAACGGCTGCACAGCGGGCCGGTATGAAGTTCACGGCGTCGTCCAAACGTGCAGCGAACTTGCCGAAATACAAAAACTCGTCCGTCTTGTAGCCGATCATCGAGTCCAGCGTGTTGACAGCCTTGTAAGCCATGCCGATCGGCGCCCCGCCGATGCAGATGAAGATCAAGGGGGCAATGACGCCGTCAGAGAGGTTTTCAGCAACAGTTTCGACTGCCCCCTTGATCAGCTCGGTCTGGTTTAGGCTTGCCGTGTCCCGACTGACGATCATCGACAGGTCGTAACGGGCTTGGCTGATGTCACCAGCCATCACCGCTGTATAGACCTTCATGCTCTCGACTTTTAGCGACTTGGCGGCAAGCAGGAAATAGCAGAGGGCCCCCTCAAAGAGCACTCCCGCTATCTGGTTGATGCCATAGACCAGCCTGGTCAGCACGAAGGCGGCTAGAAAGGCCAGGCTGATAATGCCTATAGACAAAACCGCCCCGGCGATGAATTGTACTGCCTTGCTGCTTGGCTTGGCCTTCCGGTAGAGCCTTATCCCCATACTGATGCCGCTGCCGATAAAGCGGATCGGGTGCAGGGGGTTTTGCGGGTCGCCGATAAGGAGGTCGAGCGTCAACGCTATACTAAGCACGATAATCCTGGTCAAAGCCCAATGCATGCAGGCTCCTTTCTACACACGGCGTTTAGGCCTGGGGCTTTAATGTGGTGGCTATCCCACAAAAAACCCGTACGACCCGGTCGGCATGTTTTGACAGGAAGCCCATCGCACGCCCAGTGTTGTCGCGCCAGAGCCGCATTTCGGCATCAATCGGGACGACTCCGCTGGTGATATCGTCAATGACGATGATCTTGCCTGTAAGGTCNGCGATGTGGTCGGCAAAGTAGGCTTCAGGGCTTATGCCTGAGCGCATCAAGGCAAGTATCAGCGAATGGGCCGAGTTAATGATGTCACACGAGTAGTCAACGTCTATGTCGTCGAGGCTGCACTGGTAGACACTGAGGCCTTGGCCAGTGGACAGTGCGTACTCCAGCTTGCCTTGATGTGCCCCGCCGATTATCAGGATCATCCTAACCACTTCCTCGCTAGTCGAAAACGGATGCTAATTGCAAAGACTCAAGCGCGTCGGCGCCTTTATGGTTTATGTAGTTGGCAAAACAAGCCTCTACGACTATGTCTGACAGAGCGGCCATTTGCCTGTCAAGCAAAGCCAGGCCGCGCCTGTACGACCTGGTCAGCTCGTCGTAGAGCTGGGCATCTGAGTAGATATAGTCAGAAACGAAGACGATGCTTTGAAAATCGTCAGCTAAGGCTAAAAGATCGCTCAAGACCTTGTTGGGGGCCTCAGGCTTGACAGTCGAGCCAGTGCCCAGCATCTCGTTTAACAACAAGGCAGTCAGGCTGTCGAGCAGGATTACCCCGTCCCGGTCGAGCTGGCCGCCTAGCCTGTGGATGTCGTGAGTGACCTCGACTGTGGTAAAGCCTAAGCCTGCCCGGTTCTTTTGGTGTTGGCTGATGCGGTCGTCGTCTTCGCTGTTCGAAGAGACCATGGTGGCAACATAGTAAAGCGGCACTTCGCGCTGCAAACGCAAGGAGTCTTGCCTTTGAATCGCTTGGGCCAATTCCTCAGCCCGCCCAGTCTTGCCGTTTTTACACCCTCCAGTGATGAATACTCTCAAAGCCACGCTCCCGATTCTCTGTCGGTGGCTCGTAGCATCAAAAAAACCCCGGCACAGGCCAGGGTTTTGAATACAGTAGGGCTGCCTTTGAGATCACAATACGCAGACTACTCCAAACAAAGACCCATACCTGTGAGGCTTTGTAGCATACGAGCCAATGACGGCTCATCTTGCAGGCAGGTCTTCCGACTTGACATCAACGCTCCTCCACGCCTTCCCAGGAAATCATCCCAGTGGCTTGCTGGTTGCATATGGAAGAACTCCGTCATTACGGCAGCAGGACTGTTCAGGATTTGCACCTGATTCCCTATTATCACTAGCAGTTGGACCACTCGTGACCTGCAATGCGTAACATTCTACTCATCTTAGGCAGATAGCACAAGGTATTTTTTGCGAATTGGGCCCTGGGGCCTAGGACACTTGGCTTTTGGGCAGCCCTTGGCTTTAGCGGGACGAGTTCTTCCTACTCAAAGCCCTGGCCCTGGCTGCAGCCCTTCTAGCACTGACGTCCGAGCCGTTGCTTGGCCTGCCGTTGGTGGCAGCAGCCTCGTCACTTGCCTCGTCCTTGGGACCGCCCCCCTCGCTTAGGAGCTCGTCGGTCGTCCGGGTCAGGGAAGGGCCTGTACGGGCCCTTGGCTGCTCATAGCTTGACCGGGCATAGACAGACAGCCTGCGTGATGTGACAGGGGGCTCTGCCTCGTCAGCTTGCGGTGCAGGCCTGGCCGCTTGGCGGGCAACAAGAGTAGTCTGGTCAGGCTGGGCCTCGTCCTCGTCCTGCCTGATCGGGGCTTGGGCCGGCCTGCGCCCTGTCAAAGCAGGTGAAGGCCAGGCAGACGAGGCCCGCGCACGCGGCTGGGCCTGGGCCTCAGCTTCTGAATAGTTCTCAAAAGCAGCATCCTCGGCTTCGTCGTCCATCAGCTGGTAGCCAAAGGCAAAGGCTAGCAAGGCGATAATATAGAATACGATGACTATGCCGATCCAAAGAACCAAGAACAGCTTTGGGTTGTTCAAGCTGGTCGCCCCGTATTCCTGCGTATACCCCGAGACGCTCAAGACGATCGGGACAAAGGGGACGATCGACAAGAACATGGCGATCGTCTCCGACAAAGAGCTTAGGGACATGACAAAGGGCCGGTTGTCATAGCCTGTCTCATAGTACGAGACTTCTGCAGTATCGATCAGCAGGTTTGCTCCCCATGACCCGGATATGGCAGCGCCGACGCTGATAGCCCCGGTCGCTATCAAGAAGAACTGCGCATTGGCGTCGGCAAAGATGATGACCAGCACGTAGATGACGATCGCCCAGACATAGGAGTACATGAACGACTCGCGCTTGCCTATACGGCGGGCGATCAGGGGGCATATGAAGGCCGCACCTAAAGTGACGTATTGCATAATCGAGCTAGTTGACATCTGCAGGTCGACGTCTCCTGCGGCATTGACATAGAACCAGCCTAGCCCGTTGGCCAGCACTATCTCGGCGACAGAGGTCATGGCTGCACAAAAGACCAGCACCAGGAAGGGGCGGTTCGTGACCACCGCCTTCGACATCTGCATCAGCGATAACTGCATCCCGATGTTGGCTGCCCCTGGGTTTAGGACTTCGTCCTCGTAAGGACGGCAAGCAAGATACAAGGCTACCCCGGCAGCAAGCCAGAGAAGGGTAAAGACCACTGCAATCCAAAGCAGCCAGTTGAGGTTCCTTTCAATCATGAAACCCATTAGAAAAGCGATTGCTGCTCCCCGCCCAGCGAGGCTTAGAGCACGGCCCCGAAGCATCATCGACGTCACAGCCTGGCGCTTGTCGGCCTCAGGGCCCGCTACCTTGAGCATCAAGGTGTTCATAACGACGCCGTTTAAGACAACCGGGCATATCGCACAGGCATATGAAAGCAGCAGCAGCATGAACCTGAGAGTCATCGGAAGGGGGAAATTGACCGCGAAGACGATGCTTCCGCAACCTGAAACCAAGGGTATGGCCACCAGCCAGTGGCTGATGCGCTCCTGCCATTGCACGATCGCGCCTGAAAAAAGGGACAAGACCCCCGCTGCGACGGTGACAACAGAGACGATCAAGGTGATCGCAGGCATAGTCAGCCCGGCACGCTCGACCGAATAGACCACTGCATACGCCGAAGTCATAGAAGAGCCAAGCGGGTAGAACACTGTATAAAGCAGATACAACCAAGGTATATACCTTGGAAACCCGAGCACAGATCTTCCGTTTTCAGGAGCTTCGAATCTCACGAAAGGTTTCCTCTCTTAGAAACAATGAGATTTGAGTATCTTATCAGAATATGTTTTGCAATGCCTTGAATAAGCAGTCTGGGAATATTCATGAAACCGATCTTTTTAACACGAATCGACAGAGTCTGCCGCATCGATTCGGGCAGTAATGTCAAACCATTCGGCTTCCAGGCGCGGGATCTGCTGTTTTAGCTCTTGGTACTCTTTAAGCGCCTGGTCAAACGACTCGCGGTCCTGGTACAGTTTCTGGTCAGCCATGTCCTCCATGAGCTCCTCATACCGCAGGTTCATGTGGTCAAGCTCTTTTTCCAAGTCGGCTAAGCGCAACCGGTCTTCCTTGAGCTCGCGGTAGACCCTGTTGCGGGCCTCCGCCTCGTTTCGTTTGCGGGCGTCATTGGCTTGTCTGCTACGCTCTTTATCCTGCTTGGACG
>JGI24702J35022_10001171_pt1 | contig 16303 bp, 14 predicted proteins | sample TergutTh196P4_FD_35022 | JGI IMG/M metagenome (IMG submission 35022)
ACCTCAGGCATGAACGAGATGGCCTCCGGGGCTGAGCATATAAACCTTGCAGTTAACAGCGTTAATGATTTAAGCAGCAAAAACCGTGAAAATATAGATCTTTTGGTAAAGGAAGTTTCCCGGTTTAAGGTGGAATAAGCAAAAGCTACGCATAGACCAAAGGCAGGCGGTAATTTCTAGCCAGCAGACCCCTCCGGAACCATCGTCTATCCCTTCGGAATAGCCAATGTTCCTCATTGGGGTCTGCTACTATTTACCACAGACCGCCTGCCATTGGGCTATGCGTTTCTTTGCAAAAAGTGAATTCCAGAAATCGAGCGGCATCGGTGTAACCAAACTATTGAAATTTTATACAATATTAAATAACAAAACTATGAATAAAAAAAGCAAGTAAATACATTCCCGCTATACGCTCAAAAAGATTTATCCCCCACGCCAGTATATTTTTACTGGCGGGCAGGGAGACACACAGCGGAACACGGCGGAAGAATAGGGTGGATATTTGTGAGTAGATTGCGCGTAACGCTTTATTTACCTGCCCCTTATCAGGAATAATTATAGACCCTAACTCCACAGGTTTACCAAAGATTGAGCCTGTAAGGTTTTTATTGCTATGGGTATGTTTTCGTTACCCATCCACCATTTTTATCTGAATAAAGATTATCATTTTCTCCGGCTGTACTGTCCCGTATTTTTTTTGTTCCTTTAAATTCACTACCAGAAGGATCAAAAAAACAATCCACAAAAATCGCATAACCATAATTTATTTCTGTTGGTTTTGATTCGTCTGTTATTTCCCCATTTGTTACTTTGTTATTTAGGTCTTTGTCTGTGTTATTTCCATATATAATCCCGCCGGTTTTTTCGATGATGCCAAAATCCTTCCCCCTTAAAGATTTTTCTCCTTCCAAATATACACCGCCGCCTGTAGTTCCGGCTTCATTTCCGGAGATGGTACCGCCTTGCATGAGAAATTTTCCTGCTTCCCTGCCACCACCAGACACATAAACGCCCCCGCCATTTCTTTCTGCTGTATTTCCGGAGATAGTTCCTCCCTCCATGTTAAACTCGCCGCCATTATACACATATACACCACCGCCCCACTCAGCTTCATTATTTGAAATATTGCCGTCAATCATTGTAAATTTTCCATTTTCATCCACATACACCCCACCGCCGCTATTGCCTGAACCTGTTTTATTTCCGCCGATGGTTCCGCCGTTCATGGTAAAGGAGCCGTAACTTGGCGGGAAACCAGTAATAATCACGGCGCCNCCTTGACCATTTTGAATGGTAACCCCTTCTTCCATAATGAGATTGCCATTATAGACATTGATCAACTTACTAAAATTCGGAATACTGGTACTGCCTTCAATGATCAATTCACCGGGCATCCCCTTCCTACCAAGGGTGAGTGAATCATCATCATTTATAGTTATTAAAGGCATTGATGGTGAATACCCGCTTTTCCACCCAATAGTTACTTTTTTTTCAGCTATAAAAGTGATGTTTAATCCACTATAAGGAGTGAATACAATTGGTTGAAAACCATCAATACTAATATTATCTGATATTAATATAATTTCCTCTTTGCTATCACTATCGTTTGCCAGATCTATTGCCTGCCCGAGCTGCCATTCATTGGTAACTTCTATGGCGGATTTCATTTGTATATCAGCGTTATTCGGTCCTGCTTTAATCTCTTTGTTGTCCCAGCCCATAGCTCGGAGCATGGAAGATGGGAAACTTAATGCATCATCTGGAGACTCGTAGGAACCATCCTTCGGCTTTTTTCCTATAGCCTTCACTTCAATGTCCCAGATTCCTATGATTAAGTCGAATGAGACACCATTTTCAAGATCTGAATTTGTATATTTTCCGTAGGAGGCAGGTTTACCGTCCGGGCCTGTCATTATTATTTCGTATTCAAATGCGCTAATTTCGCTTTTCTCGAAAGATGCCATCCGGCTGTTTTCGCCAGAAAATTTTATTATAAGGGTTCCGGTATCGCCAGTGTAACTCGTAAAGCAGGTAGAAAGGGTTAGGGCGGCAAATATCGCCAAAATCGCCAATATTAATGAATATCTTGTTTTTATGGTCATTTTGATACCTCTCCAATAAAAGGTATCACGCTTTTTACCGAAATTCAATTAAAATTCATAATTTTTCGGGCATCTTATCGCTATTATGGGGAGGGGGAGGGAATTTTATCGATATTTGAAACAATAATTATATTTATTAAGTGCGGCTAAGTAATCTTTACCGCACTTGACCATGTAAAGTTCACTTGGTAATAATATGTGTATGAGCAGGCTTTCGTTTAAAACGTTTTGTATAGAATTATATGCAGATCGTAAATCCATTCCCAGCTGCGATATTTTTTCATTATTTAAAGAAAACGATATACTAAAAATGCTTGACGAAGACTATGATATTTTACATGGGCATGGCTTCGATTATGTCTTAAACGATATTGAACAAATATTAGAGAATGCACAGTGAAATTATTCCACGGCGGTACTGCCAGTGTAGAAGAGCCGGTAATTATGCCCTCATTATCAGGTCGTGATTTTGGCACAGGATTTTATTGCACTGATATTCAAAGCCAGGCAGAAAAATGGGCACAGCGGCAGGGTAGAATAAGAAGGTTCAAATCTGTTTTGAATGTATATGAATTCGACAAGGATAGTGCTCAGAAAAATTTAAATTACAAAGCTTTTACTGACTATGCAATGGAATGGCTTGAGCTTGTAGTAAAATGCCGCAAAGATGCACAATTTGTTCATGGATTTGATATAGTGTATGGAAAAATCGCGAACGATGATGTCGGAGAAACAGTTCAGGCTGTTATAAACGGATTAATGCCGCTGGATTTTGCATTGCAAAGGCTTGCTTTTATGGATTCAAATAACCAATATTGTTTTTGTACAAAAAAATCGCTTGGATATTTGATTTTTATTGAATCCATAATACTGGATTAATATGGCGCACGGAACAATAAGGGCGGTTACACTTAAAACAATAATTCCCCTTATAATGGAACGCTTCAATTGTGATGAAAACGATGCCCTCAAAATGTTTTATGAATCCCACACAGGCCGTTGCTTTTCAGATGATAATACAGGACTTTACGGCCAAAGTGCACTGTATATATTTTCAATATTTTGCGAAGAAAAAACAATTCCTTGAGGAATTTCATAGAATATCCTTACGCCAAGGCACAAGCGGACACGAGAGAAGAAGGCCTCTCGCGGCGGGCGCAGCGGAGGAAGAGGGTGGGGGCGATTGGTTTGCAAATGGCGCGTTTCTTTCAAACTATGGTTCTGTTTGGCGAATTATTATTCAATTGTTGTCCAGGGGATTTTGGCATTTGCATCCAAATTAATTTCTGGTCCGGCTGTTGAATTTAATATTTTTCTATTGGCAGTAAAAATACTTGAGCTATAATCATATGACCCTTCCAAATAAACCGTATGACCATAAGCTTTAGGAGAATAATTATCTCCCGAAGTTACTATATTCATTAGATTTTTGTCAATTCCATTTTCGTTACCATATATGGTACCGCCGGTTTTGGAGAAGGAGCCATAGCCGAGAGTATAATCATTAAAACCTACAAACACCCCGCCGCCACATATTGTAGCTTCATTGGCTGAAATTGTTCCGGCGGACATTTTAAAAATTCCCCCGCCATCCACGCATACCCCGCCGCCTGCGGATGCATTATTGCCTGAAATAGTTCCTTCAGACATTTTAAAGGTTCCCCCATCCGCTACATGCACCCCGCCGCCGCCATTATTGTTGTCTGTATTTCCGGAGATGGTGCCGCCGTTCATGGCAAATTGTCCTCCATCCTCCACCCATACGCCGCCGCCGCCATCTCTGGCTTCATTGTCATTTATTTCTCCGCCGTTCATGGTAAAGATTCCGTTTTCATCAACGAATACACCGCCGCCATTGCCAAAATTATTTAAGTTTTCAGAAATGGTTCCGCCGTTCATAGTGAAGATACCTTGTGCTGAGCGTCCTGAACCACTTACACTCACCGCTCCGAATGGGCCTTTTTGAATTATTACTTCGTCATTCATTATAAGTTTACCATCATAAACTTGAATAATCGTTGATATAATGCCGCTGCCGTCAATAATCAATTTGCCGCGCATTCCCTTTCTACCAAGGGTTAGTTTGCTATTATTCAAACTTATCATAAATGTTAATGGGCTTATATTTTCCTTATCTATAGCAACTGTTACGGCTTTATCTGCAAGAAAAGTGATATTAAAATCTGCTCCAATATTAATCCCATATTCCAAATAAATATCACTGGATATCAGGATTATTTCTTCTTTAACTTCCTCTGCTAAATCTATTGCTGTCTTAAGCTGATTAAAATTTATAACCTCTGTGGCAGTTTTCATTGGAATTGTTTTTGGGCTATTCTGCCCTGATTTTACCTCGACAGTGTCCCAGCCCATAGCACGGAGCATAGTGGAGGGAAATTTAGCATCTGCATAGTCCCCATCATCTTTATAAACTTCGGGTCTATCTCCCTTAGCCCGCACCTCAATATTCCATGTTCCAGGTATTAGTTCAAATGTGACAAAACCCTCTCCCTTTAATTCCTGAGTTTGAGTTTCGCCCGGGCCTGTCAAAGTTATTGTATGTGTAAAGGCTTTAATTTCAGCAGGTTCAAATGCCACGCGGCTATAATCGCTGCCTATGTTTACTACAAGGGTACCGGTACCGCCAGAATAACTCGTAAAACAGGTAGAAAGGGCAATGGCGGTTAATATCGTTAAAACCATGAATATTAATATATATCTTGTTTTTATGGTCATTTTAGTACCTCTCTATTATAGTGTAGTGTATTTTTGGGGAAAATTCAATTAATTATAATAATTTTTCATGCAGATTACCGTAAATGGCACAAGTAAAAATATACTGGCGTGGGAATCCACCCATTTGAGCATCTAGCGGTCATGTATCTACTTGCTTTTTATTCATAATTGTGTCCTTTACATTACAGAAAAATTAATAGTTTGGTCACACCGATGCTGCTCAAATGGGTACCCGTTCCCACGCCGGTATATATTTATTTACAGCAGTCATTTGCGGTAAGATGCATGGAAATTATTGGGGGAGGGGGAGGGAATTTTATCGCTGCCTGAAAAAATATCTCTTTGTTCCTTTGTGTGAGCTTCTTCTTCTAGATTCCATGGAAAATAATTTTCCTCTGTGCCCTCTGTGGTTATAAATATTTCTTTGCGTCTTTGCGAGAGCTTCTTCTCGAAATCTAAATCTCACTATTCCAGGAAACGTTACGCGCAATTTACTTGCCACGAATATCCACCTTCTTTCTTCGCCGTGGTCCACTGCGTATCGTAGTGCCGCCGTGAGAGCTCTTCCGCCGTGCCGCCTCCGGCGGATTGAGTAAACTAGGGGCGAACAAGGCGAAAGCCAAGGTCAATGCTAAGAACATTCGGGTTGCCGTAGTAGTAACGGTACGCTGAACGCGTATACTGCGCATTATAGCTCCAGCTACCACCATGCGCAACACGGATTGACCCCGAAGACGCGCCTGCAGGGTCAGGCTGCGCCGAGGTAGGATAAGTTCCATACCAGTCCCAGCACCACTCCCAAACATTCCCGTGCATATCGTATAATCCCCACGCATTGGGTTTCTTTAAGCCAACTTCATGGGTTCCCCTCCCGTAACTCATGCTTGTTTGGCTATTATTCATATACCATGCCACCTGTCCTACAAGGGTAGAATTTGTAGGATCATTATTCCCGTTGTTAAAAGCAGTAGTGGTTCCCGCCCTGCAGGCGTATTCCCACTGGGCTTCGGTCGGAAGACGGTAACCTGTAGATCCGGCAACTACTATAACTGCATTCCATGTTGCGTTATTGCTTGTGGGTACAGCTCCCCAACTATCTGGGTTTGTACTGCCATTAATACTATATGCAGGCGTTAAGCCTTCCTTAATACTAAGTCTATTACAAAAAACTAATGCGTCGTACCAGCTTACCTGTTCCACAGGCCTTTTTACACCACTTTCTCCTACTGCAGCAAATCTAAGGCTGTATATTTTAAAATAGCTCGGATTAGACCCTATTACAGCTGTGTACTGTTCCTGCGTTACTTGATATATCCCTATGAAAAAGCCCTTTGTTAACGTTACTTGATGTTGAGTTTCATCACGACCATTATAATTGTGACCGGGTTCTGATGTAGGGCTCCCCATAGTAAATTTCCCGGGATTTATCCATACCATATCAATTAGGGAGATGTGTATGGAAAGGGTTTGTTCCCTTTCTCCTGCGGTGTTTTCGGCTTTTACGGTAAATTCAAACAAGCCATTTGCTGTGGGCGTTCCTGAAATAACGCCGTCTTCAGAAAGTGAAAGGCCGTCCGGTAAAGTGCCGCTTTTTACTTCCCATGTAATGGGCGTAATTCCTGTAGCAGAAAGCGATTGGCTGTAGGCTTTCCCGACAACGCCGAACGGCAGATTGTTGGTGGTTATGTCAGGAGCTAATTTATAGATAATAATCGAAAACTCTTTAGTGGCATTGCCTGCGTTGTTTTCCGCCCTCACCGTGAAATCAAATTTACCCACTGCAGAAGAAGTTCCGGAAATAACCCCGCCTGCCGAGAGTGCAAGACCGTTCGGTAATGAACCGGCTGTAACTTTCCATGTAATGGGAGCAGTTCCGGAAGCCTTTAGAGTTTGATTATATAATTCTCCCACTAGCCCGCTTGGCAAGCTGGCAGTCGTTATTTTTGGTGCTTTTATGTCTTGCGTTTCCTCACTCTCCTTATCAAGCCCGGGCAGGATCGCAGTCATCCATGCATTTTTGCAGGAAAAAAACAGGCACAATATTGCAAGCAAAAAAATTATTATAGTGGTTTTTGTTTCTCTCGATTTTCTCTTTTTCATGCTTTACTCCTTATATTTTAATTTCTTCTGCTTTTTGTTCATCCGCCTGTTTCTTTCTTGTGCCTAAAGGAATTGAGAATCCCGCCATTATGCCTGCGCCCCAAATATGGGGATAGCCGAAACGTATGGCAGGTTCCAGATAAAACCGGCTTTTTGCCTCTTGCTTTTGACCAAACATAAAACGCCAGCCCGTACTAATACCGCCAGCAAAAGCCGGGTAGGTTTCGCCTTCCTCAAAGGCGAACATGGCGCCTGCCTCGGCTTCCACAAAGGGGCCATAAATTTTTAAGGGGAGGTAATAGCGGAAAAAAAGAAGAGGTTCAAGGGTACTACGGTATCAAGATTATGGAAAAATGAAGTTTTTAGCCCAAGGGCAAAGCTTTTATTAAGATCGATCCCCAAAGAAAGGCCGCCGCCAAGGGCGATACCACTGCGGGTATGGCCAGAAATTTCCGGCCCTGCGCCAATAGAAACGCCATCCAATGAAAATAAGCCCCATGTTATACAAAGTGTAAGAAAAAGCAAAAGTATATATTTCACATTTATAATATATCTCCAAGAATCCATAATTTCAACAAATTTTGTAAAAAAAGTCAAATTTATTAGATTATTCGCCATGACCTATAGCAGTCGTTCTATACTTGTAATTATATTAATTAAGCTCAGTCTTTTTTCTACCAAAATTATATTGTTTTTAGGCAGGTAAGTTCTTTTTTAAAACATTCTTAGGTTCTCTACACAAAAAAACATCTTGTCCGAAGGCAGGCGGCCTGCTTGCTGGTAGAACCGCCTGCCTTCTGACATGGTAGTTTTATAGCGGACACAGCTGAGGAATGGGGTGAATGATCGTGGTAAGCAGGCTGCCTGCAATTGGTTAAAATGTTTTTGTCAAAAGATTTATCAACCCCAACTCTGCATTATTTGGCTTATTAAACTGCTATTTCAAATTCAGAAAATATTTTGGTTTTCGACAATAAAATACCTTCGATATCATCTTCTGTCAATTCTTCCCTTATACTTATATCAACCAATTCTCTAAGATTAGTGTATGCTTCTTCATAGGTATCGCCTTGCGTAAAACAACCCTTGATCTCCGGACAAACCGCAAAGTAAGTACCATTACTTTGTTTTGAGCATATCATTGATAATTTTGCAGTCATAAAAAATCTCCCAATTTATCGATTTAAGTAAATCAATAAGCTGCTTTTGGTTATTTCCGTCTCTCATAAGATTATCCTTATAAAGTCCTCTCCAAAATCCTTGCTGCCATGAATCGGTATAGGAACAGAGTGAATACCGTTTCCATATATATGATGGCTGCTGCCTTTTGCACGGATAAATTTATAACCATTTTTTTCTAAAAACCGGATCAATTCCTGAGGTTTCATTGTCAATCCCAAAACATACATCCTGCCTTAATATATTATAGCATTAAAAAAATAATTTTAATAGTATTAGTTTCCTGAAACCATAAATAATACTTCTAAAGGAATAGCAAAGTTCTGTTCCAAAAAAAATCTTGAGCTCTCCTCACGAAAAAATATCTTGGCCGATGGCAGGCGGTCTGTGCCTAATAGTAGCAGGCCGCAATGAGGAACATCGGCTATTCCGAAGGGATAGACGATGGTTCCGGCGCGGCCTGCTTGCTGGTAGAACCGCCTGCCTTCGGACATGGTAGTTTAAAACAATATATCCCTGTAAATAATTTCCGCAGACGGGAAAATAACAATAATAAAACTACCATCCTCGTAATCGGGCATTTCCCCCGAAAATGGATAGCTCCTTCTTATAAAATTCCATTCTTCCCTTGTTAAAAGCAAGAAAGATTTTCCATTGTAGTATGCGGGATTATAATATTTAACAGGGATTAATATGTCTGATAAACGGAACTTATTTTCCCCGGACCTGCCCCTTTCAGGCAGGATGTTTACAAGTTCAATTTTACCGTTAGTAAGTTCCGTTGTTACATTTGCATTCCAGTGTGTGGCAAAACCATATTCGAGCTGTTCTTCAAAAAGAAACGCCATATAAGCTTTTCTACCTGTATTAATGTCCTTTGTAAAAAAACCCTGGAAGCTAAGGAAACCTTGTCCAAAAATAAAAATAATAATTCCAAAGATTATTGCAGTCCGCTTTAAAAAAGCATAATTTTTTTCAGCATGTTCAAAAAGGATGCCTGCAAGCGGAACATAAAAAACCATAAATGGAATAAAAAATCTGTTTGTAATCGGAGCATTAATTATTACAAAAGTAAAAATATTAATTATTGCAGACATAATAAAAAATACCGGTATTATGCGTTTCTTAATTTTTTGCTGGTATTCTTCACCTGAACATTCAAGTGTTTCTTTCTTCTTTATGATTTTAATAAGGGAATAAATCATTAAAAAAGTCCCGATTATGGCTGCCATGCCAAAAAAACCCTGTGCCGAGATAAGGGAAGTCCCGCTTGAAAGCCCAAAAAAACCAGCAATATTCATTAGGCATTCACCCAGTTTGGTAAAATAGCTGTTAAAATTCTCAATTCGTAAATCTGAAAATGATTCGAATTTATACCAAATATGGAGGATGGTATTAATAGCATAACCCCCGCAGGAAGCAAGAAAACCAAATAACCCTGAGATAATGAGGCGCCGGTTTTTAAAATATAAGGAAACCATAAGAAGCGGAATACTAAAAGCCATGAGAGGTCTAATTCCCTCCACGCCAAGTATAAAAGAAAAAGCCAAAAATAGAATGAAATCTTTTGAAACTTTATTTGCCATGGTATTATTGGAATTTAATCTAATAAAAAAACCAAAACAGATAAAAAACTGGGCTAAGAAAAAGATATAATTTCCGCCAAAGCTTACAATATCCCAATAATTATAAGTAAGGGGAATAAATAGAAAAATACAGCTTAATAAAATCCATTTTATATTGATCTTTAAATGTTTCATCATAAAAAAATATGAAAAAAGCAATAATAAGTTATTTAGTACAATTCCAAGGGAACGGATCAATGCCCAATTCCCAAAAGACCCAAGAATTTTAAAAAGAGGCATGGTAAAAATGGTTTGATATATTAGGTGAATTTCAGCAGCATATAGCCATTTTGTTGTAACAAGGACATTTTCTTCCGAGAGGAGTTTTGCAAGTACCATTTCCGATGACTGGTCGCTGTCCAGCCACTGCCAACCGTATCTATACGAAAAGATACCTATAAAAATAAAAAGTAGTATTAAAAATGAAATAATTATTATAAATAAAGGTCTGGTGCCGCTTTCAATAAAAAGGGATATTTCTTTTGAATGGAGGCAAATAAAGGCGAATATCAAAATAACAAGAGCTGCAAAAGGAAGAGATAATATATTGGAAGCTTTATCACCAAAAAAGGATATTAATTTTTTTTGATATGGCGGCAGAAGCAGTATAATGCAGGCTGTAATTCCCAAAAAGCATATTATTGTTAAAGCATTTTTTAATTTTTTGGAAATTTGTATAAATTCCATATATTCCTCATGCGTTTCATTGGGCATTGTTTAATTCCTCCTTTTTTTAAAATATATTGTCTTTTATTTTTAGACAAAGCCGTGGTCCTTTGGTGAAGTACCTCTTCTTCGTTATAGCAGGTGACGATTATTATAAGAGGGAACTATGGTTGTTTTTTAATTTTTATTAATATATTTGTACTAACCATCCATCACCAGATATTGCTGCATTTAGATCTATACTATTATCTGCTGTAATATCCCGGACTTTTTTGGTTCCAAGGAAATTAGTTAAATTATAATAACAATCTACTAAAACCGCATGTCCAAAAGCTGTTTGGTAATTATCAGTTTTTCCCTGCCTTGCTTCATTTCTACGAATATCGTCTTCATTACTGCCATATATAATCCCGCCTTTTTTGATGAATATACCATACTGGTCTACATTTGAACTTGGATTTCCCGCCACATATACCCCGCCGCCGCAATATTCTGCTTTATTTCCGGAAATGGTTCCACCGTTCATATAAAATCTGCCTTCAGAACCTTCGTCGTAGTTATTCACATAAACACCGCCGCCATTATCGGACGCTTTATTTCCGGATATAATACTCCCTTCTTCCATGATGAATGTCCCACCGAAATCTACCAATACGCCGCCACCATCAAATGCTTCATTGCCAGAAATTTCTCCGCCGTTCATGGTAAAAGAACAAAAATTAGCCACAGATACGCCACCGCCACTAGTACTAGGGTGTTTGTTTCCGGAGATCTTTCCGCCATTCATTGTAAAATAGCCGGGTGTAATGTTACCATGACCATCATCAGAGCCGCTTACTTTAACAGCGCCGCCTTTACTATTTTGAATGGTAACTCCTTCTTCCATTATAAGTTCTGCTCCATCTACCAAAAAAAGTCCTTCTTTAGACTCATTACCATCAATGGTCAAATGGCCTGTCATTCCCTTCCTTCCAAGGGTGAGTGTGCTATTTTCTTGTATATATATTGAAGAGTAGCTATCTGAGGGGAATGAAATTATAACAGGTTTATCAGCAAGAAAGGTGATATTAGACATATTATTAATATAAGGAAGAGGGTCAATATCATCAAAAATGATGTTTTCTGTTATTAAGATAACTTCTTTTCTGCTATAATTTATTGCAATATCTATTGCTGCTGTAAGCTGCTTTGAACTTTTAACTTCTGTTGCGGCTTCCATCTTTATATCAGCTTGTTTATTCGGCCCTGTTATAATCTCGACAGTTTCCCTGCTCAGGGCGCGGAGCATTGGGGAGGGAAAATCAGTGCCTTCATTGTCATCAGTTGTATATTCATCTGGCGTTTTACCTACAGCCCGTACATCGATATTCCATGTTCCGGGTATTAGTTCAAATTCGACAGAACCTTCGCCTTCTATCGTTTTAGTTTGTGTTTCGCCGGGGCCTGTCAGTGTTATTGTGTGTGTAAAGGCTTTAATTTCAGCCGGCTCAAAAGCCGCCCGGCTGTTATTTCTGCCTATGTTTATTACAATGGTACCGGTACCGCCAGTATAACTCGTAAAACAGGTAGAAAGGGCAAGGGCGGTTAATATCGCTAAAACCATCAAAATCAGTATATATCTTGTTTTTATGGTCATTTTGATACCTCTCCACTATATTATATCATGTTTTTTGTTATAATTCAATCAATTTTTAGTAATTTTTCATGCAGCTTTTCAAAAGTTTCCTCTTGTACCGATGGTAGGCCTCTGTTTTTTTGCAGGCTGCGCCGGGACCTATAAATAATACTGATAATGAGGCAGGTAAGTTCTGTTTGAAAAACTACTTGAGGAGCCCGCTCCAGGAGCCCCCTGACCCCATAAACAAGCATACTAAGATTAACCTTGATATACTTATCGTTTATGTGGTCAGTCATTTATCACAGTCAAAGGTTTTTACATTATTGTTTTGGTCTCCTTGCGCGGAGAACTCAAGAATGTTTTTCAAACAGAACTTACCTGCCTCAAAACAATATTATTTTAATGGTTAGTAAACAGCCTACTATAGGTACAGGGGTAGGTTGTACAGGGAAATAAGGAATATTTTATTTAGTGTATCTTAACCGCCATGGTTGAAATTATAAATATATCATTTGCGGTAAGATTCATGATAATTATGCTGGGATGATGAAGAATTTTTTAATTACATTATACAATAATCATATTGATTATGCACAGCTAAGTACTGTTCCAAAAACATTTTTGGGTTCCCTGTGAAAAAAATATGCCTGTATCAATGGCAGGCGGTCTGCTTTGATGATTGCAAGCCGCAATGAGGAATACCGCTCATTCAGAATGAATGGGCGGTGATTCCGGAGCGGCTTGCTAATTATAAATTACCGCCTGCCATTAATACAGGCGAAGTTGGCACAGGGAAATAAAGAATGTTTATAGAACAGAACTTACCTGTACATTTGAGAGCCTTGCACTGTATTTCTACTTAAAGTAAAGTTAAACTATGATTTTTCGGGGAAGGCCTCTCTGCCGGGCAGCGTTTTTTTTAATTGTTTTTTTTAGTGCTTCATCAATTAGAGCGCAGGCAAGAGTCCCGGAAGATGATCCTTCCTCTCTTATAGGTTATAGCCTGGCAGAACTAATTTCCCGCTATGGCATACCGAAATCTGTTTACCCTGTACGGGGGCACCAGGAATGGCAGGATGATGTAGTTTTTGTTTACGATCGTTTTGATCTTTATATTTATAAAGACAGGGTGTGGCAGGCGGGGGTAAGGGAAATTAAAGGCATAAAAATAGGAGATTTAAAAAGCCTTGTTACCTTGGTTTTTGGAACTCCCGGAGGGGAACCCCGGCTCGGCTCGGCGGCGCCTTCCGGCGTGGAATTAACGGGGAATTCCATTATTTATTCAATAAATGAAAATGCCTGGCCCGTTTCCTTACGTTTTGATTTTGATGATACAGGAAGGGTTAGGGCTATTTTTATTTACCGGACGGATATTTAACCCGAAGTAATTTTTTAAGGAAGGTTTATGGCGAAAATNTGTCTCTGCCTTAACGGAAAAACTCTTGCAAAAAACCTCGAAATCCTTGATAANAACAGAAAATATATAGACCTCGCCGAACTCAGGGTGGATCTCCTCGATCCGGATGAGCGCTTCCATATCCGGCGTTTTCCGGAAATGGCGGGTATTCCCTTAATTCTTACCATTCGCAGAACCATGGACGGCGGAAGTTTTGTGGGTGGAGAAGGTTCCAGAATTACCTTGCTTGCCAACGGGCTCGCCTACGCTGAATCCGACAGGCGCCGGAATTATGCCTATGTGGATCTGGAAGAGGATTTAAATGTTCCAAGCCTCGAAGAAGCCGCCCGTGCATTTGGTACCCGCATAATCCGTTCCTGGCATAACCTGGAAGGTGTTGATGAAAATTTACCGGACAAGTTAAGGGGCATGCAGCGTAGAGGAGATGAAATTGTCAAAGCTGCATTAATGCCGCAAAATCTGGATGATGTAATTAAGGTTTATAAGGCAGCCAAAGAAACTGCCGAAATGGAAAAGATACTTCACTGTATGGGAGAATATGGGAAAAATACCAGAATACTGTCTCTTAAGCTTGGTTCATTTTTAAGTTATACTTCTTATACCAAAGAAAAAGATTTAGTTCCCGGAGCGCCTGGACAGCTTAATCCCGAAGAACTGGCTGAGTTATTCCGCTTCCGCAAAATTAATGAAAAAACAAAAATATTCGCGGTAGCCGGTTTCCCTCTTAAAGCAACAGACAGCCCGAAATTTTTTAATACAGTATTCGGAATAGAACATACCAATGCGGTATATGTTCCCATTCCTGCAGATTCTGTGCAATCCCTTATAAGGCTTGCCGAAGAAATAGGCATTTCCGGTATTTCAATTACTGTTCCATACAAGGAAGAAATACTGCCATACCTGGGATATAAATCGCGGGAAGTTACGGCAATGGGTGCCTGCAATACCATCGTAGCAGGGCCTAATGGCTGGACAGGTTATAATACCGACGCAGCCGGTTTTTCAGCTTCGCTATTGTCATTTACCGGTAAGAAAGATCTAAAAGGCCAAAAAATTTCCATAGTAGGGGCGGGTGGTGCAGCAAGGGCTGTCGCCGCGGAGGTATTTCGCCTAAGGGGGAAGGCTCTTATCATCAACCGTACTCCGGCAAGGGCGCGTTATGTGGCAGCGCCTTACCGCTTTGTTTGGGCCGGAATGGACAGCCACGGAACGTCTCTTATGGATAAGTACTCAGATATAATTATTCAAACTACTTCTTTAGGAATGGAATCGAGTCCCAATGAAGATCCAATTGAGTTTTATAAATTTTCCGGGAAGGAAACAGTGATGGATCTTATCTACAAGCCGGAAAAAACCCTTTGCCTTAAAAGGGCAGAAAAAGCCGGATGCCGTATCTTAAATGGCTACGATATGCTTTTAAGGCAAGCGCGGCTCCAGTATGGCATTTTTATGGAAAAGGAATTTCCTCCTTCTCTTATCTCGCGGATTAAATTTTAATGGACGGAGAAATTTAAATGATGGATTTAAAAGAACTTGCAGGCAGGGAAGCGGTAGAAGCCATGGTGCAAAGCGGAATGAAACTTGGCCTTGGAACAGGTTCCACTGCCATTCATTCGGTCAGGCATATTGGTGCCCTTTTAAAAGAAGGAAAACTAAAAGACATACTTGTGGTATCTACCAGTTTTCAGACCACAATTGAATGTGAAAAATGGGGTATTCCGCTTTATACGCTTAATTCCAGGGAGATAGACGGATGGCTTGATTTAACAATAGACGGCGCCGACGAAGTTGATCCGCAAAACCGGCTGATAAAGGGCGGCGGCGGTGCCATGCTTCCTGAAAAGATCGTTGCTTATTCTTCTGCATCTTTTTCCATAGTTGTGGACGAATCAAAAATCGTGGAACATCTGGGCCTGAAATTCCCGGTTCCGGTGGAAGTTATTGCCGAAGCAAGGGTTCCTGTAATAAAAGCCCTGGAAAAATTTGGTTCAAAGGTAACTCTGCGTGAGGCGGTACGAAAAGCCGGCCCTGTTATTACCGACCATGGAAACCTTATTTTAGATATGCTTTTAAATGAACCCTCCGATCCTGTTTTTCTGGAAGCGGAATTAAACCGCATTCCTGGAGTGGTAGAAAACGGTTTTTTTACAGGCCCCGCCGGAAGAAAGCTTAAGCCTGTAATTTTCATNGCCCATGCAGATGGTATTATTGAAAAGCGCTCTTAAATGGCTGTAGACAAACACATTAATTTTTTTGAACTCCAGAAAGCTTCNGAAAAACCCGGCTGTCCTTTATGCCGGATCGTAAGCGATCGAAGCNACTGGTATATNGACAATCTTCTTTTTGAGCATGTTTCCGACAGGGNTTTTAGGGCTCTTCACCGTGAGGCAGGCGGGTTTTGTGCCTATCATTCGAGGAACCTGGTTTCGTTCAGGGACGGTCTTGCGGTTGCCATATTAAGCCAGGACATTCTTGAAGACCGGATTACATCTTTTAAAAAGCTAAAAAGCTGGAATCCAAAAGGCCGCTGCCCCATTTGTATTGAACGCAGCAAGATAGAAGAAGAATATTTAAGTTTTATCGCCGCTTCCTCCGGAAACAGCATTGAAGAAAAAGAACTTCATGATGTATTTATCTCTTCCGATGGATTTTGCGCCCCCCATTATGCTGCCCTTCTAATTGATTCTAAAGGAAGAACCCGGAAGATCCCCGCCTGGCTTAAGGAATTCCATGAAAAAAAATACAAAGATCTCTTAATAAGGGTAAGAAAGTTCATTGAGTTATCGGCTTATGGGCGGCAGGAAGAGTTTGCAAGCCTTGGCGAAAAGGATCAGCTTGTCTGGAAAGAGGCGGCTGCTGC
>JGI24702J35022_10001173_pt1 | contig 16296 bp, 29 predicted proteins | sample TergutTh196P4_FD_35022 | JGI IMG/M metagenome (IMG submission 35022)
GCGGTTATGAGCAGCGCGGCGTGGGGCTTTTGCATATGGGCTAATGTCCAGAAAATACAGTTCACAGGAGGTTTCACAATGCCGAACGAAAAGAAAAAGCCCACCGAGGAAATGACCGAGGCCGTTGCGCCGGCGCCGGCGCCGGCCAATCCCGACCGCCACAAGAAACACATGATCGCGGCCGAAAAGGCCCATGATGATTCGCTCGCCGCCTACAACGCCGCTCTCGCGATCCAGAACGTGGACGCCATGCGGGAGGCGGAAGAGGCCATCGCAAAGGCCGAGAAAGAATTCGCCGAGGCTGCGGAATGCGACGTATTCGCCATCTGCAAGGCGGAGGAGCACCCCCTGCGCAAGGCGGCGGAACTCCACAGCTACCGGGTCATCGGCCATAGGTCCGTCAATGAGGACAAGGTTCTCGTCTGCTATGAAAAGGTGAGCCGCGAAAAGCAGATTGACCTTGCCAAGCTGGCGAAGAAATGCGGCCTGCCCACGCTCTGGGTGCATGACGTGGAAGGCCTCAACAAGGTCCTGACGCTGCTCGTGGCGCAGGAGAAGGGGTATACGACGGCGCAACTGAAGGCGGTTGCCGAATCCTTCCTCATGACGAGGAAGGTGGAGGAAATCGAAATCGGCAAGACGCCCACCAGCAACACCCAGCTCGTCAAGATGCTGCAAAGCATCTGCGACAAGATTCTCGGCGAGGGCGTGGTTCACGTCAACAACCACGACATCTCCTACATCAGGGACGGCCACACGAAAAAGGGCCGCGAAAGGATTTCGATCTCGGTGGCAAACCACGCCGCCATGCGCAATCTGGTGTACGACGTCCTGTACCGCCGCCTGACCGGCCAAAGGTATGGGGTCGAGCACCAGAAGCTCAAGGGGATGTAATTCTCCGCCGAAGGTTTTTGACCCGCAAACTTTTTGGGACTGCCAAAAAAGCCGGTGTTCATCGCGCTTTCGGGCATGGGCACACTGTGGTAAAACATGCAAGGCGAATAGCGCCCGGGTAAATTCCCCGGGCGCTCGCCATCGAAACCACAGAAATCAAGGAGGACACGAATTGTGTTTTGGCGAAAATCGAAAAAGGCGGACCCCGCAAGCCCCATAGTTCCCACGTCGAAAGAGGTCATGACCGATACCGGGAAGATCACGGCCCTGGATTTCGGCTCCAACGCGGAGCAGTGCTTCGCCTATCTCAAGGCCGCAATCCGCAAGGAGAATTTAGGCACGGCCTGTTTTGTCGCCGGCCAGGCAAATCCCGCGCTTTGGAATCTCTTGACAAAGGCGCATATCAGCGGGCGGGTCTGGACCAAGGACGCCCGGATCGGCAAAAAGAACGTGAGCCTGTTCAAGCCGCTCCGCATGGCGTTCTGAGGCACAAATCAAAGGGAGGTTTTCAAGTGAAAAAGATTTTGGCGCTACTGCTTTTGGCGGCACTGCTCCTGTCCGCATCGCGGTATGGAACTACTATTGGCGCAAAATCCCGCCGCCCGAAGGGGAGGATGTTTACCTGGGCCAAATCGACCGCTACGAAACCGACGATCTCGAAAGGGAATGGGCCGTCATCTCAATCGACTTCTCACCCTACAGCGTAAGCTGCCCGGCGAACGAGGAAATCAACAGCGAAACCGCAAAGCCCGGGGCCTGGGTCAACTTTTCCCTTGACGGCGACTACCCCTATAATGTCCACGAAGCAGTTTTCGCATAAGAGGATTTTACGGATGAATGCTTTACCCACAACGCAAGAAACAGGACTACAAGGAGAATCATTATGAGTTCAGAATTAAAAGTGGCTTTACCACAAGGGATAACCCTTTTGGCGCAGGTTTCCGGCGATGATCACCCAGGGATTTGGATTTCGCTTATAAAGCCGGATGGGACCACCGAATGGATTTGCTTTGCGGAGCACAACCCCAACAAACCGCAGGGGCAGGAACTGCACATCGGAGCCTATAACGCCACCGATGATGAACCTAGCTATTACGAGAGCTATTTCAAAGATTGAGTCCAGTGAATTTCCGTGGAAAGGAATCAAACATGAACGAGATACAAGCAATTCACGATCAATTCCAAGAGCTGGTTTTCCGAATGGGATTGGATCATCTGATGGCAAAAGGCAAAGACCACTTCGACGACGAATCCGTGGCGGCCGCAAAAATCAGTATCCGCGAACAAGAAGCGAAAATCCGTTCCGAAGGCAAGATTCCCTTCATGACTGCCGCATTTCAGGACAGCATCCTTGATTGCGCGGCGGCATTGTCAAAGTGCAATACCATAGATATTTTGCGGTTCGTCAAGCACTACATGCATTTTGATGGTGATCTCAAGCTGACGATTGAGTGCAAAAACTGCGGCAAAGAGTTGCGCGATGAGGACGGTATTTTGGTGAATGGTGGTTTCGAGGATTCATTCCACGAATGTGAGCGATGCCATGATGACGCCACGGAAGAAGGCAGCACCATTCTGTGCGAATGCTGCGGCGGATACTATACGCCCAATCACGTCAAAGAAGATGGCGATCCGCCCTGCCCCTATTGTTGTGATTGATTGACAGAAAATGAGGTGCATCACAATAGCCGATTTCGAAAAAGCAAATTTTAATTTTGAAGACGCATCTTACAATGCGCAGACCATGACCATCACCGTTCCCTACGTCTATGAGGTTCTCGGCGATTATTCCGACAGGTGGGTAGATATCACCCTTTCTGAAAATGGAAGCTACTATCTCACCGACTACTTGCGCGACTCAGCGGGTAAGGCGTTTTTCTCTCATTTAACCTTCACCGAAACCAACAATTTTTTCGATAATTACCGCACCGCCCTCATCGAGGAATATGGCGACGAAGACTATGCAGGATTCACAAACAACAACTGCGTGGAAGCGTTGCTTCTGCTTCTCTGCGCTGCGGTGGATGATTAGGGGGAGGTTTTGTCATGCAAAATTGGGAAGTCAGCTATCTCGATCAGTTTCCAACCAAAGAGGCAAAGAGGGCAGAAATTACTCGGCTGCAAGCTGAAACCGCAAGAGTTGACAAGCGCACTCGCAATGGAAAACAGACGCAAATTTTTAACAATGCGAATATTCTGGCACTCAGATGTTTTGATCTGGATACCGGCAGATATAACATGTCACGCGACAATGCGGGGGAAGAAACCGTAAGAGATTTCGCAGCCGGAACCACCTTACCGGCAGGCAGCATCTGCGAACGAGCGTTCAATCTTCTTCTAACTAGGCATGGAGAGCTTTCCGCCATCACCGAATCTGACCGTTATCAGGTTTTGGAGAGATTCGAAGAAAGCATTCATATGGGGTTTGATTTGGAGCTCCACAATGAGCTGAGGACACTCGCCGATGAAGACGAAGAGCGGATGAACGATCAGTGCCTAGACTGCGCCCTTGAAGTGCTTCACGAAATCGGAATTTGTCCGATATTCTAAACTCATCACAAAAACAATAGGAGGTCAATATGGATTTGCATCAACAATTCAAAGCATGGCTCAAAGGGCCCGGAGCCGGGACCTTCACGTTTCAGAAACACGAAATGAACTATGTCGTGATCAAGGCGCAGAAAAATGCGGACTTCGACTACCTTTACACCCAGCATAATTATAGGTGCAGCAGCATCAAGTACAGAGATAAATTTGAATACGCCGGAATCTATTGCCGGCGTGACGGCCTGCTCTACGATGTCCAATATCACCTCCGGACGCTGGGGGAACCCCTCGAAGGCATTATGTCCCTGGACGCGAAGCTGCTCCTTGCCCGTATGATCGGCGAGGTATGCGATGCGGTGGTGGCTGCCATCGGCAATGACCGCAGCAAACTGCGCGTGAAAAAGCTGACCCAAATACAGGATTTGAATGCTTTGGAGCACGTCAAGGAATACGGTGCGGCAAAGACAGCCCGCGACTTGTTCCTGAGCGGTGTGGATGGCTCTGCACCGCATTACTGCTGTTCCTATACCTCGCTGGGCTGGTCAGAGGATTCCCTTTTGGAATACATTCTCAAGCCGGAAGGATATGTATCCCGCACGGCAACGGCATATATAGCCGAAGACCAGGACGCCATCCTCCTTGCGTTTTTGAAAAACGACGAGGTCGCGAAGGAATATGTTGCCCTGGCAGGCAATCCACAGAACCCTATCCACACAATCAGAAAAATCATGTGGGCCATGAGAACCACCGAGGCCAAGACCGTGCGGGTGGTAATCCGAAAGGACGGCAAGGAATTTAGCTTCAAAACCGATGCCAACGACATGCGGCGCGACTGCGGGTTCCATTACGACATCTATCACATCATAGGAGCAGACAAGGGAAAATTCGAGGATCTGTTCGGGCAGCACAGCCACTATGACCCGTCGGACATTCTGCGCATCGTGTATGGCCGCACAACAATCTATGAAGCTGAGGGGGTGCAGGCATGAAGAACTGGATTTTCAATCTCGAAACGACCAAAATCGAACTACACTTTGACAAATCGGAGTATGACGCATTGTCGGACCCGCAAAGGACGTTATTGAAAAGCAATTTCCTGTGGAGCAGGATGGGGAAATGCTGGGTCAGCCGAAGCAAAGAGCCGAACCTGTACCGTGCCAAAGCCGCCGCCCGGGAATTAGGATTCACCGAAGAAGTCCGCCAGGGGGAGCGGCTGAGCTACGGGGAGCAGGTAGGCCGGCAGGCGGAACGGGCCGAAGATCGTGCCGACCGCTACGAGGACTATGCCGCCAATGCGACGGGCCGCGCGGAGCAGCTGCAAAGCGATTTCGCTGCCCATCACGGCGATATCGCATTCTTTACCCAGCCGAATATCAATAGCTCCGCCGGGCGGGCCTTCACAAATTACCGCGATCGTGTATATGCCCGGTATGAAAGGGGTTTTGATGAATACCGCAAAAGCGAGTATTTTCTCAGTAAGGCGGCGGCAGCCAGGGACAACGCCAGCAGTGAGAAATTCAAGGACAAGGGCTATCTCGACCGGCGCATCAAGGAGTGCGAGAAGGAAATCCGCGCCCGGCAGAAAAACATTGTTGGCTACGAGCAAATCCTGTTCGCGCTTGATAGCGGGGAGGAAAAGTCCAAATGGAACGGTGAGCCGTACACCGTCGAGGAAACGACGGCGTGGATTGAGCGGGAACTGGAGCTCATAGAGGTGGCAATGGATAAGCAGGGCTATTTGCTCAACTGCCTCGACGCGCTGGGCGGGATCGCCTTCAGCAAGGACAATATCGAGGTCGGCTATCTTGTCGAGGTTAAAAGATGGGGCACAGTGGAGGTCGTAGGGACGGGCCCCAAAAACATTTCATTCAAGATATTGACGGGCGGCGCGGCAGGGTTTGGGGGCACCGTCTCATATGCTGAGATTATAAAAATCATCAAAGCGGATAAGCGCGAGATCGAAAGGCATCCGTTCGTGGTCGGGGAGCGCTTTTCAGTGCGGCGCGTTTCATTCGACGATCCGAATTCCATGAAGCCCACCACGACCATGGTTGAGTATGAAATCGTCAAAAGAAGCGATACCACGATTCAGCTGAAAGAACTCGGAGCGAACAGCAAGCCGATCACACGGAAACCGCGGAAACCCGGGAACGGCCAGTGGATGTTCAGCTTTGACGACCGCCATGAGAACACGTTTTACAAAACGGAGGAGGAGGCATGAGTGGCTACCTGAAGATCGGCAGCTACACCCCCGCCAAAGATGATGAACCAGAGGTCATCGAGCGGGAGCATGGTTATATTTTCAAGGATTGAAGAGGCGTTTTGCAACTACAACGATAGGCCCTGCTATGTATCCGAAAATTTCGATGATGTTTACACAAGAAAAGATTTTGTCAATCTCTGCAGAGGGCGTGAGGATTTCGCACAGCTTTGTTTTTGCGCTGTAGATTGGAAAAGTCCTCAATCCTGGATAGAAGACCAGCTCGTCAGTGGCGATTGGGATAAATGTCCTGCCTGCGGATATTTGTATGCCAGAAACGCAGAGCCGGATGTATGCGAATGCTGCGGCCATGCGTGTTTGGATTTTGCATAAGGGAGGTACAGCATGATTTTTCCCTCGAAAGAAACAGCAGCCCATATTCGGACGCAATACCCGAAGGGAGCGCGGGTTGAACTGGTCTTCCTGGACGACCCGCATTCCAAGCTGTCTCCCGGCGACCGGGGCGAAGTGGTTTCCGTGGACGATACCGGTACGGTGCATATCGCCTGGGACTGCGGCTCCTGCTTGGGCGCGGTCTACGGCGAAGATGTGATTAAGCTTGTAAAGGAGGATTCCTGATGAAACGGTATTGGAGAAAACTGCGGCGGCTTATCCGGCGGGAAAGCCTGACTTACATACCGCAAAAGGTCACGCAGGAGTTCATGTCGCAGATCATCGAAACGCGGGAGCCCCAAGGGCTCTTCTACCGCAAAGCGGGCCGCCACCTGTACGTCGGTGTGGACAACGGGTCCGGCGACGCCTGGACGGAGGATTTCAACAGCCTGCGGAAATGCAAGCGATGGCTGTGCAATTCAAATCTGGATGCGGAGGGAAATGAATTATGACCGGCATACTCCATTACGACGTGTTTTATGAAAACACCGGCTTCCAATGCCGGCATTGCGGCCGTCCGGTATACAAATCGAACCTACCGGAATACACCTACCAGTGCTTATCCTGTGAAGAGGATTTCTACAGCTTCGAGGTGGAACCGCAAGCCACGCCCCGCAACCCCCGCATCATGGTGGCCCGGCCCGTGGACGGCATCACGCTCAACACGGCTTTGGAGATGCTGCTGGACGATGTCAACGAGGTACTCGTTTTTGACAACAAGGCCGAAGCGGAGGCATACCTGCTGGAGCATGGGGTTGACGCCGATGAAATGGAGCATATGTACTTCTGCGAGGCGACCCTTGATCGGCTCATGCGCGCTATTGAGGCCGGAGAAGTAACAGTCGCGGAAATTACCGAGGAACTGGACTACCGGGAGCACGGCAATCTGCGGTGGAATGATTCGCTCCATGAATACACCACGGAGGAATTGCAGGAGGCCGAGGCGCGTTTTCCGCCCGCGAACGAAAGCAAGATGCTGCGCCTGCGCTGGGCCGGTGAAAACGAAGGCTACTACCGTACATATTACCGCGATGAGGCCAACGGAGATCTATATGCTCTCACGGATTTTCGCGGCGTTCGTACATGGAACACAGCCACCGATGCGGGGGAGCCGGATATGCCGCTGAAAGATGGCCTGCGCATTGAGATTGTGGAGGACGAGTGCGCAATCAGCCGCGAGATCATTTCCCGGGTGAACGACTACACGTCCATCGGCGTGATCGTTGACGAGGAGGACGCTACATGAAAAAATATCCGGCCGTCAACTTCTGGACAAGGGAACGCGATGAACTGCCAATGTTCAATATGAACGCGTTTCACCGTGTGGATTTCCAGAGCGACGATATCATCGTCGGCTTTTTCACCTATGGGAACCGTACCGCCGAAACGCTGTCCGAAGACGACATAGAATTTCTGACAGCTTATTTTCTCCCGTGCTATGATTTCGCAGAGAAGGTGCTGACCTACGAAATCGTGGGCCGGGACGAGGTCCACAGCTCGCTGCTGGAGATGCATGACATGTTTTTGCGCATCAGGAAGCCCCCGCCAAACGAATCAGAGTAGACGAGGAGGTGGCTGCATGAGTCATTGCAACCCGGCCAACGATCCCGCCGTCATAAACGGAATACAAGAAGTCTATGGCCTTAAAAGAGGTGATAAGGTGGAGTATACCAACGACTACGGCGTGAAATTCGCCCCACGTACCGTAATTGGTTTTGTAAGTGATCCGCCAGAAACAGATTATGAGTACACACGCATGGTCTACATCAATAGCGACTCCCCATGGTTCCCGGTAGACCCGGCAAGGCTTAGAAAAATTGAAGGAAACGAGGATGGGTATGCCAATCATTGATACAGCGAAATGGACGCCTCCCCCTGACAATCAAGGCCGGAGGACCTATGCCGGCCAGCGCACGTCGCAGGAGGTGTTCGACGACCTGGAGGCGCACCTGCGCTCCATCGGCTACCTCCCGGACGAGTATTTCCTCTTTGACTGCCATAACAACTGGGGCAATGGCCGCTTGTTCCCGGAGAACGGCTGGCTGTCGTGTCAGGTAGACTACGGCGGCAGCGAAGGGATCTACTTGGATATCACGCTGGAATACTACGAAGACAAAGAGCACAAAAGCGAGCACTTCGCCACCGGCAAAACACTGGACGAGAGCGGCAGCGCCATGGACAGAATGCACCTGACCGCCTCCGCCGTCATCAGGGCGTTCCATGAGGATGGCCTTCACGCACGGTTTTTCATGGTGGGCGGCGAGCCGTCACCCGAGGGGATCATCGTCAGCCTCAATCCGGAGGAACGCCGCTTGGCCGCGGATGCCCTGGCACGGCTGCGGGACAGCCTCGCGCCCGAGGATCTGGATTATACTCTTGCCAGCCAGCTCGTCAAACGGATTGACGATGGCGGCAGTAATGGAGGTATCAATGCACAATCAGTTTGAGGATTTAGCAATAACTGATATCCCGCGGCAGGCAATTCACCTTGACTGGCGCGAATTGCGAATTCTGGCAGATGCGCTTCTGTCCCGGCTGCTGGGCCGTGAGGTTTTGGTGGAAATCGAACGGTGCGAGTATTATTACTGGAGCATCATTTTGCCGGACGACCAGCTGTCCCTGGCAGAGCTGGAGAGTCTTTTTGCCGCGGTCAATGCCGACGAGGATGACCGTCTGTGCGAAGACACTGAAGACGATTTCGTACAGGCATTGAGTCAAGACCTGTCGCTCAATCTGTACTCCCTGCTGCTGCCGTTTCAAACCGAGGAATCCCATGCGGACGACTGCGGCGTGTGGTTCATCAGCAAAATTTCACCATGAGGGAGAGAAGCAAGCGTCATGACCAAAGTCGAAAGAAACCTCGTGCTCGATTGGAGCGACGATATTTGCCAGAGAGACGCAGAGGCAAAGCAAATTTTTGAGCAGCTGCAGGATCTGTGCGTTGAGCGTGGGTACGGCGGCAGGCCCTGCGCGCTGGACGCTATGCTCGAATACCTGCTCTCCAGCAGTGATGAGGCTGTGCGTCGCAAGACTCTCAACCTGTATGCGCGCTACCAGCGTTTTAGCGCCATATATGAATCCATGATGGAACTGTGCCAGGGCTTCGCGAATCTGTCCAGGAAAAACTGGCAGGTTTCAAAAGGAAATGCAGCAAACACAACAACGGGAGAAGGTGATTGATATACAGGATTTAATAACTGTCTACATTGAAAAAAGCACCGCGGAAATTGCCGCATATGACGCTCTCCAGGCGCAGATCGATCGGGCAGAAAAACGTATCACCCGGCTGCGTGCGAAGCAGGATGCATTGCCGGGGGTTTCCTGGCTGGATGAAATTGTGCATCCGCTGGGAGAGAGGATTTCCGCACAGCTGGGGCTGCCCTACGAGGTCTATGGCCCCTTCGGCATAGGCAGCCGCACTTCCCTCTATTTTAGGGAGGATATGACAAAATCCATCACCGAGCAGCCAATCAAAGTCATCACCTTGCAGCCAAAGAATAACGCGCAGCGCGGTTTCACCGTTCATTACGAAACCGGGGAGCAGACTGGCGCATACGCAAAAGATTCGCATGGCGACGCGAACGGGTTAAATCAGGCAACAAAGGAATTGCCGGACTCCATCGGCGAGATCATTCCGCTGTTGCGGGATGGCTTTCAACGCGCCGCACAGGAATTACAGAGGGTTATGACCACAGAGACGTGCCCAGACTGCAGTCACGTGAACGCGGTTTATATGGACTGCAGAAAAGAAGGGTATAGGACCAAATGCGCTAACTGCGGAAACGACCTGATGCTCTGCGATCCGTGCCAGCACGACGAAAACGGCGAACTCCTCGATGACTGCGATTTCCACTGGACAGACAGGGAAAACGGGATTGGCGCTTGTCGCAGGAGTTGTGAGCCGTATATTCATCGCGAAATCAAAGATGATGACAACTAAGTCATACCCATCCACATGAGAGGAGAAACCGAAATGAAAACAGAGCGCAAATACTTGGGAACAGTCGAGTTTTCAGGCAGGGTTGTCGTTTCCGATCCCTGCTATGATCGCACAACCTGGTGTATGCAGCCCGATTTCCCGGTGAGACGTGGCCGATACCAGGTCTTCGCCACGATCAGCGACGAGGGCGAAATGGGCCTGCGCGTGGCGTCGCTGATGGTCTGTCACGAGGATTTCGTGGATGAAGCGCTTGCGTTGGAATGGCAGGTGGCCGTCACCGATATCGGTGTGGACAGCGGCCAGTGCGGGTTCTTCGATGATTCCGTTTACCCGCAATCGAAAGATCATCACGAAAGCAAACCCTTCTATGACGAGTGCTGCGAAATCACGCTGGCTGACAGCCAGGCGGGACTCCTGCAATCCGGCAAAGGCGTCGTGTCCAGCAGCGGGTACGGCGACGGCGGCTATTGCCTCTGGGCCAAAGAGGTCAACGGCGAAAACGTCGCCCTTCTTCTGGATTTCAATCTGATCAAGATGGGATCGCTCATGATGGACCTTTTGCAACAGCAGACCGGCGGAGAGGCTTTCGAGGAGGATACTGTCGTTAGCCGTATCATCGACCGCGTGGATGCCGAGATCGCCGCCTACCGAGATGCAACGCAGGCGCTTTCCGGCAAGGAGGTCTACAACAAATTTTTCGAGATAAGCCTGTGCGAGGAGGTGGCCTTTATGATCGGCGAACATCTCGAGGATGAGAATTACGAAGAGGATCACCCCGTCATCGTCGTGCTGCAACAACTCACCGCCGGCAGCGGCTTTTTGCCTGCCTTTGTGGAATGGGCGATATCGCGGGATTCGGTGAATGTCAGTAACGCGGAAGAAACGCGCGACACACTGGAATACTTCTGCGACAGCTGGTTGGAGGAGTAAAGGTAGTATACAAATGGCGACTCTTCCTGACCGGTGGGCAGAACTGATGATAGAACGAGGAGGAAAGGGCATGACAACGATGATAACAATCCGGCGCTTGATGAACCTGGTCCCCAGCAGCCAACACGTCACGGTCAAGGATTACATCACGGGAAACAAGCTGGAGGACAGTTCCGCGGAATCCTTCGTCGAGTTTATCCGCAACGACTGCTGCGTTGATTTCGACGGCGACTACGAGGTCTACGGCATCCAGACCGAGGGCGCAAACCTAGTTTTCCTCGTGTGCCCCCAGGAGGGGAACTCTGACCGGCCAACCGATTTGGCTATGATGGTAGCCGATTACCTCACAGACTGGTCAGAAGACGAAGAGTCAACGGCTACTGTGCCTGAAAGTATCGAGGCAATTGAGAGCTATGGATGCAGTTTCGACGAACCGGGCGATATGCTAGTCGTATGCGCAATCAGGCACTTGGACTGCCTCATAAATCCGTGGAATAAAGACACTATGCCTGAGTTGCTGGAGAGTGTCGGCTTTTCGGCTGAGGAAATCAAAAAGTATATCGAGTTATGGCATTGTATGTAACGGCATGATTGAAATAACAGGACTGGCAGCAGGTGCTGCCACCTATGCAGGAGGGCATTAAGCCAATGGCTTTATGTATGAACTGTGGGTTCAAATCCCATCTCTTGCGCCTGGCCTATGGGAATCCATAGGCATTTATGTTCCCCGCCCTCTGGTTGTCCAGGCCCGAAAGGGATAGTAACCGTAGCGGCAGTGAAAGTCCGGTTGACAAAGCCAAGATGCGTGACGCTCGCGGAACCGGGAAAGCGGCGGGGAGAAAATTTTGATTTTCGAATAGGGAGAAAACGATGATGACTACATTTTACCAACCCGTTGATCTGCGCTCCCGCGCGGCTATGACGGAATACCTCATGGAGCATTTTCGCTACAACACCATGAACAGTTGGAACCGCTCCACTTCCTATGCTTGCAACATGAAAGTGTACAATCTGGGCTTGGAGCATGAACTGGAAATGCGGCTATACGACTTGCTCAGTCTGGAAGAATTCTACGAACCCCTTAACGATCTCTGCAACGAATTCGCTGAGGAGCATGATTATCTCTGGCAGGTGGGCTTTAATGGCCGCAGCGGAGGCTACCTGGTGCTCTATCAGGGTAATCGGGAGCCCAGCGGCTACAAATCCTTTTGCACCGCCTGCGGGCAGTGCAACTACCGCAGTACTACCGAAACCGGCAATATCTGCGGGCGCTGCCACGAGCCCAAACGCAGGGACTACCAGCGCGTACACATGAAAGTGGTCACTTACCAGGGTAAGGATACGGATATGGACGAGGACTTCGAGGAGTGGTCCATGTATCAACTGCGTGAGCGTGTCAAGCTGGTGCAGAAGTTTGACCGGCTGTGCGACGCCATCGTGCAGGAAGCCATCTACACCGCTCAAAACTACGAGGTTGAGGAGGAAACCTATACCATCGAAAAGACGCGGCAAGTCCTTGTCCCGGTGGGCTGACCAAGAGAGGTGGATACAAATGAGCATCAGAAGAATTTGGTTCGACCTGGAAGACTACATCGACATGCTGGAAACACGCAAGGCGGAAGTCGCCGCGAATTTCAACTGGGAAATCCCCGACGGGGTTTGGGCTCACTTCCTGCAGCGCCTCAAGGAAAAGGGCCTTCAGGGGGACCGCAGGCCGAACTATGTGGTCGACAACATTGCCGTGAACGGCAGCTATGGACCGGTGGAAAACTATAATTTACTTGCTTCAATGGTTCACAATCTCATCAAAGATGCGGCCGACGAAGGGATACCATACGACGAAGCTGCCGCTAAAGACCACCTCATGGACATTTCGTTCGAGGGCGTTCGCGATATGGCACAGGCCGCTGACGATGGCGCCGCGCTCTTTTTCTATGAGGAGCCNAACAGCGAATACGGCCTTGGCGTCTGCTATAGACTTCTGCCGGCAGATCAAACATAAAGGAGATGGCTTAATGNCATGGGAAGAAATCGCGGATTCAAGGATGCAGGAGATCAATAGACTGCGCACGGTGGTACGGTCCTGTAACGTTAGCCTAGACAGAAAGAACACCATGCTTTTCCAGGTGTTAGAACATGCCCGCAAGCAGGCCTGCTCGCAGTTCAGCGACTGGAAGGACGCCGACGACTGGCTGTTTTCGTTCTTCGACATCACGAAGGGCGAGCTGGCCGAAATCTACGATGGAAAGGACATCATGATAAATGGCGCTTCATGCGCCGATGACCCTGCGTGAAGCTCAGGAACAGCAATATTAATCAGGGTAAGGAGGATACCGATGAACGCATACAGAGTGATGAAAGATAGGCAGCAAGCGGAATTCAACGCGTTCCCTATATTCTTTGCTTTTAGCAACGCGCAATTCAATGCGGCCATGAAGGCCTGGGGGCTTGACCCCGACGACACTAATCAGATATACTGCCTGGGCTCCACGGGCGGCTACTACCGAAGAAGCGATGCGCCCGCATTCCATGAAATGACGGCCAGGCACGACGAGGAATTCGCCAACGCTATCGCGGCCGACAAGACCGGTAATGGCTTCATATACGATATGTTCATGTATGAACTGGGTAATCATGAGTACAGCTACACCGGCGAAATCAATGCCACACTCGATGCGCTTGACCTGACGGCCGATGATTTCGAGAAAAACCCGGCCCTCCGGCATGGCTTGGAAAAGGCCTGCAAGAAGCAACGTGCGCGGGCAGCCTGAAGGGAAGAACAAATATGGACCATACACAGACAGCGTTTTTTAGGCAGGTTCCGCCGGAGCAGCAGATATGCCCTTGGGATACCTATGAACCTGAAGCGGAATGGCCCGGCGTCTATATCACCGGCAACACCCAATACAACGGTTTGCGTGGGGATGAACTTCAAGGAATCCTCGAAACCATGGGAGACTACCATAGCGAATATCTGGCGTGGGAAATGGGGGAAATGAACGACGAAGACAAACCCGAACCTCCCGACGCTCCGTGCGGCGTTCATGTAATTGAGATGTGGGCGCATTACTCCGCATATAACGGATCTGCCCATGGCGACCGCATAGCGCATGCGCTTGGCACATGGCACGGCAGGCCATATGAAATGCGAATCCTGCGGGGCACATGCCAAAGCGAGTGGAACACCTGTTATTACCCCGCCCAGGGCTGCCCGGAAGCGCCCACCATTCACAAGGAGCTTACCCGTCTTGAAGGCGACTACTTCAACACCTGCACAGAGTTTTGCTTGCTGGACAACCCGGACGGCGAACCCGAAACCTATGGGTTTTACACCTACAATGGCTACGATATCCCAAGCTATGCCGCGGAGCTGCGCGAATACGGCGAGGGAGAGCCGGTCATTTCTCTCTTCGAGGGTTATACGCACATACCTAAGTACACACATTTCACTGCAGTCGAAAATCAAGCGGCATAGTGAATAAGGAAGGTGGCAAATATGGCGATTGTTCCATTCCGTCTTACCGGCAGTCCAAAGCCGAGTGCTGCACCCAGGCTTTTCGGTATCGCCCTCCTTCCGCCGTCCTGTGAGCTGCAACCACGAGAGCTTGCCGGGGAACACACCTCCGAGCCCATCAAGTCCATCGCGGATATCACACGGATTTCGGAATACCTGATTCAGAACAGGCGCTATCGGGACAACATGCTGTTCATCCTGGGCATTAACTTTGGGCTGCGCGTCAGCGACCTGCGGGAGCTTCGTTTTTGCGACCTGCTGGAGGAAGCCCCGGGCGGCTATGCCTTCAAGCAGTCCTTCCCGGTTCTCGAACAGAAGACGAAGAACACGCGCAAGGTTCAGCGAAACCGTTCCATCACCATCAATAAGGCTGTAAGGGATGCCGTCGAGCTATACCTGCGGCATGTCAATACGCCTCCCAGGCTGGATGATTTCCTGTTTGTCAGCGAAAGCAACCGCGCCAAAGGCGCCCTGAGCCGAATGTCCGTGGACCGCATTATAAAAGGAATCGGGACGGATCTGAATCTGCCATACAAGATGGCTACACATACTCTGCGCAAGACATTCGCATATCACCAAATGGTGCTGTCGAACAACAATCCGCGGAAGCTTTTGCTCCTGCAAAAAATCTTCGGGCATTCTTCTGTTGAGCAAACTCTGGAGTATATAGGCATCACTAAGGACGAGATCGAGCAGGCCTATCTTGACTTGAATCTCGGTGAAATGAACCAACGGCCTATGCTTGATTCATATATAGAGGAAAGAGAGGCATCGTAGTGCGAGGAGGTAACGGTATGCATAGCGAGCAAAAAAGCGACCTGGGAACGCTATCATGCAAAGTTGAATTTAAAGATTGCAGAAAGGAGAACGAGTGATGAAGGAATACTGCGTGCTCATTACAGAAATCCTCGCAAAGACCGTTACTGTAGAAGCCGACAGCGCTGCACAAGCGCGTGAAATCGTGGAGCGTGAATGGAACAACGGCGTACACGTTTTAGGGCCTGACAATCTTATGGAAGCGACATTTACCGTTTAAGAAGAGTGAAGTCCCTATCAGAGAGGAGGAAGACGATGGATTTGTTGGATTTTAAGCAAGGGATGAGAGTTTGCCTAAAAAACACAGTGCGGCATGCCGATGTTGCCGGGCAGCTCGGAACCGTTGAACGCATCGTGAAGTCGCGCAAAATGGTGGTTGTCCGCCTCGACAGTGGCAGACGGTACGATGCATTCCCGGAAAATGTTGAGATGAAGGAGGTTCCTGATGGGATATAGCTACGATCTGCTCCTATGCAACAGCAACATCTTTGTTGAGGCACAACATGCCGAACGTGTCGCTGAAATCATTGCAGACGCAGGATATGAGTTGGATGGCGATGAAAACGGCAACATCAACGGATTCACATCTGATGGCAGCGATATATGCGATGACGATGAGCTGTATCAGACGCTTGCTCCGTTTTTGCGCAGCGGTAGTTTTTTGGAGCTCAGCAACGAACTGGGCGATACTTGGCGCTGGGTTTTCTTTGATGGAAACTGCAAAAGAATTAACCCGGTTACGCTATGGCCAAAACCTGACGCCCCTCCAGGCATCTCTCGGGTAATACATGAAGCGTTTGCGCAAAATCTCATGGCGGACTAGAGGAGACCAACGAAGCCATATTTTTTGCCTTGATGTAAAACGGCTTGCATTTACGTGACGAATACTGTATAATAGCATGGATACAAGCAGAAGGAGTGGTTCATATTACGGAGTTCAGTTTTGATCAAATGATCGCGCCGCTGGGAGAGATGCTGCCGGCAGGTGAAGCGACGGCGCGC
>JGI24702J35022_10001174_pt1 | contig 16292 bp, 11 predicted proteins | sample TergutTh196P4_FD_35022 | JGI IMG/M metagenome (IMG submission 35022)
CAATCCACACAGGCTACGGCAGCTTACCATATCGGCATTGTTACCGGTACAGTTTCCCAGTCGGAAGACGACCTCAGGGGGGCCGAGGAGCTTATCAAGCGTTACGGAACCGTATCAAGCGGCGGGATAATCCAGCACATCACCTACCCGGACAGCTTCATGGATCAGATGGAAGTTACCATCACCCAGATTACCAACCTGGCCTCCGACCCCCTGATGAAGGCCATCGTTGTTAACCAGGCCGTTCCTGGTACTGCGGAAGCATTCAAGCGCGTAAAGGAAAGCCGGCCGGACATTCTGCTTTTTGGAGGCGAGGCTCACGAAGACCCGCTGGTAATCCAGGAATCTGCTGACATGGTCATTAACTGCGACTTTATTTCCCGTGGTTATACCATTCCCTGGGCCGCGAAGCAGCTCGGCGCGGATACCTTTGTGCATATCAGCTTCCCCAGGCACATGAGCTATGAGACCCTTGGCCTCCGGCGGCAGATATTCGAGGCCGCTTGCCAGGATTTGGGGATAAGGTTCGTGTTTGTCACCGCCCCGGATCCCACGTCAGACGTTGGTATTGCCGGTGCCCAGCAGTACATTCTTGAGCAGACCCCCCAGTGGATCAACCAGTACGGGACAAATTCCGTTTTCTTCTGCACCAACGACGCCCATACCGAGCCCCTTTTGAAGCAGCTTTTCGACTACGGCGGAATGTTTGTTGAAGCCGATCTTCCCAGCCCCCTCATGGGCTATCCCGGCGCTTTGGGCATTGACCTTACCGCCGAGGCAGGGGACTTCACGGCAATCCTCAAGAAAGTTGAAGACGCGGTCGTTGCCAAGGGCGGCGCCGGCAAGTTCGGTACATGGTCCTTTTCCTACGGTTTCACCGCTTCGGCAGGGCTGGGTGAATTTGCAAAGCGCATTTTGGACGGCAATGCCAGCCTCAGTAACGCAAACGATCTATATGCAGCAATGGGCGAATTTACGCCAGGGGCCAAATGGAACGGCGGGTACTACATCGATGCCAATACCGGTGTCCGGGCAAGGAACCATATTCTCGTTTACATGGACACCTACATGATGGGCAAGGGCTACCTTCCTACTACTGAACAGGTTGTTCCTGAGAAGTATTACCAGATTAAGTTCCAGCCGAATTAGTGTTTCGATAAAAAATTCAAAGCCAGGTTGCAAAGCAACCTGGCATATTCTTTTGATACTTAGGTTTTAATATGGCAGAAGTTCCCTTGCTGCGCTTTGAAAATATCACCAAGGATTTTTACGGTACCACGGTTTTATCGGGGGTAAATTTCTCCCTTAACAAGGGTGAAATTTTAAGCCTGGTCGGTGAAAATGGAGCGGGCAAAACTACGATGATGCACATCCTCTTTGGTATGTCGGACATTGTCGAAACCGGCGGCTACAGTGGAGCAATCCACCTTGAAGGCAGGCCCGTATTGTTCAAATCCCCCTTTGAAGCCCTGGACGAAGGCATCGGCATGGTGCATCAGGAGTTTTCCCTTATCCCGGGTTTTGCCGCCTACGAGAACATCATGCTTAACCGGGAGCCGGTGGCCCATAACTTTGCGGTGGAACTCTTCGGGGAGCGCCTTGCTACCCTTAAGCGGCTTGAGATGAAGGATACTTCGGCAAAGGCAATAGCCAAGCTTGGTGTGGATATAGCAGCGGATACGCTTGTAAGCGAAATGCCCGTTGCCCACAAGCAGTTCACCGAAATCGCCAGGGAGATAAGCCGGGAGAAGGTGAAGCTTTTAGTCCTGGACGAGCCCACGGCGGTGCTTACCGAAAGCGAGGCCGACATTCTGCTTGCGAGCCTTAAGCGCCTGTCCGCAGAAGGCATCGCCATCATTTTCATATCGCACCGCCTCTACGAAGTCACCGGGATTTCTGACCGGGTTTTGGTGCTGCGCGACGGTCACGTGATCCGGGATGTCGCGAACAAGGATGTCTCGGTGCAGGATATTTCCACGTGGATGGTAGGCCGGGACGTATCAGGCCGCACGGCAAGTGCCGATGAGCGCAAATTTGAGGGCGAAGCTTTCCGGGTGGAAAATCTCTGGGTGGACATGCCGGGTGAAACCGTGCGGGACGTTTCCTTTACGGTAAAGAAAGGTGAGGTTTTCGGCATCGGCGGCCTTGCGGGGCAGGGCAAGCTTGGCATCCCAAACGGCATCATGGGCCTTTTTGCCGCGGGTGGAAAGGCCTGGATAGACAACGTAAGCTTTTCCCTGGGCGACCCACGGGAGATACTTGACGCCGGTGCCGCCTTTGTTTCGGAGGATCGCCGGGGCGTCGGCCTCCTTATGGACGAAACCCTTGAGTGGAACATCGCCTTTGGCGCAATGCAGATAAGGGGAATGTACCTGAAAAAATTCCTGGGCGGGCTTTTCAGCCTGCGGGACGAAAAAGCCATGCGCGCTATAGCCGAAGATTACATTAGAAGACTGGAAATAAAATGCACAAGTTCAAAGCAGCCCGCCAAGGAACTGTCGGGCGGAAACCAGCAGAAGATCTGCCTTTCCAAGGCCTTTGCCCTTGACCCAAAGCTGCTTTTTGTTTCGGAACCTACACGGGGAATTGACGTGGGCGCCAAGAAAATTGTGCTTGATATTCTGCGCCACTGCAATAAAGATTTAGAGACAACGATCGTCATGATTTCAAGCGAACTGGAAGAACTCCGTTCGATTTGCGACCGCATAGCTATTGTCAACGAAGGAAAAATCGCAGGTATCCTGCCGCCGGATTCCCCCGCAGCCGAATTCGGTTTATTAATGTCCGGGGAGAAAAACGTATGAGCAGCGGTGCAAACATTGGGCTGGACCGGGAAAATGACATCCAGGAAAAAATAAAATCATTCGTAACCGATTTTGGCTGGCCACGGCTTATCATTTTCTTTTTCGTGGTGGCCCTCTTTATAGCCGCCCCTTTTGTAGGGGTCAGGATCGACAGCTCATTAAAAGACGTATTTGTGCGTTTTGGCCAGAACGGGGTAATGGTGCTTGCCATGGTCCCCATGATGCAGTCCGGTTCGGGGTTGAACTTCGGCCTGCCGGTTGGCATTGTGGCTGGCCTCCTTGGTTCCACCCTTGCCATGCAGTTCCAGTTTACGGGCGGCTTTGGGTTCATGATGGCAATTCTGCTTAGTTTGCCCTTTGCGCTGGTTTTCGGCTGGCTCTACGGGCTCCTCCTCAATAAAGTGAAGGGCGAGGAAATGACCATCGCCATGTACGTGGGCTTTTCGATTGTCACCTTTATGGCAATCATGTGGCTCTTGCTGCCGTATTCCAACCCGACCATGGTCTGGGGTTACACGGGCCAGGGCCTGCGTACCACAATCACGCTTGAAGGTTACTGGTCGCGGATACTTAACAATTTTCTGGTGGTAAAAATCGGGCCGTTTTTTGAATTCCCCACCGGCGCGATTCTCTTTTTTGCCGTTATGGCAATTTTCATGTGGCTTTTTATGCACAGCCGCACGGGCACTGCCCTGACAGCGGTTGGTTCCAATCCGGACTTTGCAAGGGCAGGCGGCATTTCGGTAAACAGGTGCCGCCTTATCGGGGTTGTCGTTTCCTCGGTTTACGGCGCAATCGGGATACTCACCTATCAGCAGGGTTTTGGCTTTATCCAGGTTTACAATGCGCCGCTTTTCATGGCATTTCCGGCTGTGGCCGCAATTCTGCTTGGCGGCGCGTCGGTCAACAAGGCCAGCATCCTCAACGTGGTGGTTGGCACTTTCCTTTTTCAGAGCATCCTCACGATGACGCCGTCGGTGATAAACAGCGTTTTGCAGACCGACATGTCCGAAGTTATCAGGATTTTAATTTCCAACGGGATGATAATTTACGCCCTGACCCGCAAGACGAAGGTGACAAAATGAAGCAGAAAAATTTCTTCGATAAATTCTTAAATGTCAATTTGCTTGCGGATAACGCCGTCGTGCTTATCTTTGTTGTAATTACCCTGGCAGCAATTCCCGTTTCGGGTTTGCCCATTCTATTCATTATTCAGGAGATCCTCACAAGGCTTGGGAGGAACTGCTTTTTGGTCTTCAGCCTGATTCTCCCGATAATGGCCGGCATGGGAATCAACTTCGGCATGGTGCTGGGTGCCATGGCAGGGCAGATTGGCCTTATTTTCACGGTAGACTGGAACATTGCAGGCGTGCCGGGCCTTGTCTTCGCGAGCCTCATCGGCGTCCCCATCGCGGCGGGCCTTGGCTGGCTTGCGGGGCAGATCCTGAACCGCGCCCGGGGCAGGGAAATGGTTACGGGTTACGTCCTGGGCTTTTTCATGGACGGCTTTTATCAGTTCATTGTGCTTTACCTAATGGGCACGCCCACCATTTGGACAAGGGGGCTTAGTAAATTTGCGGCGCTTATCCCTGTCCATTCACCTGCCATAACCTTGAGCCGTGGTTTTGGAATCCGCAACACGTTGAATCTTGATACGGTGCGTATGTCTATGGATCGTTTTATTTCCCTTAACATTGCAGGCATAAGTATTCCCGTTCTTAACTACATTGTAATCGGCTTTTTGTGCCTCTTTATAGTCTGGTTCCGCAAAACAAAGCTTGGTCAAGATATGCGTGCGGTAGGGCAGGATCAGGCGGTTGCCCATTCTTCGGGCATTCCGGTTGACCGCACCAGGATCCTTGCCATCGTCATTTCCACCATTTTGGCAAGCCTGGGGCAGATCATTTTTCTGCAGAACATGGGCAACATGGCGACTTACAACGCCCACAGGCAGACAGGCTTTTTTGCCGCAGCGGCGATTTTAGTCGGCGGCGCTTCGGTTTCAAAGGCCAGCATTAAAAATGTATTCATCGGGACCTTGCTGTTGCACCTGATGTACATCGTTGTTCCCCGTGCAGGGACTAACCTTTTTGGCGCCGCCCAAATTGGCGAGTATTTCCGCGACGCTTTTAGCTACGCAATCATCGCCCTTGCACTTTGCATCCACGCCTGGCGGAAAAGGGCCAACGCCGAAGCCGCAAGGAGCGAGCTAAGAGGCACCAAATAGTGCGCGGCGTCTAGCCGCGTTTATTAGATAAGACGCCACGGTGATCGCCCAGGCTATGCGCCGCTTGGCAATAATGTGGTTTAGCTTTAGCTAAACCAGTGGGCGACGGGTTAAGAGGTAAAAGAGAAGAATTGGAAGAATTTCACACGGAGCGCACGGAGGTACGGAGCTCACGGAGGAAGACCTCTCACGGAGGCACGGAGGTACGGAGCTCACGGAGGAAGAAGAAGGGAAGAATATCTCTCACGGGGAGCACAGAGAGAGGATAGGAAAGGATGAGGACTAGAAAGGGAAGAATTGAGTCTATAATCAACTCTTCATCAATTTTTCAACTCTTTATTTTTAATTCTCTCCGTGCTCTCCGTTCCTCTGTGTCTCCGTGAGATCTATTAAGGAGAAATGATGAGCATGGAAATTAACGTTAAGCAGCGACGGCTTATAATCCGGCTGGCGCTGGTTGTTGTGTGGATAGGGCTGGGGGTTATTCTTTTTGCATTGAACCGGGGACACACTCTTCTTATTGACAATAAAAACGTTGAAGACCCAAGTTTAAGGGCCCCTGATTTAATTACCGTCAGCGTTAACAAGTTAAAGCCGCTTGAGTTTTTCCGGGGCGACCGGGATCTTTTTAAGGTTAGGGGGAGGAAGCACCGGATCAGCATAGAGTTCAGCGACGGGAAAGGGCCTTTCGAGGCTTCGTTTACCCTGCCGCTTATGCCGGATATGTACCTGCTTTCGATTCCAAAAATGCTGGCCGGTATTGAGCCTTACATCGAAGTTTTCCATACGCAGCCGGAATCCCGGAGTGATGATGAAGAGCTTCCGGAGCCGGAAGATATATGACGGCGTTCTTTACTTGACAAACCTTTATTAATATCCCAATATAATCGTGATTATAACATAATTTTCGGACAAAAAAAGGAGTCAATTGAGTGAACACAAAATTCGAGCAGTATTCCCTGCTAACGGGAAAAATTTCAATACTTATCATTTTAACGATCTTTGTCTTGTTAACTTCCTGCATGGGAAGGGAAAACGCCAGCTTGCCGAACCTGGCGGACTACAGTCTAACCATCAATGGCGCTGATAGGAAAAACCTCAAAATTGGTCTTGCTCCTGGGCCTTACGGGGATATGTACATGGACCTTATCCAGCCCTTGCTTGCACCGATGGGGTATACTGCCGAATTGATTTACTACAATGACTATATCGAGCCCAATTTCGCCCTGGCGGAGGGGAGGGTTGATTTAAACATATTTCAGCATTACCGGTACCTGAACGATTTTAAGATGGCAAACGATCTGTATTTAACCGCCATTACGGAAATTCCGACCGCGTCGATGGGGGTATTCTCCAGGCAGTATCGTTCCATCAATGATTTAAGAAACGGCGCTGTTGTGACCATCCCCAACGACAGCACAAACCGGGCCCGTGCGCTGCGGGTCTTGGATGCGGCAAAGGTCATCACTTTGAATACGTCGATTGATATGGCCAGGGCGGATATAGGCGATATATCAAGCAATCCACGCAATATCAGGTTTGTCCAACTGTTGGCACAAGATTTGGTTCAATCCCTTGGTACCTACGATTTATCTGTAATAAACGGGAACTTTGCAATAGCCGGCGGATTGAATTTTTCTTCTGCGCTTTATGTCGAGTCACTTGCCGAAAGCTATTACAACGTTATTGCAGTCAGGACGGAGGATTTAACCCAACAGTTTGTCAGCGACATCATTGATGTCGTCCGTTCCGAAAAGTATCTCAGCCTGGTTACTGAACCGGGCGGGAAATATGCAGGTTTTCCAAGGCCGCGCTATTTTTTCAACATAGTTCAGTAACAACAAGGGAGAAAAATATGAAGGTTTCCGGAAAACTTTTTACCGGCTTTTCTATAGTAATTATACTTTCCGTTATCGTTGGCCTTATCGGCGTTACGGGCATGAATATTTTACGGGCGAACGGGCTTTCCATGTACGAGAACCAGGTTCTTGGCCTGGAATACATTGGCAAAGCAAATAAAGCATTCAAAATAATGCGCCTTGATGCGTTGCAGGCGGTTATTAACTGCTTTTATGACGATCAGAAAGGCATAGCCCAGATTCAGGAGCAGTTTGAAAAGGACACTGCGGAATTTGAGCATTGGCTTCGCTTAAGCCATGATCTTGCGAACACAGATGAACTTCTGGAATTCTACGACAGGATAGATAATTTAATTGGGAATACATTTTTACCAAATGTAAGAAATCTTATTGAAGAATGCATGCGGGATATACCGGATCATAATAACAAGCTGTTTATTAATGTAATGTGCTCGCGCATCGTCAATGTTGGCGATAGGGTAGATTTGCTGATTACCGGCCTGATGGACTGCAATTCGGCTTTGGCGAACAATACAAGTGTCGGTAATGACAGCCTAACACTCTTTTTTATAATGGGCCTGATACTGATGCTGATAATCGCGATTGTTGCCGCTGTTATTGTGGCATTTTTTATCATTAGGAGCGTGACAACACCTATAAATAAAATGATGATCGCCTTGAAGGACATTTCCGAGGGTGAGGGGGATCTGACCTATACAATCACTATCAGCACCAAGGACGAAATCGGCGATATGGCACATTTCTTGAATCTGACAACAGAAAAAATGAGGGGCCTTGTCGCAACAATTAAATATAAGGTAAATGCGCTTACTAGCACAGGTTTTGAGCTTTCAACCGACATGGCAAGGACTTCCAAGGCAATAGATCAGATTTCGTCCAAGTTTGACAATATGAGAAGCCTGGAAATGAAGCAGGGGGATGAAGCGTCTAAAGCAAATAAGGCAGTGGAAAACATCAAGACCAGTATCGATAATATGCAGAAACTGGTGGAAGATCAGTCAAGCAGCGTAAATACGTCTTCTACTGCTATTGAGGAAATGACGGCCAATATCCAGTCGGTAACAAGAACATTGATTGAAAACAGCAAGTACGTCGATTCCCTTGCGGAAATCTCGGAGACAGGCAGGAGCGGGCTTCAGTCTGTTGTTGAGAAGATTCAGGAAATTGCCAAGGACTCCGAAGGGCTGCTCGAGATCAATATGGTAATGAACAATATCGCAAGCCAGACCAACCTGCTTTCAATGAATGCGGCAATTGAAGCGGCCCATGCGGGGGAAGCGGGAAGGGGTTTTGCCGTTGTGGCCGATGAAATCCGCAAACTTGCAGAATCATCGGGGGTGCAATCCAAGACGACCGCAACGATGCTAAAGAAAATAAAGGCGTCAATAGACAGCATTACCAAATCTTCCAACGATGTGCTCGCCCGGTTTAAGACTATGGACGAGGGGGTAAAGACCGTTTCGGAACATGAGCACAATATCCGGAGTGCCATGGAAGAACAGGAGGTCGGCGGAAAACAGATACTTGAATCAATCAGCCTACTACGGGACATAACATCTTCGGTCAAAAGGGGCTCTCTTGATATGTCTGGATCGGGCGAGGAGTTGATCAGTGAAACCCATGAATTTATAAGCATCAGCAATCAACTGATAGACGGCATGAATGAGATAGTAAGCGGCGCCATGAACGAAATACGGACAGCCGTGCAGCATGTTGACGGAATGAGCACTGAAAACAATAAAAATTTTAGCGATCTTAAAATGGAAACGGAAAAATTCAAAGTTACTACCGGGAATGAATTGAAGACTATTCTTGTAGTGGACGATCAGCCAACCCACCTTACCGCCACTAAGGCCATGCTGGAAAAAGACTACCAGGTTGCCACCGCCAAGTCGGGAACGGAAGCTTTAAGCCTCTTCTACGGTGGCCTTGTTCCAAACATAATTCTGCTGGATCTGGTAATGCCGGACATGGATGGCTGGGATACCTTTGAGCGGTTACGGAAGATAAGCAATTTGCACAAGGTTCCGGTGGCAATTTTTTCCTCTTCGGAAGATCCCGGTGACAAAGAGCGGGCACATCAAATGGGCGCTTCGGACTATATAAGCAAACCGGCTAATAAGGGCGATCTGCTGGCGAGGATTGGGAAAATTCTTCAAGCACAGAGTCCAGCTCTGCCCTGAGAAGATCGACATGCACCTGGGTAACTGAATTTTTACCATCCTTTAGCAGAGCTTCCATTTCAGCACATACCTTCTGCAGATTTGGTTTGCCCAACTGTGCGGCATTGCTTTTTAGGGTGTGTACCAGCCTGTGGGCCAGCTTTATGTCCCCGGCATCAAGGGCTGTGGTTATTTCATTGCATTTTGCCTGATTTTCTTTACGAAAATTTTCACTTATGCGTTTCTGTAAATATATGTCGGCTTCATCCAGTACCATTTTTTCTATTGTCTCATTGTCCAAAGGCTTAAGGTATTTTTTTAGGCAATGCCACAACTGCTGGGATGTAAAAGGCTTATCAACGCAGTCTGGTATGCCGCTTATTCTATAAAGTTCCCTGTCGTGGGACATGACGTTTGCCGTCATCGCAACTATTGGAGTTCCTGTGTGCAATTCGGCTATTTTTGACGCGGCTTCAAGGCCATTCATTACTGGCATGTGGATGTCCATGAATATAAGGTCAAATGGTTTTTCGCCTTTTTCCCTGCGCTGTGATACAAGATCCACCCCCTCCTTGCCGTTTTGCGCCATCACGGTCTTGACCCCAACCCTTGCAAGGTGATCCGTTATTACTTCCTGGTTCATTGAGTTGTCTTCGCAGACCAAAACCTCTCCGCTGAACATGGGTTTTTCAAGTTCGTTGAGCGTTGCGGCGGCAGGCATTTGGCAGGAGACATCAACTGTATCAAAAGAGAGATCGAAGCTGAACTTGCTGCCAACACCGGGTGTGCTTTCCACAAACAGCTCCCCGCCCATAAGGGAAATCATGTTTTTGCTGATGGGAAGTCCAAGCCCGGTACCGCCAAATTTGCGGGTTATACTGGCGTCCGCCTGTACAAACGGTTCGTAGATCTTTTGTATCTGCTCGGGAGTCATGCCGATTCCGCTGTCTATTATTTCAAAGTGCATGGTGCATTTATTTCCGCTTGATTCTTTTTCCAGCAATGAAACCTTAACGGCACCGGTTTCGGTAAATTTAACCGCATTGGAAATGATATTTAGCAAAATCTGACGCAGTTTTGTCGGATCGCCCAATAGCTTTTGATTCTCTGTTGGACTATCGTTAAACTGCAATATCAGGCCCTTTTCCAAAGCCTTGGGGCTGATTATTGTTCGGCAGCTTACAAGGACCTCTTGCAGAAGGAAAGGGATATTTTCCAGTTCCATCTTGCCGGATTCAATTTTTGATATGTCTAGTATGTTATTGATTATCTGCAAAAGCCCAACTGTGTTTTCTTTAATTCTGCCAAGATAATCCCTTGTTTTCGGGGCAATGCTATCATCCAGGGCCAGTTCGGAAAAACCCATTATGCTGTTTATGGGCGTGCGAATCTCGTGGCTCATATTGGCAAGGAATTCACTTTTTGCCCTGGATGCGCGAAGGGCTATTTCCGTCTGCTCCTCCAGTTCCACTGTGCGTTCCTTTACCGCCGTTTCCAGCATGACATTGGATTTTTCGAGCCTTTTGTACATTCCGCTAAAGCGCTGTGACAGTGTAAAGGTCATCCCTATCTGAACGGCAAAGGTACTGTATACAAAAAGGTTGTAACTGTTGGTGAAAAATAAAACGTCAAGGATTTCGTATAACCCGCAGATGAAAATAAAAAGTGTACCTGCAATAATGTTTGCGATAGGCGCGTCGGATGACCTGCTTCTGCGCGGCCCCTTCCGGTCCCAAAAATAAAAATAGATTACATCGTAAAAGAAAACATAAGAAAAATATATAGGAACAGTCAGGTTCCATGTCAGCATCGCGTCTTCGCCGTATTGGCTACAGAAGAAGGTCTGGCTAATACATAAAAAAAGACAGAATGCCGTATAAAAGCGGGTAACCAGGGTTATCTTTCCCCTTCCAAGGGTCTCAATAAAGATGCAGAATACCGGGATCAATAACATCAGGGAGCCGTATTCCAGGCGGGAAGTAATATCCGAATTTGGAATTATCGGATCAATTATGCCAAGGTTGGTGACAATATAGACGCAAAGCAGGATCGAGAAGAGCGCAAAGTACAGGTTAAAAACCTCACTTTTTTTTCTGACATAAAGAAAGAGCAAGAGATAATAAACGACGGAAAAACCAAAAATTCCGCAGAGGAGTACGGCCAGATAATACCTCTGCCTTCCTTCTATGACGTGGAAGTCGTCAATGTAATGGGTCGGGCCCCCTATTCCGGTAACCTTGTAAGTAGGGTCCCCCACGATGTGCAGGGTTAGGATATTGGTTCCGGGAACAATAAACGATCTTTCCAGCGGGAAATACACCCTCCGCCATGTTCTTCGCTCCCTGATTTGGCCGCTTTCGTCAAGATGCATCTGTGAACGGACAAGCCGTCCATTGAAAAATATTTCCCAGTTTTCCCCCATAGCCGAAAAATAAACCCCCGGCAAAATGTGGGGGTTGTCGTCAAGGAAAGAAAGTGTCCGGCTGTCCATATCTATTGGAATTATGATGGTAAATTCTTCAGCCTTTCTTCCGAAGGGGGAAAGGAACGGTCTCTTTGGCAGGCCGTCCAGGGGGGAGTTCATTACCCGGAGTGGCCAGGATACGAACCTGGCCATTTCGCTAAAGTAGGGTGGCAAATCTGTGCCTTGCGGCGTCCGACGGACAATCTCCTGGATTCTTTGGAGTTCCTCAAAATCAAAACCCCGCTTTATATAAACAGGCAATTCTGTGAGGTTTTTGTAAATCATTTGGCTGCCGCCCAGTCTTATTGTGCCCTGCTGGTTCCATTGGTAGATTACCACAACCAGAATAACGACTGAATAAAAAACCGGGATGCCAAATTTTGTAAGTCTTTTTTTGTTTTTCATTGCTACCCTTTACATAAAGCCTCCGCAAAGCGGATCACCGTACGGAAATTGTCAGGAGTCAGGCGGAGGTAGCTGTCCCGCGGGGTGTTCATGCAACGCCATGTGTCAGGGATTGAATAGGTAAGGGGGCTCTTCTGCAATTCAGAGCGGATTAGGACATCCGCGAAATCCGGGTTTTTGCGGATCTCTGAAACAAGCCGGATGCATTCTTCGGAAGGAAGCATTGTAATGGTCTGTGCCATAAGCCCGGCACGGAAAAACCCGGCATCATCTGAGAAAGGCGTTGGGGCAAGCAGCACTTTTTTTATTCCCAGGTTCAGGGCTGTGTCTGAGGCAAGCTTGCGGAGTTCTACGAGGGATTCGCGCAGCTTTTCCCCGCCTTTCTCCTTTTTTAATAAAAGATCCAATGTATTGGAGATGATTAAAGTATCTCCGCATCCGCAGGCGTCAAAGCAGAAGATTTTGCAGCTCTCCATTTTTAAATTCTTTAAACCCTCGGCCATGGCGTAGGACCCTTGAGTCTGGACTTTTTCCCCGGATTTGAGCTCTTCTTTGTCGGTAAAAAAAATAATCCAGTTGTTGACGCTGCCTTTCTTTAGTTTCAGGGCTGTTTCCAGAAGGATGAAGACCCCGGCGCTGTTGTCGTTTGCCCCAGGGCTGCCTTCGGCGCGGTCGTAGTGCGCTACGAGTATGACGGGCTTGTGGCGGAGGTATTTTTCTTCGGGCGGGGGGGGCGCTACGACAAAGTGGCGGCCGCCTGCTATATCGAGTACTTTGTGATCAAGTACCTCGTCGTCAAGAAGCCCTTTCAAGATTGAAAACCGGTCGGCGGTTGGGGAAATAAAGTCCATAAAACGGTGCCAGGGAAAACCCTCGAATTTAAACATGGTATGGCTACCTCCGCCCTGGGCTGCGTTGCTTGAAAAACTTCGCAAGCAAAGCCGGAAGAAAGCGAAAAAGCCTTCCCTTGCTGTTTCCGTACTTTAGCGAGAAATCCCGTGAAGCGTCGGCAGCGGAGTAATGGACTCCGTTGGTTTTTTTAAGGAAATCCCAGTGCTTTACAATCCAAACGTAAAGATCGCTTGGGCTCCTTCCAGGGAAATTAATACAGATCATATCATCATCAATTATTTTTATTATAGGACTATATACATTTTTATGCCATGACAGAAGGGCATCATTAAAGGGCAATTCTTCTTCCATGTCCTGATTTAAGTAATACTTGTGCACAAGGATGTGGTTGTAAATAACGTCGTAGCAGCCGGGGTTGGTAAAATTCAGCTTTGTATCACCGGTGAGCTTTTCGAAAGAGGTCTTCTCGTTGAATATTTTCTTTTCGTATTCAATTACCGCCGCCTTAAGTTCTTCTACGGTCATGGAAGGAGTAATCGCGATTTCCGTTGAAAGGCTTGTTACCTCTGCGTCTATGTACTCCCCTCCCTGTGAACGGGCTACCGAAACCCGGTGGTTCCCGTCCCTTACAAAATAAACGCCCCCTATTTCGTAAAGCTGAATTACTGGAAGGGGGATGTCCCTCAACTGCGCGAGGTCCACGCTTTCCCACCTTTCGCGCAAAAACTCCCGGCGGGGCAGAAAATACTTATTGAAGTCGCGGTAGCGGCCCTCGCTTCCTACTATCTTGCTTATGGGCACTTCCTGCATTCCCCTGTAAACTTCGTTTCGTGGTTTCAGGATTTCCCTGACATCGTAAAACGAAAGCAAATTGTCCCGGTCGGTGTTTAAAAAATGCTGAATCCTTGAAAGTATTGCACGGTTCCGGGCGCGGTTAAAATCCTGGGCGGCCTGTTCGTGATCCATTCCGGCGTGAATCTGGTTCATGCGGTTTCTTCCATATCCAGGATGTAATGGCCGTAGGCGTTTATGACCATGGTGTCGCAATACCTGGTTGTCCTTACTTCGGACAGATCGTAAAGGTGAATGTGGCCATGAACAAGGTACCGTGGCTTGAAAGCCCGCATAAACCAGAGGAAGCACTTGAAGCCCCTGTGGCATTTGTCTTCCTTGTCGTGGATACCGAGGGGGGATGCGTGGGTCAGGAGAATGTCCAGATACCGCCCCCTGAAGAGGCGGTTAAAAAAAAGGGCGGGGATAAGGCGCAGTATCTGGATGTTCATCATGAAATCGGTAAATTGGTTGTCCCCGTTGTTGTAGCGCATGCAGCCGCCCAAACCGGCCACGAGTAGTCCGGCCTCACACTTCACCCTGGAGTCAACGTAGGTGGCGCCGCAGGAATAAAAGTCACATACGTAACCGGGGCTAGCGCCTTCATTTTGAAGAAACCTGTTGGTGTGGTGGTTGCCAAGAACAAAGAGAAGGGGTTTGTTCAGGGTCGAAATGATGAAATCAAGGTAATCCAGCGGGAGGTCGCCGGCTGAAAGAATGAGGTCCACATCCGCGTACCTTTGTTTTATGGTATTGGTGTAGATTAACGGATCTATTTGATCTGAAACGCAGAGGATCTTCATGGCATTCTGTCGGATACTGAGGCTTCCTTGTCTGATGTTCCAGATCTGTATTCGATGTACTGGGTGAGCTTTTCGCCCACGTCCCTGAAATTCTTTTTCTGCGCGTAAATTTTGTCCCATTGGACAATGGCGCTTGGGTAATCCCTTATTTTTTCAAAGCACATGGCCAGGAAATACCTGGCGTAAAGGCTGTCCGACTCGGCTTCCTTCTCGATGATGTTAACCGCCCTTTCAAGTTCTTCAATTGCCTTGTCCATCATCTTTAGCGACATATAGCAACTGCCAAGCTGCACAAGGGCCTGCAGCTTAAACTCCTGGTCGCGGGATGCTTTTTCCAGAAACGGTATCGCGCCTGAGTAATCTTTTGAGTCTTTATGTATTTTCCCCATATAAAGCTGGGACAGGCCATCAGACGGATTTATGTCGAGTGCAGCCTCGAATTCCACGCTTGCGTCCTTGACCCTCTTTGCCAGGTAATAGAGTATCCCAAGTTCTTTGTAGTAACGTTCGTCTTTCGGGTTTAGTGATATTGCCTTTCTGAAGTACTGCTCTGCCAAATCGGATCGGTTGCGGGATGTAAAGAGCATTCCCGACTTGAAATAGTATTCGGGATTTTGGGGATGTATTTTTATCAACAGAATGTATTCTTTTAGGGCTTCGTCCGGTTCATGGTATTGGGTGTAAAGGGCCGCCAGGGTTTCTCGGAATTCTGTCTCAGGTATGTTTTTCCCGTTTATGCCCAGGCGGCTTGCGCTCCGGAATTCCCTGAACGCCTGTTCTTCCCTCATGTCCGCGAGAAAGGCTTTGCCCAGTAAATAATGGTTTTCCGCGTTATTTGGATCTTTTTCCACCGCCGCTTTGGCGGCCCTGATGGCTTTTAGCACCATGCTTCTGTTTAGAAGACTTTTGGACAGCACAGCCTGCCTTGAGGTTAGCGAATTTTTAACAAGGAACACTATTAGAAAAACAACCCCAACGGAGATAAGTATAATAATAGCCAGTGGTAATGACATTGCGGATTAATTATATAATAAAAAGCGATGAAAGGCAACCTTCTATGTCCCAGGGGCACGGCGCGAGGATGTGCTTTAGCCGACAATAAACTTAATTTGCCAAACCGTTCCCGAAAACGTTGACACCGGTAACCCCCAGCAGGATCATCGCCGCTCCCGCCCCCTGAACCAAGGTGAATGCCTCGCGCAGAAGCAAAACCCCCGCAAGGATGCTCACGACGGTAGCGATGCCTGAAAACGCGGATGAGCGGTGTACCCCGAGGCGCTCGATGGCGTAGTTCTGAGCCCAAGTGGCGAGCACGCTGGTGAGTGCCCCCAGGAAGATTATCGCGATTAGGAAATCCCTGTCACGGAAAGGCAGGGTGAGCCACAGGGCGGCAGTACCGCCTCGCAGGTGCTCCAGGGTAGCGGCGGCCGTAAATGCCACAAAGCCCATGCCAAGCATCAGGTAGGACTTTGCAGCGCTGGAATAGCCCGATACGCCACGCGAAATAACGTAAAAAAGCCCAACTGAAAATACGGCGCCAAAAAGCGTGAGGTACCCAAGCTTGCTATAGGTAAGCTGCGAAGCCCCCCTGGCGAGGACGACGACGATGGCGCCCAGTACCGACACGACCATCGAAAGCGTTTGCAGTCTGCCCGGTTTTTCCTTCAAAAAAAGCGCGGCCATCGCCATGGATACAACAGGGAATATTGAGATTATTACCCCCGACTCCGCTGCAGAAGTCATGGCGACGCCAAGGGACTCAAAGGTGTAGTAAAGGACCGGGTACAGGAGGCCAATCAAGAGCAAAGAAGGCGGCAGGCCTTTTAGGCTAATTTTAAAAACGCCAAAAACGCGCAGAAGAGTC